>Ga0315279_10002974_pt1 | contig 24396 bp, 19 predicted proteins | sample YL17G06_20_MG_FD_203694 | JGI IMG/M metagenome (GOLD analysis project Ga0315279, IMG submission 203694) | Sediment microbial communities from Yellowstone Lake, YNP, Wyoming, USA - YL17G06_20 | ecosystem: Environmental > Aquatic > Freshwater > Lake > Sediment | place: USA: Wyoming | collected...
GCGGCGCTTGCGTCGCATCCTGCCCGGTCTGCATCCTTCAAGTGCAGGACGAGAAACCCACGATGAAGGGTAAATGCGAACTCTGCCAAGTATGCTACTACTCATGCTCAGCGGCCGAGTTCCCGAAGGACGAAGTCGAGCAGGCCGTCTTCGGACGAACCAGAACTGCTGACGAGCCGATCGGGATCTACAAGACCATAGCGAACGCTCGCTCAAAGAAGCAAGAGATACTCCAGAAAAGCCAAGATGGGGGAGTTGTCACATCGATTCTCGGCTACGCACTTGAGAGCGGAAAGGTCGATGCCGCCGTGGTGACGGGCATCGATAAGAAAACGCCATGGAAATCGATTCCAAGCGTTGCCGTGGACTATGCTGACGTTCTGAACGCTGCGGGAACGAAGTACACGCCCGCTCCCACGCTGATCGGGCTCATGTCAGCCACAGAAGAGTACGGGAGAGAAAGGGTCGCGGTCGTTGGCACTCCATGTCAGATACGATCGTACAGGAGAATGCAAACATCGCTTCTCGGCGCGAGGAAACTCGCGAGCGCGGTCTCGCTTGCGATCGGATTGTTCTGTATGGAAAGCTACCGTTACGATCAGTTCATCGGAAATTACCTCCGAACCAAAGGCGTCGATGTGACCAAGGTCAGCCGTTTCGCGATAAAGAAAGGAAAGTTCAGGGTCACAATCGAAGGGCAAGAGGGTCTCACAGTCCCGATCAAAGAGCTGGACGAGTTTGTGCGGTCAAGCTGTAGAGTCTGCGAAGACTTCACAGCCGAATTCGCTGACATATCAGTCGGCGGTGTCGGCTGTCCGGAGGGCTGGTGCACCGTGATCGCACGCACAACCCGCGGAGAAGAATTCCTGTCAGAGGCTGAGAGGAGCGGTTGGATAGAGCTGAAGCCGATAGACGCAGGCAAATATGGAATGGAACAGGTGATCAGAAACTCGGCTAGGAAGAAGACAGGCCTCCAACAAGGTCAATCTGCATCCAGTGCACACGCACAAGCGCCCGTTCAGATTCAGTCACCCGCACCGTGAGCCTCGCATACAAAAGAGATTCCTCTTCTGCCCTCGTTTGCCCTTTCGGTCGAGACGAACATGGCTCTTCCATGGTGACCGTGCGCTTCCTTTCCGGCCGAACGTCGTACAATCTACCGTTTCTCGCTGATCAGACGAATACAGGACAGCTGTTCTGAACGATTGCTGAACAACTTCTCCTTTAGCCACCGCACACGCAAAGACGGATAGGGCAGCAGGGAGCGATTCTGCGCGTACGGGCACCGTGAACTTGCGAGACGTAAGTAACGAGGTGTACTGGGACGTCTCCCGACGCAGGATCTCTGGACCGATGGTCATTCGCACAGGATAGATGTGACGCCAACGTGCTTTAGAGCTGATTCAGATCGGTGGGAGTCAGAGCGCATCTATACACCCTTAATTCGGTCGGATCACTTAGAGTGAGCACTCGATCATGGCCACGCCTGATAGGGGTGGGGCACATTCGATGGTCAAACTCTCCCGGCTGGATGAAGCTTTACTGGAAGCCATCGACTTCGGCTTGGCTGTGCCGGGCGAGATTGTGCGCGAGACCATCTACGAGCGTCTTGAGACGGCGTACGGAATCAAGCGCGAAGAGATCCCTGAGAAACTCCCAGCTTTCCATCAGGCTCTGCAGGGACTTGTGCGCTCGGTCGCAAATGTCATGGAGAGAGTGATCGTCAAGAGCCTCTACACTCGCCTCGGCCTGAGCTTCGTAAATCGCGAGGACTAGTCACTTATCGATTATGTGAACCACGCAAAGGAAATGATGAGAAGTGCCTGAAGGACGACAAGATCGACCAGACTCTGGCGAGGCGGAGAAGAAGACGACGCTATCATCGAGGGAGTCCGAACTCCGCTATCGTCGACTCTTCGAGACAGCCCAAGACGGCATCCTGATTATTGATTTCGACAGCGAACGAATAATCGATGCAAATCTCTTCTTGACGCAGCTCTTGGGTTATCCTCATGATGAACTCGTCGGCAAGACATTATGGGAGATCGGTCCGTTCAGTGATGTCGTGCGAAGTAAGATTGCGTTCGACGAATTGAAGACGAAAGGCAGCATCCGCTACGAGGATCTACCTCTTGAAACAAGGGATGGTAGACAATGCAAAGTGGAGTTCGTGAGCAACGTCTACGCGCTTGACGGTGCGAAAGTCATTCAATGCAACATACGGGACATAACAGAACGCAAGCAAGCTGAGGAGGCGATGCGTCGCCAAGCCGACCTGCTACAGAAGACTTTCGACAGTATGACAGCCGCGGTGTTCATCCTTGACGCCAGACTACCTACGCCGACCGTAGTCGAGTGCAACCAGGCTGCCTGCGCGGTCTTTGGATATGGTAGGGAAGAGATGCTCGGCAAGACCACAGAATTCCTACATGTCAGCGATGAAACCCTGAGAGAGTTCCGGGCTCTCTTGTACTCCGCCGTCGAAGAGGGCCGTCTGCCTTTCCACCTAGCCGAGTTTCACATGAAGCGCAAGAACGGCACGATCTTTCCTTCCGAGCACACAGTCTCACAACTCACGAACATTAAGGGAGAACGAACAGCTTGGGTCAGCATTGTCAGGGACATCACTGAACACAAGAGAGCTGAGGAGGCACTGCGTGAATCGGAAGCACGTTACAGGACCTTGTTCGATAGCACCAATGACGCCATTTTCATTCACGACATGGGATGCAAATTCCTCGAAGTCAATAAGGTGTTCTGCGAGCTACTCGGTTACAGCCGCGAAGAGCTCTTGCAGATGACGCCCGCGGACGTTAGCTCTCCTGAGTATGCATCTCAAGTGGTTCCGCGCTTGGCCGAACTACGTCAGGTCGGCCACGCGTTCTTCGAAAGTGCGTACGTGCGCCGTGACGGTACGATCATACCCATCGAGTTGAGCACTCGAATCATCGAGTACAAAGGAAAGCCAGCCGTACTCAGCATCGCCCGAGACATCACCGAACGAAAGCTGACTGAGCAGAAGCTCCGACTTCAAAGTGAGATCACCGAGAACATGTTGGAAGGTGTTGTCCTTACCCGAGCCAGCGATGGCGTGATCGTCTACGTCAACCCGCGGTTCGAGCAAATCTTCGGGTACGGTCCAGGCGAGTTGATTGGAAAGAACCTAGCAGTAGTGAACGCTCCGGTGGAAGGGAAGAGCCCTGAGGATACCGCACGTGAGATCGAGGCGAGCATGAATGAATCTGGTGCATGGGTCGGAGAGGTCCGAAATGTCAAGAAAGATGGCACTCCTTTCTGGTGCCGAGTCAGCACATCGACGCTGGAATCCTCCGAGTACGGAAGAATCTGGGTGTCGGTCCAAGAAGACATCACTGAGAGCAAGCGGACTGCGGAGAAACTGGATGCCATTCACAAGCACTCCGTACAGCTTGGCTCAGAGAATAGTATTGACGAGATAGCCGCCTCGACCTTGGACGCTATTGAGGACTTGCTCGGTTTCCATTACGCAGGATTCGAAGAGGTCAAGGATGGCTTCCTTCAGATCAAGGAAGCGAGAGGCATACCAGCTTCACTTGAGCCCTTGCCGCTGGATGGGCTAGGCATTGTCGTCAAGGTGGCAAGAACCAAGGAGACGATCCGAATCTCCGACACAAGGAGCGAGCCCGCCTTTGTGGACACCAGAACGAAATCTCCCAGCGGACAACCGGTTCGGATGCTCTCAGAGCTAGCTGTTCCGGTGGTCGTGAACGGCTCGGTGGTAGCGGTCTTGAATGTCGAGAGCGCCCAGCTTGGAGCGTTCACCGAGTCCGATCAAGTTCTCCTCGAAACCCTCGCGATGCATGTCTCCTCAGCCATCGCTAGGTTTGAGCAGATGGAGGCTCTTCGGAGCCGTGCGGAAGAACTGGATACGCTTCAGGCGACCGTCCTCGACATTACCGCTCCCTACGATCTATCCACGCTCCTCGAGAGGATTGTTGAACGAGCAGCGAGGCTGCTGGGAGCCAAAAGTGGAGGCATGTACCTATGCGATCCTGAGAAGCGTGAGGCTCGTTGCGTGGTGAGCTACAACACGCCTCACGACTATCGAGGCGTTGTGCTCAAGTACGGTGAAGGCGCCGCCGGCCGCGTTGCTGAGGCTGGGAGACCGCTCATGGTGAATGATTACCGTTTGTGGGAGGGACGAGCCGAGGTCTACGAGAAGGACAGGCCCTTTTCAGCACTGCTTGGCGCACCCATGATCTGGCAAGATCGCGTGATAGGCATAATCCACGTCATGGAGGAGTCGAAAGTCCGACGCTTCACCCAGGCTGATCTTGAGATGCTCATGCTCTTCGCAAACCACGCCACCATCGCGGTCAAGCGTACGCGAACAGAACAGGAGCTCAAGGAGAGCGAAGAGCGATACAGGATGATGTTCCGGAGCATGGGTGACGCCGTAGCCGTCTACGAGGCTGTGGATCAAGGAAACGTCTTCGTCTTCAGAGATTTCAATGAAGCCGCGGAGCGGATAGAGAAGGTCAAGAGTGAGGATGTGATCGGCAGAAGTATCCTCGAGGTTTTTCCGGGTGTGAAGGATCTCGGGCTTTTCGAGGTTTTTCAGAGAGTCTGGAAGACAGGGAAGCCCGAGCATCTGCCCGCAGGGATCTACAAGGATAAGCGAATAGTGGGCTGGAGGGAGAACTACGTGTACAAGCTACCTTCCGGCGAACTCGTTGCGGTTTACCAGGATATTACTGATCGCAAACGGCTGGAAGAAGAGCTTAGACAGTACTCGCTGCATCTGGAAAAGTTGGTGAATGAGAGGGCAAAGGAGCTTCGTTCGGCTAGGGAGCGACTCGAATACATGATCACATCGAATCCGGCCGTAATCTATGCGGGCAAGCCTCTTGCAGATCGCTCCGATTTTGTCTTGACATACGTCAGCGATAGAGTCGTTGCAATGCTTGGCTTTGAGGCGCGGGAATTCATCGGACATCCGGAGTTCTGGCAGCACCGTGTTCACCTTGAGGACCTGCGCTCGGTTCTGGCTGAGATGCCTCGCCTCTGGAAGGAAGGACAGTACAGCTTCGATTATCGGTTTCTACACAAGGATGGAGCCTACCGGTGGATACGCGAAGAAGCAAAGGTGGTCCGTGATGCCGACGGTAAGCCGATTGAAGTCAACGGATACTGGACGGACATCACTGAACGCAAGCACTTGGAGGAAGCGCTTGCGAAATCTCAGCGGCTGGCTGCTATCGGCGAGACTTCGGCCATGGTAGGTCACGACCTCCGCAACCCGTTGCAGGGAATAGCTGGCGTCGTCTATCTGGCAAAGAGGAACTTGGAGTCCAGAAAGGCTACGGACAGAAGAGATGCTGCAGGAATGCTTGACACTATTCAAGAACAGATCACGTACATGGACAAGATTGTCTCTGACTTGCAGGATTACGCTCAGCCCCTGACGCCCAAGCTTACTGAAACCAACTTGCCAAATCTGATCAGACAGACACTCTCAACGGTTAGGATACCTAAGGCTGTCAAGGTTTCCGTAGAAGTCGAGAAGGCCGCTCAGAATGTGATGATTGACCCCACGTTGATGAGGCGGACGTTCACAAACCTAGCCATAAACGCCATCCAGGCCATGCCGAAAAGGGGGAAGCTGACAGTACGAGCTCGCAGCAAGGGGAACTCGACAGTCATGACTGTTGAGGATACGGGCGAAGGGATACCTAAGAAGAATCTGACCAAGCTGTTCAGTCCATTCTTCACCACTAAAGCCAAAGGCCAAGGCCTAGGGTTAGCTGTCTGCAAGCGGCTCGTGGAAGCTCAGGGCGGCACAATCACCGTTAAGAGCAAGCCCCGCAAAGGCACCGCATTCACTATCAAGATGCCGCGAGGCAAGAGGGAGGTGGCGAGTTAAGTTGGAGAAGAAGAGCATCCTCGTGATCGATGATGATGAAGTAGCCCTCGACTCAATTGCTGAGGCGCTTAGACTGGAGGGCTACAAAGTCGACACCGCCGAAACCGGCAAGGAGGCAATCGAGAAATGCAATTTCAGATTCTACAACCTCGCCCTGATAGACATCCGCCTTCCCGACATGGAAGGAACAAAACTCCTCAACGCCATTAAAGACACAACACCAAAGATGGTCAAGATAATCGTGACAGGCTACCCGTCACTTCAAAACGCCACAGAAGCACTGAACAAGGGCGCTGATGGTTATGTGATCAAGCCCGTAGACATACCCAAGCTCCTCGCAACTGTCAAGGAACACCTGCAGAAACAAGAAGAAGCTGGAAGATACAGCGAACAAAGATTCGCTGAGTTCATAGAAACGCGAGCTAGGGAAATAGAGCAGTCCGAGGCAGAACGACCAATGCGAAGAACTCGCTAGAACGAAGAATGGGTCTCATCAGAAGATAGGACACTGCTCGCGTAGGCTGCAGCCGCCGGAATAGGGTGAGGAAAGACTCCATCTGATTTTCGAGGCAAGTGACTATCTGTTTTTGTCTTCCTTGGCCATTTGCTCTGTGGCTTTCCGTACTGCGTCCGTGCTGCGATAGCGTGGAGACCAACCAAGTGTACGCAGTTTTGAGATATCGAGGAGCATGCGCTTCACGTCGCCGGGCCAGCCTCTCCCTTCAGGGCCGGGCTTGAAGCTGATCTGAACATCTCTCAGGCCCAACTCTTCGATAACGATACTAGCTATTGTTTTAACATCCGTTTGATCGTCTGTGCCAACGTTGTAGATCCCTGGGTTCTCATTGCCGTGCTTTGTTGCATGGATGAATGCGTCGATACAGTCGTCGATGTAGATGTAGGATTTCGCCTGCGTCCCATCGCCTAAGACTTCGAGTTTTGCCGGGTTTTGGTGAAGCTTCGTCAGAAAATCATGTATGACACCGTGCCTACTGCCTGGTCCGACTACGTTCGCGAAGCGAAAGATCAAAGTCTTCAAGCCCAGCAGATGGCTGTAAGCAGTTATCAGAGCCTCGCAACCCAGCTTGGTCGCCCCGTACATCGAGATCGGCACGAGAGGTCCGTAGTTCTCCGGCGTGGGCAGTTGCGTGGCATCTCCATAGATAGTTGATGTTGAAGTGAAAATGAGAGCGCCACGCCAGGACCTTGCTCTCAGTGCTTTGAGGAGCACGTGAGTGCTTCGGAGATTCTGCTCGAAGTCAATCTCCCCATCGCTCAGCGCCGCCCTCACTTCGGGATTCGCGGCCAAGTGAAACACGGCCATGCAGCCGTCCAATTGGCTCTCCACTTGCTTTTGCTCTAGAACGTCACCTCGAGTGAATTCGAAAAGCTCGTTATGCATGATGTCTGCGATGTTCGCCTCTGTGCCGGTGCTTAGATTGTCTAGAGCTCGAACCTGCACTCGATTGGCAACGAGTCTTCTACAGAGATGGCTGCCGATGAATCCTGCCGCTCCGGTCACTAGAACCCTGCCCGCAAGATCTGTATGGGACATGACCGTCACATACAAGGGCACCATCGAATGCGCTTGATTTATCCTTTGGGCCAGCTGGAACGAGGGCACGTCAGCCGGTAGCTCCTAGACAAAGCACAAAGACACTGCGAAGATCGAAATCGGGAAGCGCAGCGGTCCATTCAAGAGCGATATGGCGATGGTTGAGTCTTCGAAGAAGCGTAAGCGAACATGTAAATCAGTTGGAGAGACATATGGTTGATGACTCTAGTTTCTTCAGGAGTTCTTAGTTAGTCAATATATAGGGCGCTTCATTCGTACTGTGTCGATCTTGTAATGAGTGCAAGCCAAGATTTCGAGCTGTGCGGACTCCGCGTTGGGGAGGACCTTGATTATCGCCAGCGTGAAGTGTTATCCGCACTTTCTGAAGATCATGAGGCTACGTACTCATTCCAGGGACTGCGCAGAAAGCTCGGGTTCCATCAAGAGATGCTCTCGAGAACGCTTGACCGTCTAGAGGAAGAGAATCTAGTAGAGAAAACCCATGATGGATATCGAATCAACGCTAAAGTCAACACTCCCCATATGGACTATGTGGCTGAAGTGACGCCCATTGAAACACAAGTGGTTACAGCCCATCTTCCTATCAGGACGGACGTGAGCGTCGTTTTGAACACTCTGAAGGGGAGATGGTTCGCCGATTTTCGCTGGCTCGGATACTCGCAAACCCCATCGGGCGCCGCCTTGAGCTGGATAACTGAAGATGGGCGTATCCAACTGCGAGCCAAGATATTCAGGAACACTCTTTCGATCAACGTACTATACCGATCAAGAACGGACGAGGAGCGAGCCATCAGATCGGCCTTCGAGCTTTTCGATTTCGTCACAAAACAGAACTCGCTTCCGCCAAAGCATGAGATCTTGAGCTGAGCGCTATTCTTCGCACCCCGAGAGTCTCTTCCGCTCAAGGGCAGGACTGTGACCGGGTTTCGCAATCCCCAGTCAATATGCTTCACCTACGCCCTACTGTTCCTCAGTGAGCAAGCATGAGATACAGACCGATCATGGCATCAACAATCTCTAGCGGCCAGAGGTTCGGCACATTGAGGGCTTGGGAGCCAATAGAGCCAGATCCCGAGCCACTGGGAAGACCACGCGATCCCTTCATTCCACTATGAAATGAGATGGAGGTGAAATCTATGGATGGTTGCTGCGGATATGGATACGAGTATGGACGTAGGTTCCTAACGCGCGAAGAGAAGATCAAGCGGCTAGAAGAGTACAAAGAGTACCTAGATCAAGAAGCGGCCGGCGTCGCTGAACGAATCGAAGAACTCAAGAAAGAGAAAGCCTAGCTCTGTAGTCTTCTTCTGTTCCAAGTGTTCGGGAGACCCCCCAGCCCGTCGTGTTACACTATCCTTCGCGCCCGATCTGTTGGACCCACGAGCAGTGTGATGAAGGAGCTAGGGGAGAATCTCCCACCAACGCTCTTTCATTCTCAGGATTGCCGCGCCGAGGAAGCGTTGGAAGGCTCCCGGTCGTTGACCCTAGGAATGCGGAAACGATCGTAGGCATCATAACCCTTGCGGACATTGGGAGAGCAATTGAAAGGTCGCCGCTTCAGGGTCACGGAGATGCGAAGCATAGCAAGTGATGAGATGCTAACGGCAGAGGAAGAATATGGAAGCCGCATTGTCAGATCCAGAACCTGAGAAGCAGAATCAAGTTCGCCACTGATGTCGTGAGAAACAGGACGACCATTCCGATCTTCGCGAATTCGACGAACGTGACTCTCACTCCTTTTGCCTTGGCGAGACCTATTGCAATCACATTCGACGAGGCACCAATAATAGTTCCGTTTCCTCCAAGCCCAGTTCCTGCTGCGAGTGCCCACCAGAAAGGATGGACACTCATTCCGGTAATACTTCCAAGAGTTTTCAACACTGGGATGAAAGCGGCTGCCAACGGGATGTTGTTGATGAAGGCTGACATCAGGCTGAAACTCCTGAGTACCACGCTTATGCCGTAGACTGTGTTTGCCCCAGCGAAAGCCAAGATCCCTTGGGCAGCTGTGTCCATCCACCCTGTCTTCTCGAGACGGCCAACAATAGTGAAGAGCGGGGCTCAAGAGGATAGGCAGTGATAGGCCCTTGGCGATTGAATGTTCACGAGTCTCTTGCCGCGACCATCTTGAATCTGCGAGGGCCGTCTCCAACTGGCGCGCAGCACGTCGGGTGGAACAACATGGAGACGATGGCTCATTCACTGCTCTAAATCCTAATGCTCAGCTCATGGTTCGTGGAACATCTCCTGTCATGAATAGTGTTAGGCACTCCGAGGACTAGGCGGCACTTCAGGAGGAACCAGAAGAGGGACGTGTCAACCTCAGTCGGGCATGCTTAGCAGCTCAATTCGACCATGCGTTAGATACATCGCGTAATGGCTGGATCTTATCGATTTGCATGATTTAGATGGCCGGCGGAAACGACGATCGCGCATGCCTGGCCGCAAGTCCGTGAACTTCCGATTCGGGAGGGTGCGCGTTGGCATTCGAGTTCGTGAAACGGGGTGCCCACATCGTAGCTCCTGGCGAAGGAGGTCGTTTTCGCGGCAAAATGCTTACATGATTAGGCCGCGAGTGTCGTGAGGATTCGGATGCAGGTCATCAGCGGGCCTTTCATCGCACTCTTGATCTTCTTGGTGACATACCTGCTGCTTGCGACAGGCTATCGTGAGCGTACGATTGCAGCGATAGCCGGGGCCGGAGCGATGTGGGCGTTTGGCGTCCTCACTCCTGAAGAAATGATCTCCTACGTGGACATGAACGCCATTGGTCTACTCTTCGGCATGATGATCATTGTTGGAGCCTTGAGGGAAGCACGCTTCTTCCGATGGGTTGGGGTGCATGTTGCAAACGCGTGCCGTTGCAGACCCATGCATCTCCTAGTGGTCTTCACGCTCTTGGCTGCCGGCCTTTCTGCACTTCTAGACAACGTGACCACTGTTCTCTTCATGGTCACCGTGACAATTGACGTAGCGGAGCTGGTAGGGTTGGATCCCAAGCCGTACATTCTGAGCGAGATAGTTGCCTCGAACATAGGCGGAACAGCCACCTTGATTGGTGACCCGCCCAACATAATGATCGCGACCGCGACAGGATTCTCGTTTCTAGAATTTCTGGTCAACGTGGGCCCAATTTCGCTTGTTGCTCTGGCTGTCTCCTTGCTCTACTTCCGGAGGCAGTTTAAGAGAAACATGACCCAGGCGGGAGGAGGACAACAGAAGCCAGAGGTGCTAACGATCGCAGGGCCAAATGTGGCCCTCGATCGCCGTCTGCTTTGGACAGGTCTCACGACGCTTGTGAGCGCTGTGTTGCTGTTCTCGTTGCAGGACATTATTGGGATCTACCCGACTGTGGTTGCTCTTGCGGCCGGGGTCATCCTACTCTTCGTCGGTGGACCGAAGATGCCGGAGATCCTGAATGATGTCGAGTGGAGCACTTTGATCTTTTTCGGATGTCTCTTCGTCATTGTGGGCGGTCTTGAGGAGACTGGCTGGATGAGCCTGGTGGCGCAGGGGATGTTGCCGCTCGTGAGCGCCAACAAGGCGCTGGGACTGACCGCGATACTCTGGATTTTCAGCCTTACATCGGCATTCATCAACAACATTCCGTTCGCAGCCGCCTTCATCCCTGTGTTGACGGATCTCGGAAGCCGCTCTGGGGTAGCCGTCTACCCCTTCTGGTGGGCACTCGCAGCAGGAACTGGGCTTGGAGGAAACGGAACTATCATAGGCGCTTCGGCGAATGTCATTGCAACTGGTCTGGCTCAGGCCAGGGGCGTGAAGGTCACATTCATGGAGTTCGCGAAGGTTGGAATGGTCATCTTGGTTCTTACCACCGCAGTGGCCAACCTGATACTCCTCGCTAGATTCTGGGGCTGAAGATACGCTCGTGTGACGTGACTCCAGGATCCGTTCTCATCACTCCTCCCGGGCGTGGCTGCGGATCACGCCCGAGACTCGTGCACTTCCTCTCCACGACGTATCGTGCCGATGCCAGCAGTGAGTGCCTCACTCTTCAAACATGAAGATGCCCTCGCTCAGATGAGATGTAGATTCCTCAGAATCATCGCCGTCTGCCCTAGCAGAACTGTGCTGACGGATACAAGGACTCCTAGGCCAATCCACTCCCTTAGCGAGAGCGACGAATGTCCCCGCTTCTCCAAGAGGCCGATCGCCACTATGTTTGCGGTTGAACCAACCATAGTTAGGTTTCCGCCGAAGCATCCGGCGAAGAGTATGGTCCACCATAGTGGATACACGTTGATTCCTGCTTCTGCAAGTCTGAAGACAACTGGAATCAAACCTGCAATCAGGGGCACATTATCTATTGTTCCCGAGAGCACCATTACAGGCCATGTCAATACGGAACTGAGCAGTAGGTAGTCCCCACGAGTAATCTGCAGTATCTGCTCAGCGATGAGCAAGGTCGTTCCCGTGTACTCTAACGTCGCTGCAGCACCGAACAGGAATACGAAGAAAAGCAGCGTCCACCAGTCAACTCCGCTTTCGACGAGTTCCTTGGCGTCTTCGTGCTTCACCAAAAGCACCGAAGCCGCGCCGAGCATTGGAATCGCGACTAGTATTGTGTTCTTGGGTAGGGCTAAGATGCTCTCGAGTCGTGACTGAACGACTATTAGCGAGATCACTGTGAGAAAGATGCCCACAGTCATCCAGTCCTCTCGGCCAAAATTGTGTGATCTTGTGACAGAACTTGCACGACCGATTGCTTCCCGAAAGGCTTTACGATCCATCTCAAGCGCCTTGCGGTACCAGGCGATGGCTATTGGAACAGCGAGAAAGAGAGCGATAACGGCGATCGGCGTAGCCCACACGAGGAATTCTTCGAATGACAGACCCGCCTCGAACGCGATCAAGACGCCGATTGGATTGCCGAGTACGGTTGCGGCGCTGCCGATGTTCACTGCCATGACCGTCGAGAGCAGATATGGCTTCGCATCGACGCCGAGAATTCTCGACAGATCAAGAATCACAGTGCCGAGAAGGAGCATCGCCGTCACTTCATCCATGAGAGCCGCCAGCATAGCGCCTAGACACATTAGGGCGATCATCAAGCGCTTCGGCTGATCGTGTACTCTCCGCACCAATGCGTTTATGATCACTGAGAGGAATCCTGACCTCTCCATCGATTCGATCATGATCATCATCGATACTAGGAACAGAATGACTTCCATTTTCATCGAGCGGATCATCACATCCACGTGGACAAGGCCGAACAGCAAGATGACGCCGACACCACCAATCGCAAAGGCAAGGCGGAAACGCCAGAAGAGAAGGGTTCCCGCAATCGTGGTCGAGAACACCAAAACACCAATCATCTGACCGAAAGTTGGATTCAAAAGACCGAACATTGCTGCTACGATGAGAAGAATCACTATCATGTAGAGAGAGTTTCGGTGGGTTACCCTCGTTATTCTCGATTCGATCTTGACAAGCTCCGACCCGATCTTGACCATCGCATCTTAGCTCCTATCTATGGAGACAATGTTCTGCGCCACCAACCCTCACCAGCAATATTGCGGTTCACCTCAGAATCCAGCCAAATGCAAGCGCCAATGTCATGAGTGTTTGACACGTCGAATGATGAATTGTGCACACTCCTCGGCAGACTGTCTTGGGCCAGTGACAAACCATCGTGCGCCTACTAGAACCCAGCAAGAAGTATCGAAGAGAATTCTGAATACGCTGGAGCTGATCTTGCGATGGAGTCCGACTTGATCCGATCAGCGCTCTAGGATAGGAACACTTAGATGATTTATGGCGATGGTTCTCTCGATCATAATGCAGGTCATCAGCGAGCCTTTCATCGCACTCTTGATCTTCTTGGTGACATACCTGCTGCTTGCGACAGGCTATCGTGAGCGTACGATTGCAGCGATAGCCGGGGCCGGAGCGATGTGGGCGTTTGGCGTCCTCACTCCTGAAGAAATGATCTCCTACGTGGACATGAACGCCATTGGTCTACTCTTCGGCATGATGATCATTGTTGGAGCCTTGAGGGAAGCACGCTTCTTCCGATGGGTCGGCATGTACGTGGCAAACGCGACCCATTGTAGACCGATGCATCTCCTAGTGGTCTTTACGCTGATGACCGCCGGCCTTTCCGCTCTCCTAGATAACGTGACGACTGTCCTTTTCATGGTTACCGTTACAATTGACGTAGCGGAGCTGGCAAAGTTGGATCCCAAGCCCTACATTGTGAGCGAGATAGTCGCCTCGAACTTAGGGGGAATGGCCACTTTGATCGGTGATCCTCCCAACATAATGATCGCGACTGCGACGGGTTTCTCGTTTCCAGAGTTTCTGGTCAACATGGGTCCGATTTCGCTCGTGGCCCTTGTGATCTCGTTTCTCTATCTTCGGAGACAATTCAGGAAGAACATGAAGGGGACGGATGCAGAGGAAGGTCAACCGAGGCAGAGGGCACTACCGATTGAAGCGTCGGATGTGGCTCCTGATCGTCGTCTCCTCTGGACAGGCCTCGCGGCACTTGTGGGTGCCATCACGCTGTTCTCGTTGCAGGATATTGTCGGAATCTATCCGACTGTGGTTGCGCTTGCAGCTGCGGTCATCTTACTCTTTGTGGGCGGGCCGAGGATGCCGGAGATCTTGAGGGATGTCGAGTGGGGCACATTGATGTTCTTTGGGGCGCTCTTCGTCGTGGTCGGTGCTCTTGAGAAGACTGGTTGGATGGGCTTGGTGGCTCAGGGGATGTCGCCAGTTGTGAGCGGAAACAGAGCGCTGGGCGTGAGCGCAGTACTATGGATTTCCAGTCTCACCTCAGCATTCATCGACAACATCCCGTTCACGGCGAGCTTCATCCCGGTGTTGACGGACCTCGGAAACCTTTCTGGAGTGTCCGTGTATCCCTTGTGGTGGGCGCTTTCGGCAGGAGCCGGGCTTGGAGGAAACGGAACCATCATAGGGGCTTCGGCAAACGTGATTGCGACGGGTCTGGCCCAGGCTAGGGGCGTGAAGATCACATTCATGGAGTTCGCGAAGGTTGGAATGGTCATCTTGGTCCTCACCACCGTAGTGGCCAACTTGATACTCCTCGCTAGGTTCTGGGGTTGAAGATACGTTCGTGCGACGAAACCCTAGGAATCGTTCGCATTACTCCTATGCGTCCGCACAGCTGGCTCTATCCTCTGCAATAGGAGCCTTCGCGATTGCTATTTGCTTCGGAACAGAGTGAACAGCTCCGATTCGTCACATGTGGCAAGGCAGATTACCCTGTCGTCGCCGCCATAGTATACAAAGAGTTTTTCATCCAGCATGACCGCCCCACATGTAAAGACGATGTTCTGTTCGTACGGTGCGCTTGGTTCTAGGATAGGCTTCTTGCTACTCAATGCTTTCTCCGGGGTGTTTGAATCTATGAGTGCGAGTCCCAATCTGTATGTGAAGTTCTCATCAACTCCATGGTATAGTAGTAGCCATCCCCTCTCGGTCTTGAGGGGCGGTGCACCCGCGCCTATCTTGGTGGACTCCCATCTTTCCTGGGGCTGCATGACGATGCGATGATGGCTCTGGGACCAGTCTTCTAGAGTGCTCGAATATGCAACCCATATGTGCGGTTGTATGCGATGGTACATAGCGTATTTGCCGTTAAACTTCTCTGAGAATATTACGCAGTTCTTGCTGTCTACCTGAGGCAAGGGATATACGCGCCTGCCCCAGTTCCATTGATGGTCCAGAAAATTGCCGACGGAAATCTTGGTCATTCCTACTTGAGCGAGGCGCGTCTTGTCTACCGTGCACCATCTTCGTCTCCTCCCATAGGCCGTATAACACATAATGTCGTCATCCCCGACCCTCGTCATTCTCTGGTCTTCACATCCGAACTGCTCATGACTCGCTGACGGAGAGAATATTGGCGAGTCAAGCCTTTCATCTATGTTGTAACCGTCAGAGCTAGAGGCGTAGCCTAGTCGGGAGATACCGTCCGCTCCCTGAGCCCGATAGACAATGTGCACCTTCCCGGCCATACAGACGGCTGCACAATTGAACGCTCTCTCCGACTCCCAGTTGTGTTCGCGCCGCGGTTTCAGGATAGGATTTCCCTTATATCGAATAAGCATCATGGGAACCTGCACATCAAGTCAGAATTGCTTCTCAAAAAGATTCTCACGAGACTTGCCCTGCGGGCATGTTCCGGCATCGTCTGCGTCAGCAAGGAGCTCTCCCCCCCGACAGAGGGGAAGCCTTCAGAACTCGCATCCGAATAGGACTGTGCTACTGTGCTGGAGCACGTTCAGCGGGTTTTCGATCACGCACGCTGATCTATCAGCAGTTGATACAAGTCAATTAGTTGTCAAATCTTGTCCTCGATGATTACGCTTTGTGTACATTTCTCAACGTTTGACTTAAGCTCGGAAGGATCAAGATAGGCCAGCTGTTCCGCTAGGTCATGGATGTTCTTTCCTACAGGGCCGACGCCGCCCTTCTCTATGAAGTGCCTTATCGCTTTGTGTGGAAAGACCAGAACAGGGAGGCCGCATGCAACATATTCGATCACTTTGTTTGGAAGGGCGATTTCCAGATGCTCTGTATTGCTCGCTATGTTGAGACCGGCCCAACCGAAGTCGTATTGCGTTAATTGCTTCAGAAGTTCTCCACGGTCGGAGTCGCGGCTACTGAGCCCTGCCTTCCTCAATGGTCGCTCTATCCGCGTTTCGAGGGCGGAGATGCGTGCTGAGCCATTCAGTGAGTTGTGCGATCGTGGCGTCCCAGAGCCACCTTAGCCCTCGTTGCAAAATCCTCAGCAGATCGTAGAGGAGCAACATCATGAGGCCCAAGAAGGCAAGGCTCACGGGGAGGTTCAGAAGGGAGCCAACCTCAGGAACTTTCGCTAATATGGGCGAGATCAGCCACCAAGATAGGCCGGCAATGACCAGGTACAACGTATCTGTAATGGCACGCGCGTACATGCCCCGAGTGATCTGGAGCCTGGTCACAACTAGATCCGTGGCTAAGTCTGCGAAGAACTTGAGGGACGAGAGAACACGGTACCCAAAGTAGGCCAATACCACCAGCCGGATAAGATCGAAGATTAGGCTGATGTCCAGTGGAGCAGGCAGCTGAGTCCCGAACCTTGTCTGCTCAACTGCGCTTCGTATCAGCTCCAAGACGACGAGAATGGCACCGGCCTTCAGGACGTTCACAAGGAGGCTTTCGACGTTGTTGCGAATTTGGTGGGACTCCCCGGTGGGCTGCGGGATCGAGATGCTAGGCTGCGGAGTTGTCGGTCTGACGATGGAGATGCTGGTTGAGATGGGGGACGACTTTCGGAGCGGCATGACCTTCGATAGGGTCCTGACAGCGAAGAGTAGAGGAGCTGCCGCGCAAAAGACGAGGGGCAAGGTAGGTTGGAGGGCTAGGCCGCCAAGAGTTGTGCTAAGTAATCTAACATCCCGTGTCGCCCATGGGAAGCCGGCGCGTAGTGTGGAGATGTCTATGTATTGCGCGGCGAGGTGCGAGACGTAACTAACCAAGACTACGCCAAAGACTGCTAACCCGGTTAGACCGAAGTGAAAGGGGCTCGGGGAAAGCAGAAACCCAAGCGCCAGTACGAGCGAGATGTCGGCCAGTCGATCGAGAAGAGAGTCCAGCAAGCTACCGAAGGCGGTTACGCTACAGCGCAGACGCGCCAGCTCACCGTCCACGCCGTCCAGGACCGACGCGAGGTGGACTAGGAAAGCGCCGACCCAGAGTTGCGCTTGGACGAATAGACAAGCTGCAGCTATGGCGAGGAGGAAGCTGGCGACTGTCAGGAGATTGGGTGTCGCCCAACACGCGTGCTTGAAGAGGAAGACCGAAAGCCTGGTGGAGAGAGGGCGGTTCAGCCAACGAGAGACAGGCCCGTCTGTGGGCTTGTACAAGCCTCGGCGGACAATCTCCCAGTATAGTCGTCGGGCCTTCAAGAGGTCGTCTGGCGTGTCTATATCCAGCCACAGCTTGCCAGTCACCTCCACGTATCCTACCGCCCCCTTCTCCGCCGAGTGGTTGATCAAGTCGGACAGGGTGCCCTTCCCCGCCTTCTCCGCGTCCAAGATGAAAACTGACTCGTGGACATCAGGTGAGAGGACGAACAGCCCTGTGTCGACTCCGCTGTGCGGAGGAATTGTCTTGCCAACGTGGCAGACACCTTGTACGGAAACTTGGACCTTTAGGCCCTCCCGCAGGTCGCGGTGATCTGGCTGCGCATCGAGACAGAGCAGGATCTGCTTGCTACCATCATCTGCCTCAACAAGTCGCCTCAAAATATCAATCTCAAAGATATGGTCCGACATAGTGAGCAGAATACGCCGAGGCCCGATTGCCTCGAGTGCGGCTTCTAGTGTGTGCAGGTTGCCGAACTCGTCGCCCTCTACGGCCACGACCCTAGCTCTACCCCGAAGGTGCGCCTCAAAAGCACTGCAGTGTTCGGGCCGGGCTACGACAACCACGTCCTTAACTCCAAGCTCCTGGAGCTGGCTAACGATGAAATCTATGATGGTGACTCCAGGCGCAAGCTCCATGAGAGCTTTGGGCATCTCCTCGCTGTACGGTTGCAGTCTAGTCGCCTTTCCTCCTCCGATCACGACAGCAAAGAGATCACCCGTAACCCCAGCGCTACCTTCCCTTGCGCCAGACAACACCGGCAATCTGCCCTTCCGCGCTCTTTTCGAGTCGGAGCACTTAATTCTATCTTATCGTTGCGATAGGACTAAGAGCCCCCTTGGGAGGCGAGTAAAGTGAAGGGCGTCGAAGTGATCACGGACCTCGAGACGGCGCGAGTTCTGGTAGATCCGATGCGTAGGGAGGTAGTAAGGCTGCTAGCAGACCGCCCGATGACAGAAAATAAACTCGCCGAGGCGTTGGGCCTGTCGGATCCCTCGGTAGGCCATCACTTGAAGATCCTCAAACAATCCGGACTGATAAGAATAGTCAGAAAGCAGGCAGAGGAGCACGGCATAATCCAGAAGTTCTACGAGACAACGGCCGCTGTCTACCTGATCGACGGACGAGGCATGCCGTTGGAGATTGAAAGATACTTCATGCCAGTCCGCCTCGAAAGAGCTCTTGGAATAGTCTCCGCTCTAAGCATCGCAAGCAAGGAATCGCGACAACTCTCCACTAGGGACGTCGAAGATTTCGCGAAGGCCCTAGATTCAGCGATCATAGACGCCGCGCATAATCACTCAAGACAGAGGAATGAGAACAGGGAAGAAATCATCAGAAAGATGTACCGAGATGCTCTCATGCACCTTCTGAAGAAACCCGACCGCCTACCTGAGACCATACGAGGCTTCCTGGTTCCCACTTCCAAACGGAAGCGGTCGTAAGTACACGGTCCAGAATGTATATGGATTCCATACACGAATCGCTCCAGAACTGCATGAGGCTGTTGATGTGTTGTGGTCGCACAGGCCTTTGTTCGTGCCTTGGTCTTTCTTCTAGTCGCCGCATTCATCGGGGGCTCTCTAGCAAGAAGGTTCAGATACTCGGCGGCTTTGGGCGAACTTGCCGTTGGAATCATCGTAGGACCATTTGTCCTAGGCTCGTTGAATACTCTGACACGTTGGTCACATTTGCCGAAATCGGCGCAATCATCCTTCTCTTCTACATCGGCCTCGAAACGGACATGGCCATGCTGAGAAAGTACTTGCTCCCCTCCATCATGGCCGGTGTTCTCGGGGCTCTCCTTCCACTACTTCTCGGGTACTACGGATCGATCTACCTTAGGTTTGGGGCGGGCGAGGCGCTTTTCATGGGAACAGTCCTGACCGCGACAAGCATCGGCATCACGGCACGCATGCTCAGTGACCTAGACCACTTGAAGACTAAGGAGGGAACGACCATCCTAGGCGCAGGAGTTGTAGACGACATAGTGGCGATTGTGCTTCTATCGTTCACTCTAAGCGTTCTGGCCGGAGAGTTCAACGTCATCGACCTTGCTTCCGTACTCGCGAAAGTGGCAAGTTTCTGGGCCATCATCATGATCGTCGGAGTCTAGGTGATCACAAGATTCCTCGACAAGATGAGGGCTGAGACCGAGTCTCTGACCTTGGTCATCCTGGCTCTGGGTTTCGCCGGCTCATTTGGGTCCAGTCAATTAGGCTTGTCAACCGCCATAGGTGCCTTCGCTGTGGGCTTGGCTCTCTCGAACATGATTAGGGCTCCAGAAATCCTCAGGAATATGCAGCCGATCTTTCTCTTCTTTGTGCCCATATTCTTCGTTTCGGTAGGTATGCTCTTAGATCCCAGAGCGTTTGTCATCAGCCTCGTGCCAGGTCTGTTGATAACAGCCCTTGCGGTTATTGGGAAGGTCGTAGGATGTGGAGGGGCTCTATTGTTGACCAAGTTCTCTCCTCGGGAGGCCCTCACTGTGGGTGTCGGAATGATACCGAGGGGAGAGGTGGGGCTGATAATAGCAGGCATCGGCTTGGCCAGCGGCTTCATCGATCCGCAAGCCTACTTGGCGAGTGTCATGGCGGTCAGTCTAACGACGATAATCGCGCTACCGATCCTCAAGATCCTGATCGGCCATAGCAGTCGAATCAGACTATTTTCTGACACAATCGCTCACACGTAGGTCAACGAGTACTGGGAAGAGAAGCAAAACAGGCGGGGTGTGTGAAACCCAAGTCGGCTGCGATGGCAGTGTTGTTGGTTACTGTCGTGCTTCCCATTCGGTTTTGCGGTCTTGGCTATGGCGGAGACACCCCTTTTCTTGTAACCGATAAGCCACCGTATACGTCGTCGCGCACGTTGGTGCGCGCGCACAAGAAATAACGCCTTGAACGACGACGCCTGACGGGGCAGGGGAAGAATCCCATAACAGCCCTCTCTGAGCGAGTTGCCGGTTTGCGTTGTCGTGTGCGTATGTGTTATTTACTCGACCAGAATCTGCTTTGTTCTGCGATTGGCTAGGTTCAGTGGTGGCGAATGAAGCGCTGTCCGGCGATGATTCTGGCGCTGTTGGTTATCATGATCTTCATTCGTTTTCAGGTCCTCGCCGTTGCGCAGCCGATTCCCTATGTGCTAACGGACAAGCCATTGTATACGTCGCGAGACAGGCAGGTTCTGCTTCAAGGCGCAGGGTACGAGCCGAAGCAAACCTACCATGTTTGGCTTCAAGGCTCCCTAGATAACTTGACGCGCAGTACTGGAATCAGTTTTGTGACCACGGAGAATGGAGAGATTCCCTCCATACTTCCGGTAACGGCGCCCCCGACCGTTTCATTGCCGATCGAGTCGACTTCTCCTCTCGGAACCTACCTTGTCAGCATTTCCGACTTGACCACTGTGGATTCCGCGGTTGCTCGAGCGCATTATGGGATCTGGGGCACCAGCAAATACGTCTACCAGCGCACGGAAACCGTTCAAACGAACGGAGGAGGGATCCTGCCCAAAGTGAGTTTGAAGGTGACCATCCAGAACCCCTCGGGTGCCCAAGTGTACGACACGACAGTTGCCGCAGACGAGACCGGATCCTTCCAGGTGACCTGGAAGATACCTCGCGACGCGGTGACGGAATCCTACTCAATCCTCGTACATGGCACCGGGACACGGGATGACCCAGCTGCAGAGTTCGTCTCGATCTCAAGATTCACCGTGACGCCAGTGATCCTGATCATGGCAGTCCACGGCCAGCTTCATGGCCCCTATGAGAGGACACAGAAGGTTTCCGCGGAGTTCGTGACACTGTACCCTGACTCGACTCCAGTCGTTACAATAAAAGAGGGTCTCATGCCGGTTGCGTTCTACGCGGGGCAGCTCAAGAGAGCCGAGCTCGCGCTTGTGGCCTCTGACCCCACAAGTGGGATCTGGGTGGCTGAGCGCGTGATCCAGAGAAACGCTACTCTCGACGCAGAGTACAGATTTGTGATGGTTGCAAACGCATTCGATGACGGTTACGGAAATACTGGCCCAGAAAAGAACGTCGAAACCGACAGCTTCACTGTAGTGCCTGCTACACTCCAAGTAAATGTTAGCCTCAACTCGACCCACTACCAAGTCCCGCTCGACACGATCACCGCGTACGTCACGGCTAGCTATCCAGATGGATTACCCGTCACGAACGCCACCCTTCGAGCATGGTTGAGCAGCGCTGGCTCGATAGCGAAAGCCAGTGTCACTTACGACAAGACTGCTGCTGCATGGGTTGTCGGGTACAGGTTCTCACTGGGAGACCTGGTTAGACTAGGTGCTTGGACCTTATCGGTGGAGGCCGCAGATACTTATGGTAACTCTGGGGCTGCGTCTCTTGAGATCATCGCTGAGCCCTACTACTTCATCGCAATTCTGCTCCTGGCTGTGTTTGCTCTACTCTTGGTCAGGTGGTTTCTGTCAAAATACTGGCATCGATTGCATCTGAAAGCGAAGCGCGTCTCGTCAGCGTTCAGAGACCGATGGAAGCCACCATCTCTCGGTCGATATCTTGGCAATTCGTGGGTGGCTTCACGAATGAGAGACACTAGTCAACGTGCAGAAATTCAAGCTTCGTAAGAAGTTGTTCGATAACGTGCCCCTGGTTTTCTCGCCACTAGCCTGTGGGCTACGTACAATAGTTGTTCGTTATCCCCATAGGCTGCGACAGCACTTCTAGATGCACAATTTCCCACTTGACATGTCAAACACGAACTGCCTTTCTAGCCACCTATTCTTTTCCGGATTCGAGTCTGGGCGGCGATAGCAACCATCACTTGTGAGGCGAATAAAGCTGAGGCGGCCAGACCTGCGAAGACGATCGTTGATGTTGCGGCCATCGTCACAACAGCGGGAGCGCCAAGAACGGTTGTGAAAGCCACGGCAGCAATGGCACTGAATAGAACCGCTAAGGTGGGCACTTGAGACCTCCTAGCTATTCGACGCGCCCTCGAAGAATACACAAGCACGACAGTCAGTGGTACGATTAAGTACACTAGACCTATGAGTGAACTTACCAGAAGCCCGGATGCGACTGCGCCCGCCTCATGATTCATTGGGAAGAGGTCGAATACTGCAGCTCCGATCCTCAAGACTCCAATAAGAGGATAGAGAGCGAACTTCATGACTGTTCTCACGGTCTGGTGTTCTCTAATGAATTGCGCAACCGTTGGGCTGAACGAATAGTAGAACGCGTTGAAAGCCACCATGAAGTTCGATCCCGCAATCGTCTTCATGATCGATCTGTCACGGAAGTTCCTCAGGAACTGGACTTCGTCCGAAAGTTCGGACCCGTAAGTGGCGGTAGCAATCAAGCATGGCCCGGTGCCAGGAATCTCGACTGTGATTGTCGTGCTGTGGCTCAGCGGGCCGCTGACTCCGGTAATAGTGATTGTGTGAGTCCCTGTGTGTGCACCTATGAGAGTGACTGTGACGGGTGACGATACCGTTCCGCCTATCGGCGGCGTTACTGGAGTCGTCCCGAGCACTACTGTCATCCCGTCTGGTTGACCGGAACTCGTGAGGTCTACTGGCGAAAAGAACACTCCAAGCGATTGGATCGTGATGGTCGATATTGCAGACGCACCAGGAGGAATGGATAGACTTGTTGGGGAGGCCATTATCGCGAAATCGGCCACCCCGGAAGCGATCGTGACGGCCAGATTCGCAGCATGGGTCAGTGAGCCACTTCTTCCAGTTACCTGAAAAGTGAACGTTCCGGTGGAGGCTATCGGACCTGCCGAAATGATCAATGTCGATGCTACGTCTCTACCAGGCGGAGGAGTAAGAGGAGTTGGGAGCGTGTAGACGACACCACTCGGTTCCGTTCCCGACCATGAGCCTGAAAGCTCGACAGCTGAGGTGAAACCATCGATCGAGCTCACAGTACATGTGCTCGTCCCGTTGATGCCCTGTACAAAGAGCAGTGATGACGGATCGCACTCCACAAAGAAATCCGACCTCAGCGAAAGTCTTGCGACTTTGTTGTTTGAAGACTCGAGTATCCACGCGTCACCTGAGTCGTCGAGTTTCACGTCAACTGGCCGGCTTCCGCTCGCCAACGTCCACTCAGTGAACTGCTCCCCGCTCGACATGGATGGTACGCTGGTCTCTGGAGCGACTGTCACAGTTGATGGCAAAACCGGGCCAGCCACATGAGTGAAGATCGCTCCCGCTATGGGATCAAACCGATTGGTGGTCGGCCGCGATGTAGTGACGATCCCACCGCTTGACGGGTCAAGGTTGGCAATCTTGTCTTGCCCGGATTCCGCAATCCAAGGGTTCTGGGTTCGCGGATTGATGCTGAGCGCTCGGACATCAGCGCCAACGGTCGGGACTTGCCACTCGGTGAACGTGTTGTCGCTTCGTAGGACAGCCACGTAGTTGCTGCTGGCTCCCGTGGGGCTTGTTGACGCAAACCAGACTTGGCCCAGAGCATCGACGTTAACGAAAGCGGGTTGAGTCGAAGGATGCGATGGAACGGACCATGTGGTGAATTGCTTTGCCTGCATGTCCCACTTGACGATACCGGTTGCACCGGCGAACCATACCGTTTCCGAAAGCGCGTAGACGCCCTTCGCTCCGACACCTGCAGCCGGCGGGAGTGTCAGCTGATACAGTCTCGCTACACGCGAATTTGGGTCATAGATGATTTCGCCTACTGAACTTCCCTTCTGTGCAGTGAACCATGCTGTGATGACAGTCCCCGAAGGCGCGGGTTCAGTTGAAATGTACTGGGGGTCCATGTCTTCTGGCAACGTGTACTCTCTGAAAGCGCCCGTATCGGGAAAGAAAAGGAACACATTGTGCTTGGCCGACTCGACGCCGAAAACAGCTATCGATCCCGATATCATTATCAACGTCAGGCTTGTCGGGTTTGAGTCGGGAGTCGGAATTGTCCATTCTCGGAATGTATTGGTTGATAGATCCAGATGAGCTACCTTGTTGCCACGTGATTCCACGAACCAGCAGCATTTCCCGGACGGAT
>Ga0315279_10002975_pt1 | contig 24382 bp, 18 predicted proteins | sample YL17G06_20_MG_FD_203694 | JGI IMG/M metagenome (GOLD analysis project Ga0315279, IMG submission 203694) | Sediment microbial communities from Yellowstone Lake, YNP, Wyoming, USA - YL17G06_20 | ecosystem: Environmental > Aquatic > Freshwater > Lake > Sediment | place: USA: Wyoming | collected...
AGATGGAATTGAACCGCGTTCGAAGATACTTGCCGGTAAGCTCGATGCCCGGACGCTTCACGGAGAATTTCACCGGCGGTATATCGGCAAGACCGTTAGTAACCGTGCCGTCATCGGCAGCGACAGGGTCTATATACAAAGTGAACTCTGTATCCAAAGACGCCTGCGGATGGGCGAGCAACAGGTGGCCAAGCTCGCCTGTAACAAGCTGCACAGGAACGAGCATGCTGCGGCCGGGCTCAATCAGCAGGGCATTGCGCATCTTTAGAGACACAAGGTTCGGTATGCTCTTGGTAATGTCACCGGTGACATCGGCGTCAATTCTGATGTTGCCCTTGAATAAACCATTGTCGCTGACTACAAGAGGCTCCGAGGAATTGTTCATTATCGCGACAGTCGTATCGAAACTGCTGCCGTAAGAGAATTTATTGCCGCGAGCATTAAATTGGACCGAAATCAGTCTATCCGGAGCAATAAATGCCGGGACAATTGACCGGCCGAATCCTTTCTCCAGCGCAGCCACAAGAACGGCGGCATCGACCGGCGGAGCATACTCCACGCCCTGCTGCGTCAGAATTTCTTTCGCCTCTTCCGCTGTCAATGACCCGGGGTCCCTGGCCACCAGGGACTTCAATGTCTCGACCGCCACATCATTTTGGCCTTCCTTCAGTTGAATCTTGGCAAGGGTCAAATCGGTGATCTGGTTACGTTCGTAACTGCTGATAAGAGGCTTGGCCCACTCGGTCTGGTCATTCATTACCAGAGAATACGCCAAAATGGCGGCGGTCACAGGAGAATTCGGGTCGGTTGAGTAGGCCCTGTTCGCCCAGTCGAGGGCCTTTGCCGCATCAGGCAGGGCAAAACAATAAAACCACGCAAACTCCTTTGGGCCAACCCTCAAAATGGTCTTGGCGCCCACGTTTTGCGAACGCTCTTTGATAACTTCAGGTCCCTTCATAAGGAGCTGCTGCGCCTTACTCTCCGCCGCCTGGAATATGTGCTCCGCCTGAGCGGTGTCGCCGAGTTTGATTGCCGCTCTGCCTGCAACGGCCTCCAAAAGCAGGTCGAACCTGCCGGTCTTCCGGACGGTCTCGGCTATCTGGAGACACTTCATTTGACTGAGCGGCGTATTGTAACAGCTAATGGCCCAGGGCAGATAAATATCAGGCGGCAGCGGCTGCGAAGGATAAAAGTAAGTGAACAAATTCGCACAGTATTCATAAGCCTGTGCAGCTACATCATAAAGCTCAAGCCGCTCCGCATACTGCGCAAAAACCAGGGCCGCCTGGATGTCCAAAGGATTTTCCCTCAGCAAAATCCTCATATGCCTGATATACACCGCAGGCGTCAGCTTATCAGGGATAAGTTCGACAAGTTTTGCAAACGCCACTTTGTTATATTCATTATTATTATACGCCTGCACCAGATAGAATTGAGCGCCTTCCAAATCGGGTCTCTCAGCCATAAGCAGACCAAGCTGAGTGGCCAATTCCGAGCCTATAGTGAAATTCTTGTTGCCGACGCTCCTCAGAAGCCGCTCAAGCATCGTCTCCCTCTGCTCGCGGGAATTTAGCTTGTCGAGCAAATAATGCACCGCCTCGTTTACCACCTCGCGGTCGGCGGATGGACCCACGTAACCGGAAAGTAGATGCAAAACAAGATCAGAATAGTCGCCCTGCGCATGCCGACAGATAAGCTTAATCAACAGCGGCATAGCATAGTCGGCGTTGCTATCTATGCTGATAGCGGCAGACAGGAACACAATCGCCTGGTCGGCATCCCTGGTGGTGACATTCTTGGAGTTGGTAATCTCATAAGCTATCTGATAGAACCTTTGAGCGATAGAGGGTGAAAATAGCTGAGCAGGCCGTTGCCCCGGTGTCGGCGAGGTGGTTAGCTCGGCCGGCTCGTTAGGCTCGGGTGCCGTCGGCTCCACAGACTCCTGCGGAGCCGTGGGCTTGTCAGGCGGCACAGCTTTGTCCGCAGCGAACGTTTGGACCGAAAGCAAAAAACAGCAGAAAAAAAGGGTCAAAAACAACCTACCGGCGTGCATAGCTTTCTCCCGTAAAAATCGCGAAAAAGTTTGCCTTAAAACTTCGCATACCCGACTTCGAACCATGATGCGGATTCCCACCTTGCAAATAGGCCGATTACGAAACAATTAAATAGCTCATCGTTCGTAATTCATCGACATTTTTGCACGGTTTTAATAAGGCCAACCCCAGATTTTATAGCACCTAAGTCAATCTATGTCAAACACTTTCGGACACAAACGCCTGCTTAACAATCACTGTAAATCCACCCCCGCTGCGGCCGGCTTTGTGCCCGTAAGCAGAGAGAGCATTTCGATACGCAGGTATTTTGCCGTCAGCAGATACGCTATCGTTCCTGATGGAACGGCCAGAAGCAATTTGATAATATTCGGAAGACCTCTGGAGAACCCCAGGGCAACCAGGACCGCCGCCGACATAAGCAGCGTGGCCGCAGTCGTTTTCCATAATGCCGGCACAAAACCCTCCGCTACCGCCCCACCCAGCCGGCGGCGAAGTACCACAATAAGAATCACAACCTGTAAATATGAGCACAATGCCGTTGAGGCAGCCAGCCCTCCCGTCCCAAGAAACCACATAAGCGTCAGGTTCAGAACGATATTTACAGCAACCGATATCGAGGCGCTTGTCGCAGGCAATTTGGAATCCTGCAAGGAATAAAACGCATACACGATGACGTGCTGGGCGCAATAGCCGCACAGCCCCAACGCATAAAACGACAGCGTCCACGCCGTCAAACCCGTATCGTAATTCGTGAATCGACCTCGCTCAAAAAGCACAGAAACCAACGGCCTTGCCACCAATAACAGTCCGACCGTGGCAGGCAAAGCGATAAACACCATGCAGCGAAGGCCCCTCGCAACCGTCGCACAGAACGCCTTAATGTCTTTGGCCGCCGCCTCGGCGCTCATCACAGGAAAAATCGCTGTGGCCAGCGAGATGCCGAATACCCCAAGTGGAAATTGATACAACCGCTGCGAATAGAAAAGCTGCGACACGGCCCCCTCCCAGAGCGGGTACTTTATCCGGGCGCCAAAGAGCGAAAAGAACTCGCCCTTCTCAAGCGAACCGGAAAACCACAATGCGATAAAGTCATCGGCGAGCGTGTTGATTTGCGTCGCGGTAAAACCGAGAATCATCGGGGCCATAAGAATGATGACCTTTTTGAACGCCTCGGAGTGCACATGCCACGCCGGGCGAATATAAATCCTCCTTGCCCAAAGCGGCGGCAGCTGCATAAACACCTGGACTATACCAGCCAGAATCACAGTTACAGCAACAACAAAGACCTGAGTGCTCGCCTCCATCCCGAACACCCACGCGCTCAGGCAAAGCGAGCCGATAAGAAACAGGTTAAGCACAATCGGCGAGGCGGCAGGAGCGGCAAAGTGCCGATGGACATTGAGAATCCCGGACAAAACGGCCACAACACAAACCAGGGCCATATCCGGCAGCATTATGGCGCTCAACTTCAGTTTAATCTGCGTGCCTTCCAGGCCGGCAAAGAACTTGTAATACACGAGGATAAAACCCTCGCCCAGCAGCACGATGGCGGAGAGCAGGACAAATATGACCGTAACGACCGTGTAAGCCAATCTCTTCGCTTCTTCGGGGTCTTTGTGCAGTTGCTCACTGTAAACGGGAATAATGGATGAGGAGGCAGCGCCCTCGCCGAAAAGCCGCCTGGCAAGGTTTGGAATCTTGAATCCGATTGTCCAGCCATCCATCAGGCCGCTGGCGCCGAGGAAGTATGCAAACGCTATATCACGGAGCATCCCCACGACGCGGCTCAATGCGGTCAGCGAAGCGATTTGTCTAAAGCCTTTTATCATTATCTGATATCCGGCAGCTCGTGCGGTAACGGATGATTTATTTTTTTGGTGCAACGGTAAAGGGTCTGAATCGCCCTACATTATTCAATACTCCCACGGAAGCCATACTTACCAGCAGACTCGACCCGCCATAGCTTACAAACGGCAAAGTCAGGCCCGTGATGGGCATCAGGCCGACCGTCATCGCCACATTTACGATAACCTCGACGGTGAAGGTTACGACGATACCGACGGCAATGAGGCGGCCGTAGGGGTCGGTATTGTTCGCAGCGATTTCCAGACCGCAGGCAGCAATAATCGCATAAAGCCCCAGCACAACCAGGCAGCCCCAAAAGCCCCATTGATGGGCAATGACGGCAAATATAAAGTCGTTGTGTCTCTCAGGCAGGAAGTTGTATTTGATAAAGGGCCCCTCGCGAAAACCGTAACCGCCCGGACCGCCCGAGGCGACCGCAAACTTTGAACGAATCAAATGATAACCCCAGTCGCTTTTCCACTGCTTGGGCGTAAAATTTGTGCCCACAAGCACCCTGCCGATGACAGGATATTGCTGCGCTTTTTCGCGGACCCAGCTGCTTTGCAGCAGGACGCAGCTTATCCTGGTCCTCTGATAGGGCCTCATCTTGAGCCAGAGAACAGGGCTCACCAGAAGTGCGATAAGAACGATAATAAGCAAATGCTTGACCTTTGCCCCCGCCACAAACAACATCGTGAACAGGATGGGCATCATCAGCAGAACGGTGCGTAAATCCGGCTCGGCAAAAATCAGGACCATTGGCAGAATCGTCAGCAGAAACGGCCCGACCAGCGATTTGAGGCTGCGGTAATTGCTGCGGTAACGCAGATACCACGCCAGGGCCATCACATATACTAACTTGCAAAGCTCCGAGGGCTGGACCTGCAGGAACACCGAGGACGTCCCTATTCTCATCCACCGCCTGGCGTTGTTAATGACTGGCACGAACGGAACATCCACGAATTTATCCAGCAGCAGGACAATCAGGAGCAGGATAACAAAGGCATACATCCAGTAGCTTAACGGCCCGAACCGCCTGTAACTAACCGCATTAGCCGCCAAAAACACAGCCATTGCAAGGGCGGCGAAAACAAGCTGTTTCTTCCAGTAATTGGCCAAATCGCCGGCCTGCCCGGCCAAGCTCGATTCCGCAGGATGGCCTACCGAGTAAATGGTCACTATCCCGATAGCCACCAGTGCCAAAACCGCAGCCAGCAGGCATATTCTTACGAATATAAGTCGGCCTTTCAGAAAGTTCCACATAAGGGCAAAATGCGGTCGCGATTGCTTATACTACCCGGCAGCAACCGTAAAATCACGAAAAACTGCTTCCGGCATCAACACTTAGCCGCTGGCCTCGGCCTTACCCCAAAATGGCTGCAAAACTGCCAAATCCACCTGAGTATATAACCACAAAGGGGTATTTTACACAAAACCAGGGCAAAAATGACCCACGGCGGCCTGCGTATAACCCCAAGTTATACCGCTTCACACCGATTTTTTTAACTTTTTTGTGGTTTTTTTACATTTTTTGCTTGACTTTCAGGGGCAAGTCAGATATTCTATATAAAATCTTCACCATATAAAAACCTGTGCTTGATTATGGATGCGTCTTAAAATAGGCAAAAAAGGAAGTTCAGTAAAAAATTTTTGAGATTTTTCCATTTTTTGCTTGCAATTCGCAGAGGCTATGTGGTAATATACAATTAATCTTCACCAATAAACCTGTGCGTATGAGTATGTTTTAGGACGTGTTTTTCGCCAATACGGCGAGAAAGGAGGAGCTAAGGAACGGTGGTTCACTTGGCCGGCTGTTCCTGCCAGCCGGGGCGCTGTGTTCGGAATTCTAATGTGGTGTTTGAATGTCCAAAATTGAACATCTGCGCTTAAAGGGCAAGTGTGGTTTGTATAAGCAGGAAAGAAAACCAAGATGGCAGGGCGTGTGGCTCTGCAAAGAAGAGAAGAAAGGGGTTTAATTATGAAAAAATTATGTTTAGTTGTGGCATTACTTATGATAGCCACCCCCGCACTGGCAACAGTGGCCATTACATGCACTGCGGGTGCGGGTGCTGACTGCAATCTGGTTACCGTCAGTTACGCGGATTCAGGTGAGCCGAATAAGGTAAGTGGGTACGGCTTAGACATCACCGTTGACAGCGGGGCCAAGATTGTGTCGGTCAGCAGCCTCAACGCCAATTACAACATCTACCCTGGCTCGATTGTGATTACCGACGGTGTAATCACCGACTACGGCACACCGGTTGCCGACAAGAATGACCCGGGTGCATTAGGCGGCTTAGGCACTGAGGGTATTACGATTGAGATGGGCGCGTTGTATTATCCAACGGGAGACAACTCTCCCAACGCACCGCCGCTTTCCGGCGACTTGCTGAAGTTCAGGGTGGACAAGGATTGCACTGTTACCGTTGCGGAAAATGCAACCCGTGGCGGCATTGTGCTGACGAATCCGAGTGTGACGCCTGTTGTTACCTTGACCGGCTGCACCGTAGTGTGCGCAGCACCAGATTGCTACCCGAGTGGTGGAGTATGGGCTGCACGCTACGCTGACTGGGTAACTCTGAAAAAGCCGAGCTGCTGGTGCGCAAAGCCGATAGGCAGCGGGTATCAGTGCGACGGCGATGCAGATGGTCTTACAGAGGGTGCGGTGTCGAAATGGAGAGTATCCATGAACGACCTGAATCTGATTATCGCCAACTGGAAGAAGAAAATCGACGACCCGACGTTGAATCCTTGTGCAGATATCGACCACAAGTACGAAGGGGCAGTAAGCAAGTGGAGGGCATCCATGAACGACCTGAACATAATTATTGCCAACTGGAAGATGAAAGATACTGGCCTTCCCGGCGACTGTCCGAGACCTTAGTTTAATTTAGTTTTGCCAAATTAGTTTTTGACTTAAGAGTTGAATGGAAACATTTAGACATTAATTTTTAGGAAGGAGAATAATGATGAAGAAGTTATTGATTGTGTTAATGGTTTTAGCGATGGCTGCCGTTGCGAACGCAGCACTAACAACAGTAAAGATTTCAGTGGACGGTGTGGTGGACCCGCCCGACGTAAAACTGCTCCCGAGCGAAACTGCGGTTATCGACATCCATGCCTGGAGCGATGCGGGGGTATCGATTGTTGCGTTGTTACAAGGTCCTGCTACACTTACAAAGGGAGCCGATTTCTCGGCGTGGGAGCAAAGTAACTGGTACGTGATGCCCGATTCAGAGAAGCCAGATTATATTGCGGCTTTTACAGATATGGGATATAAAGATATCACCAACCTATACTACGGGGACATCATGGATATCACCGAGCCGCTTACTAAACCGAATGGTAAAGTCTTTGATGAGCTTGTGCTCCATTGTGAAAGGCTTGGCGATGTAACGCTTACCTTGTTCAATCCAGACCTTGGTGTCCTCGACAGTCAGGTCATTCACCAGATTCCTGAGCCGATGACTATGGTTCTGCTTGGATTAGGTGGATTGTTCCTGCGTCGTCGCAAATAAGGCGTCGCTAAACACTTAGTTAGTCTTACGAGCGGGGCAGGTCTTTACTTGCCCCGCTTTTTTTATTGCAAAGTCCTGCAGGGGGGCTAAAATACCCTCGTCATTTAACCAGGCCAAAGAAATGATAGGGAGTATTTGACAATGAGGTCGAAGGCCGCAATCGTTTTTATACTGACAGGTCTGCTGCTGGCAGGGGTAAACTGCCAGGAAACACTAAAAAAACCTGCTGCCGGCAGGAAGGCATTTCCGGCGGAACTTGCCGGAACGTGGAAGGCACAGGACAGCCCGTGGAAAATAGTCCTGGCACGCAACGGAACCGTATCATCCGCATTGGTCCCTCTGGGTGAGGTCGAAATCAGACCCAACAAGACAACAAAGGTCGAAATGGCGGATGGGAGCTACAGTACCTACGAAGCGGGGGATTGTATCGTCGAATACATCCCAAGCAATAGAGAATTATTCATAACCGTCGAGGTAAAAAAGGTCCACATTGTGTTTAAGGACAACGTCATCGATGGCAACAGCATCGACAGGTTCGTAGGTCCTGTTTCTGAAGATGGAAAAGTGTGGACGGCTGACTGGATAAGGGTATGCGATTATGGCCCGCGCTTCCCTCTGGATGCAAACGATATATATGCCGAACCGCTAATATTCGAGAAGGTCAAAGAACAAATTGCAGCCCCCAAATAGCGCTCAGTATTGGTAATAAGAGATTCCGCTTTTATCCGAGCCGGGCCAGTCCAGCCGGATGGTTTTCGTGGCCGGCTGATAAATCCAGCCGAACTGACCGGCGGCGTTTTGCGGAAGTATCTCGCTATTTCCGACCATTCTTATGTCCTGTCGTTTGTTGAAAGGATTTTCCGGCATTTTCGAAAGGTAACGACCCTCCATAAGCTGTTGACAGAAGTCCGGACCGTCGGGAGGATTCTGCGGATTATTATTTTTATAGCCCGGCGGAATTCCGCCGTGGCGAGCGGTGTACAGCTCAATGGCACTTCGCAATATGCGAAGACTGTCTTTTGAAACAGCTTCTCTGGCCATGGTCGCGTGCTCTTGAAATTGCGGCACGACAATCGCCGCGAGAATCCCCAGGACAGCCACCACTATCATAAGCTCAACAAGCGAAAACCCTCTGCTCATCTTCCACGCTGCAACTAAATCGCCTGATAGTTAAGATGCGCACTACCCCCACAGTGCTCCATTTTTTATCGACCAACAACACTTGCCGCTTAACTTTGGTTATAGGACCAATACTTATTCGAGAGGCTAAAAAGAAAGAAGTCCGCCTTGCAGGATGATGCTGCGGCCATTCAAGTTTTGCCGCTTATCGATGCCAGTTGCCCTTCCAGAGCCATTGGTTGCCCAGCTCCGCATAATCTCGCAGGTCGATAACGTTATCTTTGTGGAAGTCGGCCTGTAAGCAGGTGCCGCTCTGGAGCCATTCATTTGCCAGGACAGCCAGCTCCAGGTAATCGACAATTCCATCATTATTCAAATCGAGAGGATTGGTAACAAGCTCATCGGCGCCCATATCGACAATGCCGGCGAAAATCCTCTCCTCGCCGTCAAGGTCCGCATCCAATGCGGGCGGCAATGAGTCATTATCGCCGGCATCAACACAGACCGAACCAGGCGTTATATGAAAATCACCGACAACAAAGAAATCATCATTAGGTTCGGCTGGTGTGTTTGCATCGTCCCAGCAGCCCGGCTCAACAAAATTCGGGTCGGCGTCAATGTTGCCCTGGCCCCACTGGAGAATGCAGGCCTTATCGACACAGGCGGCAGACCGCCCCCCCTGGACGTCACTAAATAGAACTGTCATCTGCGTAGGGATAGAGACCCCCCATACGCGTAATGTGTTTATAAGGGCTAATTGTGGGCCTTCAGGTGCTCTGTTACCCAAGACGATGCAGTTGGACACTATTGGGTTACTTTCCCTGAATGAACTGATGCCTCCGCCTTCCAGGGCGCTGTTACCGACCACGGTGCAATTTACGAAAGTTGGGGTGGACCAGTATGCGGCCAGGCCGCCTCCGCGATGAGCGGCTGAATTACCGCTGACGAAACAGTTGGCGACAACGGTGTTACTGTGATTGTGGCAGTAAATACCCCCGCCGTGGCGGCCATAGCTCTGGGCAGCGTTGCCGGTGATAATGCAATTGAGGATTGTGGGACTGCTGTAATCCCAGCAGCATATTCCGGCGCCGTAACCTGCGGTGGCGACATTATTAGTGATAGTGCAGTTACTAATCGCAGGATTGCTGCTGTTGCCACAATACACCGCACCTCGGCCGGTGGAAAAATTATCGGTTATTATACAGTTTCTGATAGTCGGGCTGCTATTCAAGCACCGGATAGCGCCGCCATCGTACACGCCGCCGCCATTGGTAATGGTCAGGCCGGCTAAAACCGAATTTGCGTCCTCACCGCTGTGGAAATGAAAACCGCGATGCGGGGCGGAATCTGAACCGTTGCAGTCAATAATTGTTGCAGTTGCGACATCAAAATTGTCAGGGTCGCTGCTTTGTAGAATGATTGCTTTGCCATGAAAATCGATGTCGCGATTGCCGGGACCTGTATGGGTCCCAACGGTAACAACTATTACATCACCATCATTGGCATCGTCGATGGCCTGCTGAATGGTTTCATACTGCTCTGTGCTGGTGATATTCCACGAAGGTCGTGCTTCGTCAGCGCCTATATCAACGTATTGCCCCATAAGGCGGCTGTCGCCCTCATAATCGGTGGCTTTTGGCTGGGGGGAGTAATCAGGGTCGCCCGCATTTATGCAGGCGCTGGAGCAGTTTAAATGATAATCATTGCTGTCGGGATTGACAAAATCAGGATTGGCGGAAATATTGCCGTTAATTCCGGTCTGGTCCGGTATCTCAGGCCCGCAGGTGCCCAGCTGGTTACCCCAAAGATTATTATATTCTACCACAGGCAAACTGCCGCCGTGAACCCATATACCCCAGCCGCCCCCGTTGGAGGAAATTATGTTGTTTTCGATAATGACAGCGCCGGTAGAGTAGCAATCTATACCGCCGAAATAGTTATCCGCTATCGTATTGTGGATAATCGTCGGCGAACTACCAACGATTCGAACGCCGGCGCCGCTATTGTTTTTATCGATTAAGTTATTACGAATAATAGGTGCACTGTCATAATACACCCCTATACCGGCCCCATTACTCGATGTATTGTTGACGATAATGTTTCTCTCGACTAATGGCCGGGAAAGATAGTAAACGTATATTCCGCCGCCGCCGAGGCCGCCGGCGATGTTGCACTTTATCAGGTTCAGCCGAACAGTCGGGGCCGATATGTATGTGATATGAAGTCCCGCACCGAGAGCAGAGTCATTGCCGATGAACTGATTATCTTCGATAAGACCATTGCACCACTGGCGCAAGTGAATTCCCCCGCCATACCAATCAGCGTGGTTGTTCTGGATAAGATTGCCTGTGATAACAGTGTCACAGCCCTGGAAGGCGACTATGGCGCCGCCATCGCCTGTATCATTACTTGCATGATTGGTATCAGGAGGTGCAAACCCGTGATTGATGATGGCTGAATTGTTTATGAAGGTGTTATCAGCAATAAGCGGACTAATATGAAGCGGAGGGTCTCGTGGGTCATTGGAATTAACAGGGTCTCCATAGACATAGACTCCGCCACCCTGACCTGCGATATTGTTGACAAAAACGTTTCTGGTGATAGTCGGAGCCGACATATTGTAACAGAGGACACCGCCCCCACAGCGGTTCCATCGCAGCCCCTTGAACTCCCAGGATACGAGGAGCCACGAGCCGGTGCCGCCCGTTATGGTGAAGCCGGCCAGAATGGAATTGTTGTCTTCGCCGCCCCTGAAGGTTACCACGCTGCCAATGTTCGGGTCAAAAGAATGTGAACCATTGATTACTGTTGCTGCCACCACACCGGGGACATTCGGGTCCAAAGACCGCACGGTTACAGCTTTGCCACGGAAGTCGATATTTTCATAATAGGTCCCCGGACTGACAACAATTACATCGCCGTTGTTGGCAGCGTCAATTGCAGACTGGATGCTGGGATATTGACCTGCAGACACATACAGCGTCTGTGCCCAAACGCCTGCACACCCCAGAAAAAATATCAGAGCCGATGCATATCTTTTCATCTCCAACCTGCCTCCGAGGATTCGGGCCGGACCACGACGAGCCGTCAGCTTATTTTAGCAAAAAAAGGCCGGAAAATCCAGCTTTTCCATCGGCGATAATGTTTATGTAGTAAAATAGAATACTGCCGAGCGGGATTACTTTGGGAGGAGTGATATGTTATGGGACGACTTTACCCGTTGGCCGAAAATGCAGGCGCAATAAAGACGCAGACAGTTCCCACCAGCAGGATCGGACAAGGTAATTTCCTAATCCAGATTAAATACCTCAGCGGTCTTGTCACCGATGTAGGTGACATCCCCTTTCAGTCCCTGGGCGGTCTGGCAGCCAAACAGCAAAAATACCACAACGACCAGCGTTATTATTAAGAGCGTTTTCTTAACCATTTTCGGGCCCCTCAAAAAACCCTTTTAAGGACTTCAATACTCCGGGATAACGGTAGTTGACTTCAGGAATAAATAATACAGCCGGCCTTCCTGGTATGTTTGTCCCGCAAGCTTGCCTGCCGTGTCACCCACGCCCATATAGACATCGCAGCGCCCCGGTGCACGTATTGCCCCGCCCGTGTCCTGGTCGAGGGCAAAGCCGCTGTAGGGCTGTTTGACAATCGTGCCGCCCGTCTGACGCGGCAAAGTGGTGGAGATGAAAGCCAGACATCCCCGCGGAAAAATCGACTTGTCGGTCGCGATGGTCCTCATCGGCGTCACCGGCTCATTGAGACTCCCATGAGGAGGACCATCTTCTTTCCGGAAAAACACAAAGCGGGGATTACGCCGGACATAATTATTGACCTGGTCTTTGTATTTTTTGAAATACTCAATCATTGCCGACAGACTCATCTGCTCTGCCGATATTTTGCCGTCCTTGATTAGCTCTTCGTTGACACTGCGGTACTCTTGGCCGTTGTTGGCGGCATAGCCGACAGTAGCCAGCTCACCATTGGGCAGTTTTATCTTGGCCGAACCCTGGACGTGAGCTATGTAGGCCTCGAATGGGTCGCCCAGCCAGGCCAGCTCTTTGCCGTTGAGCATTCCCGAAGCCTCAATGACGGCCCGCGGCGGATACTGAGTAATCTGGCCGTCGGGGCCGCGCCTGCCGAGTATCTCGCCGGTAGGCCCTTTCACCAGGTCGTCTGGCTGCTGGTATAACGGATACAGGAAGCGGTCGCTGCGGCTTAAGGAACCATCAAAGATAGGCGTGTAGTAACCTGTAAACAGGACTGTTCCGCGGTCATCGCACCCCACCGACGTATAAACGTCAAATTTCGCCAAAACAGAATCATTCAACTGCTTGCCGACCAAGCCGGATTCCAGAAGCCGTGCGAAGGCATTTAGACCCTCAACAGCCCGGCTGTGGGTGATTTCGCCGCAGGGGTAGAACTGCCGGCTCGAAGGCTTTGAAAGGTAACTAAGGCTGTTGTTGACGGTGGCACGCAGGTCGGTCAGGTTCAGACAGGCCATCGTCAAATCAGGCAGCTCGTAAGGATTGGTTATCTTCCGCAGGGCAGGCTGGCCGGGAGCCAAAGGCCGGTCGTAAAGTATCTTGGCCTCCTTAACCTGCGGCCGACAACCGATGAGAACTACTGCAACAAGCAACAATATTGAGAAGAGAATTTTACGCTTCATTTCGAACTCCGTTTTCTATATTCTTGCACTGCCAATAAACTCTTAAATTGCATCCATATATTATTTGGGCTGGACCCGATTTTGTAAACAATATTTTGGAAAGACCTTGTGAAAGACTAAAACCAAAACCTGAAGACTCAAGACTTTTGAACCTTACGCCACAAGTCTTCGCCATCCCACCATCCCATTACTGATTCAGCAAAGACTTGACCGCAGGATGCAATTCTGTTAGCATAACTGCTTTCAGGGTGTAGTCGGATGAAAATTGACTGTTTTGTTTTGGGCGCTTTCGAGACAAATTGTTATGTCCTTCGCAGCAGCGAAAGGGCAGGGGACTGTCTGATTATCGACCCGGGTGATGGGGCCGGCAGGCTGCTTGGCTTTATCAAAGGGCATAATTTGAATCCGGTTGCCGTGGTTCTCACGCACGGGCATATTGACCATATTGGCAGTGTTGCAGAATTGCGGGACAGCTATCCTGATATAAAGGTGTATGTGCACAAGCTTGATGCCGGGATGCTTGAGAATGCGCACAGCAATCTCTCGGCGATGATGGGCGGAGCGTTCAGCACTGTCCCGGCGGATTTTTATTTGGAGGACGGCAATGTTGTCGAGCAGGCGGGTGTGAAGCTGGCGGTGCTTCATACACCTGGGCACACGCCGGGCGGCATCTGCTTGTATTCGAAGGATGAAGGGGTCGTTTTTACGGACGATACGCTGTTTGCCGATTCGATTGGGCGGACGGATTTTCCGGGAGGGGGTCTAAAACAGTTGCTAAAGGGTATAAAGGAGAAGCTCTTTACCCTGCCTGATGACACGATTGTTCACCCCGGCCACGGTCCATCGACGACGATAGGCATGGAGAAAGCACACAATCAATTCTTTCAATAATCGCTCTGTGTGTTTGGAGGGAAGGAACAGCAACGCCAATAGTTGTTGTAACTGCTCATACGACTGAGGATGATAAGGGAAAATGTATTTCAGCCGGCTGCAATAACTGTTTGCCCATGCCGATAAATCGCAAAGAATTGGTGCAATTGCTGAGTAAATACCTGGCTTCAGAGAGCGCTATTAAGAGCGGTAAAGTCGGTTCACGGACAGAGAGCGAAAGATGCAAAACGAAAAACTGTTGATGAGAAGTTCCACAGTTTTACACTTTTAGCTTTTCCGCCAAGAAGTTGTGGCGGATTAACTATCCGCTATCCCCTAAACGCTATACCCTATCCCCTATCTTTCCTCAAGCCAATGGTTGGCAAACTCGGCCAAATCGGCAAAATCTACGGTCTTATCGCAGTTGAAATCCCAGCGCTGGCAGCCCTCAAAACCCACTTTTACAAGATAAACATCGCCGTAACCTGCGCCGAAGGAGTCAGTGTAGCCTGCGATAATGAAACCGCCGTCGGTAGTCTGCTGAACCGAAAGGCCATAGTCAGAATCGCTTCCGCCGAAGGTCTTTTGCCAGACCACCTGCGGGGCATCGAGCGTTGCCCTGGCAGGATTGCACAAACTAAATACAAAAATTGCAGCCAATAAAGTGATAACCTTTTCCATTTTTTCCCTCCTGATTGCAAATTTGTTTCTCAATGCGCGAGCAAACTGGGGTGTATCCTCGAATGTAAGTAAATTATACCCTTTCCCCGCAGAGAAATGCAAGCAAAAACCGCTGTAACCTTTTACTTGTGCGAGGCGTATAAGTGGGCGAAGTCGCGGCAAAGCTGTGTTGCAATACACAAAGCCCAAAATAGGTTAAATTTTAAGGAAAATGAGGCCAGAATTTTATAAAATGGAAAGGGACTAAAATTATGAGAAAGTCAATTGTAATGTTGGTCGTGGGTCTATTGTTGGTGACCACCGCGTTTGGCGGGCCGTTGTCGAGAAATCAGGTCAGCGCCACCGCCAACTGGGTGGCTCACGCCGACTACGAGCGGTTTAATAGCTCCCAGCTCGGAAAGCTTATCCGGCAGGAGCTCGTCAACCAGGGCATTGAGGAAAAACTCGTGAATTTCGCCAGGATATTTTCCTTCCATCCGCTTAATGATGTCTGCGACGTGACGGTTTACGGGATTGGCAAGGGCCGCGAGAAGGCCGTAGTTTTGATTGACGGCAGGTTCGACAAGGAGAAGGTAGTGGCGCTTGTGCGGATGAATCCGCAGCACCAGGAACTTGCACACGGTGACATCACAATACATGGCTGGCTGCAAGAGGACAGGAAACACAACGAAGTAGTCAATAGTTATATGATGTACGGCTGCATCTATCAGGATAAAATAGTGGTTATGAGCGCGGGGGTGGATTTGGTAAAACAGGCGATAGATGTTCTCAGGGGCGCCTCGCAAAGTGCAACAGAAGGTCAATTCACCATAATGCCGGCAGGCGCGCAGGGCGTCTTTTTCCAGGCGGCTGCCAATGGAGTAGGTGACATGGCCGGTCAGGAAGAGCAGGCGGCTGTGCTCAGGCAAACCGACAAGCTCAGTCTGGTCATCGGCGAGACCGAAGGCAAGTTTTATATCGATTTGGGCCTGGTGGCTAAGTCCGAGGAGGCGGCGCAGAGCATGAACAAGGTGCTCGAAGGCATTATCGCCTATACGGCTTTGGCCGGACAGGAGAAACCCCGGCTGGCTGAGTTCGCACAGAAGACCAAACTGTCCTGTGCTCAGAACATAGTTACCGGCCATTTTGAAACAATCTCCGAGTCGGTTTTTCAGTTTCTGAAAGAGCAATGGGAGAAAAGACAGCAAACGGGCGCCCAGACGCAGACGCACTGAACACGTCCTGTTATCGGCCGCTTGAATTACAGGTGTTGAACGCCGAAGAGCTGGCCTTGCGGTCGCAGCAGGGCTGCAAAGAAAGTTTCGAGGAGCTGGTAGAGCGCTATGGTGCGCGGCTCTACCGGTTCCTGCATAATAAGACCGACAATGTCCAGGATGCCGAGGACCTTGTTCAGGATACATTTGTCAAGGCATATCGGAACATCCACAGGTATCGGACTTCATGGAAGTTTTCGACCTGGCTTTTCACGATAGCGGCCCGCCTCGCAAGCAGCCGTTATCGCAGTTTGCAGCGTCAGCAGAGCATTGGTGAGGCTGAGGCTGGCAGCATCGAACCAGCGGATGCGGCTTCGCAGCGGGAGATGCAGGAGGGCTTGTGGGCGGTGGCCAGGACTTTGTCGGCGGGCCAGTACAGGGCATTGTGGCTGAGATACGCAGAGGAAATGCCGATAAAGGAGATAGCGAAGGTTTTGGGAAAGACGCAGGTCAGCGTCAAGGTGACTCTTTATCGTGCGAGGGTGAATCTGGCGCAGCGTCTGCGCAATATAGCGGCAGAGAATAAAGCGGCAGGTGGGGCGCCGCGAAATGAACAATTACCTGTTCTGAAAGCGGAAGGTGCATAATGTTCTGCTCTTATTTTAGGTGGAAAATTTCGGCGGCTATGGATGCTGGCGGCAGGCTTTCGCGAGCCGTTGAAAAACACATCCGTCACTGTGCGGACTGCCGGGAGTTTTACAATGGGTGTGTGTCGCTGGCTTATGGTTTAAGAAGTGAGGCGGCAGTTTCAGATGGCCGGATTCCGCCGCGATTGAACGAGCGGATTCTGAGGGCTGTTCCATATCGCCGGGCAGGCACGCAAAAGATTACAGTCAGGCTGTGGCCTGTGGCAGTGGCCGCGTGCGTGGCCCTGATTGTTCTCCTGGCCGTTCTGTTTGTGTCAAAAAGGCAGGGGGGCTGGACTGCCGTCGAAGGCGACCTGCCGACATCGATTCAGGTCGTTGGGGATTTAATGAAAGGGGACTTCACAGGACCCTGGTCACAGCTTGTTGAGAAACCTCTGGGTAGTGAGCTGCAAAACCTGGAGAATAATACGGAATCGGCGGTGCGGTTCCTGGTTGCCTGCGTTGCAGTAAATGTCACCACCACCGAAAACGTCCCTGAAGTCGATAATGGGGCGATAAACTAAGGGCCTCTCTGTGTCCTTCAGCGGTTGTATTTTTCTACGCAATTAGAACGTATTATAGTATTCCGGCTTGCCGTCATCGCTGTCGTAGCCGGTCGAATCGGCCAGTTGCGCGTCGATTTTGACTCGCTCAATCCGCTCGGCCTTTTTTGTGATGCTGTCAATAGTTACAAGAATCCCATTCATTCTCAAATCGCCGGTCGCAACTTCAAATGGAAACGGCATCTGCGTTCTAAAAGACTTCAGGACGTTTTCAATCTTTCTTCCAAGCACCGATTCCAGTGCGCCGGTCATCCCTATATCGGTAATGTATGCGGTGCCTTTGGGCAGGATTCTCTCATCGGCTGTTACAACGTGAGTGTGCGTGCCAAAGCACAGACTGACGCGGCCATCAAGGTGATATCCCATCGCAAGCTTTTCGCTGGTGGCTTCGGCGTGAAAATCGACGATGATGATGTCGGCTTTGTTCTGGAGCTGCGGCAGAATTTTGTCAATACCGTTGTACGGGCAGTCCGCAGGTTTCATATACACTCGGCCTATAAGAGAGACTACCGCCACGGTTGGGCCTTTGCTGGTTTTGTAAACGCCAAAAAACCTGCCGGCTGCCTGCTCGGATAAATTTGCCGGCCGGGCGATATTCTCGGTTGTCTCCAGGACCGTGATTATCTCCCTTTTGCGATAAGCGTGGTCGCCGAGCGTGACCAGGTTCACGCCGTAGCGGAGTAATTTTTCATAGATTTGCGGCGTCAGGCCCGAGCCGCCGGCGGCATTCTCGGCGTTGGCTATCACGCAATCAATGTCCAGCTCTCTAACCAGGGACTTTAGTTTCTCGGCGATGATTCGCCTGCCCGGCCGACCAACTATGTCACCAATGCAAAGAATATTTAGCTTCATGATTCGTATATTGTATGTCGTATATCGTATGTCGAGTTTTGTTAGAGTTTTTTCAGCAAACTTGTAATCATTCGGCCGATATGGTCCAACTTTTCAAGCAACGCGGCTTCATTGTCTTGCTGTATATACTTCAATTCTTTTGCTATTGTTATTTGTGTTTCAAGTTCAGCGCAACTGCCCAATGTTACATACAAGAATTGTCTATATTCCTTATTATGATATCTCTTAAAACCTTCTGCGACATTTGAAGGTATCGAAACTGCCGACCTTCTTATCTGACTTACTATACCGTACATCTCTTGCTTTGGGAACTTCTCTGTCAATCGATACACGTCTTTGACCAATTCGATTCCCACTTTCCAGATAGTGAGGTCTCTGAATGTTCTTATTTTGGCATCCATACCTTTTTCCTTATTTTCTTAAACGACATACGGCATACGACATACGATATACGCGATACAATATTACTTGGCGTATTCGATGCAGCGGACCTCGCGCAGCAGCGTCACCTGGATTTCGCCGGGGTAGGTCATCTCGGCCTGTATCTTGTTGGCGATGTCACGCGCAATTTTCATTGCGGCGGAGTCGTCAATTTCGTTGGCGTTGACGATGACGCGGATTTCGCGGCCGGCCTGGATTGCGTATGCGTTTTCGACGCCCTTGAAGCTGTTGGCAATTTCCTCGAGTTGTTCCAGTCGTTTGATGTATCTTTCAAGCGTTTCCCTTCTGGCGCCGGGACGAGAGGCGCTAATTGCGTCAGCGGCGGCAATCAGCGGAGTGTAAGGATTGTCCGCAGGGACGTCACCGTGATGGCCCGCAACGGCATTCAGCACAATAGATGATTCGTTGAATCGCTTGAGATAATTTGCGCCTATGGCCGGGTGGCTGCCTTCGACCTCGTGGTCGATGGCCTTGCCGATGTCGTGCAGCAGCCCGGCGCGTCTTGCTATTGAGCCGTCCAGCCCGAGTTCATCCGTCATTACCTGCGAGAGAAAAGCGACTTCCACACTGTGGCGAAGAACGTTCTGGCCGTAACTTGTCCTGAAGCTCAAGGCGCCAATCAGGCTCAGTACCTTGTTGTTCAATCCTCTGACGTTTGTCTCGACCGCTGCTTCCTTGCCGAGCTGCAGGAGCTTCAGGTTGACGTCCTTTTTGGTCTGTGCGACAAGCTCCTCGATTCGGGATGGGTGGATACGCCCGTCCTGGATAAGCCGTTCCATCGAAAGCCGGGCGACCTCGCGTCTGACGGGGCTGAAGCCGCTCACGACAATCATACCGGGGGTGTCATCGACGATGACATCCACGCCGGTGGCCTTTTCGAATGCGCGGATGTTGCGGCCTTCCCTGCCGATGATGCGGCCCTTCATATCATCGTTGGGGATGTCAACGGTTGAGACAGTCGCTTCGCAGGTCTGCTCGGCGGCGTAGCGCTGAATGGCGGCGGTGATTATCTCGCGGCTCTTTTCGTCAGAGATTTCCGTGGCCTCATCGACCTTGCGCTGAATCAAAGTTGACATCTCGTGCTCGCACTCATCCTCAAGACGCTTTAACAAGAGCTGCTTGGCCTCTTCGATGTCCATCGCAGTGATTTTGAGCAGTTGGTTTTTCTGCTGGGCTATCAGGACCGAGAGCTGCTTTTCTTTCACGCCGATATTGTTTAGTCTTCTTTCCACCTCTTCTGTCTGTGTTCGTAGAGTGTTTTCCCGCTGCTGGAGCGTTTCGGCCTGCCGCTCGATGACGTCCTCCCATTTGGTCAGTCGCATTTCGGTTTCGTGCAGTTCGGCACGGATTTGGTTTGACTCGGTTGTGAATTGTTCTTTTTTCTTGATTGCCTCGGCGGCGGCCTCGATTTGGGCGGCCCTGATTATGTTTTCCGCCTCTTTCTTTGCCCCCTCGATTTGCCGCTGCCGTTCCTGCTGGAAGGTTTTGGCACTGGCTCTGGCGATTATCTGATAGGCGATAATGGTCAGGCAAATTCCCAGGATAAAGCAGACAATCGAAGCTATGATGGGCGTCAGCAGGACTTGCATAAGTATTGCGTTCATAAATTCCTACCTTTCCCTCGCATTTATCAATAGTTCAAAAACGTCGCCAAAAGGTGACAGAATGTGGGATTGTCCGGTAGGAAAGTCCCAAAGATGTGGCGTAAAGTTACGAAATCCTTTGCGAGAGGGCGTAAAATCAGCTATCAGATGCCGCAATTTCGTGAAATTGCGGCCGTTCTGCCCCGCCTTTGGCGGGAACGCCTTTCTTTTTGATGCGGTTGGCTGATTCTATACTCAATAGCGAACTCTCTGGTTGGTAATCAAATGTTTTTCAAATAGATTTCGTTTTACGCTAATTCACTTCAGCTCCCGCCGGCCTCGGCGGGTTCAGAATCCTGTTTGGGTTCTGTTTTTACGACAGTTGCTAAAAGTGTCTTTGCAACTTAACTACCGCCGGCGAAAAGACTTATAAGCCTATCGCCTTTTTGCATCCCTTTGCAGCATAGCCATAATACCAACTGAAGTTACGGGATGACCCACGTTCTGGTTCATCGTCAATAAGTTGCAACAGTATAATATGGCATTTTTGTAAGACCGTCAAGAGAAAAAAACGGCAAATTACAGGGTGAATTATAGATTGGCAAAGAAGGCTGTTGCGTAATGTTGGCGTGTTGTTACCCGACCGCAGGCCGAATTTCCACGACAAGTGGGACAACCTCGTAAAAAAATACATAAGAGAATTTCTCCCAGAACCGTATTGTCCTGCGGAGCCGGGATTTTATGGAGTTACAACCTGGGTTCTGAAGGTCCTTAGTTCTCTCGGCAGCAGTTTGTTTGGCACCGGGCCCTGTGGCGTTTCAATCAGCAGTGTTCCATCGTCGCTTAGCACCTGAATGTCGCTGCTGTCAGGGAATTGAAACACCGCTTCCGGAGTGAGTATCGGAAAATCAGCCAGTTCGGCCAGCACGCCTGTCGTCATATCATACGCATATAGTATCTGCAGCGGTTCCTCATCTTCTGATTTGTGTGAGCCGGCGACAACAAGATATTTGCCGAGCGTGGATGAGTATTCGATGCTGCGGATGCCGAAGCCGTCCAAGTCCAGCAATATCGGCGGGTCAAAATCAGCGACAGCTCCCTCCAGAACCACCTCCTCCGGATTATTCAACTTGATAATCAGGGCTTTTTTTACCTCATCAACCTTGGGCCTTGGGTTTCTAAAGCCAATCAATATCGACTTGCCGTCGGCTGTTGCAGAAAGTCCCTCGATGTTTAACCCCTTTTCTTTTGGGGCAAGTTCCGGAATTGCATTAGGGTCGATATGACCATTGGCAACGCCGATTGCGTCGATAAGACCCAGGTTGTAAACCAAATCGTATGCAATCAAATCATCAATTAGATTCGTATAATTGCCCACTACGGCAACATTTATGTCCTGACCGACTTTAGTGACGGTCGTTGCAAAGAATTGGTACCGGCTGTACCAGTATTTGCCGTCTCTGTTTCTGCCGTGCGATGTTATCCAGAAGATTTTATCGTTGAACCACGTAGCTCCCTCAATATCCGTTTCCGGCTGACACGGGTCAATATTCAAGGATTGTCCGATGTTTGTCTCGGCAATCGGAAATGAGCCGGGCTTATTTGAGTCGTATATGCACAGTCGGTTGCCCTCATCATCGGCCACTATGAATAGATTTCCGTCAATCACAGCCGCTGCAGAGGCATCGGCTACTCCCCGGTACATTTCAAATGTACGGGCTGTTGCAGAACTTGACCACTCGGTTTCATTGAGGTTGCCTGATGTGTCGCGGGCTTTTACTCTGTAGGTGTATTTGGTACCTGGTGTCAGGTTGTTCGGCTCGAAAGTGTTACCGTACTGCCAGCCGCTGTTCGGCCCATTGCCTGATACACGCTGGAAGTAGTACTCCACGCCGTTTTGACTGTCGGATGCGACCGTTGCAGCCATATATATCGACACAGTCGAGGTGGTCGATGGGCTGGTCTCCCAGGTCATAATATTGGGCTGCGGCGCAGTTATATCAGCGCCGCTCAGCCAGTTTTCGACAAACACATCCAGGTCATCCATAATTACTTTTGAATCGCCTGTAAGGTCGGCTTTGCCGCACGCTGATATTTTCGGGCATCCTGGATTCATCCAGCACCGGGAGAATATTGCAAAATCATCGAAGTCAACGTCACCATCACAGTCCAGGTCACCCCGTGGTCGCCGTATGGGTAATAGCGACAGGACCGCATTTTTCAACATCAGTCTTCCCGCGGCGGTGGCATCATCGAAGAATTCATACGTCATTCTTGGCAGCGCAAAAAATACGCGAGGACCGCCGGGGGTGTATAAAGACCCATTGTAATAAGCCGGCTCATTGCCGAGCCAGCGGGCGATTACCATGTTGCCGTTGCTGGTGGCCACGACTGTTCCGCGGCCGGCCGATGTTCGGTTGAAGTGTTCAACGTCTGCGCCCGTTCTGAATATCTGTACGATTCCGGAAGAGGTATCGATGCCTGCAAATATTTCATCATCGGCATCGGCAATGGTCAAATGTGTACACGGATTGGTATTGGCCATGTCACCATTGAGCCAATCCCAGTAATGATGGTCGTCACACCTCGCAAGTCTGATATTGTGGTTGAGAATCGGCACATTTAAGCCGTTCCAGAATTCAGCATCAGCATCGGCGTTATAACTGCTGCTGCTGTTGTTCGCCGAAACTATGATAAGGTCCGCCGACTCAAGCTCAAGTTTCTTGTTGTCGCTGAGTTTCTCCTCATACCGATTTGGGTCTATAGAAACATTCACGTTTCCCTTATAAACACCCTGCAAAAATTCGGTATAACCTCGCTCCGGTTCGGCGGAATCCATTGTAACGATGATAATCTTGAGAGGCGCAGGCACAGCCGGACTCGTCAGAATCATCGAAAAGATGAATATTAAAATCAGAGCTTTGGCTTTCACTGCCGCTCCTCACGAACACTTATGACACCAGCCCTCATACCGGGATTGCCTTTCATTGTCCTGAATAACTATTATACAAAAAAATATCGCAAAATTCAAGTGCCGTCCGCCAAAGACGTCTTGGCGGATTGCCCTCTCGACCTTCCCATCCCACTCCCGGCTATCGCCAACTTGTGGCCTAAAATGGTTCAGAATAGGCTATATAAAATGTTTACGTTTTTTATGTTTTTAGTAACTCATTGATAAAGAAAGACTTATAGAACAAGAATTTTTATAAAATTGGTAGATAACGAGTCCTTCGGTTGTACTGTGGTTGTAGGTGCTAAAACAATTTCAAGCCTTTAGAATCTGTTCGGAAAATCCTGTGCCCCAAAGGTATCGAGGGTTCAGATCCATCCTGCTCTGCTATGGCTTCTAATTTCTGGTTTTCACCAGTAGAATCAAAGTATTCATCATCCATCAGTTAATTTTTAAGATCGCCCCCATAAACCGCAGGCAGTCTTTGTGGCGGTCAGAAAAATTCTGTGAAGTAAATAACGACCACTAAGCTTGTTGAAGGAGCATAACGATTTGTTCTGCAGCGTGACTATTTCCTTTCTTTCGAGTACCCTTTCAAACAAAAAACCATCATGTTCCACGATACTCTGGTAAGAAGAACAGCATTACTGTTCGGGTTCTGTGTAACTTCGATGTTTTCGGTGCCAATGGTATTTATGAGCCGATGTTCCTCTACGCAAAGAAGCTCTCTGGAGAAACATCATCTCAGTAAGCCTGAATTTGTATGTCAGTTGGCCAATTCTGGACCAGGTGAGAGATAGATTTGAGTTAAAAGGATATTATCCACTGACATGTGCTGGTTCTCGGGTAAGTGTGATCTCGTGCCCGAGCTCGCTATTCCATTGCAACTTACTTGGCCTGATTCTTTTCGTTGATTCTCAATACTCCCTGAGACCAGGCCGTCCGCCCGATTTCATCCACACATTCGATGCGGACAAACGGCGCTTTGGACCAGTCCCATTTCAAAACTGCCTTCTTCAGGCTTTCTTCGTGAGGAGCCGTAACCTGTGCTACCCTGCCAACGCTTGAAAGGGCTCGTATGTACTTCACTGGAGAACACTGCACATGCAAGTTGCCCTCTCTATCCGAATACACGTCCTCCAGACTCGGCCCACTGCTGAAATAGAACTGCCCGTTGCGAAGAGCATTGACAATATTTTTTGCTGTAAGGGCGTTGGCTTTGACCATCACCCAACCGCCGCCTGAATCAAGGCCGGGCCGATGCGAATCATCCGTCGCCACACCCAATACGGCTCGATTCTTCAGCAGCAGCCGGTCCCAGTACAGTTGAGAATTTCCACGAATACCTTCCTCCGTAGACG
>Ga0315279_10002976_pt1 | contig 24374 bp, 26 predicted proteins | sample YL17G06_20_MG_FD_203694 | JGI IMG/M metagenome (GOLD analysis project Ga0315279, IMG submission 203694) | Sediment microbial communities from Yellowstone Lake, YNP, Wyoming, USA - YL17G06_20 | ecosystem: Environmental > Aquatic > Freshwater > Lake > Sediment | place: USA: Wyoming | collected...
CACTGATGTGAAGTCACGTGTGATAAGCGGAATTACCTGGAGTCCGCTTAATGAGGCGGTCTTTGCGGTTGGGCCGGTAGCAGAAAATCTGCGCATCACAGAGATTATGTACCATCCGGAGGATACAGACGACCCCAACGACCCGAATGAAGAATTCATCGAGCTAAAAAATATCGGCACACAAGCCCTCAACCTCAACCTCGTAAAATTCACAAATGGAATCGACTTTACCTTCCCGAATCTGGAACTTGCAGGCGACCAATATGTGGTAGTTGTTAAAAACCGGGCAGCTTTCAATGCACAATACCCCGGCTTTTCCGGCACCATTGCCGGCCAATACACCGGCAGCTTGGAAAATGCCGGAGAGAGAATACGGCTTGAGGATGCCATAGGACAGACGATTCTGGATTTTGAGTATAAAGACGGCTGGCGCGATATTACCGATGGCAATGGCTTCTCGCTTACCATAATAAATCCAGCAGACCCCAACATCAATCACTGGAACGAGAAAGATTACTGGCGTGCAAGTGCTTACTGGGGCGGCTCGCCTGGTGAGGATGACAGCGGTATCCTTCCCAATCCCGGAGCTGTGGTTATTAACGAGGTCCTTGCACACTCTCACGCTGGTGCTGCGGACTGGATTGAGCTGCATAATACTACTGATGAAGATATTGACATCGGCGGCTGGTATCTTAGTGACAGTGCTTCAAACCTCAAGAAATATAGGATTGCCGCAGGAACATCCATACCGCAGAATGGCTATAAAGTTTTCTACGAGGATACAGATTTTAATGATGTTACTGACTCTGGCTGTCTTGTGCCGTTTGCCTTAAGCGAAAATGGCGATACGGTGTATCTGAGTTCTGCTGAGCCGGATGGCGTCCTGACCGGCTACCGCGATGTGGAAGATTTTGGCGCATCACTTACGGATATATCTTTTGGTCGATACCATCTTGGAAGCACGGGCAACTATAACTTTGTGGCGATGAGCGCAAAAACCCTTAATGGGTCTAACGCATATCCCAAGGTTGGGCCGATAGTGATAAATGAGATTATGTATAATCCTGATTGGCCTGAGGGCGGCTCATATAGTAATGACGAATACGAGTATATTGAGCTGCGTAATATAAGCGCCTCTTCTGTAACATTATACGATAGTAACGAGAACCTGCCGTGGAAGTTCACCGATGGTATTGAATGGACCTTCACTGCCAGTCCTGCTGTTACGATACCAGCCGGCGGGTATATTGTTGTGGTCAGGAATAAGACTGCGTTTAGCTGGCGGTATCCGGCTGTGCCTTCGGGGAAAATTTATGGGCCGTATAGCGGTCATTTGGATAATGGGGGCGAGAGCTTAGAGCTTTCGCAGCCGGGCGATATGGATGAGTTTGGTGAGCAGCATTATATTCGCGTTGACAGGGTAAATTACAGCGATGGCTCTCATCCGGATAATTGTCCTGGCGGGGTTGACTTATGGCCTGTTGAAGCCGATGGCTGGGGCTGGTCGCTTTCACGTAAGACGGCTGCCGCTTATGGCAATGACCCGAACAACTGGACCGCTGCCACCCCATCACCAGCACAGTAGCGGCACGAATTCTCAGAGGAATTCATAAGCATACGGGGCAAGGTCCTGGACCTTTCAAGTCAATGAAATCGCCTCGATGGGGAATAAACTCTTGACAGGGGGGGCGGTTATAAATAAAGTAGTCATTTCTTGTGAATCGTGTATCGTGGTTCGACGTTGTTCACCACCCTGAGCGAAGTCGAAGGGCGAATCGAGTCATAAGCCACGAGACACGAGCCACTATTAAGGTGGAAACCGCATTTTCAGTATTGAAAAAGGAGATAAAGAAATGGCAACAAAGGTCGCAATTAACGGATTTGGCCGAATTGGCAGGGCCGTAACAAGAATCATTATGCAAAGAAAGAGCGATTTGGAGCTGGTCGCCGTCAATGACCTCTCGGACGCCAAAAGCTTGGCACACCTGTTCAAATACGACACTATCGAAGGCAAATGGGGCGGCACGGTTGAGGCCAAGGACGACTCGCTGGTCATTAACGGCAAGACAGTAAAGGTTTTGGCTGTTAAGAATCCTGCGGAGCTGCCCTGGAAGGATATGGGCGTAAAGATTGTATGCGAATCGACCGGCATATTCACCTCCGCCGAATCACCCAAGGGCGGTTACGCCGACCATCTCAAGGCAGGCGCCGGCAAGGTGGTGCTGACAGTCCCTGCAAAGGACAACATCGAGGCCACGATTGTTATGGGCGTTAATGACAAGACGCTCACCAAAAAAATCAGTTGCGTATCCAATGCAAGCTGCACGACCAATTGTCTTGCGCCGATAGCAAAGGTTCTTAACGATGCGTTCGGCATTGAGAACGGTGTAATGACCACAATTCACGCATATACCAACGACCAGAGGGTTGCCGACCAAATTCACAAGGACCTTCGCCGCGCTCGCGCCGCAGCGGTGAATATCATACCCACCAGCACCGGCGCCGCCAGGGCAATTGGCAAGGTAATCCCGGAGCTTGAAGGCAAGCTCGACGGCTTTGCGGTCCGCGTGCCCGTGCCGGTCGGGAGTGTTGTCGATTTAGTCGTCAATGTCAAAAAAGATGTTACTGTTGCGGATGTGAATGCTGCGATGAAAAAGGCGGCAGAAGGACCGATGAAGGGAATTCTCATCTATTGTGATGAGCCGATTGTCAGCAGTGACATCATTAACAATCCCGCTTCGAGCATTTTTGATTCTCTGCTGACAATGGTCAAGGGCAGAGTGGTTAAGGTCATCAGTTGGTACGACAATGAGTGGGGCTATTCAAACCGCACCGTTGACATTATGGAAAGATTGGCAAAACTGCTGTAACTTAAGTCGTTAGTGGTTGGTCATTGGTCGTTAGTTTTTAGGTTTGATTGGAATTACAAAATGCTCTGCAGAAAAGAGTTGAGATTGTCATTTCCGCCGATAGGTGTCCTGTGGAGAGCGAGCCGCAGGCGAGTCGAGAAATCCCTCGACCCTGCTCCCCACTTCGCTCTGAACGATAGGGCTTCGCAGGGCAAGCGGGACAGGTCTGTTTTTTAATAGATTTCTCTGCTTCGCCCCCGTGCTTTCTGCGAAAGCAGAAACGGGGGCTTCGGTCGAAATGACGATGGGTCTTTTCTACGAAGCAATTGCAAAATTTGAAACTTTGTTGGGGCGAATAAAAAATGGCAAAGAAAACCGTTGCTGATATTGATGTAAAGGGTAAGAAGGTTTTAATGCGGTGCGACTTTAACGTGCCGCTGGATGATAACGGCAATATCACGAGCGACAACCGAATCGTTAAGGCCCTGCCGACCATAAAAAATATCCTTGACCGCGGCGGGACACTAATTCTTATGAGCCATCTCGGCAGACCCGAAGGCGAAAGAGATGATAAATACTCGCTTTTACCCGTGGCAAAACGGTTGTCGCAGCTTTTGGACAAGAAAGTTGTCTTTGCCAATGATTGCATTGGGCCTGACGTCAAGGCAAAGGCCAAAGCCCTGAAAACCGGCGATTGTATGCTGCTGGAGAATGTGCGTTTCCACAGGGAAGAGGTCATCAAGGATAAGGCGGCAAAAGAAGATAAGCAGCTTCGGCAGGCCAAAGACAATTTCGCAAAGCAGCTTGCCGATTTGGCTGATATTTACGTCAACGATGCCTTCGGCACCGCACACAGGGACAACGCTTCGATGTACACCGTGCCGCAGGTAATGAAGAATAAACCTCGCGTCATTGGCTTTTTAGTCGAGAAGGAGCTGAAGTTCCTCGGTGACACTGTCACTAATCCCGAAAGGCCGTTTGTTGCAATCCTGGGTGGAGCGAAGGTTTCAGACAAAATTGGCGTGATTGAAAATCTCTTAGACAAAGTTGACCGCATACTAATCGGCGGAGCAATGGCCTATACGTTTTTCAAGGCCCAGGGCCGCACCGTAGGCAAGAGCTTATGCGAGGATGATTTTCTCGACAAAGCAACAGAACTTCTTGAGCGGGCTAAAGATGTAGGCCATGAAATAGTCCTGCCGGTGGACACAGTGGTTGCCAGAGAATTCAAAGCCGGTGCCGCCAGCAAAGTGGTCAGCGGTGACATCGAAGCCGACTGGCAGGGTATGGACATCGGCCCGCAAACTCGGAAGCTGTTTGCAAAGAAGCTCGCCGGCGTAAAGACAATCGTCTGGAACGGTCCTATGGGCGTGTTCGAGCTGCCGCCTTTCGATGAAGGGACCAAGGCGGTAGCTTTAGCAGTCGCCGAGGCCACAGACAAAGGTGCTCGCAGCGTAATCGGCGGCGGCGATAGCGCAAGCGCCGTAGAGAAACTCAGCCTGCAAAATAAAATAACACATATTTCCACCGGCGGTGGAGCTTCGCTGGAGTTCCTTGAGGGCAAAAAATTCGTTTGTATCGAAATCCTCGACGAAAAGTAGTCGTTAGTCGATACTACGAACCACGAACTACGAAATCATAACTACAAACTAAAAATGCGATTACCAAAGGCAGGGACAATTGAGATTGCGCCGTCGATATTGAGCGCTGATTTTGCCAGATTGGCTGACGAGATAGCCGTGATTGAGTCGGCGGGAGTGAAGATTGTGCACCTGGATGTTATGGACGGTCACTTTGTTCCGAATATCACGATTGGCCCGCCGGTCGTCGCCAAGCTTCGCCAATATAGCAAATTGGTTTTCGATGCTCACCTTATGATAAGCGAGCCGGCTAAATATGCCGAGCATTTTATCGAAGCCGGCGCTGACCACATAACATTTCATATCGAAGCAACTGACCAGCCCAGGAAACTTATCGAGAAGTTACACAAACTCGGGTGCACTGCCGGGATATGCCTTAATCCCGAGACGCCTGTTGAGGCAATCCAGGGCGTGGCGCCGCTTTGTGATATGGTTCTTGTAATGACTGTTCGTCCGGGTTTTGGCGCTCAGGAGTTTATGCCGCAGGCCGCAAAAAAAATCGCAAAAATTCGGGAAATTGTCGGCCCTGATATACGGGTAGAGGTCGATGGCGGCATAGACCCCCAGACCGCCCCGATAGTTGTTTCCTACGGAGCCGATACGCTCGTAGCGGGCAACGCCATATTTGCAAAATCCGACCGAATCGCCGCAATAAATGCCATTCGGGAAGCGTGCTTAAAGGGGTGAGATAGTAACGGAGACGGTATCTCACCCCTTAAATAGAAGTTTGATAATGGCCGAAGAAAAAAAATCAAAGTGGAACGGCTTCTCACTGAGACGCCGCAGAGAAATGCCCGAAGGGCTGTGGATGCGTTGCCCTCGCTGTGAGCATATGCTCTACAAAAGCACCGTCGAAAAAAACCTTAATGTCTGCCCGGAATGTGAGTATCATTTTCGGATTGATGCGGCGACCCGAATCAAGTATCTGGCCGATGAAGATTCCTTCCAGGAGATACTGGGCGATTTAACAACCCCGGACCCATTGGGCTTTAAGTTCAGAGGGACCACCTATAAGCAGCGAGTCAAGGCCGACCAGAAAAAATCCGGCGCCAAGGAGGCGATGCGAATCGGCAAGGCCTTTATCAAAGGTAGGGGCATTATCCTGGCGGTGATGGAACCGAATTTTCTGATGGGGTCTATGGGCCTCGTGGTCGGCGAGAAGTTTTGCGCAGCGGTTGATGCCGCGATGGAGGAAAAATTGCCCTTGGTGGTGGTAAGCTGCTCCGGCGGAGCGAGAATGCACGAAGGCGTGGTCTCGCTGGGACAAATGGCCAAGACTTCCGCGGCGTTAGCAAAGTTTGACGATGCAGGGGGGCTTTTCATTTCGGTCCTGACCGACCCGACCACAGGCGGCGTAACCGCCAGTTTCGCAATGCTCGGTGACTGCTTAATAGCTGAGCCGGGGGCATTGATTGGTTTCGCAGGCCCTCGCACAATCGCAGAGACGATAAAGGTAGAACTGCCGGAAGGGTTTCAGACAGCCGAGTTTATGTTAGAGCACGGCTTTGTCGATGAGATTATCCACCGCAAGAACCTTCGCAGCGAAATCGCCCGTATCATCGACTACTGTCAGAAGTAATTCGTCCCTCGTCTCTCGTGACTCGTGCCTCGTGTTTTACCAGCAGGCCTCTGGAGCAGATCAGTTACACTCGAGCTAATCTTGGGCAAATATCGCTAAATCGTGCTTTCACTTCCAGCCAAATGTGCGTATAATCTTAAAAAAATAGCCACAAAAACACAAAGGCACGAATATTAGGACAGGATAACAGGATTATCTTGTTAATCCCGTCTAATAAAGAAAAATATAGAGGAAATTCGTGAGAATTCGTGGTTAAAAATATGAATCAGCAAAATCAGTGGTTAAAAAGAAGGTAATGGGCTATTTCCGCGAAAATGTTGAAAAGGCAAGGGCCTATGAGCCGGGGTTTCAGCCGAAGGAAGCCAACGTAGTCAAGCTCAATACCAATGAGAATCCCTATCCGCCGTCGCCGCAGGTTATGAAGGCGCTGGCAGAGGTAAGCGCGGAACGGCTTCGCCGATACCCTGACCCGCAGGCCAATGAATTCCGCCAGGCGGCAGGCCAAGTCCACGGTTTGCCATCTGAGTATATTATGTGCTGCAATGGCGGCGATGAGCTATTGAGTATGGCCTTCCGTGCATTTTGCGACGAAACCCGGCCCGTCGCATATCCAGTTCCGACGTATTCGCTTTTTCCGGTGCTGGCCAAACTGCAAAATTGCAAGCCGATTGAAATCCCATTCGATAGCGAATTCAATCTGCCCGCCAAATTAGCAGGCACAGATGCAGCTCTTACCATCGTTTGCAATCCAAATGCACCGAGCGGCACTTTTGTAGCCGTTGAAGAGTTGGCTTCACTTGCGGACGAAGTCTCAGGCGTGCTGCTGGTTGATGAGGCGTATGTTGATTTTGCTGAGGTAAATTGCATAGAACTGGTCAAAAATTTTGATAATGTGATTATCCTCCGCTCGATGAGCAAAGGATATTCGCTTGCCGGAATGCGGTTCGGCTATGCAATTGCTCAGCCGGATTTGATAGCCGGCCTGATGAAGGTCAAAGATTCTTACAATGTGGATGCCGTCGCCATCGCCATTGCTACGGCGGCGATAAAAGACCAGAAATACTTCAAAGGAAATGTCGAAAAGGTCAAAGCTGAGCGTGCCAGGTTAACTATCCAGTTAAGAAAACTCGGCTTCGATGTTCCTGACAGCCAGTCGAATTTTGTCCTGGCTAAATGCAAAAACTGCAAGGCAGACCAGGTCTATGAAAAATTGACTCAGCGAAATATCTACATCAGATACTTTGCCCATCCCGGACTTGAAGATAAATTGAGAATTAGTATCGGCACACCAGAGCAAAATGATAAACTATTTTCAGCCCTGCAAGAAATCCTTGCAGAGTAAGGATACCATTATGAAAAAAAGGACTGCTAAAATTCACAGGAAAACGAAAGAAACGGACGTCCGACTGGAGCTTAACTTAGATGGGGCCGGCAAATACCAAATTGATACCGGCATCGGCTTTTTAGACCACATGCTCACGCACCTCTCCAAGCACAGCAAAATCGACCTGGTGGTTAAAGCCAAAGGTGATTTGAATGTCGATGCACACCACACCGTCGAAGACATCGGGATATGCTTAGGCGAATGTCTGCTTAAGGCCCTCGGCGATAAGAAAGGAATAGCCAGATACGGCCACAGTTCGGTGCCTATGGAGGATGCGCTGGCGAACGTATCCGTGGATTTGTCGGGCAGAGCGAACTTTGTATATAATGTCGAGTACCGAACAGCCAAAATCGGCGATTTCGACGTCGAGTGTCTGGAAGGATTGCTGCGAAGCTTTTCTGACAACGGCAAATTCAACCTGCATATAAATGTGCCTTATGGCACAAACAGCCATCACGTTGCTGAGGCGATTTTCAAAGGACTGGGCAGAGCTCTGGGAGCAGCAGTGAGCATTGTCGGCAAAGATGTCCCGAGCACAAAGGGAATGCTGTGATTGAAGAGCATAATGACGAATATCGCATCGGAATCGGCACCGACATCCACAGAATAGTCGAGGGCAGACGGCTGATGCTCGGCGGAGTCTATATACCGTATCCCGCCGGTCTGGCGGGTCATAGCGACGGCGACGCGGGCCTGCACGCTGTTATTGATGCCTTGCTGGGTGCAAGCGGGATGGGTGACATAGGGACATTGTTTCCGGACGCCGACCCACAGTGGAAGGATGCTGACAGCAAAGAGCTTTTGCTGATTGTAAAAGAGCGACTCGAAGAAAAAAAATGGGAGGTGGTCAATATCGACCTGACAATACACGCAGAAGAGCCGCGGCTCGAACAGTTCAAAGGCCAGATGAAAAGGGCCATCGCAGAACTTTTAGGGATTGATTTTACAGCAGTCAACGTCAAGGCGAAAACAAGTGAAGGCCTCGGCGATATAGGCGCAGGCAACGCCATCGCCGCCACCGCAGTAGCACTATTGAAAAAGAAACGTCGCAGGGGATTGTGAAAACTGTTAGACACGGATTAACACTGTTATAAAAGAGCAACAAGAATTGTGAAAACACTGAAACACAGCGAACTATCAAAGGAAATCATAGCCGCTGCGTATAATGTCCATAACGAATTAGGACATGGTTTTCTTGAGAGGGTGTACAAAAATGCCCTTGCAATTGAACTGGAAGAAGCTGGCCTTAAATGTAGCTGTGAGGTTCCCTTAAAGGTATCATATCACAACAGAATAGTCGGCGACTATTATGCAGACATAATTGTCGAGGATAAAATCGTAGTCGAAGTCAAAGCAGTAAACAAACTTGATTCCATACACGAAGTCCAACTGGTCAATTACCTGAAAGCTACGGGACTCAACGTCGGACTTCTGATAAACTTCGGCCAATCCGTTGAAGTAAAACGCCGCATATTCGGTTTTGATGCAGAAGGGAAGGATTAGAAATGACTATAAGCGTGTCCCTCAACGGTGAGATTTTTGAACAAGTAATCTATTCCAGGGAGGATGATTTTGAACAGCTTGTGGCAAAAAATGCACAAACAATCTTTGGGGATAAAGCAATCTACATCGACACCAAGAAAAAACTAAGCGCCTCTTCTTTAGGTGGAACAATACCCGACGGTTTCTTGATAGACCTGTCGGAACTCGATGACCCGCAGTTCTACCTTGTCGAGGTCGAACTTCAAAGTCACGATTTCTTTAAGCATATTTTCCCCCAGATTACCAAGTTCTTCGCGTTCTATCGGGATTCAAAGCAGCGACATAAACTGATAGAAGCTATATTCACGCTTTTTCAAGAAGATGCTGTTCTAACAAAGAAACTCAAAGATTCAATTGGAACGAAGGAAATTTACAAATTTCTAAAGGATACTATAGACAGCAACCAGAATATCCTGATTATTATCGACGGGCCAAAGCCGGAGTTCAAAGAGATAATAGACACTTATACTGACACTTGGGGAAAAATGGTTAAAGTCCAGATAGTCAATCATTTCCGGCGAAATAACAATCACATTTTCACCGTAGAGCCACCTTTCCAGAGTCTCCCGTTTGGGGATGCTGTTTCACCCTCCCCTGAGAAAGAGACCTTAGAGCCGTCCCAATATACAGAGGACTTTCATCTGCAAAACCGGCCACCAGAAGTTGTGGAGATATATAGGAAGCTAAAGCAAGAGATATTCAATGTGAAGAGCACACTATGGTTCAATCCTACAAAATATTACATTGGCGTCGGTGACAGAAAGCAGTTTGCGTACATAGTCTTTCAGAAAAAGAAAGTCCGCTTGATTCTGCTTTTACCTGAAGAGCAGACGAGGGACATACTGCAATCAGGACATCATACTGTAATAAGCCACTCGGAGTCAGCTCGGCGTTATTGGGGTGGCAACAATCCTAATTGTGCTGTGGATATTTATGATGCCGACCATTGGGACGAGATACAAAAACTACTGGTTCGGCTTGTTGAGAAACATCAGGAGACATAAAAATACAAAAGAAAAACAGTGTAAATCTGTGTTAATCCGTGTCTAATTTCAAGAAATAGGACAGTATAAATCCGTGTCGGAATAAGCTATGGGCTTGCGTCTATATAATAGTTTAACAAGAAGGCAGGAGGAATTTAAGCCGCTCAAGGAAGGCTTGCCCGCCGGAAGTATGGCGGGCCGGGTTGGAATATATGTTTGCGGACCGACCGTGTATGGCCACGCCCATCTGGGGCACGCCAAAAGTTACGTCAGCTTCGATATCCTTGTGCGATACCTCCGCTACCTCGGATACAACGCTACATACGTTCAGAATATAACCGATGTCGGCCACCTGACCGATAATGCGGATGAAGGCGAGGATAAAATCGCCAGAGCCGCGAAAAAAGAGAAAAAGCACCCGATGGCGCTGGCTGAGTTCTACACCCGCAGTTACTTTGAGGATATGGATAAACTCAATTGCCTCCGGCCTGATATAAGTCCGCGAGCCAGCGGCCATATAGTCGAGCAGATTGAGCTTGTAAAAAAGCTATTGGAAAAAGGATATGCCTACGAGGTCAACGGCTCAGTCTATTTTGATGTCTCCAAATTCGAGGACTACGGAAAACTTTCCGGCAGGAATGTCGAAGATATGCAGGCCGGCGCCCGGGTGGAGGTATCGGCGGACAAAAAACATCCTGCGGACTTTGCACTCTGGAAAAAGGCCGAGCCGAACCATATTATGCAGTGGCCGAGTCCCTGGGGCCCCGGCTTCCCCGGCTGGCATTTGGAATGCTCGGTAATGAGCACAAAATATCTTGGCCAGCCATTCGATATCCACGGCGGCGGCCTCGAAAACCAGTTCCCGCACCATGAGTGCGAAATCGCCCAGTCAGAAGCCGCCAACGGCGTCCAGTTTGCCCGATACTGGGTCCACAACAATATGGTAACCGTCGATGGCCAGAAGATGGGTAAAAGCTTAAATAACTTCATTACATTAAAAGAAGTCTTTTCAGATTCACCCGAGCCGAAGCACGAAAGGTTGAGCAGAAAATACGACCCGCTTGCGGTCCGGCAACTGATTCTCAACAGCCATTACCGAAGTCCTATTGACTTCTCAGATGCCGCTCTTTTTGCCGCTCAAAGCGGTTACGAAAAAATAACCGAAACAGTTATAAACTTAAGAAGAAGATGGAGCACCGCACCCAAAGGCCCACCTGATAGCAAAGTAGCAGAACAACTGGAGCGATTGCAGAGAAAATTTGAGGCAGCAATGAATGATGACTTGAACACATCTGTCGCTCTCTCGGTCATGTTCGAGATGGTTCAGGTGACGAACAAACTGCTCGAAAACACTAATACTACCGCGAACACACTTGATGGAATGGACAAAAGATTCCGGAAGTTGGGAGGAGACTGTCTGGGCATAGTGAAAGAACATTATGGCGAGGTCGCAACAGATGTTGGAATGATAGATGGGCTTGTTAAAATCTTGACTGAGCAGCGAAGCGCAGCACGCAAACAAAAGGATTTTACCATAGCCGACGTGATTCGCCGGCAGTTGGACAAAATCGGCATTGTCCTTGAGGATATGCCCGACGGGACTACTATGTGGAGACAAAAATGAGAATACTCGGCATTGACCCGGGGTTACAAGTTTGTGGATACGCCTGCATAGAAACGGACGGCGACCAGCACAAACTAATCGAGGCAGGCGTTATTCGCACAGATAACCGGCTGCCGATAGAAGAAAAGCTCAATAGAATCGCCGAAGATATGGACTCGCTTCTAAAAAATTTCAAGCCCGATGTTGTCGCGGTGGAAGAATTATATTCGCATTACGCCCACCCCAAAACTGCGATATTGATGGGACACGCGCGGGGCGTTATACTGCAAAGGTGCACCCAGACCGCGATTGAAGTAAAAAGCTTTAGTGCGACGCGGATAAAAAAAGCAATTACCGGCAACGGCAGGGCATCGAAGGAGCAGGTCCAGAGGACCATTCAGACGGTTTTGTCTTTGTCTGCTCTGCCGCAGCCGCCCGACGTGGCCGATGCCATAGCCGCAGCCCTGTGCTGTGCAAATTCGAGAGATTTGGTGCTGCAAAAATTGGCAAGATAGGTCTGTGATTTTGATATTTACATTTTGATATTGCTCAGTAGAAAAGACCGTAAGGGTCGTTTCGACCGTAGTCCCGACTCGTCGGGACGAAGTGGAGAAATCTATTCAAAGTAGATTTAGCTACCGCCACTTCGTGTCTCGACTCGCCTTCGGCTCGCTCGAAATGACGGTTTGAGGTGATTCTGTAAGGCATTTTTGGTTTTTGATTTTATTTATGATAGCAAGGATTGAAGGAAAACTTGTCAAGCTTGATACCGAATCTGCTCTCGTTCAGGTTGGTCCTGTCGCGTATGAAGTAATGCTACCGGGCTACTGCGTAATTGCGCTGTCGGACAAAATCGGCTCGGATATTACGCTCTGCACTATGGAATACTATGAGGGTTCGCCGGGCGGCGGCAATCTTGTCCCGAGAATGGTCGGTTTCTTAAATACCGCCGAAAAAGATTTCTTCGCCAAATATACCAGCGTCAAAGGAGTAGGTGTAAAAAAGGGATTGCGTTCGTTGAGCATTCCGATAGCCACTATAGCAGCGGCGATAGAAAACGGCGATGACAAAACGCTGATGTCACTACCCTCCATCGGCAAAAGAATGGCCCAGCAGATTATCGCTGAGCTAAAAGGCAAGGTCCAGACCTTTGCGATTGGTGCCGAGCCGGCTGGGCCGACAGCGGCGGGATTTAAGCCGTTCCAGATTGAGGCTCTGGAGATTCTCATCGCCTGGGGTGAAAAAAGAAACGAGGCAATAGAATTGGTGGAGCTGGCCTGCCAGAAACACCCAGATATAAAATCCGCCGAGGCACTTGTGCCTTTAGTCTATAGATTAAAGCAGGGCACGGAAGTATAAAAACAAAAATTGAAAATAGTCAATAGTAAATAGTCAATAAGCGATGGCGATAGGAAGGATCATAAGTAGTCAAGCTTTAAGTGAGCAGGAAGAAACGTTCAACGTCTCGCTTCGCCCGAAATCTCTGGACGAGTGTGTAGGCCAGGAGAATGTCAGGAAAAAACTGGCTATCGCCATAGCAGCCGCCAGGCAAAGGGGCGAGCCGCTGGAGCATATCCTGTTTTACGGCCCGCCCGGCCTCGGCAAGACGACTCTCGCCAACGTGGTGGCAAACGAGATGGGGGCAAGGATACGATGCTCATCGGGGCCGGCCCTGGTAAAGCAAGGCGATGTAATGGGTATGCTGAGCAATATAAATACAGGAGATGTGCTTTTTATTGATGAGATTCACCGGTTAAGCACGCCTGTCGAAGAGTTTATGTATCCGGCGATGGAGGAGTTCAAGGTTGACTTTACCGTCGATAGCGGCCTGCACGCAAAAACGATAAACTTCCCGCTGAAGCGTTTCACTTTGATTGGCGCAACAACGCGGGCGGGATTACTCAGCGCCCCGCTTCGCAGCCGGTTCGGGATGTTGTATCATCTGGAGTTTTATAATAGCGAGGAGCTGACAGCTATTTTGCACCGCTCAGCCGGACTGCTACAATTGCAGTGCGACGATGGCACGCTCGAATTGATTGCCAGCCGCTCACGAGGGACACCACGTGTGGCTAATCGACTTCTAAAACGGGTGCGTGATTATGCGCAGGTAAAAGGCACAGGCGTTCTCAGCACAAAGATTGTCGAAAGCGCTCTGACGATGGAGCAGATTGACCCATTAGGACTGGATGAGCTGGATAGGGCTTTTCTGCGTGCGCTGGTTAACGTTTATGACGGCGGTCCAGCCGGCATCGAGGCCATCGCGGCCACGCTCGGCGAAGAGAGGGACACGCTTGAGGATGTGGTTGAGCCGTATCTTTTGCAGATTGGTTTCGTGCGCCGCACCAATCGCGGCCGCGAAGTCACCAAACCCGCCTGCGACCATCTTGACCTAAAACCCCCAAAACACAAACCCTCTCCCGACCTCTTCAATCAAACGTAGTTTGACCCTCGTAATTCATAATTCTAAATTCGACATTCGTTCTAACCGTCCCTCGTCTCTCATCTCCCATCCGTCTTCTGCCTCTTTCCCCTATAACTGACCCCTGACCCCCGACCCCTAATAAATTTTCCTCGTGCTTTTCCTGACTTATTTTCTCTTCTTTCGCGGTTTTTGTGTGACCAGCCTGTATATGAACAGAGGCAGGTTAAGAAATGCGTCCGCCAGGTCTCGCCCGTCGACAAGTCCAATCCGCCGGGCTTTTCTGATGATATGGATGAGTTGTGGGAGGTCGTAGAACTTCGACCGGATGCGGTTGCGGATTTGCTTGAGCTCCTTTAAACCATAACGGTCCGAATACACATGGCCGCCGATATGCTCGTAGTAGTAACCCGGCGTTGCCTCAACCACCTCCTTCAGGGACGAAAATTTCTCGATGCGCAGTTTCTGGAAAGTGATGGAATCCACTTTAATCTCCTTCGCAAACTTCGGGATGTAGAGCATCTCTTCTTCTGTCTCGCCGATGTTGCCGTAGATAAAATACCCATGCAGATAGAAATCGTACTGCGTCAGGACCGCAAATGCCTCCCGAACCTGCTTCTGGGTAATGCCCTTCTGAAGCTGTTCCAATATCCGGTCGTGCGGCGACTCGACCCCAATCAGGAATACCTTGAAACCCGCTTTCTGGGCTTTGTCGAGGACCCTGGGATGCCTCGCCACGTCAACCCTCGCCTGGACAACAAAGGTCTTCTTGATATTGTTTTCGATAATCAGGTCGCAAAGCCGTTCGCTCCTCTGCGGGTTCGTGAAGAAGTTGTCATCGCTGAAGAGCACGACATCGGCCGTGACCGTCTTCAATTCTTCAATGACCGATTCGACCGGCCGCTCCGTATAGTTTCTCTTCTGTCCGAGCGGATTCATGCTGAATGTGCAGAACTTGCATTTGAATGGACACCCTCTTGTTGTCAGTACCGTGTCGAACGTCTGCCTGCTGAGCCGAACACCATCCTGAACCCAGTAATAATCGTGCTTTCTCAGGGACCGGTCGGGAAACGCAATACGTGTGATGTCAGGCAGAGGATGGTTTTCATTGTGGACGACTTCTCCGTTCTCCCGATAGGAAAGTCCGCGGATATCCTTATATGGCACTCCCGTAACGATTTCTTTGATGATTTCTTCACCCTCACCACGGACGACCATATCGATATTTGGACAACGCTCAAACAGGTACTCGACTTCCTGTGTTGCTTTGTAGCCCCCGACTACCGTGCAGACCTCACTAGGCAACTGGGAGATGAAATCACAGACGTTCTTGAACCGGGATTGCCATTGGATGCTGATGCACAGAAGGTCTATCTCTTTCCTGACGAACTCGCCCAGCGTCTTCAGGTCCTGGTAGGCCGTTTCATACCGAAGGTCGAGAAGCGTCACCTTATCGACCAGGCCCTTCATGCTCGTGGCGATGTACTCAAGGCCGGTCGGCGGAAAAACTCCCATCGTCGCGGTCGAATCGCCGAAATACGGATACAGCATAAGAGCGTGCTTGTACTTGACCATACCGAAATTATAGCAGCAAAAAACCGTTGATGCACGAAAAAAACAGACAAAAAAATGTCATTGCGAGGCCCGCTTCACGGACCGCGGCAATCTCAAATCTCATTTTGAATTTTGTGCTTTGGTCATTCGGATTTGTTTAGGATTTAGGATTTCGAAATTCGTGCTTTATCTGATGCCATACGCACCCTGCCCTGAGTTTATCGAGGGCCGCACTACGCAACATGTCCTGCGAGTATCGAGGTTTATCCGCCACTCCGTATGGCGGGTTTATCCGCCGAAGGCGGAATCCAGCATCGAGCATCCACTCACCAATTAACCAATTCACTAATTAACCAATTAGCTCTATTTCTCAAACTTCGGGGTTTTTTGTGAAAGCAGTTCGTACAATAGGATAATTGACATAAGGTTATTTATCAAAGCGACTTATATTTGGGAACCGCGTTGGTATTTTATCCAGATTTATGCAAAATGTTAGTTAACTGTATTGTCTTCTGGGGTTTAAACTTTTAGCGACCCTGTGGTTCAGAATAGCCAGTTCTGGGACAATTTGGGGCTTGTTCTTTCCAAGAGCAGATGAGTTTGTTGGAGAAATCTTTGATTTCTACCGATTTTGAAAGATAGGGAGCAGGGCTTGATATGTCGTAAGTGTTTAGAAAAGCCGACTTTATAATTCGCAGACATTTCAACCAATAAAGAGCGTAAAAAAACCCCGAAGTTTGAGCGACTTTAATCTTGCAAAAAAGTTAGATTTGGTGTTCTTTATTCGTAAGGTATAATTAAATGTGTCAGAATAAAATTGACAGAACAGAAGGTCTATTTTGCGCATCAGAATAAGTAAGTTGAGAAATATCAATAGTAAGTTAGGGAGCATCATTATGAGCAGACAAAGAGGGTTTATCCGCCAGACGTATGGCGGATTTACGTTAATAGAACTTTTGGTTGTAATCGCCATTATTGCGATATTAATGGCCATATTGCTGCCCTCGCTCAACAAAGCCAGAGAGCAGGGTAAGCGTGCCGTTTGTCTTAACAATCTGAAGCAATTGGCGCTTGCATGGAATTTGTATGCTGATGATAACGACAACAAGATCGTTAACGGTAATGCGGAGCTCGGCGGCCACAACAAAGACGGCACTTGCTGGGTATATTGGGCGGGGAATAGCGCTACGGTAGAGAAACAAATAGACGACATCAAAAGGGGTCTGCTGTTTCTATACTGCCCGAACACAAAACTCTACAAGTGCCCGACAGGGGTGCGCGGAGAGGTCGTAACTTATGCAATAGTTGATGCTATGAATGGTTATGACGCGATACCTGGCGCCGGAGAGATAGTGAAAAACAGGATGCAGATTCGCCGGCCGGGTAAGAGAGTCGTTTTTATTGACGAGGGCCGCTTGAGCCCTTGTAGCTGGACCGTCTATTATGATAAAGAGAGCTGGTGGGACGTGCCCCCGATCCGACACGGTAACGGAACAAACTTCTCTTTTGCAGACGGACGCAGCGAATACTGGAAGTGGAAGGACCCTCGCACGATTGAGTTTGGCCGCCTGATGCAGCCCTATTCTAGCTCCCAGCCCGGCAATCCCGACCTCCACAGGGTCCAGAAAGCCGTCTGGGGCAAGCTCGGCTACACCCCCACTCCTTAACTCCTCACAATCTCAATTATCGATAATCAATTAAAAGTCGCCGCCCCGCAGCGTTATTGCTAATTCCCTAATTCGCCAATCACCTAATCCCCTGATTCCCTGATAACCTAATTCACTAATCAACCAATCTTCTTATACCCTGCTTTCCTGATGCCCGCATATTCCCCTGCCCTGAGGGCAATCCGAAGGGCCGCACTACGCAAGATGTCCTGCGAGCATCGAGGTTTATCCGCCACTCCGTATGGCGGGTTTATCCGCCGAAGGCGGAATCCAGCATCGAGCATCCACTCACCAATTAACTCTATTTTTCTTGCCTTTCCCGACAATTCCCACAATAATACGAGAACAGGGGACCCTCAATCTTTGGTTTTTGGTTCGTCCGCTTGAAGGACAAATGCGATGACTGGCAAAGAATTCATTAAACGGATGGCAAACGGAAAATCTGACATCATCCAGGTTTTTCTGGACATTCTTTCCAAAACGGGTTCGCGGTATTGCCTCATCGGAGGACTTGCCGTAAACGCTTATGTTGAGCCGGTTGTGAGCTTGGATTTGGATATCGTTGCCGCAGTTGAAGATATCGGGGCTATATGCAAAGCGGCCAAAGAACACGGCTTAAAAGTTGAGCAATTCGAGCATAGCGTGAACATCACAAGCTCAAGCTCCGACCTGCGGATTCAGCTTCAGGCCGACCCGCGGTACCAGAGGTTTGTTTCAAATGCCCAGGATAGGACCGTGCTGGGTTACACGATGAAGGTCGCACGCCTTGAAGATGTGTTGCAGGGCAAAGTTTGGGCGTATATGGATAAGGCAAGGCGGAGGAGCAAACGGCAAAAGGATTTGGCTGATATCTTTCGCATCGTTGAAAAGTATCCTCATCTTGAAGAAACACTGCCACAAATCCTTCGGGACGAATTGGACAAACAATAGGAGGCGAACTATCCGCCCATACGGCCGTTTTGGCTCTTTGAGGTTTTGGTAATTCGTATTTGGAATTTGTTTCGAGCTTAGATATTCGGATTTCGAATTTGGCATATAAACGTAACTTCTTATGTGGAAACCCTTATACGCCATATAGGCGTCTTATATGAAACCACATAAAACATAGTTAGGCGGAGAAAAAAGGATTCTCCATGGACTATGAATATCTCGACAAACAGATGCAACAATGGTCCACTCGTCTGCGGGACGATTTGAAGATAGAACCGCCCGAAAGCAACCGGCTTGCGACAGCAATCGCGAGTGAGGTTGCCGCTCTTCCCGACGACGCCAAGCTGCGAGTCAAAGAAGTATCGCCAATCCCGCTGAAGAATCGTATCGAAGAGCTGGTCGCTTTCCAAGAGTGGATGGATCTCGTGCATGCGACCAAACAACCACATCCGTCAGTTGTTCGTGCTCAGGTGATTTATCAGAACTACATCTGCTTTGTATACCTAAACGAAGCCTGCTTTAACGTATTGCGGAAGGAATTGCCGTCAGGATCAACTGGGAAGAAGTGTTGTAAGTTTCTCACAGATAACCCCGTGCGTGCCTTCCGAAACGCAGTCGCCCACGCAAACTGGCGATACTCGGCTGATTTTTTGGGTCTGGAGTACTGGGCTCGTAAGGGCACTGACTCCACAGAGCCAATGAGTCAATTCGAAATCTCGCAATCAGACCTTTCATTCTGGCAAGCGTTAGCACGATGTACAGCATATACCAGTTATCTGAGTTTGTAGCGTCTAAAAAATCACCGCATCTGACCACAGCAATTGCCTTCCAGTCTCTCATGATTCAACGTCCCGCCAAGTGCCGCGGCAGGCGAGCTTGACCATTAGGCGCGGCACTCGGTGAGGAAATCTGCGGACAGCATTTTTTCAGGAAAATTCCGATTATTTGCTTGACAGATAGTATCACTATTGCTACTATTTAATTATGGCAGGTATCGATGCCATTCTGGCTCGGATGCGAAACAACCCCAAGGGGATACGATTCAAAGACCTCTGTCGCGTCTGCGAGCGCTACTTCGGGGTTCCACGGCAGCGAGGCACCAGTCATCGCATCTACCGGATGCCCTGGCAAGGCGACCCGCGTGTGAATATCCAGAATGACAAAGGTATGGCCAAAGCGTATCAGGTGAAACAGGTGCTCAAAGCTATCGAAAGGTTGCAGAATGAAAGTTCTACCAGCGATTGACCGTTATGCGTATCGGGTAATTTGGTCCGAAGATGATGCCCAATGTGTGGGATTGTGTGCGGAGTTTCCAAGCCTGAGCTGGCTGGCCCCAACCCCGGAAAAGGCCCTGCGGGGAATCCGCAAGATGGTGGCCGATGTTGTAAAGGATATGAAAGCCAGCGGCGAAACCATACCAAAACCGCTCTGCTCGCGGCGATACAGCGGCAAATTTATGGTTCGAGTGCCGCCGGAAGTACATCGTCAGCTCGCGCTCGAGGCCGCGGAGGAAGACATCAGTCTGAACCGGCTGGTCAGTGCGAAGTTATCTTTGTGAAATATCCGCAAAGCGAGGCAAAACCCATCCGGCGGTGGACAAATCTGCGGACAGCATTCCAACTGGTTTGGTCCGTCCAGGGCCGGATCAAAAGAAGTCGAGAGATTTCCTTTGTTCTGGGTGGGAAGGTAAGGTATACTATTTTATATGAAGAAGCCGACTATCTACATCGAAACGTCTATCATTAGTTACCTTGCTGCCAAGCCAAGCCCGGACTTAACGACCGCCGCGTGCCAGCAGGTTACCGCCGAATGGTGGGAAAGATATCGCGGTTTTTACAATATAGTTACTTCGGCCCTTGTGGTTACGGAATCCGCAGAAGGAAACCCGTTAACGGCGAAAAAGCGTCTCGATTTTCTCAAAGGTATCCCGGCTTTAAGGATTACCGACAATGCTGCAGAACTTGCGAGATTTTTGACCGGCCAGGGAGCAGCGTTGCCGCAGAAAGCACAAGCCGACGCATTGCACATTGCAATCGCGGCTGTACATAATGTGGATTACCTGTTGACGTGGAATTGTCGTCATATCGATAATCCCGCTACAAAGCCTCTCGTTCGGAAGGTCTGTGCTTCTCAGGGTTACACCTGTCCTGAGATATGTACTCCTTTTGAAATCATGGAGATTGACAAATATGAAAAATGAAATTCTGCGTGAAGTGTGGGACAATAGAGATAAATTCGCCAGGCGCTGCAACCATAACCTTGACCTGATGGTCAGGGCGATTCGAAGGGTCGAACGCACGATTCACAATCGAATAGTAGATAGAACAAAGAAGAAACCAAACAAACATCTCCATCGTTTGACACATTAGCGACAATGCTTACGACACAAGATACACTGACGTGTCGGCAAAAGGTATTGGCAGTATATGAAGAAACATTTGTCTTTGCATGATAAGGCCTTATTAGCTCTGAGAGAGGCCGTAAAGGAAGTAATCGAACGGCATAAAAAGGAAAAACGTCCGCTTGCCGTCTGGGACTGGAAGGCAAATAAGGTTATTTTCATATCGCCGGCTGCTGCCTTACGTGAATTCAACAAAGCCATCCGGTCAGAATCCGGCAGGTAAATCCTTCCCCTCTTCCGAAAGCGGTTCATTCAGCAATCCTGAAATGTATCATTATGGTCAGCACTGCGGACAGCATTTTTACTTTTGCCTTATGCTCCTGTGCTCTTGTGCCCTTATGCTCTTGTGCCCCTTCGGCTTTGCTCACTTCGACATGCTCAGTGCAAGCAGGGCAGGCTTTTTGTGGCTGACTTAGCAGTGTAAATCCTGTAATCCTGTCTCAAAAAATAAAAAATACCTGATGCAGAAAATTGCTTGCATTCAAGGAAATGCCTTTGTATAATATGTTTTGTATGAGTAAGAACTACACAATTTGTTCTTTCTTCAAGGCCATTCTTGGCCTTAATGCTCTGCTTTTGCGCCACAAGGCGCAATAGTCCACGCACAAAATCCATCTAAAAACCATTGTTTTTTCGTAAAATCGTAGAATTTTTGCGCCCTTTGGGGCATAATTAGAAAGTTCTTAACCACGGATTGCACAGGTTTCACTGATTTTTATTCTGTGTTAATCCGTGGAATCTGTGGTTAAAAAAAGGAGAAAAACCAGATGTCTAAAGAAAAAGTGATGATATTTGATACTACCTTACGTGACGGCGAACAAGCCGCTGGAAGCAGATTGGGAGCCAGAGAGAAGCTGGAAATCGCTCGCCAGTTGACCCGGCTGAAGGTTGATATTATTGAAGCAGGGTTTCCTGCCTCTTCGCCTGATGATTTTGAGGCGGTGCGTCTGATATCGGAGCAGATAGAAGGCCCGATTATTTGCGGCCTGACCCGAGCCGTAAAAGAGGACATCGAGGTCTGCAAAAAAGCGCTTGCAAAAGCTAAACGACGTCGTATCCACACCGGCATAGGGGTCTCCGAGATTCACATTGCCGGAAAATTCGCAGATGACAAATACGGCAAGACGATGGGCGAAAAAAAGGCCAATATCCTCAAAATGGCCGTCAAGGCAGTCAAGCAAGCTGCTGAGTTCACAAATGATGTAGAATTTTATGCTGAGGACTCCGGCCGGGCCGACAGAAACTTTCTCTACAAGATGCTTGAAGCTGTTATTGGAGCCGGCGCTACCGTTGTCAACATACCTGATACCACCGGTTATGCTATGCCGGAGCAATGGGGTGCGCTTATCAGGGACATACGAGCCAATGTTCCAAACATCGCTAAAGCGACAATCAGCGTCCACTGCCATAACGATTTGGGATTGGCGGTAGCTAATTCGCTGGCGGGTATTAAAAATGGCGCACGACAGGTAGAGGGGACTATCAACGGCGTTGGCGAGCGGGCAGGTAATGCAGCTATTGAAGAGATAGTTATGGCTATCCTTACTCGACAGGACTTTTTTGAAGAGGTAGAAACGAACATCAATACCCGCGAATTTTATCGGACAAGCCGAATGGTGGCTGATATGTTAGGGATGCCTGTCCCTGCCAATAAAGCAATTGTGGGCCGCAATGCTTTTGCCCACAGTTCCGGCATTCACGTGGATGGATTTTTGAAAAAGCGAGAGACATACGAGATTATGCGGCCTGAGACAATCGGCCTTACTGAAAGCCGTGTCGTGCTGACGGCAAGGACCGGCCGGCACGGTCTTCGCCATCGCCTTGAGGAAATGGGATATACATTGTCTAAAGAAGAGCTGGACAAAACATATCAGCGATTTTTGGCAGTCGCCGACAAGAAAAGAGAGGTCTTTGATGAGGACCTGGCGGCGATAATCAGCGACGAGATTCATCTCATCGAGCAGACATACGAACTGCAGTACTTGCACGTTTCCTGCGGCACCGGCACTTTGCCGACAGCAAGCGTGAGGATAAAAACCAAAGGTGAAACGAGACAGGCCGCTGCCTGTGGAGACGGGCCGGTCGATGCAGCTTATGAAGCCATCAGAGAAGCTACCGGCCAATCGCCAGAGCTTGAGAACTACTCAATAAGAGCGGTCACCGGCGGCAAAGAGGCACTTGGCGAGGCAACCGTGAAGATAAGAGATGACAGCCGAAGCTACGCCGGACGAGGCATCTCCACAGACATCATCGAGGCGAGCGCCAAAGCTTATGTCGATGCCATCAATAGAATGGTCGCAGCAAAAGAAAAAGGAGAACACCAGGAGGTGAAAGGACAAATATAAAAAATCCGAAATTCGAAGGATGAAATCCGAAATGGTTCGACGTGCTCACCATCCCGAGCAAAGTCGAGGGACAAATTCGAATGTCCGAAATTCAAAATTCAAAACATAGGGATATATCAATATGGGTATGACAATCACTGAGAAAATACTGGCGAAAGCAGCCGGCAAAAGAAAAGTTATGCCGGGCGAGCTTATAGATGCAAAGATTGACGTTGTGATGTGTCACGATGTTACTGCGCCGGCGGCGATTTCGATGCTGGCCGAGAAGGGTATGGACAAGGTGTTTGACAGAGAAAGAATAATCGTAACGCCCGACCATTATCAGCCAGCCAAAGACATTAAAAGCGCCGAGCTGCACAAACGGTTAGACGAGTGGGCAAGGCGGCACAAGATAAAATACTACTATAAGCTCGGCAGGGCCGGCGTATGTCATGCGCTGCTGCCTGAGCAGGGACATATCCGGCCGGGTGAAGTAATTGTGGGCGGCGATTCGCACACCTGCACTTACGGTGCGTTTGCATGTTTCAGCACGGGTATTGGTTCGACAGACCTGGCTGCGGCAATTGCGACAGGAAAACTTTGGTTTAAGGTGCCGGCCTCGATGAAGTTCGTGCTCAATGGGAAACTCGGCCCGGGCGTATATAGCAAAGACGTAATCCTCGCCGTCATCAGCAGGATTGGCGTTGATGGTGCGCTCTATCGGGCGATGGAATTTGTCGGGCCGGCCCTTGCCGGGATGTCGATGGAAGCAAGAATGACCATAACGAATATGGCCATCGAAGCAGGTACCAAAAACGGCATCATCGGATTCGATAAAGTTACAAAGCAATATCTCGATGAACATCTAAAAGATAAAAAAAGTTACAAAGTTTACGAATCCGACAGCGATGCCGAATACATTGCAGTAGAGGAGTTTGACTGTTCTAAATTAGAGCCGATGGTTGCACTGCCGCATCTGCCGAGTAATGCTGTCCCTATCGGCAAGTGTGAGGGCAAAGAGATGGACCAGGCGTATATCGGAAGCTGCACAAACGGACGAATCGAGGACCTGCGAATCGCTGCAAAAATCCTCAAGGGAAAGCAGGTTGCAATCCGCACAATAGTTGTGCCAGCCACGCCGACAATCTGGAAACAGGCAAAAGATGAAGGCCTGTTTGACATATTCTACGATGCCGGCTGTGTAATCGCTGCGCCGACGTGCGGGGCGTGCTTAGGCGGGTTTATGGGCGTGCTGGCCGCCGGCGAAAAATGCGTCAGCACAACAAACAGGAATTTTGTTGGCCGAATGGGCGACCCAAAAAGCGAGGTTTATCTGGCCAGCCCGGCCACCGCGGCAGCGAGCGCAATAGCTGGCAAGTTAGCAGACCCGAGACCGCACCTTTGAGAAAAAACTCGAAATACGAAACTCGAAATCCGAAACAAATTCGAATGACAAAAACTAAAAATCAAAAACAGTATGAGTTGAAAGAGCAACCTCT
>Ga0315279_10002977_pt1 | contig 24371 bp, 22 predicted proteins | sample YL17G06_20_MG_FD_203694 | JGI IMG/M metagenome (GOLD analysis project Ga0315279, IMG submission 203694) | Sediment microbial communities from Yellowstone Lake, YNP, Wyoming, USA - YL17G06_20 | ecosystem: Environmental > Aquatic > Freshwater > Lake > Sediment | place: USA: Wyoming | collected...
AATAATTCATGCTGAAATTGCGGAGCTTCCAATGGAAACAAGTCAACAAAGTATAACAAAGTATAGCTGGTCGGTTTTTCATACTTCTTACTCTTGATTTCTGACGGCCATCGTCTATAATATTGGAAATTATGAACATCACAAACTATACTACTCAAATGCGCAAGCCCATTATATTTATATCAAGTATATTCGCTTCAATAATAATCGGATGGATTGACTACATTACAGGTCCTTACTTGGTTCTATCGTTATTCTATCTTTTCCCCATTTCAGCAATATCCTGGTTCTGTGGGAAAATATATGGTTTGATGTCTGCCATATTTTGTGCCATTATATTATTTATGGCCGACCTATTTTTATACGTACCAACTACTCCTCACTTTATGATATACTGGAATACGCTCATTAGGAGTATAATTTTTATCATAATTGTATTTGGGCTTTCGCGGATCAAAAAGGATCAGGAGATCATAAAAAAAGAAGCGACACGGGAAAAGTTATCAGCCAGAACCGATTCGCTCACCGGTCTTGCCAACGCATTATTTTTTTACGAGATCCTGAACCATGAAATGGAAAGAGCGCGCAGGTACAATAATCATTTCTCCATTGCGTATATTGACTTAGACAATTTTAAAGATGTCAATGATAAATACGGTCATCTGATCGGTGATGAACTATTACATAAAATTGCCGTTTTGCTTAAACAAAACATTCGGAATATCGATACTGCGGCACGGCTTGGCGGCGACGAATTTGTTATTTTCATGCCGGAAACGCCGACCATAAAGGGAAGAGCGGTTATCGAACGCTTTAATAAGATTTTTCTGGGAGAGATGGCGAAAAACGATTGGCCGGTGACGATGAGTACCGGTATCGTATCGTTTTCGCAGATTCCATCCACCGCAGATATCATTATTTCAAAAGCGGATGAATTGATGTACATTGCTAAAAATAAGGGTAAAAACCGGATAGAAGAAGGGATGTTTTAGTGTAATGATTCAGGGTAAATAGGATGTTTTGGCCACCAGTCGTTGGAAAAATTCGTGGTTCATCCCGTTAGAGGACGGAGTTCTCTAACGGGATTCATATTTTTCGGCGTATTATTATCGAACGGTGGTGTCCTTCCAATCCTTCGGTTTCAGCTAAAACCTCGGCTGCAGAACTGATGGCGTTAAAGCCAGCGCGACTTACCCGTAGAGTGGTCTGGATCTTAATAAAATCCCGAACCGATAATCCTCCGGTATAGCGGCTGGCCATATTTGTCGGTAGGGTATGGTTCAGGCCGCTGGAATAGTCGGCCAAAGCCTCAGCCGCGCGGCGGCCGATAAAAAGTGAACCATAATTTTTCAGGCCATGGATGATCTTTTTTGGGAATTTTATCTGGATCTCCAGATGCTCAGGTGCCCGCTGGTTTGCCAGGTTTATAGCTTGGGTTAAGTTCTGAACAATGATAATGGCGCCGTTCTTGGCGATAGATTCGCGGCCGGTTTCCCGGGTCGGTAGGTCGGCAATCTGGTCGCGGATCTCGCCGTTTATTCGTACCGCCAGTTGCCAGGAATCAGTGACGACGATTGGAATGGCTTCGGTGTCATGCTCGGCTTGGGCCAGAAGGTCGGCCGCGATCAACTCCGGATCGCCGCTTTTATCCGCGATGATCATAACCTCGGTCGGCCCGCAGAAAAAATCAATGCCGACCGCGCCGTATACTTCTTTTTTCGCCTGGGCCACGAACTTGTTACCCGGGCCGACGATCTTGTCGACTTTTTTTATCGATCCCGTGCCAAAAGCCATGGCGGCCACGGCCTGGACTCCGCCGACCCGGTATATTTCACGGATACCGATCAATCCCGCGGCGGCAAGGATCCCCGGGTGGACCGAGCCCTTGGCCGATGGCGGCGAGCAGACCGCGATCTCCCTGACGCCCGCGACCTGGGCGGGTAAGCAGCACATGAGTAGGGTCGAGACCAGGGGATAGCGGCCGGCCGGCACGTAAACTCCGACCCGTTCAATCGGGACGACTTTTTGACCGGTAAAAACGCCGGGCCTTACCGGGTATTCGAAATTCCGATATGCCTTTAATTGCTCGCGCGCGAAGCGGCGGATATTATGTCCGGCGGCTTTTAGGGCGGACCTTAGCCGGGGGGGACATTTTCTTGCCGCGCGTTCGATCTCGTGCTTAGGGACCCGAATGTCGGATAGCCGGATCCGATCAAAGCGGAGCGTGTATTTTCTCAAAGCCCGGTCGCCGTTCTGGCGGACGTCCTTGATTACACTTTTCACCGCGTTCGTGACCGGGCTTTCCTCGTAAGCGTAAAAGCGAGGGGGGAGCCGGGGAAATTCGTAAATCTTCATGAATTCATTTTTCACATTCATATTATTATTATTCCTTAGTTTGAACAAGAACTCCGGGTCCGGCCAGCGTAAGGACTTTTTCCGCGAACTCCGGAAAAGATATCGCGACGCATTCCGCGTCCCGGACTATGGTCTCGCCCTCGGCGACCAGGCCGGCCACGGTGAGGGCCAGGGCGATGCGATGGTCGTCAAAACTCGCGCATTCCGCGGCCTGAAGCCGGACCGGACCTTCGATCGCCAAACCGTCGGCATGTTCTTTTATCGACGCGCCCATTTTCCGCAAGCCGTCGGCGATCGCTTTTATCCGGTCGGTCTCTTTGACCCGCAGTTCTCCGGCGTCCCGGATCACGGTCTTACCCTGAGCCTGGGTGGCGGCAACCGCGAGGACCGGAATCTCGTCGATGACGCGCGGGATGATGTCGCCGGACAGGGTGACGGCTTTTAACCGGCTGCTCTTCACGACCAGGTCCGCGACCGGTTCGCGGGCCATTAACCGGGGGTTGGAAACCCGGATATCCGCGCCCATGGATCGCAGGGCGTCCAGAATGCCGGTCCGGTTCGGATTGACGCCGACACCCGTGACGCAAATTTCGGCCTGGTCCGCGATCGCGGCAAGCACGATGAAGAAAGCTGCGGACGAGATGTCGCCGGGCACGTTAATCTCCCGGCCCGCCATCCAGCGGCGGGCCGTGACCCGGGTTAAGCCTCCGTCTTTTCTTGCTATGTCCGCGCCCAGGTACTCGAGCATTCGTTCGGTATGGTCGCGGGTCAGAACCGGCTCGTGCACGGTCGTTTCACCCCGGGCGTGGAGCCCGGCCAGGAGGATCGCCGATTTGACCTGGGCGCTGGCGACGGCCATTTCATAGGTCATACCGGTCAATTCCCTGCCGACGATGCAAAGCGGGGCAAAGCGACCCTCGGCCCGGCCCCGGATATCCGCGGCCATCCGGATCAAGGGGACGGTGACGCGGTCCATGGGCCTTTTTCGCAGCGACGCGTCGCCGGTGAGGACCGAGAAAAAATTCTGCCCAGCCAGAACTCCGGAAAAAAGCCTAATCGTCGTTCCCGAATTTCCACAATCCAGGATATTGTCCGGTTCGCTAAAGCCGAACCGGCCCCGGCCCGTAACGGTCAGGGCGCCGTTATCATCCGCGACGTTGACGCCCAAATTTTTCAGGAGGCCGAGCGTGGATAAGCAGTCCATGCCCCGGGAATACCCCTTCAGAGTCGTCTTGCCCTGGGCCAGGCTGCCCAAAATCAGGCCGCGATGGGTTATCGACTTGTCCCCGTTCACCGTTATTTCGCCTTGGGGCCGGCACTTGCCTTGGATCCGGTAATCCATGCCCGTCCCTATTTTTCTCCGTAGCAGCCGAGGATCTTAGAATACGCGGCGACCTCGTTCAGGGAATCGACCGCGTTCCGGTATTTTTCGTCGGCCAAGTCGCCGTGAAAATCAATATAAAACAGGTGCTCCCAGGGTTTGCCGACGATCGGACGGGATTCAAGCTTGACCAGATCGATGTTACGGAGCGCGAACACGCTCAGGCAGCGGAAAAGGATCCCGGGTGCGTTCTTGACGCCGAAGACGAGCGAGGTTTTGGCATTGGGCCCGGCCGCGGCGTTCTTCTCCCGGCCCAGGACGAGGAAACGGGTGTAGTTTTGGGGATCGTCTTCGATCTTTTTCTCCACGGTCCGAAGGTTGTAGAGCTTGCCCACCTGGGGACCGGCGATGATTCCGACATCTTTCCTCCTTTCGCGAATCATGATCTTGGCCGCGCCGGCCGAGTCATAGACCGGCATGAGCCGGGAGCGCGGCCGTTGCGCCAGAAAGCGCTGGCATTGCTCGAGGGCGACCGGGTGGGACCAGATCTCCCTCAAATCCCGGACGCGGCTGCCGGGCCGGGTGTAAAAATTGAAACTGATCCTCAGCTTGATTTCACCGGTGATCCACAGGTTGTATTTTAAAAGCAGGTCGTAATTCTGATGGATGCTGCCGGTGAGGGTGTTCTCGATGGGAATGACGCCGAAGGCGGCCGGGTCGCCGTCGACCGCCTGGAAAACGTCCGCGAACTTGAAAAGCCCGATCGCCGGGTCGCTAAGACCGAAGAACTCGCGTGCCGCCCGTTCGCTGAAACTCCCTTTTTCACCCTGGTAATATATCCGATTCATACTTTCCTGCCGATCGCCTCGGCGATCTTACGGATCTCGGCCATAAGTTCCCGGAATTTTTCCGGTTTTAGGGACTGCTTGCCGTCGGACAAGGCCTGGGCCGGATGGGTGTGAACTTCGATGATCAGACCGTCCGCGCCCGCGGCGATGCCGGCCCGGGCCAGGGCGTTGACGTAGCGCCAGTCGCCCGAGGCGTGGCTCGGGTCAATGATCACGGGTAGGTGGCTCAAGTGCTCGATGACCGGCGGCGCGCTGATGTCGAGCGTGTTCCGGGTATAGCGCTCAAAGGTCCGGATCCCCCGCTCGCAGAGGATGACGTTGGGGTTCCCTTCGGACAGAATGTATTCGGCGGCCATCAGCCATTCCTCCATGGTCGCGGACATGCCCCGTTTGAGGAGCACCGGTTTATGGAACCGGCCGACGGTCTTGAGCAGGGAGAAGTTCTGCATGTTCCGGGCGCCGATCTGGAGCACGTCGGCGTACTGGCAGACCAGGGGCACGTCGATCTCGGATATCACCTCGGTGACGATCGAGAGGCCGGTTTGTTCCCGGGCTCGGGCCATGATCTCCAGTCCTTTCTCGCCCAAACCCTGAAAACTGTAAGGCGAGCTGCGCGGTTTGAATACGCCGCCGCGCAAAAACTTGGCGCCCGCTTCCTTGACCAGACCGGCGATCTCGAGCAAATTCTCCTCGGACTCCACGGCGCAGGGACCGGCGATGACGGCCAGTTCCTTGCCGCCGATCTTTTTCCCGTTCACCGGCACGACCGTGTCGTCGGCGTGGAATTCCCGGCTCGCCAGCTTGAACGGCGAGAGGATGGGGATCAGGTTTTCGACGCCGTCCAGCGGCTCGACGGCCTTGATGATCCGGTCGCGGTCCGTGGCGCCGATGACGTGGATCACGGTCTTTTTCTCGCCGGCCGAGACCCGCGTTTCATAGCCGAGTTCCTTTATTTTCGCCTTGACCGTTTCGATCTCGCGGGCGGCGGCGGTTACCGACATGGTAATGATCATGCTCATCGCTCCTTCCGGACCGCTGCGGGTTCGGCCGATCCCCGAAGATATTCGAGGGCCAGCACGTATCCGGTCCAGCCCAGGCCGCTGATCTGTCCGCAGCAAACCGGCGCGATGAGCGACTTGCGGCGGAAATCTTCACGGGCGTGGATATTGCTCAAGTGCACTTCGATCGTCCTTAAACCCGTCGCTTCAATGGCGTCCCGGATCGCGACCGAAGTATGAGTGTAGCCGGCCGGGTTGATGACCAGGCCGTCAAACCCTAGCGCCTTGTGGATCGCTTCGATGATGCCGCCTTCGCAGTCGGACTGAACGATCTTGACCTTGATCCTTTTCCCGCGGGCGTAGGCCTCGATCTTCCGGTCGATCTCGGAGAGTGTAAGCCGGCCGTAGGTCGTCGGTGCGCGCTTACCTAACAAATTGAGATTGGGCCCGTGGATCACAAGAAATTTTCCCATTTAACCTCCTTGATAGTTATACTCCCGATCCGGACCGGTACCGGAATTCGAATCCTGCCGTTCCGGATTTTTTTGTCCTGCCGGATGTATCTCCGCAGCGCCGGCCGGGATATGCCGGTCGGCCACGCGGTCGGCAGTCCGAAGCGTTCCAGCAACTTCTTGAGACGTTCTCCATCGCGGCGGGAAAGCGCGCCTTTCCTTACCGCACGCCGGGACTCCTGGACCATGCCGACCGCCACGGCCGGCCCGTGGCGTAACCTTTTATAACCGGTGCATCGTTCCAGGGCGTGTCCGACCGTGTGTCCGAAATTCAGGATCTCCCGCCAACCCTTTTCCTCGCGTTCATCCTGCTCGACGACCCGGCGTTTCAGATCGACGCAGGAACCGACGAGGTCGGTCAGAAACCCGATGCCGCGTTCCATCACCGCTCCGGGATCCGTCTCGAGCCGCTCGAAAAGCCGAACCTGAGCGATAAAGCCGTACTTCACGACTTCGGCCAGGCCGTTCCGGAATTCGTCGTCCGGTAGGCTGAGCAGTATCTCCGGATCGCAGGCGACCAGATCCGGCTGATAAAAGGCGCCGATCAGGTTTTTGCCCGCCTTGTGGTTCACCCCGCACTTCCCGCCGATGGCCGCGTCGACCTGGGCCAGGAGCGTGGTCGGGATATGGATGAGTTTCATGCCCCGCTTATACGTGGCGGCAGTAAACCCGACCAAGTCCGTGATCACCCCTCCGCCGAGCGAGACCAGGCAGTCGTTTCGGGTAAAACCTTTACGCACCAGGAGATCGTAAAGCCCGCGTACCGTGTCCAGATTTTTCTGGCGCTCGCCATCGGGTAAGATAAATGGTGACAGCTCAATACCCAGGTTCCGGAATAAGGCTACGGCCCGGCCCAGGTAGAGCGCTGCGACCACCGGGTTCGTGACGATGATCCCCCGTCTTAAAGATCGGCAAAATGGTTTCAGGATCGAAGCCCGGGAAAAAATCCCGTCCGCGACGACAACCGGATGGGTTTTGCCCGAAACCCGCACGCCGATTATTTTTTCGGTTGGACCGAGAGAAGATTTTTTCATTCCCGTCTCTTCGATGATCCGGTCCGCGATCCAGGGCGGGGTTTGTCCGTCCGCGTCGATAGTCCGGTCGGCGAAGTCGTATTTTCCGGCCCGGGCCGCGAAAATATTTCGGAGCCGCGTTTTATCCCTGGCGAGCGGCCGGGTTCGGTCGTGTTCGAGCCTTTTTTCGAGAGCGGGAAATCCGGCCCGGAGATGGACGACCAATCCCATGCGTTTTAGTCTCTGACAGTTTTGCGGGTCGAGCACGGTCCCGCCGCCGGTCGCGAGCACGATATTCTTCAGGTCTAGGACCGACGCGAGCGCCGCCTTTTCGATCTTCCGGAAACACGATTCGCCGTCCCGGCGAAAGATCTCCGCGATCTTCCGACCGGTCCGTAATTCTATCAACCGGTCCAAGGACAGGCAGGCTCGGCCCGTCCGGGTAAAGATCTCCCGGGCCACCGTGTCCTTGCCCGCGGCCATGAAACCGATCAGAATGAGGTTGCCGGTCATTTTTTGATCCTTCGGCAGTATCGGCGGTAGCTCGCCTTGATGTCCGCGAGGCAGTCTTGCCCGAATTTTTCAAGGTACGCTTCGGCCAGGACCAGGGCCAGCATCGTTTCCGCGATGACGCCGACCGCGGGCACCGCGCACAGGTCGGCGCGTTCCCGGTGGCCGAGGGCCGGCCGTTTGGTCTTCAGATCCACGGACCGGAGCGGCCGGGCCAGGGTTGGTATCGGCTTTATCGCGAGGCGCACGACCAGGGGTAAGCCGTTCGTGATCCCGCCTTCGATCCCGCCGCCGCGGTTGGTTTTCCGGAAAAATCCGCGGCCGGTTCGGTAAAAAATCTCGTCCTGGACCGACGACCCGTAATGCCGGGCGTTTTCCCACGCGTCGCCGATCTCGATGCCTTTGACCGACGGGATCGAGAGCATGGCCATGCCGATCCGACCGTCCAGCCGGCGGTCGAACTGGACATGAGAACCGAGCCCCGGACATACTCCCCGGGCTGTTATTTCGGTCACGCCGCCCAGAGTATCGCCTTTGGTCCGGGCCCGGTCGATCAAGCGGATCATCATCCTCTCCCTTGCCACGTCGCGGCAGCGAAGCGGCGAGCGGTCTAAGCGCTGGATACTTTCTCCGCGTTTCCGGACCCGGATCCCGGCGATCGCGATCGTCTGCGAGAAAATTTCCACTTCCACTTCCCGAAGAAAAATTTTTAACAACCCGCCCGCCGCGACCCGACCGGCGGTCTCCCGGGCCGATGCCCTTTCCAGGATATCTCGGAGGTCGGCATGGTCGTATTTTAACGCGCCCGAGAGGTCCGCGTGGCCGGGCCGGGGGCGGGTCACCTGATCCGCGATCCGCGTTTTTCCGAGGTCCATGACCGCGCGCCAATTTTCATGATCCATATTCGCAATGAAAAATGAGACCGGCGCACCCGTGGTTCGGCCCCCGCGGATACCGGCGAGAACCTGGACTTTATCCTTTTCGATCCGCATGCGGCCGCCGCGGCCGTATCCGTGCTGGCGCCGGGACAATTCACGGTCGACTGACTCCGAGTCATAGGGGATGCCGGCGGGAAGGCCGTCGAGGATAACGGTCAGCCCCGGCCCGTGGGATTCGCCCGCGGTCAGCAGCCGGATCATTTGAGCCCCGCCGCGGTTTTCATGGCCGGGACGGGCGCGGCCTCGCCGGTCCACAGGGTGAAGGACCGCGCCGCCTGGATGACCAGCATGGATAGCCCGTTCATGACCTTGACCCCTTTTTTCGAATTCATGCCGAAACGGTAATTTAGATCGTAATAAACCGATCCGGTTTTGAGGAGCGGCAGGATGTTTTCCTGCATGTCGGCGGGCGTGGCGTTGACGACCAGGTCCGGGTTCCTGCTCAGGACCTTACCCAACCGGCTGAATTTTACGGGTTCGGCTCCGAATCTCTGAGCGACGGTTGCCGCTCTGCTTTCCTCAAGGTCCGAAACGAAGAATTCGGCCGGTTTCTGGCCGCGGATGACGTAAGCGCAGGCCCTTCCCGCGCCGCCGCTGCCGATCAGCAAGACTTTCCGCCCGGCGACCCGGATCCCTTTTTCGGCCAGGGATCCCCGGAACCCGTCGAGGTCGGTGTTGTGCCCGGTTACCCGCCGGTTTTCGATCACCAGGGTATTGACCGCCATGACCTGCTCCGCCTCGGGAGAGATCCGGTCGATAAGATCCAGGACCTTCTCCTTGTAGGGGATCGTGACGTTAAGGCCGCGGAAATTTTTGTCGCGGAGCCCCTTCATAAAATCCGTCAAATTTTCGCTTTTTATCGGCAGCGGCAAGTAGATCCCCCGCAGCCCAAGGTTTTTGAAGGCCGCGTTGTGGATCTTCGGGGAGAGCGTGGAGCAGAGCGGATAACCGATCAAACCGGTGAAGATCATAGTTTAACTCCTGAGCCGCGCGTTAGAGAGCCACGCGCGGCCGGATTTCATGAGGCGGATAAATTCCGATTCCCGGCCTGATATAATAATTTCGGTGACGCGGCGGACGGTCTTTTGCAGATCGGCGTAAAGACGTTTCTGGTCGGGGTTGAGGCGCTGGATTGAGTAGTAAAGGCGGGGGTTTTCGCGGAGCACGCTTTGCGCCGTGTCGGTCTGGCGCCGGAAAGTCGTGCTGGCGACCCTCGCGAACCGGCAGTAAGGATCGCCGCTCCGGGCCAGCAGTTCCGCAAAGATGATGTTGATGATGTGCGATAACCCGAGCACGTAAGAAATCAAGCGGTCGTGCTCGTCCAGGTTCAAGGGGACGAGGCGGATCTCCGGACCCCGGAAAAGGGCGCGGATCCGGTTGTCCGCCCGGCGGCAGCCGCATCCGCAAAGGCAGACCGTTTTCCGGTCCAGGCTCCTTATGCCGGGTCCGAAAAGGGGGTGGATGCTGGTTATCTTAAGCCCCCGCTGCCGGGCTGAAAGCAATGATTTAATGATGTGCCCCTTGATGCTCGAGATATCGCAGACGATCCCCGGGTAACCCAGGCCGGCCAGGCGGTCGATGACCCTGGCGACCTGTTCGAGCGGGACGCTGATCAAGGCCAGGTTTGAGCTTCGGATCCCGGCGTCGAGCGTTCGGTAAGAGCGGAACCCGTTTCTGCGGCCCTTTGGATCGAAGATGCTGACCTGGTGTCCGCGCTGGCTGAGAAAAGCGGCGAGCCATTGGCCCATTTTTCCCGCGCCGCCGATAATTAGGATCTTTTCCGATTTTTGCGCGGGCGCGGCGTCGTAAATTTTCTGTTGTTCGAACCGGGAACCCGCAATTATCGTTTGGAAAATGGATTGGACCAGATCGGCCTGGAGGCCGCAGGACCGGCCCGTTCGAAGCGCGCGTTTCATGACCGCCGCTTCCGTTTTTATGTCCCGGATCGGCCGGCCGAGGTCCAGCTTGATCGCGCCGATCCGGTTGGTGAGAACGAGCCTTTCGACCAGCAGGCGGATCATCTTCCGGTCCAGGCTAAGCACTTGCCGGCGGAGCCGGCGGATCTGCGAGGTGTCTTTCATTTCCATCTGCGCCTCGCCAGTTCACGTACGACTTCTTCGTAACAAACCTTGTGCTTGGCCATCAGTACCGTCAAGAAATAGAGGACGTCCGCAACCTCCCATATTATTTCATCACGGGTCCCAGCCTCGGTGACTTCCTCGGCTTCCTCCATGATCTTTTTCCGAAGCTGGACGTCATCCAACCGCGCCGTATAGGAACCGGGCCGTGGGTTTGCCAGCCGGTCCTGGACCACCGCGTAAAGCCCGGGCAGGGAAAAATTCATATCGCCAAAACAGGAATATGTTTCTTTGTGGCAGGCGTTGCCTTTTTGCCGAACCCGTACCAAAAGGGTGTCATGGTCGCAGTCGGTGCGGATCTTGTTCAATTCCTGGGTGTTCCCCGAAATTTCTCCTTTCCGCCAGAGCTTGTTCCGGGAACGGGAAAAATACCACATCTGGCCGGTCGCGAAGGCGTTTTTTAATGATTCCCGGCTCGAATAAGCCAGGGTTAAGACCTGGCCAGATTCGTCCTGCGTGATGGTCGGGATCAGCCCTTTGTTCCAATCAAGGGTTTCGAGAAACGCGTCGGCCAAGGTCAGGCGCTCCGTGTAGAGAGCCATGCCCAGTTGGCAATTGACGCCGAGCCGGCTGAGCTCGCGGATCTCGTCTCCGGTCGTTATGCCGCCCGCGACCGTGATCTGATTCCGGGTCGCCCGGACCAGCTCCTTGACCAGGGAACGGTCCGTGCCCTGCAGGCAGCCCTCTTTTTCCACGCACGTAAACAGGAATTCGGCGCAATAAGGTTCTAATTCCGGCACGGTTTTCAAAAGGTCCAGGCCGGTATCGCGAGTCCAGGCCCGAGTTAAGATCTTGCCGTGCCGGGCGTCGACCGCGATGATGATCCGGTCTTTGCCCACGGCCGCGCCGAGCTCGGTCAGGAAATCCCGGTTCACCTGGTCGTTCTCAAAAACCCGGGATCCGACGATGACCTTGCGCGCGCCCCAGCCGATCATTTTCTTAGCGGTCTCCTGGTCCCGGATGCCGCCGCCCACCCGGCAATCGCCCAGTTTCAGGATCTCCCGGATCAAAGTCCGGTTGTTGCCGCGGCCCAGGGCTGCGTCGAGGTCGATGACGGCTGTTTCGCCGAATCTATCGAACTTCCGGATCCGGTCCAGCGCATCGTCGCGTTCGAGAATTTTTTCTCTGCCCTGCCGCAGCTGGACGACTTTATTGCCCATCAGGTCGATCGACGGAATCACCATCTTACGTTCACTCCTTTCTGTTCCAGGTATTTTTTTATATCCGCGACCGTGTTCGCGTTAAAATGCAAGAGCGATGCCAAGAGCACCGCGTCGGCTTTGCCCAGCTGGACCGCGTCCCGGATCTGGTCCAGGGTACCGGCTCCGCCGGAAGCAATGACCGGCACGGCCACCGCTTCGGCGACCCGGCGCGTCAATTCCAGGTCATACCCTAACCGGGTCCCGTCCTGGTCGATCGAATTGAGCAGGATCTCGCCCGCGCCCAGGACCGCGCCCTTTTTAGCCCAATCGATCGCGTCTTGACCGGAATTGCGACGTCCGCCATGGGTGTAGGCGAACCAACCGTTCTCCTCTTTTTTGGCGTCGATCGACAAGACGATGCACTGGCGACCGAAGATCCGGCTGCCCTGAGTGAGCAGGTCCGGATTTTCCAGGGCCGCGGTGCAGACCGCCACCTTGTCCGCGCCCGCGTTCAAAACACGCCGCATGTCGTCCACGGTCCGGATGCCGCCGCCGACCGTGAACGGAATAAAAACCTGCCGCGAAACATCCTCCACGACGTCGATCATGATTTTGCGGCTTTTGGGTGCAGCGCCGATATCCAAAAAGACCAGTTCGTCGGCGCCCTGGTCGTTGTAAGCCCTCGCCAGTTCGCAGGGGTCGCCGGCCGGCTGAAGGTCCTTGAATTTTACGCCCTTTAAAACCCGGCCTTCATCGACGTCCAGACAGGGTATCACGCGGATCGTTAACATCGGCTTAAGCTCCGTTTGATCGATCGGGGAGCGTCGACCCAATTGCGCAGCAGCTTGATGCCCTTATCGCCGCTTTTTTCCGGATGGAACTGAACCCCAAAAATCCGTCCTTGCTGAACGATCGACGGGAATTCAAGACCGTAATCGGTGACCCCGGATACGATCGTCCGCTCGTCCGGCGCCGCGTAAAAGCTGTGTAGAAAATAAAAATAAGGTTTCTTACCGAGACCGGTCAGGAGCCCGGACCTTTTTATCGTGCGGATATCGTTCCATCCGATCTGGGGGACCTTGCCCGACTTGAATTCGCGGCATTGCCCCGGAAAAAAGGCGAGGCCGTCCATTCGCCGGTCTTCCGCGCTCTTTTCAAAGAGCATCTGCATGCCCAGGCAGATACCCAGGAACGGTTTATCCGCCTTGAGCCAGTTCCGGATGGCCGGGGTCAAACCGGATCGGTTCAGATAATTCATGGCCGCGCCGAAATTTCCCACGCCCGGCAGGAGAATTTTATCGCAGCCGTCCAATTCGTCAGGTAAGGCTACGATCCGGGAATCGGCTTTGATAAAGGAGAGCGCCTTTTGCACCGATCCGAGGTTTCCCGCCCGGTAATCGACGATCGCGATCATCCGAGAACTCCTTTCACGCTCGGGATTTCCTTCAACAAACGGTGGTCCATGCTGCAGGCCATTCTTAAAGCCCGGGCCAGGGCCTTGAAAACGGCTTCCAGCTTGTGGTGGTCGCTGCGTCCGGAAAGGATCTTGACCGCGATATTGGCTTTAAGATGATTGGCCAATCCGGTCAGGAAATCCTCCACGAGGTCGGTATCCAATTCGCCGCAGAACCGACGCCGGAACCGGCCGGCGAAATTGAGGTGGGGCCGGCCCGCGATGTCAACCGCAGCCACGACCAACGCCTCGTCCATGGGCTGGATGAAATATCCGGCCCGGTTGATCCCCCGGCGGGTTCCCAGGGCCCGGTCAAAAGCCTGGCCCAGCGCGATCCCCAGATCCTCGACCAGGTGGTGCTGGTCCACGTGGATATCACCCCGGGTCCGCACTTTGAGGTCGAACCCGCCGTGCCGGGCGAACGATTCGAGCATGTGGGTCAGGAATCCGACCGGCGTTAGGATATCGTATTTTCCGCGGCCTTCGATCTTCAGGGAGATCTCGACGCTGGTCTCTCCGGTGCGGCGCCGGATCAAGGCTTTTCTCATCGTTCCCTCAACACGGCCTCTAATTTTTTAAGGAAGATCACGTTCTCGCCGGGCCGGCCGACGGTCACCCGCAGCCAGTATTTAAGCGCCGGCGTTTCGAAATTGCGGACGAGCACGCCCCTTTTGCGCAGACCCTCGAAAACCCGGACCGCGGACCGGCCGGGAGCGCGGAAGAGAATAAAATTGGTCCGGGACGGGATCGGCCGCACGCCTTTGATCTTTTGCATTCCCCGCAGCAATTTTTCCCGCTCGCGGACGATCTTTCCAACGGTCTCCCGGACAAATTCCGGATCGCCGAGGACCTCCATGGCGGCCGCCGGCTGCAATATCCCGACGGAAAAAGGCAGTTTCACCGCCGCCACGACCGCGGCGACCTTGGGCCGGGCCAGCAGGTAACCGAGCCTCAGGCCCGCCAGACCGAAAGCTTTGGAAAAGGTCCGGATAACCATCAGCCTTTCGAATTTTTCGATCAGGGGCAGGCAGGTTATGCCGGAGAATTCGAAATAAGCCTCGTCGATGGCCAGGTAACCCCGGAGCGACCGGGCCAGGGTCTGGATCTGGGGGATCGTCAGGTACGTGCCGGTTGGGTTGTTGGGCGAGGCGAGGATGACCAGGCGGGCATCCCGGCCGGCGGCGTTGATGGCGTCCGGCATGGGGCGGAAATCCGGTCCGAGAGGCACGGCACGGACATCCAGACCGAGGATCCGGCCCAGGCGGTCGTAGATCGAAAAACCCGGTTCGATGACGACCATTTTAGCGCCCGGCGCGCAGGTCGCGATGAGGACCGCCTGGATTATTTCGTTCGAACTGTTGCCGAGGACGATGCCCCGAGCCGGGAACCCGGCGTACCGGGCGATCCAGTCCCTCAGGTTTTCGTCATCGAGCGACGGGTAACGGTTCCACGATACGCGCCGGAGGGTTTTGAAGACCCGCTCCTTGATCGCCTGCGGTACGTCGTAAGGCGATTCGTTCTGGTTGAGCTTGACCGGGCATCCCTCCTGCGGGATAAGATAGGGTTTGATCTTAAGGCAGGCCGGATTCATGCAATCACCTTTTTTAATTCATACTCCAGGATGTCGGTGGCGCCGATCTTTTTTAAAAAAGGAATGAGCTTGGGAACCTCGCTCTTCCGGACCGCGATCTTGACCGCGTAGCCCTGGTCGCCGTGGAGGGCCGCGACCGTGGGCGAGCGCATGCAGGGGAGGACCTTGACGATATCGTCGAGCCGGTCCTTGGGCACGTTCATCTCGAGCATGACCCGGTCCCGGGCGTCGAGCACGGCGGTCATGAGCATTTTCAATTTTTCGACCTTGTCCCTTTTCCATGGATCGTCCAGGCTTTTCCGGTTCGCGATGAAGCGGGTGGAGGATTCCAGGATCTGGGCGATCGGCACAAGGTTGTGTTCCTCCAGGGTTTGGCCGGTCGCCGTGTTGTCGACGATCATGTCCGCGTCGTCGGGCGGGAACGCCTCCGAGGCGCCGTACGTCCGCAAAAAGACGTAATCGTATTTTTCGCGGTCAAGGTATTCGCGGGTGATATTTTCATATTCGGAAGCGACCACGATCTTCCGGCCGTGGAGGTCATCTTCGAGCAGTTCGCGGGGCACCGCGGCGATGATCAGCACCGGATCGAAACCCAGGTCCATGATCTCGGCGACCGCGGCCCGGGATTCGACGACCCAGTCAAAGCCCGTGAACCCGGCGTCGTGGCGTCCGAGTTCGATCAGCTCGGGGATATTCTGGGGTTTCATGATCTTGACCTCGATCTCCGGGTCGCTGACCAGGGGGCGGTAGACGCGGTCGTTCCGGTGCAGGGGGAAACCGGCTTCCTCCAGCAACCGGATGACATTCTCGCTGATCCGGCCTTTGGGGATGACCAACCTCAGTTTATTCATGGCTTTCCCTCCCGTTCGGGCAAAATGGATAAATACCTATTTTTCATAGGGCATCTCATATCCGGTTTTGGTTTCCTGGGTTTTAGCTAGGAATCAGCTCCAAACCTCGGACATACGCCCCGTAGTAAAATAATGGGCGTAAGCATAGTGTCCCCAATAATAATGATTGTGGCCTTGCGTAGGGACATAAAGAGCGGAGACCGCGGGCGGTGAGCCCGGGTTTTTTCCGTTCCGAGATTTGAAGTTCGTAACCATAAGTGAATCAGTATAGCCAAAAAGAAAAAGTTGTCAAGGGGGAAAAAGTAGGCGTTAAGCGTGCACGGATTTCTTGACATTCGACAAATCCTAAATATTATTAGAAAAAGGAGGAAGCATGCAAATTCTGATCGTACTTTTGCAAGTCTTGAATTCGGATCCGGGACCATCGCTGCCCAGCCTGGCCGGCGCCGGGGGTCCGGACGCGTACGGCTATCGCTGGATCGACAGCGATACGATCGGCGGGCCAACGTACAACTGGATCGAGATCAAGGGGGTCGGCACGCAGATCACCGGCCTGGCGGACGACAACGTGGTCGGTCCGTTCAGCATCGGTTTTAACTTTCCCTATTACTGGTATACGGTCAACTCATTCTACATCGGTTCCAACGGTTACATCGCTTTCGGCGACAACGGCCTCGAAGCGCATCCCTTCCAGACCCTGCCCAGCCCGACCGCGCCCAACAACATGCTCGCCATTCTGTTGTCGGATATCGACTTCACGCCCGCGGGCAAGGTTTGGATTTGGCATAACGCGGCTCTCGACACCTTCGTTTTCGAAGTCGACAGCGTTCAGTTCTATGGCGCGGGTGGCAGTCTCAACACCTTCGAAATCATCTTGAGCCGGGCGGACAGCGCGATCACCTACCAGTACCAGATCCAGAACGGCACCCCGGGCGGCGGGACCGACTACATAACCGTCGGCATGGAGAACATCTCGGGAACGGTCGGCCTGCAGTATAATCACGACAACGTGCCTTCCGGCAACACCCTCCACGCCAATCTGGCGATCCGCTATTACCCGCCCGCGACCTCCAGCTATCAGGTCCACGACATCGCGGTCTGGAATGTGATGAACCCTTCGTCCGGCGGCTACTTCGTGTATAACGGCGACACGGCGACGCTTTGGGCCATCATCAAGAACACCGGCAACCAGACCGAGAACAGCTTCAACGTCTACTGCCAGGTCCGGAACAGCTCGAACGCGGTCGTCTTCGCGGATACGATCAACGTGCCGACGCTCTTACCCGGCGCGGTCGACTCGCTGGTATTCACCCCCGGTTGGTCGCCGACCGCGAACGGGCAGTACGTCACGAAGGTCAAAAATCTGCTCAGCGGCGACATGACCCGATCCAACGATTCCATACTCGTGGAAACCCGCGTCGTCACCTACCCGGCGGTCCTGGCCTGGGACAAAGGTACATATGAATCGGCCATGTACTGGAACGGTCCCAATTCCGGTTGGGGCAATTATTTCATACCGCCCCATTATCCGGTCCGGATCACCCAGGGCCGGATCCATTTCGGCGTGGCGGCCGGAGGCGGTCTGCAATTCCAGGTGCTGGATGACGACGGCGCGGGCGGCATGCCCGGTACCGTGCTCTTCGATTCACTGGTCACGGTCTCGGACACGGGCTGGCTCTCCGTCAATTTGACCGGCCACAATTTCATCATTGCGAACGGCGGGTTCTATATCGGCGGAATCGCAGCCCAGACTGCGGATCCTGGATTTTCAATGGACACCATTCCGCCCTTCTCGATGCGGGGCTGGGAATACACCGGGTCCTGGGCGCCGCACCGTGACAACGCGCGCATGGATGTCGGCATCCGGTCCGCGGTCGAGCTCTGGACGGGTGCGGCTAACGAACCGCGGCTCCCCGATCGCGCGGCGGGGCGGATCATAACCGCTGCACCCAACCCGTTCCGCAAACTGACCAACATTACTTTCGCTCCCGGTTCCCGTTCCATCGCGATCTATGACGCGTTGGGCCGTTTGGTGCGCGAACTGTCGGCGGACAAAGGTTCTGCCTTGTGGGACGGACGCGACCGTCTTGGGAACAAGGTCAGCCCCGGCGTCTATTTCGGTTTGGCCGGTCACCAGGATTACGTCAAGCTCATCCTGACTGATTGATAAACCTGGAATTACGAAAAAGGGGACCGCTTAAGGTCCCCTTTTTCGTTGGCGGATCCAATAATATGGGTTGACCCCGTTAGAGCTCTTGGAGATAGGTTGATGCCGCACCAAAAGCATGTTAAAAAGTTCTAAAAACTTTAGACTTTCCAGTTAAAGATAGTTAGGATCTCTAACGGGGTTGACCCCGTTAGAAACCTCTACTGATATTGATGACGGTGATATATGGTTATTCAGTTAACTGAAATCAGGTTGCATGATGCTTTGATGATCATGCAAAGGCTTCTAACGGGGTTGACATTGGCCGGATTTTGGTTATCCTTTAATATACAATAAGGAGGTATTATGATTTATATCATTATGATCCTGCAGGTAATGAGCGCCGGGGTTGCCAATCCAACTCCCGCGCAGACGGTAGTTACCGCACCTGCCGCGACCATCAATAACGACCAAGGGTCAGTGTTCACGGTCCGCGCCGAAACGATCGACAGTTTCGAGCGCGCGGCGCTGGCGCCCTGGACAGTCCGGGGCTATGCCTGGGCAGTAAGAGATACGACGAACGTCTACGGCCCGAACACGCATAACCTTAACGGTTACCGGTACGCCGGCATACCGGCCGCGGACATCGCCGAGTATCCGGACGGTAATGATACGGGTTCGGTGATCTCACCGACCATCGACCTTACCGGCTGGGATTCCATGTTCGTATCCTTTGCCTACTGGCAGGACGTCGAGGGAATCACGGATAATTTTGACGGCTTTATCGTTGAAATTTCCTCGAATAACGGCACGGCCTGGACGCAGGTCGATCCCAACAACGTGGGTCATCTCAGTCCGGCGTACGACCATCGTTTGGCCGGTTCCGGACCGCTGGGCACTCGTTTCGCGTATTGCTATGACCGGCTGTACTGGGTCAACGTCGCGTCCGTTAACCTGATCGCCGCGGGCTATGTCGCCACCGGCCAGCAGGTACGGGTCCGCTTCAAATGGGCTAAAGACCCGCTTTCCGGCGGCCAGGGCACGTTCATCGACGACGTCCGTTTCGGAGATACACCGCCCCCGGACCTGTTGTCTCCGGTTATTACGACGGTACCTTTAGCCGACAATCCGGACACGCTGCTCCCGACCCCGGTCTGGGCGGTCGTGACCGATCTCGGCACGGGCGTGGACCCGGATTCAGTCTACCTTCATTATCAGGTGGAGACCGGTCCCTGGCTGAGCGTCAAGATGACGCTCGCCACCGCGGACACCTTCTGGGCCTCGGTCCCTCGGCAGAGCTACCATACCGACATCTTCTATTACATCACGGCCTTCGACCTGGCCTCCCCGCCCAACCAGGGCATCTCTGCGACCTATAATTTCGAGGTTACAAACGCGCTCACCATCCGGCTCGACGACGGCTCACCCTACTGGGGCGGCAGTCTCGGCAATGCCGGTAATGGTCTCTTCACCCAGTTCCCGCTCAACGCGGTCGGCCTGGACAGCGGCTGGCTGCACCAGGTCAAATTCTTCTTTGACGGGCCGGGCCCGTTCACCCTTCAGATCTTCGATTGGAACGGCTCGACCCCGGGAACCATGATCGGCGAAGTGACCGGTCTGGAATGCCCGGGTTATGTGTGGTTCACGACGGATATCACAAATTTGAACATCCACGTCGTGGCCGAAGTGCTCGCGGGATTCATCATCGTCAGCGATCCCACAGACACGCTCTTCTGCATGATGGACCCGACCCAGGATTATCCGGAAAGGCTCTGGGGATGGATCAACGGCGCCTGGATGCAGACGGCCTTTGCCGGCGGCGACATGATGGAAATCCTCAAGGTCATCCCGCTGCCATTACCGGGTGTTGAAGAGAAACCGGGCGTGAAACCGGAACCGAAAGTTCTCAGTTTAAGTCCGGCCATGCCCAACCCGGCGCATTCCATCACGACCATCGGGTTCCAACTGCCGGCCGATCAGAATGTACGCCTGACGGTGTATAATGCCGCCGGTCAGCTGGTTAAGACCCTGGTCCACGGTCACCTGACGTCCGGTTCGCACCAGGTAATCTGGAATGCCACCGACGAAACGGGAAAACCCGTCGCGGGCGGCGTTTATTTCTACCGCCTCACGGCCGGCGCGCAGGATCGAACCGGCAAGCTGGTGGTGACTCAGTAATCGTTGACAAATCCTTAAAAGAAAAGGGGCTGACAATTCAGCCCCTTTTCTTTTTTTGCCAAAACCCATGATATAATGTCTCTTGCGGGACAAACTAAAACGGTCGGTTTTACCGGATCCCCCGGTCCGTGCGCTTTTTCATTGACACCATATATTTATTCACTATAATCAACCATGGCGAAAATCGATAAGGTGCTGTGCCCGTTCTGCATCTTCACCTCGAAATATATCGATCTGATCATCAACGACGAGGGCCAGTACGTGTGCCCGAGCTGCAACTCGGCTTTTTCCTATGAGGAATTGATGCAATTATACAGCCTTAGCCAGTATTCGGGGAATATCAAGAAAGAAAATTTAAAGCGTTTTTCGTAAATAAATGATTACGGTGATGGGTGGATTAGATTACAGTGATTCTTTGGATAATATGTTCGTTGTAAGCATCCGTTTATAACCGCTGTTATCATTCCAGTCTTACGCGGAAGCCCCCTTCGGGGACTACCAATTTTAATCCAGTCTTACGCGGAAGCCCCCTTCGGGGACTACCAATTTTAATCCAGTCTTACGCGGAAGTCCCCTTTTACCACCTCGCCGATGACCACGGGCTTCAGGGCCCGGAAACGTTTCGCTTGCCGCGGATGAACGATCACCACCATCCCGATGCCCATGTTAAACACCCGGTACATCTCTTCTTCCGGTACGGCGCCCAGCTTTTGGATCAAACGGAAAATCGGATAGGGTTTCCAGGTTTTCTTGCGGATCACGGCCGCGCAGCCGGGCGGTAGGATTCGGTTGATGTTGTCATAAAATCCGCCGCCGGTGATATGGGCCAGTCCCCGGATATAACGCAGCCGCGGTTCGAGCTCACGACGGTAGGAAAGGTGGACTTTCAGGAGCTCTTCGCCGACCGTGCATTTTAATTCCCGAATATAGGAATGGAAAGTGTATTTTTTTAAAAGCACTTTGCGGGCCAGGGAATACCCGTTGGTGTGGAGCCCGGAAGACCTCAAACCCAGGATCACGTCGCCGGGAGTGATTAACCTCGGATCGATATAATCCTTCTTGGCCACCCGGCCGACGATGAAACCGACCAGGTCATAAATACCCTTGGGGTAAAAATGGCTCATCTGCGCTGTTTCGCCGGCAACGAGAGGGCATTGTTCCCGGCGGCAGGAAACGGCGATGCCTTTAACGATATCGATGAGCTGCTTTCTCTCGAGTTCCGAAAAGGCGATGTAGTCGAGAAAAAATACCGGCCGGGCGCCGGTGGTTAGGATGTCGTTCACGCAGTGGTTTACCAGGTCCATGCCGATCGTCCGGTGCACTTCCATACCGCAGGCCACAAGGATCTTGGTCCCGACGCCGTCGACGCTGCTCACCAGGTAATCGTCGCCCATTTCGTAGATCCCACCGAAGAGTCCGTAACGCGACTGCGACGGTTTGGCAAAAGTCTTGGCGACTTCCCTCCCGATTGCCTTTTTAACGAGGTTCAACGCGTCAATGTTCACACCCGCATTCTTATAGAGCATTTTTACTCCTCACTTGTCGAAGATCGCCCGGACTTCGTCCAGCGAAGGCAGGCGGTTGTATTTATAGAAGAAGATGGTCTGGTAATCGCGGTAGTCGTGGATCTCGGAATCCCGGGGCAGGACGGGTAGGGCCGGGGATATTTTTTTTGAAACCTGATTGCCAATCACGTATTCCAGGAGGAGCACGGCCAGGATGATGAGCGCCAGGATCGGCGTCAAAAATTTTTTCATGGAGAACTCGCGCTTGGGCCGGAGTTTTTTGGGGATCGGCTTGGCGAAAGCGACCTCGATTTGACCCGTGGACTGGAGCCGGTACAGGCAGGAAAAGGTGTGGAACTTGCCGAGACCCGAAATGCCGACGATGTCCTCGACGTTGCGCTGGCCGTCGATCAGGGAAAGGATCCGTTCCTCGTCGTCCGCAAGCTTCAGTTTTAGCTCGGGCCGGTCGATTTTCTTGTAAACCAGGTCCGGAGATGATATGGCTTTGCTGATCTTGGGCCATTCATCATAACGCCGGGCTGCTTCGAGAACCAGGCTTTCGGTTTTCATCCGGATCTTAAGGACGCTTTTGGGGTAGATCACCGAGCTCGCTTCGAATTTAAATTCGCCTTCCTGCCAGGCGAAGATCTCATCGATGACTTCCTGGATCTTGAAACGGATGACTTTTTCCACTTCCTCGGCGCTCAGGTACTTGTCCTCCAGAATGATGTTCATGATCGGGCGCTTGGTCTCCTGGTATATTTCCTTGATCATCTCAAAGAGATTCTGCTTGAGGTAACCGGATTTGACCAAATAATTTTCCAGCCGTTCCACGTAGTCGCCCCTTTCAAAGAAGGCGCCCGTGATCATTCCTTCATAGAAACCGATATCCACAACTTCATTCTTGCGCTTGATCTTGAGCACGCCCGTGGAACGTTCCTGGGATATGAGCTGGAGCAAGCTGGGCAGGTTAAGGCTCTTGAGATCGCCCTCAAGCGGCATGATCTTCTCCCATGATCAGGAAGGATAGGATATAGGCCGCGGCCGTGATCGCGACCGCCGGCAGGATGAGCGTCGAACCCATGGGCAGCGCGATCCAGCCGGCCGGTTTCACGAACTGGTCGGAGAGCAGGATCGGCAGCCAGGCGGCCGCGGTGATGAACAGGATCACGAGGCCGGCGAAATTCTTTCCCCGGAAGATAAGCCCCGTTCCCGGGGCGGCGAAATTAATCAGATAGCTGACGATCCTGTTGAGTAGCCCCCGGCGCCGGTTTAGGGAATCCCGCATATCTTCCTGGACCTCGCTGTTTTTAGTTTTTTCTAATTTGTGATTACAATCGCTGCAAATCGGTTCTTCTTCGTCGCCCTTCTGACAGGCGCCGCATATCGGCTGGCCGCAGAGCCGGCAGAAGAACGGCGGCTTTAGCTTCAACGGCACGAAGGAGGCGAGCAGGATCAGGATGACAGGGATAACAAGCAACGGTTTGAACCAAGGCCGGGTTCTTTCCCAGTCCTTCAGAATGATCTCGTAGAAATCACGGTTGGTCGGACCGATATCGATCGGCGTATTGGAAAGGCTGGAAAATCCCATCTGGCGCGCTTCTTCCATATACTTGGACGATTCCAAGTATTCGATGTTTTTTAATTTTAAAAGCGCGAGGTTGAAATAAGGTTCGGGTTTGCGGAAGGCCAGGGCGGACGTGTAAAGGGTCTCGGCCATGGCGTCCTCATCGAACGCGGTGTAAATGTTGGCGAGGTTGTTGATCACTTCCATCTTGCGTCGGCCATGGAAATAAAGGTCTTCATAAAGGGACATGGCTTCATCGAGGGCGCCCTGTTTTTTAAGGGCGTAGGCCAGGAATTCATTTTCCATGGCGGTCCCGGGTTTGATCCGGATGTCGCAGTCAAAATAAACCATCCGGTATAAATCGTAAGCCCGGTTACCGCCTTTTAAGAACTGCTGGAACTGGTTGATCGGGATCGACAGCGCGAAAAGGGCGATCAAGAGGATTGCGTTCAGGCGCAGCCAGTTTTTTTCACGCCGGTTCATAATGAAGGCCAGGATCAAACCGTAGATGACGTAGATCAGGAAAAGGTGACGCAGGACCAGGGCGGGGATCAGCAGAACGACGAAGGGGAGGATGTTCTTGAAGGGGCTGTGTTTTAAAGGGTCCAGCCGGTGGCTTAAAACGGGCAGGTAAAAAATTGTTTTAGCGCAGATGAAACCAAAGCCGGCCAGAAAAACAGCCAGCACCAAAAAAAGATATATGTTGGTGATGAAAAAAACCTGGGTCCTCAGGCTGTTCAGGATCGGTAGGTTAAAAAGATCACCCAGGCCCTGGTATTTGCGGTATTTTACCTTAAGGGCGATGAGCGAAACCAGGTTCTCGATCGCGGTCGAATCAAGGCGGACCGCGAGGTCGATTTTTTCCAGGGTCCGGTCGTAGTTGACCTGCTCTTTGGCTTCCCACCGGAGCAGGGCGGAGAGATAGAAATTTTGTCCGATAACGGATTTTTTCAAAAGGGAATCGGCTTCCGGGCTTTCGGTCGTACTCCGCCAGAACCAGAGCGTCACGGGATCATCCCGGAAATCGTCCAAACGGTATTCGCCGCGGGTCAACCCGACAAAGATCGACTCGCTGCGCGGGGAATTAATAAAAGTTTGATAATCGGCGCTGAAATTAGCGAAGATACAAAATAAAATCAGCATGGGTAATTATAAGTATAAAACCATGGTATGTCAACCCCGTTAGAAGTCTGGACCGATAACGGATCCGCGGACCCTTACGACTTGATGCTTGCTTAAACTTGCCAGGGATTTATTAGCTCATTTTGAGACTTCTAACGGGGTCAACCCCGCACCAATAATGAT
>Ga0315279_10002978_pt1 | contig 24369 bp, 26 predicted proteins | sample YL17G06_20_MG_FD_203694 | JGI IMG/M metagenome (GOLD analysis project Ga0315279, IMG submission 203694) | Sediment microbial communities from Yellowstone Lake, YNP, Wyoming, USA - YL17G06_20 | ecosystem: Environmental > Aquatic > Freshwater > Lake > Sediment | place: USA: Wyoming | collected...
GAATATGTCTAGCTAATCAGTTCTTGTCCATTGACGAGCGAAGAGAAACCATTCTTGACGGTTTGAAGCGGTTGCCGACTGACGTGCAGAACAAGATCAAGAAGGTGCCTTCGTTCGAGGTTACAGCCCACGCTATTCTAAGCCTTAGGGAGTCTCTGCTGAAGGATCTGCATCGGTATGCTGACAGGTTCTTGTTGGCTTGCAGAGAATATGCGAGTCCAGGCATTGTTGGTCCGTGGTGTTTGCAGACGCTGATAACTTGGGATCGTGTTAGCAAGTATGAGCTGAAGCCTACGGCTAAGTTGGACTTTACGGCTGGTTCGGAGGCGAAGAAGATGGTTGATTATGGCTTGTATGATGTGCCTGATGCTCGTGATCCGTATATGCATATTCCTGTGACGCAGGATGTGGCTTTGCGGCATGGTGGCGGGACGAATGTGCATATGGGTTTGGGTGCGCAGTATGCGAATGCGAAGTACAAGAAGCGAATGAGTACTGGAGACCGCATTGCGATGGAGATCAAGAGAGCGTTAAAGACGAAGCAGCTGCATGAACTGGTGACATAAGCTAAAAACACATATCCTTCGTTTCTTCGTGGTTCATGGTTCCTTTTTTGGGGTCTGATGCGCGCGGGAAAAATTTGACCCCCTATATATAGGTAGGCTGAAGATTCTTCGGAACGTCGAGATCTGTGGTTTGTTTTATCAATAAAGGGTAATGAACGTGAAGTCTTGAGGGGGTTTACTCTTCTTTTTTGCTTTCTGCTTCTATGCCAAGCAGATGCTTAGCCGCCACTGTATGCATGTGACCAATTATGGCATTTAGACCAGCAACGATTGCCAGCAGTAACCAAGACATTGGCTCCAAGCCAAGAGTGATGTTCAAGGCATCACCAATGACTCCCAACGCAGCGAATATGAAGCAAAGATACTGACAGACGTCACCAAACAACGCACATTTCCTAACCTCAGCCTTTACGTGTTCACGGTTCTTGAAAGGTTGGTCTTCTAAACGGCTTCCACTGATGGACATCACCTCCCTTCTCTTTCTTACAGCAGCGTGATTTCAAGTTGTATTAAAGATTTGAGAAAGAAGCTTCAGACCAAGCAAAACTATTCTGATTGATTGTTTGAATTTCGCTCTCGAGAACCTATGAAAAGAAGACTGAGATCAAGCTCTTCTAAAGTGGGTTTTTTGGAGCATTTCTCCGATTATATGTAAGTCGGATTTGGCTGGAAGGGGCTCGATGTTTGCATTAGAGAAGCCTATTGAGAGAAACCTTTAGTAGAAGTTTGGCTATGGTTTTTGTGGGATGGTTTGGTTGAAGTTCGCTGTTGTTGTTGAAAGGGATGAGGATGGCTACTACGTGGCTTCTGTTCCAGAACTGCTAGGGTGTCACACGCAAGCTAAAACGCTTGACGAGTTGACTAAGAGGGTTAAAGAAGCCATTGAGGTGTATTTGGAAGCGGAAGGCTGCAAGCCCCGAAATGGTGTTGAGCTTGACTAAGGCTAGAATCGTTGTTGACGGCGTTGTTCAAGGTGTTGGCTACAGAGCCTTGGTGAAGCAGGTTGCTAGACAGTTGGGCTTGAAGGGGCTTGTCAGGAACTTGGACGGCACGAAGGTTGAGGTTTTCTGTGAAGGTTCACCAGACAAGATAGACGAGTTCTTGAAGAGAATTGACAGAAAGGCGAAGCCTGAGGATTTCTTGAGCATCAATGTGTCTAGTATTGAATGCTTTCTTGAAGGGCAAGACGGCTATGAGCCAGCTTGGAAGCAGTATCGGGATTTTGAGATAGACTATGGATTTGAAGAGCTTTCGGTTTTTGATGAGGTTACGTTGGAGGATCATGAGTTTGGCAAGCTGTACTTTGTTGGTTTCAAAGATGAGTTGAAGAGTTTCAGCGAGAAGACGGACGGGAATTTCAGAGAGATGGCTGAGAAATACGGCGACATATCGGTGGAGCTTAAGGAGTTTAGGAAGACGGTGCAGGGTTTTCTTGAAGCTTTTCTTGCTGAATACCAGAAGAGAGCAACTAACCCATAGACTAAATGTGTCATGCGTGTCTGCGAAAGCGATGTATCATGGCTGATTGGTTGTGGAGTTTGAGGGAGCGAGATGTCTAGGTTTGGGGAGCAGGCTCAGAGGATTGTTGAGGTTCTCGGCTTGGAATATGTGCCTATTGCGGGCAAGTTTTCGGATAGTGCTGATGTAAGAGGCGACGGTGTCCGAAAGTTGAGGGTTTGTGAGGCTTTTGATGTGGTTAGGCGTGAGAGGGTTGTGGTTAACCTTTCGAGGGAGAATTGTACTTGTGCGGGTGGTCTGCATTTTATTGGTATGAGTTCTATGCCGCTGGAGAAGCTTGGTGTGGTTTTGGCGGATCGGCATAGGGCTTACGAGTCGGTTGAGGTGGCGACGGCTTCTATAGGGAAGCAGCCGCAGCCAGTCAAGAGGGGGAACGTTTTGGTTCTGGGCCCTCTTGAGAAGTTTGAGGATGATCCTGACTTGGTGGTTCTTTTTGTGAACCCTGCTCAGGCTGAGAGGGTTTTGGGGCTGGCTTCGTTCAAGGGTGCTGAGCCTTTCATGTATTATCCTGTAAGCAACATTTGTTCAACGGTAACGAACACTCTGGCAAAAGGTAGATCTGAGATTAACTTTGTGTCGACTTTTGAAAGACGTGCGCGTGAGTGGTCTCCGAACGAGCTTATACTAGCGTTGCCCTTGAAGGATTTTGAAAAGGCGGTGGAAAGCATCCCACATTCAGGATACGGAACAGCCAAACATGAGAGCCTTAACAAAGCAACTACACGAACTAGTAACACAAACAACACTACAAAACTCAATGTGGCCTTACGAAACTGACAATCTTAAAGCTCTAGAAATGTATGCGTGCAACATCATTATTATAATCCCTTCAGTTAGGATTCTGACGACGGTCTTTTGCGCTGTATTGGTTCAGCTTTTTGTATCACCAAAGAATTCCTCCAAGGATAGAGCTTGTAGTCCTGCAGATTGGTAGGTTGTTCTTATAGAATTCATCTCAAGGATTATATGACGAACGTTTTGCTTTATAGTGTCCTTGCTCATACCGATCATCCCTAGATCAATGCAAATGTCTTCGTAGATCTTGCAAATCAAATGGAAGAAATATTCCCATCCCTGTCTTGGATCAAATGCTTTCTCATACGTAATTGATTCTATTTCTTTTGAGAATGAATATTTATAATCTCTTATAAAAAAACGATCAGCAGATAGAGACAGTGCCAATCCCTTTATTCCATGTAGATCCAATCTCAGAGTTTGTCCAGTTTCAACTCTCTTCTTTTTTATCACTCTTACAATGAAAAGAAACACTTCCACGATATCATAGACTATCCAGTTCAGGTAATAACGTTCCGCTCCAGTTTCATTTCTAAACGGGATTATGGCGTGAAAGAAACCGTCGGAATCAATGCTCCCTGAAATGTCCACTGATCTGCTTGTGAATTCAAAGCGATTCCTTCTGGGGGTAATTGACTCGACTTCAAGAGTATATGGGGCAGCCCTCACTAGCTCAAGATTCTCTTGAGATGTAGGCAACCATTCGATAGTGTCCTTTGTTGATCCTATGAAGATTTCGATGAGCGGCTCTGTTGGCTCGGCCTTGATTTTTTTCTTCTGAGCGCATCGGCTTTCAAACACTGAAACTTCAGCCATCTTCGGTTCAGGTTTAAGGTTTTCCACGAGAACTTGGATTTTTCTCTTTAGGTCTGAGAGTTCCAGAGGATTGTAGATAAACACTCGAAATGTTCTTGCATCAAATGGTATATCTCCGAGGTTTTGGCTCAATAGTACTACATGTTTCTCAAGTCCGAAAGCCAATCCCACTTCCAGAAATACATTCGGATTCCTTCCAGTCAGATCTGCAATAATCAGGCTGGACTCCTGCGTGTTTTTGCATATAGTGCAGATAATCTCGGGTGTGTCAAATCTCTCATCAGACCTATGGCAAGTCCAACCTAAATCCTCAAGCGTCTTCTTTATCCCGCTTTCGTAGAGATCTTGTAGTTCCTTTTTGAATGGCATGTAAACGAAGGCAGTTTTTTCCTTTTCTTCCGAGGCAAAGGGACAAGGTTCAAGGTTCTTAAAGCATGTTCTCGATCGCATCGTCATTCTGACCCAGCTCTTATGTGATCTCGGTCTTCTTCAACTATTGCTGCAAGATTTGGGACCTGAAACATATGTTCTTCTGTCATTTCGTTTGCCGTTGCTTTGTACATTTGGCTGATTGTCTCTTTCAGTTTTGGGTCTAGTTTTGGTGGTTGTGTTTTGACTAGAGCCTTCCAGTCTTGTTTTCCTTCTTTTTCGGCTTTTTTCTTTGCTTCTTCCACTTGTCTGCACCATTCTGTCTTTCTGTAGTATTGTCTTGCTATTTCCTTGCTCACATGCAACCCGTCATACGTGAACCTGCACTCGTCCAGCGTGCCCACCACGTCAACCACCATAAGTCTCCTAGACGGGTCAAAAGCCAACTCAATCTTCCCATCCTCATTGACCAAACCCGCACGACCAGCCAACTCACTAATCAACAAGTCAACCTTCAAAAGCAAACCCTTAACCTCAACAACCTCCTCACCCGTGAGATTTGCCATCCCCTTAGCCTCTTCCCACGTAACATACCTATCCCGCTCCTCCAGCTTCGTACTCACATCAAGAATCGGCTTCTTCAACCGTTCACCAGCCTTCGGATAATGATCCAAACCCAACTGCCCAAGCGTAACAGAACCCTGCTCAAGCCTCTTAAAAACCGAAGAGCCTTCAGGCAAACCATTCCTATAGATGATTTCAAGCGGAATCAGAAAATTCACTAGCTTCGGCGTGTACATGCTATAATCGTAAGCAAGCTTCCAGCCATCTTCCCGTGCCCTTGGTTTATACACGTTAACTAGGTTGATCTCCATGACGTTGGAAGGCTCTTTCAACTCGTCAAATCGTACAACCTTCCCACTCTTGTCAACCAAACCCCGATAATGCGTTCTGACGCCTCTCTCTTCCAGCCTCTCAAAACAGTAAGCCCCCATCATGCACAATGCCGCGCCTTTCCCCTCAATCAGGTCAGGCATCTCGCCCCAATCAAAAACCGAATACCGATCCGAAAAAACGAACCGCCCAACACCCATCTTATCGACAGTAGGCTTCTTAATCACTTCTAGGTCTTTTACGCTTCCCATCGCTCACGCACACACTACTGCTTCAACTTCTTAACCGAACCATCAGCCTTCTCAATCTCGCACTTCTTAACCGCCTGATACTTGGCAACACGACCAGCCAAATCCTTGTCCCCAACCGCAAAAATCTTCGCAGCCGCAATCGCCGCAGCCTCAGGCTCAACAGTCACAACACAGCCAACACCGCTTGGTACTCTAAGCGAAGAAAAAACATCTACCCCTCCAAACTTCTCGCTGTAAGGCGGACACGCAATAACAGGCTTAACCGTGTTCGCATCAACAAAAGCACTCAAGGCATTACTCCGCCCAGCAACCGTTACGTACACGACCTTTTCTTTCCCAAACTCCTTCAAAATCTCCAAAACCTTCAAGGGCGTCTTATGAGCAGAAGCCACACGAAACACACAATCAAGCCCAAACATCTTCAAATGCTTGGCAATCTCTTTGCAGAAGTCAACATCCCGCTCAGAACCCATCAAAACAACAACCTTGCCACTCACATCATTTCACCCACTCACCAGTGCTACAAGGTCCAACGTACTAATTAAATTTTACAACACCAACTTTCAATGCCGTGCTCAGGGCTTCTGGAAAAAGAAAATAAGCCACATAAAGCTAATGCTCTATCCCACGTGGGGTCGTCGTATAGCTTGGTTCAGTATACCAGCCTGGGGCGTTGGCGATCCTGGGTTCAAATCCCAGCGACCCCACCACTGAAAATCCTTGTTCTAGGCAAGAATAGCGCTCGCGCTTTGGATAGCGCTTGCGTGCATCTTGAAAAAGAATTGAGAAGGTTGGATCAACATGGATCCGATCAAATATCGACTTGTTTTCGAACAAAGTCTACCATTTTCTCTGCCCAAAGTTCCAGATATTCTTCTCCTTTGCTAACTTCTGCTTTGCGGGGATCTCCAAGTACACCATTCTTCGTTAGAGACTTTATGCCTTGACTCAATACAAGATTTATCTTGTCTTCGATACTTCCCATGAAACCTTCTTCGGCATGCTCCATATCGACCAGGTCTTTGCGTATAGCCAGAACCATTGATGTTTCGGATTCACCTGCGTGACTTCCTGACTCGTTCGCAGAAATTCCATGTTTTGATGAAAACTCGGTAGTTAATCTCAAGAGGCCTTTCAGATCCGTATAAGCTACGACATTAGCTTCTTGAAGACTTTGATTGAGTTCATTGGCTACATCTCGCACAGCATCGAAATTCCCGCCGTGAGATGGGAGTATGATGATGTTCTTGAATCCATGCTTTGCCAAGCTAACGCAATAGTCGCGGATCAAGCTTTTCAGTGTTTCAGGTTTGAGGCTGATGGTTCCAGGGAGCGCCATATGATGTTCGGAGCATCCCACGTTTATGGTAGGCGCCTGAAGAGCGTTGCCAAGTTTCCCAGCCACTTTATTGGCCAACGCCTCACCAATCAACGAATCCGTACTAGTAGGCAGATGAGGGCCATGCTGTTCATTTGAGCCCACGGCGAATACAACGGTGGTAGAACCTCTATCCATGGCTTTTTGGATATCAACCCAACTCATCTCAGAGATTTGAATCCTGACCATTTGTGCTTCCCCTCCAAATTCCAACGTATAGTTTCTTTTCTAATACCATGTATAAATGCCCGATTTACTTTTAAGGCGTATTTCAAAACGGCTCTTCGATCTTGCGGAAAAGCATGCGCTTTCCGAGCGTGGATTAGAAAAAGAGGGGATTTGCGGGAGACATCTCCACTTATGAGAGGGTTCAAGTCCTACCAGCGGCGTCATCGTCATCGTTTTTTAAGCCTGCGGTTACCATCTTCCGTTTTCTGAATAGGTAAACCTCGTTAACGGCGCAGCAGATGAACGACAAAGACCAGCATGAACACAAAATATGAAATTCGGGTTATTTCCCAACTTTGTCCGAATGCTTTTTCTTCTTTTGAACATTCTTCTTTTTCAATGAAGGCATACACTAATCTCCACGGAACAATACTTGCTATTAACAATATAACACTACGAAAGCTTAAGAAACTTTTCACCCATTAGAACTCCATGAGTTAAGAAAAATGGGGGAGTTACGGGAAACATCTCCATTTGTCCGTGGGTTCAAACGTGGGCACTAACCTATAAGACCCCACCAAATGTCTCTTTTGTGAGAATAAGCTCATTCTGAGCAATTATCGTGAAAATATCCGCCGTTCTTTCTCAGTTTCTCGGCTCTATCGGTGCCAGCAATGCCATCCCAAAACTTCCTCAATCTAGCAACATACGACGCTACAGCGGTCTGATACACATCAGCCGTTCCACCGTCAATCGTCTTCCTCACATGGGTGAACCTTACGATGTGCCTTTTCTTCGCAGCAAGTTTGAGGACTTGTTTCATGCAACTCTGCTCACGGCCTGCCTGACTTAGGTCTCTAGTTTCGTTCCTAACAAGGCTCTCGATAAGAGCCTCAGTTCTATCGTTTGTGGCCTTGGCCTCATTGCTTGCATTTGGAGGCTCATTGATGAACACGAGAATCTCGACATTCTGACCATATTTCTGGGACAAGAGCGAACGAAGAGTCCTGCAAATTCCTTTGATGTCAGACTTGTAAGAGGGTATTACGATGCTCAAAGGGGCAGGCTCACCAAGCGAGACCAGCTTGGCATTTACATACTTCTTGAAAGCAACAAGATAGTCATCAGTATTCCCAATTGCACAGCGGCTAGTGTACGTTTCCTGATCAACCGCGACCCGTTGACCAGCACAGTTAACCACATACGTCTTGCGTGCTTCTTTTCCTTCTTCGGCCATCACTTATCCACCATTCCAATCGATGTCAAACGGAGTCTTCAGCCACCTATCCACAACAATGCCTGCTATTCCACAGTGCTTTATTTCTTTCTTTTAGAAGCTTCCTATGAAAACCCATTTCTCTGCATTTTTCTCCATAATCTTCGTTGACTTTCTGAGGAGCTTCTCAAAGTAACTTCTCGTAAGCCTGCGCCCCTTTCCTATGCATGGGCACTCGCTAGTATAGGCAAAAACATGCTCGTTGTTCCCAACATCTTTGAGTTCGAAAGGATAAAACCTGCAGACCAGTGGTCTCAGCTGATAAATCGTACAAGTATTATCCTTAAGGAACGTGCATTTTCCACCCTCATCTTTTGTCATTTCATAAACGTAGGGTTCGTGGTTCTCAATTCTATTGGCGAACTCTGTAATGGACTTTGAAGTCTTCTGAGAAACGCGGTCAGCCTCGAGTTGCATAAGAAGAATGGCTCTGACTCTGTCTTTCGTGTCTCCACAGCACAGAGCGCATCTACTGCATTTAAAACGAACTTGTCTAGGGTATTCGAATTCCAGGATGTCACGCGCCAGCCACTTTCACATTCTCCACAAGAAGAGAAGGCACAACAGCGTTTGGAAACTGCTTAACGTCCTTGCTTACGCTGGAGACTTGTTTGAACCAGTCAAAGCCAACGCCTGAAACCATTCCACCTTTTATGGGATACTGTATCTCCCCATTTTGGACAAAGAATGCTCTAGAAAGCTGAGCGCTAATTATGCCCGAGCCTTCCTGCGCAAATCCAGCCATGGCCTCGATCAGAACGCCTTTCGTCATCTCAGACACAAGCTCCTCTTTCGTCTTGCTGCCTGGTTGGATGACTAGGTTTGACGGGTAAATCTCAGGCTTAGTCCTATAGCCATTGCCGACAATCATGTGAACCATGTCCATGCCGCCTGAGAACCTTGAAGCGTTTCCGGTGTTCTTAGCCCCCAAAGCCTTTGCCGTCGATGCTTGATGCAGAAAGCTCTGAAGCTTTCCTCTTCCTACTATGCTCGTGTTTTGAGAAGAACAGCCTTCATCGTCAAAACTTCTGGACGCAAATCCTCCTTCAAGAGTGGCATTGTCTGTTATCGCCAAGTCTTCTGAAGCCACCATCTGCCCAACTTTACCTGTCCAAGCAGATCTTCCCGCAATGACGTTTTCGCCCTTCAGAGCGTCAGCAAGGACATCAAATATCTGATATGAAACCGCCTCTGGCCCGAAGATCACAGCGCCTTGAAAACTCTTCAGAGGCTTAGGACCAAACATTTCGGTCACCATTGTGCCAACGCTTTCTCCAACCTGTTCTGGCTTCAAGCCTGCACTTCGAGTCAAAGCCAAGTCAGAACAGCCGCCCGTCACCTCGCCGTCGCTTTCACCGACTCCGCCAAGATAGAGCACTGCCTTGGTCTCTTTCTCCTCAAAATCCACACCCAGCGTGTTTACGATCCCTCGCCATCCGAACTGAAAAACAACACGCCCATCCTTCGCAATAACTCGCTTGTCAAAATTCTCAGCAGCATCGATCGCGCGCTCTGCAATTTCAACCACATTTTCAACGGATATTTCAGCAACGTCAGAACTGTACAGACCTTTCACTTTGGGCGGTTCACTCGCCTCTGGAAAAGTGAAACTCTTGATTGCTGAACTTATTCTGGCGCCTGCAAACGCCTTTTCTCCAGTTTCAAAAACGGCTTTTTCATTAAGATCATTGGTGCATGCGAACCCGACCTTGTTTCCAGCAACGACGACTCTGAAACCTACGCCTGAATCATCTACCCTGTTTTGGGTGAGAATTTCAGAATTTCTAATCGAGACCTCGGTCGTCCGAGAACTCGTGAAAAATGCTTCAGCGTGTGTAATGCCCTTTGCTTCAAGCCTCTTGACAGTTTTGTGAACAATACTGCTTAGCGAGTTCCAATTACTGTTTAGACTCATCTATTCGCCCCCTGTTCCTCCAACCATGATCTTGCAACGAATCGCAGGAACTACTCGACCTTGGACGGCGAATTGATATTTTCCACAGGCTCCAGGCCGAAGCACGACTTCTTTACCCACAGCGTCTATAGTCTTGAAGACTTCGATGGCGTTTCCTGCGACATTTGCTCCACGTAATTCCTCGCCTGATCTTCCATTTTTTATCCATTTGGCGTTCTGAAAGCCGAACGTGAAGTCGGCATTGGCATCTGCTTGTCCGCCGAAAGTTCCTTCAAGATACAGTCCATCTTTAACCTCTTCTATCATTTCTTCCAGAGAAAAGTCGCCCGCTTCAATGCCAATGTTAGTTTGCCGAATCAACGGCTCAACGCTATAGTCCCAAGCATGTGCGTTTCCAGTTGGATGAACCTCTGCAAGCGCAGCACTGGTTCTGTCATGCATGAACGACCTCAGTATACCTTTTTCAATAAGAACCGTATGATTGCATTTGACGCCTTCATCATCAAATGGGAAGTAGCCCAAACCACCTTTCACAGTGCCATCGTCAAAGATAGTGACAAGCTTCGAAGACACCAGCTTCCCCATTTGGTTGCCAAAGCCACCTCCGCTCATTGCAATGTCCGCTTCTAGAGGGTGTCCAATAGCTTCATGGAGTAATGTGGCGCACAAAGTTGGATGCACGACTATGCTGAATTGCCCCGAAGGTGGCGCCTTTACGTCTAGGAGCTTGACTGCTTTCTCTGCCACCGCTTTGCCCAGCGAATATGGCGTGGTTTTGTCGAATAGCTCAAGTCCTCCAGCATGCCCAAGATTCTCTGAGGCAGGACAAATCAGACTGCCTCTCTTTGCTATCACGTCCACAAATAGCATAACACGCGTGATATTTTGGTGGATACGTGTCCCTTCTGAGCTCAGAAAGAATTTATCGTCGTCTATGCTAATGTACGTTGCCTTGAAGTCTGCAATGTGATTTCCAGCCTCTTTTGAGCCTTTATAAGCTTCTGAGGGGATTTTCGCGATGTCTTCGCTTGAAAAGTCTTGAGGGTGTTTCTCTACTGGAGCATACACGTTTTCTATTGATGCTTTGGCCGGTTCGAACTTTATCTTTTGTTTCTTCAGTTTTGAAGAAGCTTTCGCAAGTTTTGACGCGTTTTTCAGTGTTTGTTCCACCGTTTTAAGGTCCAGTCTGTTGGTTGAGCTGAAACCCCAAGACTTGCCATCTGCAAGAACTCTGGCTCCGATGCCGTTCAAAGAGATAGTGGAAAACTCTTCGACAACGCCGTTCTTGACCGTGCAAGTTGTCATTGTCCGTTTTTGACCGCGCAGCTGCACCAGATCTGCTTTGCCAGTTTTTCTTGCTGACAGACACTTCTCCAATATTTCGAACATTGCCTTCAACTCTGCCAATTTATTTTGAAGGACTATAATCCCGCTTTTGTTTCTAGTACTTACCTACTCTCTTTCCAACCTTATAATAGAAACCTTCCTCACCTATCCACTTGAAAAGCAAACTCTCATTCCAATTGTATCCTTCGCGAACATGAGCCGCGAGAACCTCACCTATAAACCACACATGATCCCCTGTTTCCACTTCCTTAACGACTTTACATTCAATGCTGACTGGGCTTTCCTCGATAAGTGGAGCTCTCACTCTAGCACCCTTCGTAGGAGTGAGCTTTGCAAGCTCAAACTTGTTCACATCCCGGCCTGACTTTTCGCCGCAAACCCGAACGGCTTCCATTAGCTTTTCATCAACTGCGTTTACCGCGTATTCTCCGCTTTGGTGAATCAGACCATAAGAAAACCTGGAAGGCGCAATGCCAACACCGATCAATGCTGGCTTACTAGAAAAGAAGGCAAACATACCGACGCTTATGATGTTCTTCTTTCCTTCATGTTCCATCGAAACTAGGTAGACAGGCCGAATCGGCAATTGCCTTAAGCCATCTGTAACAGAAACTTCCTTCTTCAAATGTGGCACACTCTGAGACTCTCATGTAAACACCTTTTATTTAATGATTTATATGCGTGAACTGAATCGCCCAGAAAGCTAAACTACGTAAGCGCCGCATGCCTAAGATGAAGATTTGTAGGCATTCAAAAGAAGGAGATTGAATGACAAGCCCTTGGTTTTTCTGACTCTGCTATATCGAGTGGTTTTGTGCCTTTTCTTGGGACTATAATAAGTTTAATATAAGAAGAGGAATAAACTGCAATCTAATATTAAAAATATGGTGAGAGAATATGGCAACAAAGAAATTGCTGGATATGTTGAACATGGGGATTGCCCGAGAGATGCAGGTTGCAGTGCAGTACATGTGGCAGCACGTTCAATGGATCGGTGTCAAGGGCTACGCCACAAAGGATGCGTTTAAGTCGATAGCTGTTGCTGAGATGAAGCATGCGGAAGCCATCGCCGAGAGACTGTTTTATCTGGGCGCGATACCTACGACAAAGCCAGATCCAATCAGCGTTGGAAAGACTTTGAAGGAAATGGTCTCGCAAGACGTGAAAGACGAAGAAAACGCAATAAAGCTGTACAAACAGATAATCGAGCTTGCCCGAAAGGAAAATGACGAAACAACCGCGTTCCTGTTCATGGAAATCCTGAAGGACGAAGAAAATCATCACGACACTTTCACGACTTTGCTTGAGCAAATATAGACTAGGCATCGAAGCCCGAGAATAGTCGGAACCTTACGACGAACCGTGAATGCGGATCCTCAACAATCTTCTTTTTTTTTGTTTCTCCGGAAAGAGAGATTGTTGGTGTTTTCTGTTTACTCCGCTTCTTACTTTCCTGCCTCTTTGGCTTCCTCTTTTCCGACAACTTCGGCTTCTGCAAATTTCCTGCCAATCCTCGTTATTTTTATCTTCAGATGATCGCCAGTTTTCGCGTTTGGTATGAAAATCACCAAGCCTTCTATTCGGGCTATTCCGTCTCCTCTTCGGCTTGTCTCTTGAACTTCGACTTCGTACTCTTTTCCGGTTTCAACTGGTTTTGGGATGAATCCTCCTCTTCTGCCGAAGCTTCTTTTTTCTTCCATTTGTTTCACCTCTCGTGATTCATTAGTCAAAAAACTCGTTTGTCCAAGCTTCTGATCCGTGGCTCACGCAACTGTGAGTTTTCCGTATTTTCCTGCGTTTAACTGTATTTCCCCTTTGAAGCTTGTGACATAACCGTTTTCCACTTTAACGATGTTGTCAACGTTTACTTGATCGATTTGTTCATTTCATAGGGTTAGCTTTATGGTTCCTGTCTCGTCTGCGATTATCGCGCTTGCCACCTTGTACGTTTCGTCTTTGAATCTGGACATGACTTCGCGTGGATCTGACTTCTCTGTGACTTTGGCTTCTATGTTGACGCGTTTCATTCCATTTCGCAAATCCTTTATTTTCAAGTTCGTCCTCCTGCCTAAGCCATTTTTTCTGCGACTGCGAATTTTCCGCCCACAGAAACTATTCTGACTCTTGCTCGTTCTCCTATCTTGCTTCTTGGAACAAAAATCAGAAAGCCTTGTATCTTGGCTATTCCGTCGCCTCTGCTTCCGATGTCATCGATGGCAACTTCCAGCTCTTGGTTTTCTTTGACGGGCGAAGACTGAACAAAAGGTCTGCTTGGACGGAATCGGCTTTTGCTCCCAAATCTTCTTGGCTTTATTGGCGCGTTTTTTGTTTTTTCTGGTAGCCTTCTTGGCATGTTGAACTTTCGTCCTTATTGCGAAGCCAGCCTCTTTCCACGAGAACCTGCGTGCCCTGCCTTGGACACTTCTGGGTTTTGGTCAAGGCTAGTTACATGCTGAACATGCTTTCCGCCATATAAATCTTGCTAGGCAGCTATTCGTATCGCAAAGCCTCAACAGGATTCAGTCTTCACGCTTTTCTAGCTGGATAAAGCCCGAAGACTATGCAGACTACTGTGGCGAAAACAAAGGCTATTATTGTCCATTTAGGTGAAAAGATAGGGCTTATGGTCATCTTCTGGGTTTCAGGGCTTCGAAAAGGAGTGTTTTGTTGCGGTTGAATAAACCCTGAAAGAACATATGCTAATCTGTATGAAAGCCGATAGCCAGTGAATACGCCGATCATCCTCCCAACTGGGCCAACCAAAATCGCTTCAACAAGAAGCATTGCCAAGACTGTTCGGCTTTTCTTATGGACTTGTTCCCCAGGTCAATACCCGAGTATGAAGCTCTCAGCCAGCATGCTGACAAAGAAAGCGACCGTGGAGATGAGAGCGCTTTTTGTTAATGATAGTCCTATCGATGTGCGAAGGGCAACCGAGCATAACAGAACCGTCCAAACGATCATTGCTATTTGTGTAAACCTGAAGATTTGATAGACGAGCCATGTTTCTGTTGCAAGCGTGTTATAGGCTATTTGAGCTTCTCCCTGTATACCGCTAGCCAGTTCAAAAGGATAGTAAATCCTCGGTAAGGTTGAAAATGCAGCAGTATCTATCATGCCCTCTATCAGCATTGTTATGAGCACGAATCCTACCAATACGAGTATAGGTTGCCAAGCAGTCTTAGTGCCGAAACCTCGAATCATTATAAAAAGCAGTGCTGCAATGATAATCCATCGAGTTACAAATTGCGTAAGAGCTTGCAGTGAAATTGGAAGAATGTTAGCGGTAAGGTTGTCCAAAGCCAATATGAAGACGCCTCGGAAGAACAAGCCGTCTAGATGGATAGTCATGTTTGTTTTTTCTGGCAATGTGAATTCGAAACTCAAACTGGTTATGCTACTCCAATCAGCATTAACCGTGCTGTTCGTCCAGTCGCTTTTGGGTCCTAGGGCGATTGTAAGGTTGTTCCAAACCGTGCTGTTGAATTGGCTAAGTTGTTGTGTCAGATTGTAGTAGAAGAAATCAGCTTGATTGGAGAATAGGTAGACACTTGCATTCTCAAGCTCTGTCACGCTTGGACTGGCGAGTTTTACCCTGAAAGACATGTTCTTGTAGCCTTCTGCGCCTGAGCAGTTCACTGGTCCGATGTTGGCTAGCTGCATGTAGACTTGTGTTTCGTTGATGGCTGAGAATTGTATGCTCCAGTTTCCGCAATATCCTCCTCCTATGTGATCGTCGCTTTCAGCGACTTGAGCGTTGGACGTCCATGTCCACAATGTGCTGTTTTCGGTCCATTCGTCTCCTTTTGTAAATGAGGGGAGAATTTGTTCGTCATACGTCTTGGAACGAACCGTGTAAGCGTATGCTGTGTATACGGCTGTGAAAAGTAGCAATATGAGAATTGGTCCCTTCAATTTCGGGTTTTGCATTATCTCTTTGAACGCCTTGTGTGGAGCATACAATACTTTAACTATCTGGTGCAAGAACGATAACTTGCCTTGTTCTGTGACCGATTCACTGCTTGCTTTTTCTTTGGCCATCTGTTACATTCCAGCTTTCAGTCGTCTATACGTGTTGTAATCGACATATTCTAAGTAGGGATTTTCTGCTTGATATTTAACTGTTAGTCTTTGGCGTTCCCTCTTTTCCAAAATCTGGCTTGTAGTGACAAGCGAATAGGCATCGCTTCCAGCCCCAGAACCGTAGCTTACTATCAAAATGCGCTCATTAGGCTTGGCTATGTCTAGGACTGCAGCCAAACCCAAGGGTGAAGCGCCTGAGTAGGTGTTGCCAAACTTTACTACTTGAAGTGAGGGCAGGTATTGTTCTTCCTTGAAGCCTAGCTCTTTGGCGATTCTGACTGGGAATTGGGCGTTTGGTTGGTGGGCCACGAAGTAGTTGATGTCCGTTGCTTGCAGGTTTAGGCGTTCCATGAGTTTCTTGGCTGCCTTCCTTATGTGTTTGAAGTATGCCGGGTCGCCTGTGAATCTTCCGCCATGGCTCGGGAAGGGTTCGCCGTCTCTTCGCCAAAAGTCAGGCGTGTCAGAAGTGCATGAATACCATCCTTCAATCTCGGCTATCAGGTCTTGCTTTCCGAAGACGAAGGCGGCAGCTCCGTATCCAACGAACAGGTCAAGTTCGCCGCCGGGGCAGTCTCTTGGAGCTGCTTGGGAATTGTCGGTGCCTATAACCATGGCATTTTGAATGCTTGACTTGGGGTAGTTGACGAGTGAGGCTGCGTCTTTAAATACACTTGTGGCGGCTTTGCATGCGAATTCGGTGTCTATGGCATCAACGCCTTGAACATCATCTTCATCTTCTTCGCCGAGCTTCAAGACCTGAGCGACTTTTGATGCTATTGGCTTGACAGCATAGGGGTTGGATTCTGAGCCCACGTAGATCTTGCCCACCAGCGAACTGCAAACTCCCGAGTGGATTAACGCCAATTTACCAGATTCAATCGCGGCCGTCACGGAATCCTCATCTATAAATGGAACTGCGCGCTCGATGCCTCCTTCCTTTATCCTGAATCTGGAGGAGTAGAAGCCATAGCCAACGATGCCTGAGGAATCGTACTCTTTCTTCTGTTTGGCAACGGTATATTCCTGATATGGGTAGTACTCATCTGCAAAAGTGAAGGTCAGGGAAATCGTTGGAATCACGTCGCTTTTGTCCACGGAGTAGCGTCTTCTGAACCTTGGGACTACTGGTCTTCCTTCAAGCGTTGAGAAATCGATCGTTTCGTCGTTTTTTATCATTCGGTCTGTTAGTCTTCCTGGAACATGTATCTTTCCGTCGTGAAATGAGACTATGCCATAGACGTAGCTTCCTAGTTTCGTGAACTTGTTTGTTGGCTCGTTGACGAGCGTGCTGACTTCGAGCTTGCCCATTTCATAGAATAGGTCTGTGTCTGCCATTTTTCCGTAGCTTTTTCTGCCGCAGTTTCCGCAGTAGTCTCTTATTTCGAAGTATTCTTTTCCGCAGGTCTGGCAACGGGTTGCTCGTAGTCTGTCGCCGAGGTAGGAGACTCTTCTTTCTATTGGTTCGCTACTCGTTTCTAGTCTCTCCCTAGAATGTAGACGTAGCCTTTTGTTCCGAAGCCTTCAAGCTCAAGCATGCACCCATGCTTGAGAGGTTTGTCGGTTTTCACTTGTCTCTCGCCAGTTTCTCCTCTCAGTTGTTTGAAGATTTCGAAGATTTGTGCTCCTCCAGTGGCTCCAAGCGGGTTTCCGTCTGCCTTTAAACCGCCGTTCATGTTCACGAAAAGTTTGTTTTCACCTATCTTGTAGTAACCTTTGTAGTCTTGGCAGCTTTCGTATATGCTTCTCCAGGCTGTTCCTGGTTTGCAGAAGCCTAGGTCTTCGAGTGAGATCATTTCCATGACTGTTGATTGATCGTAGAGCTCAACTAGTTGCAGGTCTGCCAGGGTTGTTCCGGCAGTTTTGAGGGCGTTTTCCATTGCTATTTGGCTTACGATGAACTGGGTCATGTCGTCTCTTGCTGGGTATGTGAGGTAGTCTGTGGCGGAAGAGGTTCCGAGGATGTATACGGGCTTGTCTGTGAGCTTCTTGGCAAGTGAGTCGCTGGTTAAGATGAGTATGGCTGCTCCGTCAGATATGGGTGCATAGTCGTAAAGCCCTAGGGGTTTGCGGGCTTCTTTTCTTGCGTTTAGGACGTTTTCGACTGTTATTTTTCTTTGGTATTGAGCATACTCGTTTTTTGTAGCATGCAAGTGGTTTTTGACTGATATCTGTGCTAGGGCAGTGTTTAGTTTTTCTTGGTTTTCGCCTGTTATGCCGTATTTTTTGACGTAGGCTCTTAGCATTAGTTCGTGGTTTGCTTCGGGTGTGCATCCTGCGTAGTAGCTCCACGGGTCTTCTAGGAGCATTAAATCATCGCGGATTTTGTCCCATCGGTCGGTCATTTTTTCTATTCCGCCGACTAGGACCATGTTGTGTTTGCCTGCTATTATTGCGTTGCAGGCGCTTGAGAGGGCTGAGCTGAATGAGCGTGTTACCTCCATTGGAACGTGCAGCTCAGTTAGCTCTGACAGGAAGCCTTCTTCTAGGCCTAGTTTGTTTGTGATTGGGAGGAAGTAGTCTGAGAGATAGCAGGCTTCTAGGTCTTTGCGTTCTATATTCGCATCCATAGAGGCCTTGAGCCATGCTTCTTCAATCAGCTTTTCGGGTTCTTTCTCGTAGTGTTCCCCGAATTTTGTTCTTCCAGCTGCGATTATAGCTGGGCGAATTTGCATCTTAACGTAACACCTTTCTTATCTGTCAGCAATATTGGCTTTCACGATGACTTTTAAGTGTTTGCCATCTTGACGTTCGAAAGAACTTGCAGTCTCCTTTCAATGTCTTCCTTGGACAGGCTTTGTCTGATGTGTGCTCAGAAAGAATTCTGACCCCCCTATATATACTTTGAACCGATGCTTGAATGAGGGAGTATTTTGAAGAAGATTCTTTCAAAAGACGTTCTAAACAATAGGCTTAAAAGTCCAATGACAACATCAGATTTTGATGCTTGATGCCTCTATTGTATGCGGTTAAGCACGTTTTCCGTTCATGGACGCTCTTCCTGGCTTTACTGATAGGCGTAACGTTGGCTTCCACATTTTTTGCGGGCACAGACATCAAAGCAAACGCTACCGCAACACAGGCACTTGAACAGCAACTAAGCCACGTATACGTAGACCTAACCGCATACAGCAACGTCATGAATGCTACACAGATTCTTGAAGCAAAAGAAAGAATCTCAGCTATTCAAGGAATAACGCATGTCGAAGCAATCTCTACTGCTGAGGGACAAGTAACGTACGTTGAAAACAATTCAGTAAACGAATACTACGTTACAACCGTAGGAATTGCCAATGATTCACTCGTTTATGATGGCTGGCTAAACAGACCAGCAGAACTGGGCGAAAACGAAACCTACATCACAGAAGAATCAGCATTGGCAACCAAAACCAAGATCGGCGACGCAATCCAAGTGAGCTACTCAGCGTACAGACAATATCAATTACCGCCTGATATCGTTACCTTCAACTTGACTGTGAAGGGCTTCGCCCGACTCGATGACAAGGCATACGCGATTGCTCATGGCTACTTCTTACGACAAGTCTTCGTCAATGTTGAACAAGTGCCAAGCTTCGACACGGGTCTTTTGATCGTCAGTTGGGAAAAGACCATACGAAAACTGCTGAGTGCCGCAAACGAGCTGAATCCTTCAAGCGGTCTAGTTTCTACCAACTTTCTAATCTACTTCGATCACAATGCTTTGATAAGCGCGTGGGACATCGACACCTCAATCAAAAACATCAAAGATCTGCAAATCCTCGTCCAAAATGAACTCGTGCTTTCAGGCATGGGCTCCAGCGTCACAAACAATCTGGAATCGATCTTGAACACGTTCCGATTCATGTCAATCGCCCTGAGATTCGCATTTACAATCGTTTCTCTCCCAATATTCTTCATGGCTTGGTACGTGGGAACAACAGTTTCCGACGTCTCCTTCAACCTAAGAAGACGCGAAATCGGATTACTATTGACAAAGGGCTTCTCAAGAGGACAAATCCAAAGATTATTCTTGACAGAAACTATTGTTATAGGATCAATTGGCGGAGTACTCGGTGTTCTCTTTGGCTTTCTGCTAAACCCAATCTTCACAGGGTTCAGCACAGACGCATTCTTCAACCCCAACCTTATCAGCCCCTACACCATGGCCTTCACAATAGCCTTCGGAGTGATCATGGCCATTGTCTCCACCTACAGCTCAGCCAAAAAATCATCGCAACTCCCGACTGTTGATGCGCTCAGAGAATACTTGCCTATGGAAGAAACGAAAGCCTACAGGAAAAGATTGACGTGGATTGCATTCATTCTCGGGACCTACAAGATAATAGTCTTCATGCTAGGCTTAAACATGACTGAAATATTGAGCAGGTTAGCTTTCGGTGGAGCAAACTTCATTTTCATAGTATTCATCGGTCTATTTCTCATTCTGGACGCCATACTGAACTACATTGGACCCTTGCTCTTCTTCTGGGGCATCACAAAACTTCTCATTGTAGGCTCAGTGAAGTTCCAAGAACTCACCACCCGAGCCGCGAAGTTTCTAGGCGAACTAGGCACGCTTGCAACGAAAAATGTCAGAAGAAACCCAGCCCGCTCTGCGGCAATAGCATTCCTGCTAGCCTTGATCGTAAGCTACAGCGTACAAGTCAGCGGCCAGCTGGCGAGCGAACACGATTTTGCTGTTCGAACCATCTATAATTACGTAGGCGCCGATGTCAGCTTCTACATTCCCTTCGTAAACGAAGCAAAGAACATCTCCTCAACCGTATTCGCAAACCTTTCCTCAAGCATTGAAAGCTCGACAATCGAATACACATTCGAAGCACAGGGAACGGTTCATAACTTGAATCTGAAAGCTGTCCAGCCAGAGTCATGGCTCAAGACAGTATACTACGAGAGTTCGTGGTTCACTGGTAATGATGTGACAAAAGCTTTTGAAAACCTAGCAACCGACAACAAGACAATTATCTTGAGACTCGCAGAAGCCAGACTTCTAAAGCTCAATGTTGGTGATCAGATCATTCTGTACTTGGGTGGCAGCAATGCAACAGCACTCAAAATCGTCGGGTTCTTCGGGCCGGAGCCTACGCAACAAGAACAAGGAAGCTCATTCGCAGGTTACTGGTCATTTGTTTCAGAAGAGTTGTACAACGAAGCTAGCGGAAATGTCAATCCCTCTACTAGAATGTTAATCAAGCTTAAGTCGGGCGCTGATGAAGAATCCGCGGCAAAGAGCATTCGCGACCTCAAGTTGAACGTATCCTCCGTCCAATCTTTTGCCGAAAAATGGAAAGAGACCCAGTCAAACGTGTTCAATGTCGGTATGTTGGACATCCAAAGACTAGGCATATTCTTCGCAATTCTGGCTGCATCTGTCGGCACGGCGCTTGTGAGCGCTGTCAGCATGAAAGAGAGAGGACGCGAAGCCACAATAATGAGTGTCAGGGGCTTATCCTTCAAGCAGCTCGTCATAATGTTTCTGACAGAAAATCTCGCCCTCGTCCTGTTTTCTACGATGCTTGGCATTTCAGTCGGCTTTGTCATCTTATACGGTAACATATCGTCAAATAACTCCTTTCTAGGCGAATCGCTCATTATGCGTCGCCTCGTGTTCCCATTGGACTCGGTGCTCACGTTGGCTTCGTGTCTTATCCTAATTTTCGCTTCTACCATTCTCCCAATCGTGATCATGTCAAGAAGGTACGTGACAAAACTTGAAAGGATGGTTCGACTAAGATGAAAGGACTGAATGTAAAAGTCAAGGATCTAATCAAAGCCTATCGCCTTGGCAAAATCGAAGTCCAAGCCCTTAGAGGATTAACAATGGATGTCCAAGCGGGCGAACTAGTAGCTATCATAGGGCCGAGCGGAAGCGGAAAAACGACCCTGCTCAACATCATCGGAGGACTAGACCAAGCAACAGCAGGCAACGTACGAGTCGGAGACACCTTGGTGACAGCCCTGTCAACAACGCAGTTAGTAGACTACAGAAGACAAACCGTAGGTCACATATTCCAAACCCTAAACCTGATCCCAACGCTGTCAGCAGCAGAAAACATCGAACTCTCCATGATCGCACTGGGCGTATCGCGAAGAAAGAGAAGCGAAAGAGTGCAAGAACTCCTTCAGATAGTCAGTCTGACAGACCGCGCTGAACACAAACCCGAAGAACTCAGCGGAGGAGAACAACAACGCGTAGCTATCGCCGCGGCTCTAGCAAATGATGCTCCTGTCCTCTTAGCTGACGAGCCTACAGGCGAATTGGACACGACGAACGCGAAAATAGTCGTGGATTATTTGGTCAAGGTGAACAAGGAGCTTGGCAAGACGATAATCATGGTGACTCACGACCCAAGTGTTGCAAGAGCGACCGACAGAATCCTCCGCATAGAAGACGGCGTCATAAAGATGGCGCTAGCCCCAACGGAAGTCATAGCTGAAGAAAAAGCGGTTTCCTATGTCGACCAGTTGAGAGCCAGAATAAAGGAGATTGATACCCAGATGAAGCAGTTAGACATGGATTTCAAGGCTGGCAGGATAAGCGGTGACGACTACATGGAGAAAAGGCAAAGTCTCAAACAAACCAAAGAAAGTCTCAGAGAGGAATTGCATCGAATGGGCGTCGTAGTCTAGCCAGCTTTCCTCTCTTCAGTCACCTTTATCCCACGTCTTCCAAGTTCGTTCATGAACGTTTTGAAAAGCTCCTTATGCGTTCCCATCCTTTCAGGCGGAACCACACCTCTCTCTCTCATGGCTTTTTTAAGTATCAATTGCGATATGATCGATGCGGGGTAAGCAGTTGTTCTAGCCATAGCTGTTATGCCACGTTTCCTGTCAAAGAAATCTAGTAGGTGGTAAACGTAGCTTGATTTTTTCCCATTTTTAACACCTGAAACCTGAACCTTCAATGCCACGATGTCTTTAACTTCAGGCTTCGAAAGTTTCTGGGCTAAGAGCTTGACGGTTAGCTTTCTCGGCGATACATGAGTGTTCTCTACGTCAACTTGTCTATCATCCAGAAACCCAAGAGCCTCTAAAACCTTAATTTTCTCAGCATGCCCAGGATATCTAAGTGTCTTCTCCCACATCTCTTCAGCCTTGACCGTGTGAACCAGAGATCTCAAGCCATCAGTGTAGAAAGCTTCAAGTCTGCCAACGTTCGGGAATTCGATTTCCTCAATTCCGCTCAAGGCTTCAACTTCAGTCTTCTTGCCTCTTCTCACTATTCCTGCTTTTCGAGTGTACTCGTCGACCAGACTTTCTGGAGACCAAGTAATCACATAGCCTAAAGGCGGTATGGGCGTTTCCGGAAGCCCACCAACCATTATGTGAACAGCCTCAACCTCGTCAAGGTTCGATGCAGCATGCCCAACCAACACGTTGCTGATGCCAGGGGCCAGTCCGCAGTCTGGCACAATGATTACTCCAGCGTCTGCAGCCTTGTCATTTAAAGCCATGGGATCTTCACCCATGTAAGAGACGTCAACCAGATCCTTTCCCGCGACGATGCACGCCTCAGCTAGGCTGTAGCCGAGCTTTCCGGGCAGGAACCCCATTGCCAAGCTGAAACCTTTCAAAGTGTTTACTAAGTCTTTGCGGCTTGTTACGTCAAGCTGAACCCAAGAAGCGTTTTTGGTTCCGATTTTTTCTGCTACGGCTTTAGCCCTTGCTCCGTCATAGTCGGCGACAACAACCTCAACTGAACTCATGCTTCCAGCAAGGTCTTCCGCTGCGACTGAACCTATGTTTCCGCACCCGACAACTAGGACTTTCATAAGGACTATTCAACGTTATTTCCATTAAAGCTTTGTCAAAGCCAGGCTCGATATGATGGATTTGATTTGTGGAGGATTGATTTGTAAGTCTTATATACCCCCGCTAGCATCTATACGGTTGAGCATCATGGCTGAAATTTGTCCAACATGCGGGCTTCCGAAGGATTTGTGCGCTTGCGGCGAGATCGAAAAGGAGCAACAACGGATTCGCATAAGACTTGAAACACGAAAATTCGGCAGACCATCCACAATACTGGACGGCCTAGACGAAAAAAACACTGATCTCGCAGGAATGGCTCAGAAACTGAAGAATTTTTGTGCGTGCGGCGGAACAGCAAAAAACGGTCAGATTATGCTTCAAGGAGACCACAGAGAAAAGGTTCGCCAATACTTGTTAGAGCTTGGCTATCCAGAGGAGAACATAGAGCTTCAGTAAGCGCGACGTAACAGGGTGCAAGCCTAAGATGGGAATACTAGGCAACATACGTGAAGTATTAAAAACGATGAAACGTAGGAAACCGTCGAAATATTATTGCCCGAGATGTGCCAGTCCAAATATTCACTTGTCCACGAGTCTCGACAACTGGATGACTCCACGGAGGTATGTGTGCGAGAACTGCGGATACAGCGGTCCAATAGTTATGGAGCTTGAAAGAGAAGAAAATAAGCTATAATCGTTTTTTCAGTCTGGAAGCGCCAGGTTCAATTGCCTTTTCAAAGTCTTGTAGCGATTTCTAACCGTGACTTCCGTCACGCCAGCAGCTTCAGCAATATCTTTCTGCGTCTTCTTCTCATTATTCTGCAAGCAAGCAATATACAACGCCGCAGCAGCCAAACCCATTGGATCCTTTCCTGCAGCAGCTCGTCTCTTTCTTGCTTCTCGCAGGATTTGTATGGCTATTCCCTGAGTCTTGCCCGATATTCCCGTGTTTTCAGCGATTTTTGAAACATACGTCAGCGGGTCAGCGATTGGCATGTGCACGTCTAGTTCACGAAGCAACAGCCTATAGCATCGAGCAACGTCCTTCTTGTCAACAAGGCTTGCCTCTGCAATCTCCCGAAGCGTTCTCGGAGTTCCACTTGCACGGCAAGCCGCGTAAAGCGCAGCCGCAGCGATAGCCGCAATCGATCTGCCCCGAACCAGACCCTTGTCCAAAGCTTTCCGATAAACGACTGCCGCCTTTTCTTTTATTGGCGGTGGAATGAAAACCTTGTCTGAAAGCC
>Ga0315279_10002980_pt1 | contig 24368 bp, 15 predicted proteins | sample YL17G06_20_MG_FD_203694 | JGI IMG/M metagenome (GOLD analysis project Ga0315279, IMG submission 203694) | Sediment microbial communities from Yellowstone Lake, YNP, Wyoming, USA - YL17G06_20 | ecosystem: Environmental > Aquatic > Freshwater > Lake > Sediment | place: USA: Wyoming | collected...
TGCCCCGGTTAACGGATTGGTTCCGGTTACCAGTCGTAGTTGTAAAGAAGAGTCTCTGGGAACTACTATTACGGCCATTTAAAATCACCTCCTTTCTGGCAATTAACCTGTCGGTTAATTGCGTAATCTGTAATGAGTAATAAGTGGTTACAGTTTTTAGCTGGGCTAAAAATTCTATCTACTTAGTAAGAGCAAAAAAGAGGTGGAAAAGAAACCTAAATTAAAAAAATATTAAAATTATTTTAATTTAGTTAACCCCTTCTTTCGAATCTTAAATATATTTTGTCGAGTAACTCCATAATAAAAAGCTATTTCTTCATCTTTATAGCCTTCCAGATAATATAGATTAATAACTTTTTTTTCTCTTTCGGTTAAAAATTTATAGCCCTCTTCTAAATTATTTTTCTCTAAAATATTTTCTAATTTACTCAAAGGCAAACTCCTTTCTGCGGGTCTGATAAATCAGACCCCTACAATTCCCCCTCACCCTAACCCTCTCCCGCCGCCGAGGGGAGAGGGGATGATGTCCTAAATGTCTCCCCTCAGAGGGAGAGGGGATAATACATAGACAGGCGAGACGCCTGTCCTACCGGAGAGGATTTTTTGGGTTTAGGCCATAAGGTATTTCTATTTGTTGTTTTAAGTATTTTCGATAATAGACCCATAATCCCCAGTCGATTCTTTTCTTAATATAACCGGCAAAGGTGGTAGGGGGTCTTTCTTTATAATCATAAACTGCGATAATAAATAACAGGGAGGCTTGTTGGAAGATATCCTCATATTCTAATCCTATTCTGGAATATCTTTTGGCTCTGGATTTTAGTAAAGGTTTAAATTGATTGAATAGCTCTTCCATAGCCTTTATATCTTTTTGTTTAGCTTTGGCAATTAATTCTTTTAGTTCCATTACATATTTCCTCCTTCTTCTTTCACAAATTAGCCAGCATTTTTCTGGTCTTTCTGATCTGCTCCAGGGCGACTTCCCGGGAAGAGGCTTTTTCTTCTCTGGAGAGAGTTTTTTGGTTTCCTGATGACCGACAAGACGCCTGTCCTACCGGTTCTTCATTATATTTTTCTGGTTCAGGATCTTGATAATCATTCTTTAAGGCCGCTAAAAACCAGCCAGAGGGGTTAATAATATGCTTCTTTTCTTTTAGTAGTTCTAATTTCTCTTCCACCTTCTCTAGAGGGAAGTCTTTAAGTAGTTTCTCCCTAAAACTAGCTTTAAAGTCTAATCCAGTTAAATCTTCTTTGATTCTCTTTCCCCTTTCTTCTTCTTTTAATTTTATAAAATCAACAGCAGCATCTTTGTTGTTGTTATATTGGTAATGTTTAAGATTGTTATTGTTAGGGTGCAAATTTTGAACCACCCCAGGTGCAAAATTTGCACTACCCCCACCCAAATTTTGAACTAGGCCAGGTTCAATTTTTGCACCTTCTATCGGAGTAACCTTATAGAGGTTAGGCTGATAATCACCCTGAGCAGATTTTCTTCTTACTATCTTTTTAATTAGTCCATATTTAAGAAGAGGTTTTCGATAGCTGATTAGGCTATTTTTAGATATAGCTAATTTATTGCTTAAGGTAGTCAAAGTTGGCCAGACTAGATCTTTTTCTTTATGGCAATAGGAAAGTAGCTCCAGATAGAGTAGTGCAGGTCCTATCCCTAATACCTTTACCCATTCTCTTAGGAAGTAGTTGGGGACAATAACATAGCCATCTGGGGAGGATTTATTTTGGTTGTTTGGTTTTTCTTTTTCCATATTTTTCTCCTTTCATTTGCTGATTTTTTTGTAGGGGGCGGATTTATCCGCCTTGTAATACCGGGCTCGATGCATCGAGCCCCTACATCCAGATTAATTAACTGGTAAACCGGCTAACTGAAAAACTGGTTAACTAATTATCCTAATTACAACATAAATAATTTTTCTTGTATCGAGTTTTCTCTGTGTTTTCGATGAGTTTTCGATGAGTTTTCTCTGTGCGTGGAATAAACTGAAAATAAAAAATCCGAACAACCCTTTTGATTGTTCGGATTTAAATTTGATTTATTTATTTATATTTTTGAATGATAGACAGGCGGGCCTGTCCTCGTGAAAATGGGGAACACCCGTCCTACTGGTTATTAATTTATTTTCAGTTCCTGATCATTTATATTTAACATTACACCTCTTCCGGATACTACTTTAAATATATTTTTGACTTTTTCTTTATTTGTTTTGTTATTGCCAATTTTATCTAAAATATCTCTTCTAAATTTATATATATGTTGTATTATTCGAGTATAGATGGCATCTTCATCTTTCCAAAGTTCATCCAAGAGTGTATCATAACTCATCACTTGATTATTGTGTTGAGCCAGAAGATAGAGTAGGGAAAATCCTCTTGTTGTAATTTTTATCTCTTTCCCCTCAAAGATAATTCTATCCGGGCGGTGGGGGTCGATCTCTAAAATAGTTGTTACTTGTTGGTCGTTAGCATTTAGTAAAACCCCCACCTCAATCCTCCCCCTGCGAGGGGGAGGGGAAGAGATGCCAGTTGCAGGTTGACAGTTGGCAGTTATCGGTTCTTGGATTTCGGTTCCTAATTTAAAATCAGGGTCTTCTGTATTTATTCTATTTTTTATTCTCTGGGCTAATCTTGGAGGCAGAACTTTGGTCAGCTCTTCTACGGATAATTCTGCCATACACTCCTCATTATCGAATCCTTCTTTGATCAGAGCCTTAATATAACTTCGGCTTAATCCGGGGATATGCAGGCGTGCCAGCTTTAGCCCTTCTTCCTCTATTCCCCAGTTGAGTCTTTCTGCTAAGATCTTAATCTTTTCCCAATTATCTTTTTTGGTTTTATCTTCTTGGCTTAAGGGGTTATTCTTTTGGCTGGGCTCATCCATTTTCCAGCCCAGGCTTTCTGCCGCAACCTTTAGGGAATCAGCCAACCAGGAGAATTCTTCTCCCAATTTCTGGATCGAGCCGCCATAGATTTTATGCTCCTCTTCTAATTCCCGAATCTCTTTTTCTCCTATCCAATCATAGAGAAGGACTGCTTTTTTAAGGGATAGATAATCTTGGTCAGCTAAAGAAATTTTTTCTTTATCCCTTCCCAAGATATCCTGATATATCTCTTTATACTCTTCTTCCTGGTCGGCAATTAATTCTCCTATCTGGTTATAATATTGATATTTCCAGTCATTAAAATTGTAGCGGTCGGCTTTATGGTTAAACTGGGGGAAGGGGAGGTAAGATCTTTTGCCTTCATCACTTAAAGCCATCAGGGTAATTAATTCCAGATGGCTCATTTTTCCGGCTTTATTTTCTAAATAATTTCTAAAGAAGAGATAGGTCTTGATATCTATCCCCTTGGCACAGATGAGGATTCCCTCTGCAGTAGGGGATAACCCTGCAGTGATAAGCTGATATTCCAGCAGCTTTTCGAGTGCCACATTAATTTCTTTCTCCAGATCTTCATCTTTTGGGGCAAAATCAAATATCCAGTAACTGCTGTTTCCTTTAAAATTAGTAGTTACTCCGGTTAAGTAGTCCTTAAGCTTATCTTGGCTATTTTCCCCCTCTACTATCGCTTTTTGTAAAAAGGTGGTAAAATCCTTTTCTTTCTTTACCGGCCGATAGAGCGGCTGCTTACTTGATTTTAGAGCCGGAAGATATAATCCGCCCTCTTCACTGATCATCTCCCGGTGTCTTTGGCTATCTTCTTTCATAAATTTAAAAAATATGTTTTGTAGAATGGTCTCCGCAAAGAGAGAATCAGCCAGAAAGATGGCCCTGCCAAAATCTTCTTTTCCCCAGTCTAACCTTCCGGCTCTTCCTCCCATGTTCTCCACATCAGCCAGGGAGAGACTGGTACGGTAACTGCTCTTATCATTCCCCTGATCAGATACATATCTATCCTTAGATAAGATGACATTCTTAAAGGGCAGGTTGATGCCCATAGATAGAGTAGTAGTGGCACAGATTATTTTTATTTCACCTTTTTTTAAGTAGGATTCAATCAGGTTTCGCTCTTCCCAGGAGAGGTCGGCATTATGATAGGCGATCCCTTTTTCTAATAGAGAGAGGAGTTCAGCGCGGGATCTGGTCTCTTCCAGGCGGGAGAGTTCGCAAATTGCCTCTTCTGCTCTGGGGGCATCTATCTCTTCTGCCAGCCAGGCGGCCCATTTTCGGGTCTCTTTCCTGGTGGGGAAAAAGAGCAGGGTAGGTTCCTTATTTTGTATAAAATAGGAGATGGTATTTTTGAGGCAATCTTCATAAGAGTAGTCTTGATTTTCTTGAACTTTAAAGAATTCCTCTTCTCCATATTCCCCTTTATTATGGGTGATATAGCGGAAGGTTCCCTCCCGCAGGATTCCTTTACGCAGTTCTACCGGACGCTGGAAGGAGAGCAGGTGCTGAGCCGGGAGCCAATTTAAAAACCCGGCTTCATTTTCCAGGTAAGCCGATAGCCCGATAAGTTTTATCCGGGAGTTATTTTTACGGATATATTTAATCATCTCTTCCAGTAGTGGTCCTCTTTCCGGGTCATGAATCATCTGTAGTTCATCGATAATGATTAAAGAAATGTTTTCTAAAAGGGAAGGATATTTCAAAAGAAAGTAATTAAACTTCTCATAGACCATTACCGCTATCTCATATTCTCCTTCAATTATTTTATGATCATCTTCCCGGTGGTCTCGAGAGGAGATCAGGATTTTTATCGGGCAATCTTTGCCACTATAGAGTTTTTTGAAATGCCGGTATTTTTCCTCGGCTAAAGAACGCAAGGGGACTAAATAAATGGCTTTTTGGTAGTGGATGGCTTGGGTTATGGCGGCCATCTCTCCGATAAAGGTTTTGCCGGAGGAGGTAGGAGAAAGGGTTAATAAAAAGCGGGAATCTATTGCTCCTCCATTGTCCCCTTGACCTTGAGGGGAGAGGGTAGGGTGAGGGTGGATCTTCCCTTCCTCATAATCCAAAATCCCATAATATCTTACCGCCTCTTCCTGTATGGGGAGCAAAAAAGGGGAATAATTTTTTTCCCAGATATCCACAATATAAGAGGGGATACCATAATCCTCCAGACTTCTCATCTTCATCGGTTTTTTTAACATTCTTATCTTTCTCCTTTCCTTATTATTACAGGAATCCATAAAACATTTGTTTGTTACAATATTATACTCTTCCTCCTTTCCACTTTCAACCCCTATTTAAAAATATTTTTCCAAATAGGTCCTCCCTCTTCCTATCTGTCATTCCTGCGCAAGCAGGAATCCAGTAAATTCTAAAAACTGACTAACCACTAAAAACCGATGATTTTCTTAAATAAAAAAGAGGATTTTTCATAACTTTGTCGAATAATAATTTATAGAATTTGAAATAAATTTAAAAAAATATATTTTATCTCATAATTTCTGCCATACCGTAGTCAAATTAATGTGCTATAATTTCTAAAAACTATATCAATAATCCAAAAACTTTCACAAAAAAGAAGGATTTTATAAACTTTTTGTCGAATTAATATTAGGATATAGAAAAATAGAAAAGATTTATTTTTTTGCTCCCCGGGGCGCTTTAATAAGGTAAATATAGATTCTTAAAGTGTGACAAAGAGCCGTTACCTGACATATAAGAAGGGGGTATATTTTTAATAATTAGCATAGGAGATAATATTATACCCCATAAACCCCATAAAGAAGAAAATTAATTAAGTCTGGAATTTATCATATTATACTTTATACTCCGGGGAAATGAGGGAAAAAATATATTTAAGGTATTTGAAAGAAAAAAATCTTTAAAGAGAAAATATTTTTAAAAGGTAAAATAAACTTTGCAGGAATGATTTGATATCAAATTTAAAAAGCAAATCAAACTTATCCATTAGGAAGATAAAGAAGTTGAGGTCAATAAATAATTTTAAAAAGTGGTTAAAAAATAAAATTAAGATTATTATATTATACATAGTTGCATTAAAGAAAGTAATTATAAATAATATTTTTTTCATAATTATTGGTTTTCTATTTCTGACCGCAATAATTATGCCCAATTTTAATATGTTGACTATTGACGATATTCCAAATATTCTTACAATCTTGACTATAATTCCAACTGCTCTTGCTTCAATTCTAGGAGCTTTAGTTGCTATATTGCTAGTTTCATACGAAATACTTAGAAAAACATATGCTTCTTATGCTTTTAAGGAATTATTTCAAAGTGGTAAACTTAAGAGTTTATTTACTTTGTATATATCTACAATTTTGATTTCAATTGTAGCTATTACAAAAAAAGAAAATATTTTCCTCTCATGTCTTTCAGTATCTCTTTTCTCTTTTTGTATAATAATGTTGTACCCTCTTTTTAAATCAGTTCTTGATACTTCAGCTTCAAAAATAAAAATAAAAAAAATTATAGACGAAATAACATTTACAAACATTAATAAAATTAGCCGAATGTCAAGGGCTCTCATAGATCCCCCAATTCAGTTAAATTACCAAATTAAAATGATTGAAGAACATCCAATATTTGAATTAAAAGAAATTACCATTAGGGCTATTAAAAATTATGAAAAAATAACACTTAGAGTAATTTTTTCTGAATCAACTATTAAGCTTTTAAATTTATTGAAGGAAAATGATGGTTCTTACGATAATCGTAATATTATTAATACTTTTTTAACTATATTAAATAATGCAATTGACCAAGCAATTGAACAAAAGGAAGAAGAGATTTTAGATACTGTTTTAATAGAGATTGAAGAAATTCATAAATTCTGTGCAAAAAATAATATATTATGGGACGATGTTATTGAATTAAATGAAACTCTAGATAATCTTTTAGAAAAATCTGTTGAAAATGGATTTAATGAAATTGTTTTTAGGGGTATATTTACCGTTAAGAGAATTTTATTTATGCATTTACTAGAAAACGTACCGACAGAAAATAAGCTAAGTTTGTTACACTTAGGAAAAAAAATCAAAAAAGATATTTCAGATAATTATAAAGAAGAAATACAATGGGAAATGGTAAGTACAACATATTTAGGAATGTTATCGAACGTAGTTAAAAAATCGATAAAATTAAAAAAAGAACAATTGATTTTTACTTGCATTAATTGTTTTTCAAATATAGCCTCTGAAATAATGAGTCTTAGTTTAGGAAATTTTCAAAAAAAAGACGTAATAAGTACTTGTTATTATTATATCGAAACGTATATCCTTGAATGTGCCGAAAATAGAATTAAAATTACTCCTTTTGCTTTTAATTACTCGGTAATTGAAAGAGCTCTAGAAAATAATACTGTATATTCAAAGATACCATTAATTAGGTTTGCTGAGACCTTAATTCAACTTTCTAAAAAAGGTGTTTTAAGTTTTGATATTCTTAATATGTTAGGAACTCTTGGTAGAGTAATTGTTAGAAAAATTAATGGTAATGTTATCTATGAAGAAGCTCTCATTTTTATTTGTGAAACATTTAATCAAATTAGACTTGCACTTGAGAAAAACAATAAATTAATATCTGAAGATATTTTTCTTGAACTTTTTATACAAGCAGAATCAATAAAAAAATGGAAAGAGGGGGAGAAAAAATTTAGCGAGATTATTGATAATAAAATTGCATCAATGTTAAGTCAATTTAAAAAAATAGGAAAATATAAAGAAAAACATGAGAGTAAAATAATAAAATGGCCAAAATTAAACAAACAATATAGTAGTAAAAATAAAGGCGATTAGAGAGCGACAGGGGACCGGGTTGCTAGCTCAATAATTCGGTAACTTTTTCAAACTTTTCGTGAAAGGAAATGTTCGGTACTTTATAAACTATGCAAAATATTTTTAATCATTATATCCAATCGATTTCTTCTAAATTTTCTCACCTGGAAACAAGTGAAATGGGTTACCGTGCCGATTTTGAAATTTTACTAAAAGGTATTTTTGAATCAATCAAGGTCAAACGTGTAGATCATGACGCCAGAGCCAGGCAGGGGAACAGACCGGATTTTATTGTACTAAATAAAGATGTACCTATTTTATATATAGAAGCAAAAGACATTGGAGTATCTCTAGATAAAGTTGAAAAATCGGAGCAAATGGCCCGATATTTTGGTTATACCAATTTAGTTCTTACCGACTATGTAGAATTTCGATTTTACAGAAATGGCCTTCCCTATGAGCAGCCAATTAAAATAGCAAGTTATAATTTAAAAAAGCGAATCATTACTCCACTTTCACAAAATTATGAGCAGGTAGCAAAAACACTGCTCGATTTTACCCAGTCACAAAAGGAACCAATAAAATCAGGTAAACATCTCTCCAAGATTATGGGAGGAAAAGCGCAAAGAATCAGAGACAACGTAAGACATTTTCTAATCTCTGATTCAGCACAAAATAAAGAACTTGTTCGTGTTTATGAGGCGATTAGGAAAATGCTGGTGCATGATCTTACGGTAGATACTTTTTCGGACATGTACGCACAGACCTTGGTTTATGGATTATTTGTTGCCCGCTACTACGATGATTCGCCAGATACATTTAGTCGTCAAGAATCTCGCGATCTTGTGCCTGCATCTAACCCTTTCCTTCAGCACTTTTTTGATCATATTGCCGGTCCCAATTTTGATAAACGCTTAAGCTATATTGTTGATGAGCTTTGCGTAGTTTTCCAGCATGCCGATACCAAAAAACTTATTGAAGAATATATGGGCGATGCCGATCCGGTAATTCATTTTTACGAGGATTTTTTAAAGGAATATGATCCGGCATTACGCAAGAAAATGGGTGCATACTACACGCCCCTCCCGGTGGTAAAATTTATTATTCGTTCTGTGGATTATATTTTACAAAAAGAATTCAACCTCCCCAACGGACTTGCGGATACTTCGAAACTGCCCAATAATAAGCATCGTGTTCAAATTTTAGATCCTGCTGTTGGAACAGGAACATTTATCAGCGCTACTATTCGTACCATATACGAACACCTTAAAAAGCAGGGACAAGAGGGACGATGGCCAACCTATGTACACAATGACCTTTTACCGCGCTTGCACGGTTTCGAGCTGATGATGGCACCATATACTATCGCGCATCTCAAGTTGAGCTTGGCTTTCAAACAAACCGGATTTTGGAAATTTCATAGACGATTAGGTATTTACCTCACCAACTCTCTTGAACAGAGTGAAGCGCAACAAAATCTTTTATCCTTTGGCTTTGCCGAAAGTATTGCCGAGGAAGCCAAGGAAGCTGATAAAATTAAAAGCGAAACACCTATTATGGTGGTTATAGGAAATCCACCATATAGCATCAGTTCACAAAATAAAAGTAAGTGGATTCTACAACTAATAAAGGACTATAAAACAGGATTAGGTGAACGAAAAATTAATCTTGACGATGACTACATAAAATTTATTCGCTTTGCCGAACATTTTATAGAGAAAAACAAAAACGGTATTGTGGCGATGATTACCAATAATTCATTCATTGATGGTATTACTCATCGGCAAATGCGAAAGCACCTGCTTGAAACATTTGACGAGATTTATATTCTTGATCTTCATGGCAATTCTAAGAAAAAAGAAAAAGCACCGGACGGTGGCAAAGATGAAAATGTTTTTGACATCATGCAGGGCGTTTCGATTTCTATCTTCGTACGAAGAGCAGAAGACAAAAAAGGACTTGGGAAAGTGTACCATGCCGAACTCTATGGAAAGCGGGAAGATAAATTCAAGGCGCTAAATGAAAGTGATATACAAACAGTTAAATGGAATAAACTCGATTATTCCGAGCCATATTATTTCTTCGTACCGAAAGATTTTGGCATGGGAGAAACATATAATAAGGGATTTAAGGCGGATGAACTATTTACAATTTATTCTTCTGGAATTGAAACACAAAAAGATTCTCTCGTTATCCAATTTACAAAACAAGAATTAGAAAAAGTTCGAAATGATATCGAGTTCACAGATGACGCTTTCATAAAAAATACGTATGGTATTAAAGATTCACGTGATTGGAACCTAAAGAATGCAAGACAGGATTTACAGATAGCAAAGGATATCCAAATTGCATACAGACCTTTTGATGATCGATGGACCTTCTATTCTGGGAAAACAAAAGGGATCCTTGCCTATCCGAGGGCAGAAGTTATGGGTCACATTATCAAAACAAATATGGCTTTACTTACGGTAAAGAGGCAGACCTCTTTTGATTTTCAGCATGTTTTTGTTTCTAAACTGGTAGCTGAACGTTGCGTTGTTTCTCTGCAGACAGGTGAAGTCGGATATATTTTCCCACTTTATTTATACTCAGAAGATGGCTCTCGAACAACAAACCTCAAAAAAGAAATTGTTGATGAAATAGAAAAAATTGTCGGCAATGTTACGCCTGAAGATATTTTTGACTATATATACGCTGTTCTGCACTCACCAAATTATCGAGAAAAGTATAAGGAGTTTTTGAAAATTGATTTTCCGCGCATGCCGTATCCGAAAGATACAAAAACTTTCAAAAAGCTGGTTGCGTTCGGAGTGGAACTGCGCTCTCTGCACCTCCTCGAATCGCCAAAGGTAAATCAATTCATAACCACTTATCCCCTCGCTGGTTCTGATACTGTTGAAAAAATAACTTATAAAAACGGAAATGTATTTATCAACCCCGAACAATACTTCGGCAATGTTCCCGAAGTAGCCTGGAATTTTTATATCGGTGGTTATCAACCAGCACAGAAGTGGCTGAAAGACCGCAAGGGGCGTGCTTTGACCAATACGGATATCGAGCACTATCAGAAAATAATTGTAGCGTTGGCGGAAACTAATCGAATTATGAAAAAAATAGATAGTAATATTTAATTATGAGAAAGTATTTGAATATAAATAAACCATCACAAACAGAAGTTGAAAAGTATCTCAAACTCTGAAATCAGTCCAGAACAGTTCAGGGGTCTAATCTTTATCTTTGACAGTTAATTAAACTATTTGTCAAGGATAAAGATTTGACAGGATAAAGATTTGACCCCGGTAACCTACTGGAAGAAAAAGCTTCAAAAGAATTATGGAAAAAGGGATTTAGATTCAGAAAGAACGTTAAATTGCTCAAAGGAAAACCCGATATTGCCATCAAAAAATATAAAATTGTGGTTTTTTTGGATTCTTGTTTGTGGCATGGTTCAAAAGAACATTGCAGATATCCTGTAACTAACAAGAAAATATCGAGGAATATACAAGAGATAAAGAAGTAACAAAATATTATTTTGAATTCAAAGGGTAATAAATATATTGAAAATAAATGACTGTGTCTTAAATAATGTGGAAAAACGTTGGATTGATAGTTGGGATTTATGGATTTATTGCGCAAAAGCTTATTGCAATCCTGAATCTTTTAGATTAAACCTTAATAATTGTATCCAAACCCTGAGAAGTATTACATGGATATTACAAAAAAGTAAATCCGACATTCCAGGATTTAATGAATGGTATGATAAATGGCAGTCACAAATGAGAAGTGATCAAATTCTTAAATGGTTACACGATTCAAGAAATAGAATAGTAAAAGAAGGGGATTTAATCTTATTTAGTAAAGCCAAGATAGCAATAGTAACAAGCTGGCTTGAACCGCCTTCTATTGAAATAGAAATTCCTCCTTTTACTAAAACGAATGATTTTGTAAGAGTAATTAGTGAAAGAATATCAGTAAAACCTTCTTATCTTGACGCTATTTTAAGGGTAGAAAGAAAGTGGGTAGATTCAGAACTTCCAAAAAAGGAATTATTAGAAGCGCTCGCTCATACATTTCGTTTTTTAACAGAAATTTTATTAAATGCCCATGAATCATTACCAAAAGATAAACATGTCGAAAAGTGTTCATGGTATTATGCCTATAATAGTCAAAAAAGTCAAATTCATGGAGGTATGAACTCGTTTGATTGGTATAGAACAAGTTGGTTTGATCTAAAAAATAATGAGTTCGTAGATATTCAAGAAAATGTAATTAGTAAAAAATTATTACCTATAAAAGAATTAAAAGAAAGGTATTCTAACTGCTTGAGTTCTATTGAAAAATTCAAAGACGCAAAAAGCTTAAACGAAGAAGCAAAAATATATTTTGAAATGGCAAAAGGCGTACTCAAAAGAGATGGCCATCATTCTCCTATAGCGATAATAGGATATCCTAATGGTAGTAAAAAAATTTACTCTTTGGTATTTAAAGACAAATCGGATAAAATTCTTGTGATCCATAAATTAGCCAATACCTTAAAAAGTACAGGCGCAATAACTCTTATACTAATAAGTGAATCTTGGATGTATCCTGCTAGTAAAGTTAAATATACTAAAAAAGGGGTTGAGTGTCCTGATAAAAAAGAAGTACTTTCCGTATCTGCTCTAAACACAAAAGGCGATGAATTCCACTATAATGTAATTTTTGAAAAACTAGATAATAAAATTGTTATCAAAGAAGAGAGCCAAGATAAATTTGGTAATTATAATGAATTTTTGCTTTTACCAATAAAGAAAGCTTGGGGGATTAAATAAAAAAAGTAAAAATTCAGGGGGTCTAAATCTTTATTATAAATGGGGACACTGCATATTCTGAACTAACTCAACCTATGATTGATCAAATAATAGGGTTACAACAACAAAACAACATTTTCCGTCAAATCCGTAATATGCTTTTACCGAAATTGTTTTCTAAAGAAATTGATGTTTTAGACTTGGATATCAAATTAGCAGGTAAGAAAATATGATTAAAAAAATAATAAAAATTAAAGGTGTTGGCAAGTTTGCGAATTATTCATTGGAAACTACTTCAAGTTGGAATGGAGAATTTTCAAAAACGAATATTATTTATGCAGAAAACGGAGCTGGTAAAACAACGCTTTCCGATATTTTTAGGTCATTAAGAGATAATAATACTAAAATTATTAAAGCTCGGAAAACAATTAAGGATACAGGTTCTCAAGAAATAGAGATATTATCAGATTCTGGGAAAAAAACTTTTAAGGAGAATAACTGGGATAATATATTAAGGGATATAGAAATATTTGATATTTTCTTTGTAAATGAAAATATTTATTCAGGTTTTGAAGTATCATCTACCCACAAAAAAACTCTTCATAAATTCATAGTTGGTGCTAAAGGCGTGGAATTAACAGAAGAAATTAATAGCTTAAAAACTGAAATTGAAAAAGAGAATGGAATACTAAGAGAAATAAAATTAAAAATTGATCCATATCTGAAAAATGTTTGTTCATTAGAAGATTTTGTGAATTTAAAAGAAGATTTAGAAATTGATAAGAAGGTAACCGAAAAAAGGAAGGAAATCGAAACTGCCGAAGCTTATGAAGAAATAAAAAATAAAGATTTATTGAAGAGATTAAGTTTAATTCAGTTAAGTGTAAATTTAACTAATTCAAGAACTATTCTTCAAAAATCTATTACTACAATTTCTGATGAATATTTACAAAAGGTAGAGATTCGCAAAAAAGAATTAGGAATGGGAAGTGAGTCAGAAGATTGGTTAGAAAAGGGTCATCGGCATATAAAAGATAATATTTGTCCTTTTTGCTTGCAAAATATTGATAAGGCAAAAGAGATAATTGAGGCATACAATCAATACTTTAATGAAGAGTATAAAAATCTAAAAGCAAGCATTTCCGCTTTAATGTTAGATGCTCAGAAAATAAATATTGCTGGTGAAATAAATGAAATTGAAAAGGAAACCTTGAAAAATAATGTGTTGTTTGAATTTTGGAAAAATCATATTAAGGCAAGACTGTTTAAGGGCAATATTTTTACTAATAAAGCTGAAATTACCATGAAATTTAATGATTTGATAAAACTTGTTGAGGTCAAAAATAAAGATCCACTCGAGATAGCAGAAACTAAACTTGTTGATGAATTTGAAGCATTATTAAAGTATTTTAATGACCAAATAACAAATTACAATGAGACCATTGATTTTTGCAATTCAGAAATCCAAGCATTAAAAGCAAAGACTCATGTAGATTTGCTGAACTTAAACACAGAATTATTAAAATTAGAAGTTCAAAAGCAGAGGTCTGATAAGGAAACAAAAGGATTATGCGTTGAATGCAATCAACAAAATAGTAAGATCAACAAGCTGAATAGAGAGAAAGAAGAGAAACAAAAACAATTAAACGAATTTATTTCAGGAGTATTTAAAAAATATGGAGAGAAAACAAATGACTATCTAAGAAAATTTGGCACTGAATTTGAAATTGTAGAGGCAAGAGGTGGTAGCTATGTGGGAAGAAGCAAAGACCCAACGGTCGAATATAAACTTACGTTATCTGGACAAGAAATTCTATTTGAGGATGACGAAATAAATCCTTGTTTCAAATATTCATTAAGTGAAGGAGATAAAAGTTCTTTATCTTTCGCCTTCTTTTTAGCTAAACTTGATTTAGATCCCAACCTTTCAGATAAAATTATTATTTTTGATGACCCCTTATCAAGTTTGGACTCTAATCGTAGAACAGCTACCACTCAGCAATTACAAAGGATAAATGGCTTAGCGAAGCAAATAATAATACTAACCCATAATACTATTGTTGCCAGAAAATTTTGGAATGAGATTGATAAATCAAAATGTATGAATTTGCAAATAGTAAGATCTGCTGAAACATATAAAATTTCTGAATGGGATTTAGAAAAAGAAACTTCAGGTGAGTACTTTAATAACTATTTTATTTTAGAAAAATATCTAAATGAAGGCATATCTGGACAACAACAACTGCGAAATGTTGCCAGATGTATAAGACTTCTTTTAGAAGGATATCTTAGGCTCAGATTCCCCGGAAAATTTACTGAAAGCGAATGGCTTGGAGATTTTATTAAGAAAATAGAGAATGCCTCAAATGGAGAACCTTTAAGTAATATGAAACCGCAATTGAATGAATTAAAAGACATTAATGACTTTTCAAAAAAATATCATCATTCTATCAATCCTAATGCAGATTATGAAGAAATAATTGATGCTGAGCTTAAAAGCTTTGTTGATAGGACATTAAAAATTTTGTTTAAATAATAAATAATAAATAGGGGTCTTGTAATAGCTCAATCATTTGGTAATTTTCAGCAGAAAACCTAAACCGAAGTTATTTTTTGGTAGAGTTACTGCTTCGCCCAGTGTTTGTCAAAGATAAAGAGCAAGTGCTACGGCCAGAGCTACGGCTAGAGTTGCAGCCAGAGCTATTGGGAATGGTAAACTAAAATGCACTTAAGGTGGAAAATAAAAATGCACCTTCAAGAGGAGCAGTTCTTTACTAATGTGGGTTTGTGACTCCAAGAACTAGTGCTTGTTGAGAGAATAATAAATTGTGTAATTTTAATTAATGAAGATTTTATTATCGCAGAAAGAAAAAAAGATTAAAAAGTTTTCAGGGGAGGCTGAGGTAAAAATAAAATGAAAATATTTTACACTGCAGACCTGCATCTAGGAATGCGTTTTGCAGGATACCCGGATGTTCAGGATGAACTTATCAATGCGAGGTATGAAACACTTGAAAATATGGTTGAATTAGCCAACCAGGAAAACTGTACTCTTTTTGTTATGGCCGGTGATTTGTTTGACCGGACAACGCTTAATGTCAAAGATATTTCCAGGGCTACCAGGGCACTCAATGAGTTTAATGGTGAACTGATAATTATACTGCCTGGTAACCACGATTATTACATTCATGACAGCAATTTGTGGAATGAATTCTCCAAACATGCAGGTGACCGTGTTTTAATTCTTAAAAATCCTGATATATATGACCTTAATAAATATAATTTAAAAACTAAGATTTATGCTGCACCATGCAGTGCAAAACACTCGAGTGAGAACATGATCAAGTGGATCAATTCCCAGAAAAGTTCTAAGGATGATTCAATAAAAATTGGTTTAGCACATGGAAGCCTTGAAGGTGTCTCTCCTGATTTTGATAAAACATACTATCCCATGACCCGGAAGGAACTGGAATCTTCCGGGCTTGACTTGTGGCTGCTTGGCCATACTCATCTGCCGTGGCCTGAAAATCCAGACAAAAACTCCAGAATTCTCATTCCCGGGACTCCGGAACCTGACGGCTTTGACTGCAACCACAAAGGTAGCGCTTTTATTATTGACCTGGAATCATCTTCGGACATGAAAGTTCAAAAAGTTAGTACAGGGAAATACCGCTTTTCTATCAACCAGGTTTTACTGAATGATGATAACGACATTACTTCAATGAAGCGGAAGTATACTAGTGATGACTTCAGCAATGTGGTGTTGCGCCTCATCTTAAAGGGGCGATTGAGAAAGGAAGAGTTAGACAGGGTCGAAGAAGCCATAGACTTAATAAATGATAATGTGTTGCTTCTTCAAACAGTTAAAGATGAATTGAATGAGTCAATTACCTCTGATCTTATTAACAGTAAATTTACAGAAAATTCATTTCCGCATCAGCTTCTTTCCTCCCTGCTTGAAGAGAAGGAAGAGATATCTTTTAAGTCGCTGCAAAAAGCCTATGACCTAATAAGGGAAGTACGTAATGAAACTTAAGAGCATAGAGTTAAAACCATTTGCCGGAATTTCAAATAAAAAAGTTGATTTTTATCCGGGGCTTACGGTGATACTTGGCCCTAATGAGGCGGGTAAATCTACTTTATTAAATGCTTTAAAATCTGTACTTTTCACCGAGGTTGAATTAACAAAGGTAAGATTTGACAAATTGATGAAAGAATATATGCCGGTTAAAGGTGGAGATACGATTCGAGTTTCTCTTGAATTTCAAGCAGAAGGAAAAGACTACTTTCTTGAAAAAATATGGAAGCCCGGAAACAGGAAAGGTTCGTCAATTCTTAAATCTCCCGATCAGGGGGAATTTACTATAGATGGAGAAGTATCCAGACTGATAGGTGAACTTCTTCCTGCCCATCAGGGTACTGTAAACAACATATTATTAACCTGGCAGTCTGCACTGGATAAAACAATGGATATACTACACGACGAAGACGTAAATATCAGGCCGGATCTGGGAGCTATTCTAAGATCCTCAATCATGGAAACAGATGGTGTGTCAGTAGAAAAATTAAGATCAAGACTTGACCGGGAATATGAAGATTATTTTCAGCATTGGGATATAGAAAAAGGAGCACCTGAAAATGGTCGGGGCATAAATAATCCTTATAAAAAAGGTGTAGGAAAGATACTAAAGGCCTATTATGAAAAAGAAGGAATTGAAAAAGATTATAAGGAAACATGTAAGGTAGAAATAGAAATTGATGAAATAAATAAAAAGATTCAGGATGAAGAAAGCAAGCAAAAGAAAATTAAGGATAAATTAAATCAATATAAAGGTATAAAATCTCAAATACAGGACAGACAGCAGATAGATAATGATTTGAGAACGATTGACCATGAAACAGAAGAGATAAAAAAGATTAGCAAAGAATGGCCGATTAAAGAAAATTGGCTGTTAAACGAAGTTGACCCCATAGTTAGCAAAATGGAAGAAAAGAAGGAAAAACTCGAAAAAGAAGAAGATGAATCCCGCCAGAATCAGGAAAACAAAGAATTTCGCAAATTGTTTAAGAATCTGCATAAGCTCCATAAAAAAATAGAAGATGCTGAAAATGAACTTTCCAAAATTAAAAAGGTAACAGAAGAAGACATTGAATTACTTAAGAATAAAAAACAGGAAGTAAAAAATCTTGAAAATGAAATTAAGGCTTCAAAGCTGACCATATCCTTTTTTGCTAAAAACCAGCAAGTTTTGACACTTAAAGACATATCAGAAAAAGAGGAAACTCTTGCCTTGGGTCAAGGTGAAAAAATAGAAAAAACCTTCCAGGGTAAATTGATCTTGGAACATGAGGACTGGAAAATGGAAGTCCAGGCAGGAGAAGGTGAGATAGATAGACTGATTTGTGAAAAAGAGGAAAAAACAAAAGAAGTTGAAGACGAATTTAAAAGACTTGGAGTAGATACTTTTGAAAAAGCTCAATCTATTAATAGGGAATATGAGAGACTTAAAAATGAAGTTGAGTATGCTAAGCGTAGTTTTATAGAAGAGCTTGGGGAAGAAAGATATGAGGAATTAGAAGAAAAATATAAACAGCTGGGGAAAGAAAAGCAAGTACGTCCCTTAGAGAAGATATCTGTCGATCAAGTTCGCCTTGAGCTGGAACTTGAAGATCTTCAAAAGAAAAAGAAGGAAGGAGTAGGGCAGATTAAGGACTGGAAAGAAAAATATGGAAGTCACAATGAAATGATTTCCCTGCTTGGGGGCAAACAGCACCGGCAGGATGAATTAAAGAAAAAACTGGAAAATCTTGCCGTGTTACCTGAGGATTTTAATGATTATAAGAGTTTTTATGATTATATTGACAGGCTTAATGATAATGACCGAAATATTCAGGAAGAGATTTCAGGTTTACACGAACAAAAGATTACCATAGAAAGTCAAAAACCTGATCAATCCTCTGAGGAACTTAATGTGCAGCTTGGTGAATCAGAGCAGAATTTTCAAAGAATAGTTCTTGATGGGAAGGCTGTAGGGCATATAAAAGAAAAAGCAATTGATTTACTTGAAAAAATGGATATAAAAACTTATGAAGGATTTCAAAATAAATTCGTAAAATACTTTATTCATATGTCAGGAAAATCTTTTTCCAGGGTGGAAATGGAACAGGACCTCCCTGGAAAATTGATAAAAGATGATGGCTCAGAACTTAGCTATAATCTGCTTTCATTTGGTACAAAAGACACATTTTCTCTGGCTTTGCGGCTTACTATGGCAGAATATTTTCTCCGGGATAAATCAGGGTTTCTTATCCTTGATGACCCTCTTGTAGATATGGATTCGGGTAGACAAGCTCTGGCTGCAGAGCAGATTAACGAATTTGCAAAAACCAAACAGGTAATCTTTTTAACCTGCCATCCTCAAACTGCTGAAATGCTAAATGGTGAATATATTAAAATGGCTTTATAAGATATAAAAATATCGTTACTTACAATATTTAATATTTTTATTGAGTAGGATATTATGGAAAATAAAATAGAATTTGATTATTTAAAAGAACGTGAAAAGACCATTGCTTCATTTGACCAGGATTATAACGGGAAAATAAATGATATTATAGCGAATTTAAATACTATAATACTTAATTTTTTATACTTTTTCTTTAAAGCTCCAAACCAAGTCTTTTCTGATAAAAAGGATAGTGCATTTTTGTTATTTCGTTCTATTGATTATTTATTTTCAGCAATAAGTTTAATGAAACAACGAGCTTTCTTTGAAACATTAACAATTCTTAGACTAGCTATTGAAACATCTTCAACAGCCTTTCATATTTACAAGGATAAAGAAAAACTAAAGGAATTCAAAGCAGGGAAATATAAATCAACTAAATCAATTAATTTTTCGAAAAAATATATACCAAGACTTGGTGAAATATGGGGAGCCTTAAGTCAATCAGCTGTTCATATTAACCCAAGACATGGAATTTATGCATATATCAAAGATGAGTATTTGGTTGAAGGAGGAAACATATGCTTCGGAGAAAAAGAAAAGAATGAAAAACAAAACTACACGCTCATAATACTTACTAAATTATCTTACAGTATTATTTACCGTTTCTTTGAATTGATATTCTATCAAGATGCAAAATATGAAGGAATGGATGTAAAATATAATAAAGAATCTGGCTTAATTAAAATTGCTAAAAAGACAGAAGAAACTATTGATGAATTATTAACAGAATTGATAAAAAATAGTGAATAATACGCTATAAATGACATTTGGCGGGTGGTGCAATAAGGATGGTATGCAATTAATAAACGTAAATATAAACTTGATACAGATGTGCTATTAAATACCAAACGGTACTTATAGCCAACCGTTGTGGGTAATATAATATGACTACTAAAAAGAAATATAATTTTTTATCTAACCCTTGGATAATTGCAATTGGTTCAGTTTTAATAATTAGACTGATTGACTTTCTTACAGGATCAAATATTTGGGAATGGCTAAAAAATATTTTAGTAGTAATCCATGTGTTTTTTAGCCAGAAATTTGAATGGACATTGTACGGTCTAATTCTGCTATTTATATCTGGACCTGCTATTGGGAGATTAATTCTTTGGATAATTTTGAAATTCCAAAATGTACAAGAAGGCTCTTTGCCCGATTGGTTAAAATATAAAAGAGACACGTTTGGTGGAATTGTCTATAAATGGGAATATGTAAAAGACTATGAAGGAAAATATGATATTGAAAATATAATCCCATATTGTCCCAATTGTGAATGCCAATTAATTGGTGAAGATTGTCCTAACTGTAAAAATTCATACTACCGTGAAATAAAATCTAATCATGAACTTGAAGTTTTGATAAGACACAGAATTGAAAAATCGAAATAAATACTGCCTACAATAAAAAATAAACGCCAATAAAACGGTCGTTTAGCATGGCAGGGAATGGTTATTTTGACAACAAAATATGACAAGGGAAGGCTGTATTAGCTTAATAATTTGGTAACTTTTAGCGGACAACCTATAGGACTTGAGGAGTTCTTAACCGGATGGTTGCAACTTTAGGTATTACTATAGATAGACGTTCTAAAGAAATAACTCTTAAAAGGAAAAGCTAAACTATAGAAAAAATAGGATGTGTTGTCCCTATTTAAATTAACTCATTATATTAGCTGAAGGGTTTAATGAAAATTAAAAAGAAAAGACCAAAGAAAGTAGAAAAATCTCCTGTTTCTCTTGGGGTAGTAGTTAGAGAGAATTTGCCATACCCAGTAGTTTATTATCCAAACCATTATGGGACGTTTTTCTCTTTTGCCAAAGATGAATCATCACCAGTAGTTTTATGTCTTTGCTCAAAACCAATTATTGAGAATCTAATCCGACTAAAGAAATTAACTGAACCTTCATTAAATTCAAATCTTTTAAGAATGTCCCTATTAGATAGTTGGTTTTTTCCTGATATTATTGCGAAAAAATCATTGAAGTATGCACATAATCCAACGGAATCTCTAGAATTTGTCGAAGGTCTATGTCATAGATGCAATTTAATTACTCCATCTTTAAGATATTGTCATGAAATGTATGGAGTCGAATTTATACAACATTTTGGTTGGTATTATAACCAAGCATATTTAAGATTAGGAATATATCCAAGAAGTTATATATATTTACCTGAAGTCTGTCCATCTGAATATCAAGAAGACATAAAAAAATGTAAAGAAGCTCAATTTGAATATCAACAGGAATATGACCGATTGATTGCTATTGTTTATGGACCTGACCGTAATGATATTGATAAGAATGAAATAACGTACTGGCACAATATTAAGATAGGCGAAGAGAAAAAAATGATTCGGTTTCGAAGAGAAACACGGCGACTTGATAGGGTATTTACTAAAAAAATTGAGGATATTGTTCGCAAAGAATTTGGTTTTAAGAAAGTCGGAGAGGGTTGGGTATGTGAGACTATTCTTTATCAAATAGTATGCCGAATTTTATATAATCATGAAATACTGCGTCATTATAGACCTGGTTGGTTAGAAGGTTTAGAATTAGATATCTATATACCATCATTGAAACTTGCTTTTGAATATCAGGGACAACAACATTTTCAACCACTTCACGTTTGGGGAGGTCAAAAAGCACTTCAAGATCTAAGAGTTCGTGATGCTCATAAAGTCGAAATTTGCAATAATCTAGGCATAAAGCTAATTACTATTGATTATACCGAACCGCTAGCAGAAGACTATATAAGAAAAATATTTATTGAAAATGGTCTTAAAGTTTGAATATTTTATAGAGATGGATTGACTATCCATGGGCAACTCTGGGTGGGGACATACTTCTCATAACAGCGGAGGTTGCAATTTCGCTCGTTACCGCTCGCTTTATTCAAATTGGCCATCAGTCTCCGGCTTATCTGGAACTGAATTAGGTTCGTTCTAATAGGCGAATCCAAAGGGATGACGACAAACGACCAACTTAGCAAACACGCAGAACATTATACGAAATGTCGCCGATTAAAAGGAGGGGGTATAAATGAAGTTTGATGTAAGAATTTGGGATGTTATTAGAGGATTAATAAAAAAAAATTTTAGTTTTGGAGACATTAAAGACATTATTGGTGTTTCCGGATTACCAATTCATGAGTTATCCTATCTTCAGCAGAGAAGTGGCTCAATCGGTAGCACCAAAAGCCAGCTCATGGATGGAATAGATAAGATTTATTCAGAAACACAGCTAGAACAAAAACAGATATTTATATTAAATCTACTTGAAGAGATCCTAAATAGAAATAGTGATCTACATGATGCAATTGATAGTTTATTAAGAAGTATTGGTTGGCAACTACAAGGGAATATTCCCTTACCTTTAGAATTAAGTATCGCTATCGATCTGAAAGAATTACCGATGACATTTCAGGAAAACATAACGAAAGCCTTAAAAAGGTATAGAGATGGGGATTTCCCTGGTTGCATTACAACAATCTGTGGTTTAGTCGATAATCTTACTGAAAATATTTTTAAATCATATTCGATAGGCGATCATGCATCATGTTCGTATCATGAAAGAGTTGGTAAATCTATTAAAGCTTTCGAAATTGAGTATAAAAATCAATTTAAAGGAATAATTCAAGAAAAAGAACTAAACCATTTATGGGACAATCATTCTAAATCAATAAGTCAAGCTGGATATGTCCTAGGAAGTTTAAGACGCCACTTTTCTGATGTTCATGGTGAAAAAGAAACAAATTTAAAATTTGTCCAAATATCTATAGATTGTGCAATTTATATTATTCGGAATCTATTGAATATATATAAAGAACGATGATTATGACGTCACTTTGTAAACAGCACTTATGTAGCCTTGTAAGATTCGTTTACTTCACCCAAATTGCCCTTTAAAATAGATAGTGACACTTCCCATTTTCTTAGACAATTAATATTTTTTCTTTAAATTAAATAAATAGGGAAGTTGTACCAGCCCAATAATTCGGTAACTTTTTCTAGTTTTTCGTAAGGGGTCTGATAATCAATCCCCCGTGTCTTCTCAAGTGGTTATATTCAAATAAGAAGTTTCCTGGATTATAGATAAGATCTTTAATCGAGTCAAATGAATTAGGATAGAAGAATTCATTTTTGATGATCTTCCAGATCTTTTCGTATTTTTCCAGAATAGGCTTCCATCTTTTTATGAAGATCTGTTAGCTAATTTTTAGAATTAAGTACCAACTTTAGTGGTATAATTATACCAAATAAGTTACTTAATTACTGAGTATGGATAACTAGTCTTTTAAAAAATATTTAAAGATATTTAAAATCAGGATAAAACTTTGCTTGACCAGATGTATTAATAAGAAAGGTGAAGAGAATGGAATATGATAAAGTTAACCAAGAAATAAGACGGGTCGATGCCTATGAAAAAGTAACTGGCAAAGCTAAATTTGGTGCTGACCTTTTCTTCCCTAATATGCTTTATGGTAAAGTTTTACGTAGTAAATATCCTTATGCTCGAATTGTAAAAATAAATATTAAAAAAGCTTTAGCCCTTACCGGCGTGAAAGCAGTTATAACGGCAGAAGATATCCCTAATAATAAATTTGGAGTGATTATCCAAAATCAACAAGTTTTAGCCCAAAAACAAGCCTTGTATATAGGTGATGGGATTGCTGTGGTTGCAGCTGAGACTAAAGAGGCGGCGGCAGAAGCTATAGAGCTGATCGAGGTAGAATATGAAGAATTATCAGGGATTTTTGATCCAAAAGAGGCAGCGAAAGCAGATGCACTATTAGTCCACTCAGAATTAAAAAATAATCAGGTAGTTCATCATCGATTAAGAAAAGGGGATACTGAAAAAGGTTTTGCTCAGGCAGAGGTAATAATAGAGAGAGAATATACTACTCAGTTTGTAGAACATAGTTACATTGAGCCTGAGGTAGTTGTGGCAGTGCCCTATGAACATAATAGTTTAGTTACCATTTATGGTTCGGTACAAAATCCCTTTTCTTGTCGAAATGCGGTTGCCGGCGTACTTAAAGTAGCTTTGAACCAGGTGAGAATAATTCAGAACCATATGGGTGGATCGTTTGGCGGTAAAGATGAAGTAATTTCTTCTATGGCTGCTCGAGCAGCGGTTTTAGCTTTAAAAACAGGCCAACCAGTTAAAATGGTAAATACTCGAGCTGAATCAATCCTGGAAAGTTATAAACGCCATCCTTATCAGATGAAATACAAAGTCGGCGCTACTAAGGAAGGTAAATTAATAGCTATGGAAATTAAGGCTATCGCCGATAGCGGGGCTTATGCCTGCCAGACTCCCTTTGTAACCTGGCGATCGGTGGTTCAAGCAACTGGTCCTTATGAAA
>Ga0315279_10002981_pt1 | contig 24367 bp, 23 predicted proteins | sample YL17G06_20_MG_FD_203694 | JGI IMG/M metagenome (GOLD analysis project Ga0315279, IMG submission 203694) | Sediment microbial communities from Yellowstone Lake, YNP, Wyoming, USA - YL17G06_20 | ecosystem: Environmental > Aquatic > Freshwater > Lake > Sediment | place: USA: Wyoming | collected...
CGGCTGATCGAAAAACTTTGTTCATAAAGAGACTCCTTTAATAGGGTTGTTGATTATTACCAATAAAAAGATACCTTATTTATTGGGGTCTCTTATAAAATCAAAGGATGATAATGCTTTAGGCTCATGGTTCCCCTCGACGGGCGCAGCACAAGTCACCGGGATGACAGACGAAGAGTACCTGTGTAGGTACAAAGGATCATTTATATATTCATTCTATTCGACGCGGACCATATTCCCATATCTGCACGGCATTCGAATCATTCATAGACGCCGATTGGGTATAAAAACCATGGTCTTTAGATTCGGCGATGGTATTGAACCGGGCGTTCGCAATGGGAAATGTTTTCTTATGGTAATGAGTATTGTTATCCAGGTACTTGCCAAATATCTTGTAGCTTTCATCTGAAAAACCATCCCAGGAGTTTCTAATCCAGATGATATCCGGAATTTCGGCAACGTCCCGTTCGAGATTGTTGCAGACAAAACCGATAACAACTTTGCATCCAAGGTAATACATAAAGCAGTGTTCTTCATAATTGGTTGCGACAACCAGATCTTCCGGGTGCTTGTAGCTGGATTGCAGATAAGGTATCACATAATCAAGCGGGCCTTTATAGTGATGTGAAATTTCATAGAAATGGTTTGAGAGCGTTTTGAGCATATTTCTGCTATTGATAATGAGCAGCGCCGATACAAGTGCTGCAACAAATGTTCCGCCATATTTGAAGGAGCGGAATCTCAATCGCACAATTTCGATTATTATAAAAATATCTAAAGCAAGAAACGCTGCAAGGAAAGGCTGCGCCCAAATATAATATCGTTCGTATATCCACGACATTTTTGCGATGAAAAGCAGCGACGCGACAAACACGCATGTGAGCATATCCGAAACCATGGTTTTCTGTTGTAATCCGTCAGGACGACCATGCAAAAGAACCCGCAGCAGCATCATCAAAGCTTTAATAATAATGACGGAATACAGAAGTTCGTTGGCGGCAAAATAATCAAGAATCCTGGAAATATTGGCCAGGTACTTTGTAAATGAGAATGGCGCGTTGTATGAGTAAAATTTAACAACGTTAATCATATTATAAAAACGAATAGCAGGAAGGAGCAAAAGGAACGAAACAAGCAATGGAAGGCAAATCTTGAAAGTTGTCAGCACTTCGCTTTTAAAAAGGGCGCATCCGGTTTTATAACTTGACGAAAGAGCAATAGCCAGTCTGAAACATTCATAGAGAAGTATTCCTGTCCATAGGGCGATCAATGCGGGATAAAAAACATTAAAAAGCATCAATGAAAAAGAAATCATGCATACCCAATACGGGGCGTGGTGCATTGTTTGGAAAATGCGTCTTCGCGCATATATGAAAATGAGGATTGCTGAAATCAGAAGCGCCAGCGAATAGTATCTGACTTCTCTTACGTGCAATGCGAGATAGACCGATGAGATTTCAATGAGGATAAATACGCTGAAATATAAAAGCTTGTCTGATAATTTATTAAAGAGAGGAATTGCCAGAAGAGCGGTAATGAAAATGCCGAAAAAGCCGGCAAGCGCGAAAGGGATTCGCAGCAATGCGGTCTTAATGTATACATTGTCAAATCGTTTCGCAAGCCATGCCCCAAAAGCGCAATAGTAATATTGTCCCCAGACCGAACCGATATAGGCATCGTATTTGTATTTATAGCAGACGGACATGCCGTCCCAGATAAGGTAAATCACGTTTTTCCCATCGTGAACTTTCGGGTATCCAAAGGTGAGTATCTGCTTTGCATACAATGCTGTTTCTGCTTCATCGTTCCACAGGAGAGGATAGGCGATGTTTCCAAATATGCTGAAGCAGAGTGTGCAGGCGAGTAGAACGCTTAGAATTGTTAGAATACTGTTGCCGCTGCCGTATTTCAACATATTATTTCTTTTCCGCAATCACCAGCACAACTTCGCCCAGCAATGAAAAGTAAAGAAGCAGGTTAAGTATGGAACAAAGCGGAGTCAGAATTAAAAAAAGCAGTATATGCGGCAGCAACCGCCAATCGGCTCGCGGTTCCTGAAGCCACTTGAAAAAAAACTGATCCGTATGCGTAATTCTGCTGACGATGCTCTGCACCGATATGAAGGTTGAGTACTCCAGCGAATGAGTGTGGACGGTTTTGATGGTGAATCCGAATTTTGTAAGAACCGCCTGCAAAGTTGACGGCGTAAAGCACGAACGATGATATTTCGGATCAAGGCCAAGCCAGTATCGGGTCGTCAGCCTGCTGCTCCATGAAGCGAAGTTGGGGACTTCAACGATAAATTTGCCGTGCTTATTTAAAAGATTGTAAATCCTGCCGACATACCGATCTGGATTATTTGCATGCTCAAGAACATGCCACATAGTGACCAGATCGAACCGGGTATTGTCAAATTCAATGTTCAATAAATCATTATCTCTAATATCAAGCCGAAGCTTGTTGCGGGAGAATACTATGGCGGCGGGAGCTATCTGGGTCCCTGTTGCCCGGGTATATCCGAAATATTTTTTAAGATAAAACAGGGTATAGCCGCGTCCGCTGCCGATATCGAGAATTGATCTTGCTTTTGGATAAATAGTGGCAATTTTAAATGCCCTGAAAAGTCTGAAAAGGCGGATAATGAATTCTATCCCGAATTCAAACCGCATAGACATTTCATTCCTGTAATAGTTTTCGTACACATTCCGCGTGCTGTCAAAAGCGGAGCCGGCATGCATGATGATAATCCCGCACTCTTCACATTGAGTCAAGAGCATAGGAGCATACCCGGGCAATCGTTTGCATCGGCTATGCGCACAGATTGGCGTGCAATTATCAGCCATGGCAATCATTCATTGTGCGAAGCGGTTTTCCCGCCGATATAAAAAAGTTCCATGTTGAAGACGTGCTTTTCAAACCGGATCTCATTGAAATAAGGGGCACAATGGTCTTGAAGAATGGCTTTTGTATACCGGGTAGGATGTACGTCTTTTGCATACGTTTTGCAAGCGTCGGCAGCGATGAAACGGTGCCATGTGTTTTCGAGTATGAACCAGAGCGGATTAGCGTAGTTGATCGTGCATATAAGAATTTTGCCGCCAGGCTTGAGTATTCTCGCCAGCTCCTTGAGGGCGCGCATCGGCTTGGTAAAATGTTCGATAGCGTCTAAAAACAAGATGATGTCCAGAGAATTATCGGCAATTGGTATCTGATAGAGGCTTCCGACGGAATAAAAACCGCTGAAATATTGTTTGCAGAATTGAATTGCCGCATACTGTTCATCGATCCCGAATATCGAATAATCCCGCGTATACGCTCCGGTGATGTTTCCAATTCCGCACGCCGCATCAAGAATCAGTGATGCTTTATCGCTGCCGGCTAACATTTTATTAACCGCTGCATGCTTTGCACGATGATAAACGGATTGCGGGAAACAATCGGTTCGCTTAAGGTATTCCAGGTAATATGAACTCATGCTGTCTTACAGCCTTTCCTCCAGCCTCTCCACCACCGTCTTCAGCGCCTTCACCCGCGCGTAGAGCTTGCAATTCGCCTCCACCACGGTCCACGGCGCGTAGGAGGTGCTGGTGCGGAACAGCATTTCATCAACCGCCTCTTTATACTGGTCCCACTTTTCGCGGTTGCGCCAGTCCTCATCCGTGATTTTCCATTTTTTATAGGCGGTCTTCTGCCGGTCCTTGAAACGGCGCAATTGCTCTTCGGCGTCGATATGCAGCCAGAATTTGACGATCACGGCGCCGAAATTGTTCCATTGTTCCTCCATTTCATTGATTTCTCGGTAGGCGCGTTTCCATTCGTCATCGCGGCAGAAACCTTCCACGCGCTCCACGAGCACACGGCCGTACCAGCTCCGGTCGAAGATGGTGATATGTCCGGCCTTGGGCATTTTCACCCAGAAACGCCAGAGATAATGATGGGCCTTTTCCACGTCGTTGGGCGCGGCGATGGGGGACACTTCGTAGCCGCGCGGATCGAGCCCCTGGGTAAGCCGCCGGATGTTCCCGCCCTTGCCGGCCGCGTCCCAGCCTTCGTAGACGATGACTACCGGGATGCGGCGCAGGAAGATCTCGTATTCAAGCCGGTTGACGCGTTTCTGGCAGGAATCGATGAGTTTGTCGTACTGCTTGCGTTCGAGAGATACCGAGGTGTCGATCTTGTCAAGGAATGATTTGCCCATTTTGGGAAGGATTACGCGCTTGTGGGCGGGTGATTTGGCGGCTGGGCGGTCCAGGGCCGGCTCGATGGCCTCGATGATCGTGGAAAACACCTTGACTGTCGCAAATCTGCGGTCATGCGATGGTATCACGGTCCACGGCGCCCACGAGGTGCTCGTTTTTTCCAGCATCCCTTCGATGGCTTTACGGTATTTCTCATATTGTTTATGGCGCTTGAGGTCGTCTTTTGTGACTTTCCACCGGGTAGATTTTTCGCCGAGAAGGTTCTTGAAACGCTTTTTCTGTTCCGCCTTGCTGATGTGAAGGAAAAATTTGACGATCACCGTGCCGTCGTCGGCAAGCTGCCGCTCGAATTGATTGATTTCATCATAGGCGCGCCGCCAGTCATCTTTGTCAATGAGCTTATCAACGCGCTCCACAAGCACGCGGCCGTACCAGCTCCGGTCGAAAATGGCGATGCGGCCTTTTTCCGGGGATTTGGTCCAGAACCGCCATAAAAAAGGACGGTGACGCTCGTCATCGTTGGGCGCATTGGTGGGGTTTACGTTGAATCCGCGCGGGTCAAGCGCCAGAATCACGCGGTTGATCATGGTGCCCTTGCCGGCCGCGTCCCATCCCTCGAATACGATCATGATCGGAAGCCCGGCCTCGCGGGCTTTGCGCTGCAATTCCGCGGCGCGCAGCGTGAGATCTTTCATGATCCGCTTGTACTGCGGCTTGCCCAACTTCTGGGAGAGATCGATGGTCTCAAGCATGGTTGTTCCTTTCGGCGTTGATGCGTTGCCGGTGTTCGGCGACTACTCCGCGGGGCACAAAGGCCAGTCCCGCGGCGATGAGCGCCGGGACGATAATCAGATCGTCAAGTTGCCCCAGCACGGGTATCCAGTCGGGTATCAGGTCAAAAGGGAGAAAAAAATAGCCGATGCCCGCGGCCAGAAGGATGCGCGCGGCCCAGGGCGTGCGCGTATCGCGCAGCACCGCCTGATACACGGCGATTTCGCGTTTGACAATGCCGGCGAATTCGCGAAGCGTGCCCAACGGGTGCCTCCGGGGAAAATCGTCAAATGCTCTTTTGTCCGATTCTCGTCATAAGGCTGTAGGTCATGATGCCGAATATGACCATGGCGACCAGAAATGCGGCATAGGCGATGGGCCAGGCGATGTTGCGCGTCATCATGGAATATTCCGACATGCCGCCGATGCCGGCCAGCAGATTGAGCGGCATGAAAACGATATTGATGATGGTAAGCCGTTTGATCAGGATATTCAGGTTGTTGTTGACAATGGAGCCCCGCGCATCCATCAGGCCGGTGAGGATGTTGAGGTATATTTCGGCCTGCTTCTGGCATTGCTGGTTTTCGATGATGATGTCTTCCAGCATATCGGTGTTCTCCGCTGTAAAGCCGATCCTCGCGGCCGTGGCCTTGAGCTTGTCGATCACCTTGGCATTGGAATTGATGCCGTCCAGGTAATACACGAGGCTTTTTTCCAGGGAGAACATGTTGATCAGGTATTTGTTTTCCATGGAGGCGTTGATCTTCTGCTCCAGCTCTTCGGAGACGCTGTTGATCACGCGCAAATGCCCGATGAAATGGGAGATGGTGCCGTAGATGATCCTGATCAACACGTCGAGAGGGGTTTTGACTTTTGAGAAATGCTTGCCTTCAACTATCTGGATATCTTCGGCCATCACAATGAGTATGCGGCCGTCCTTGAGCAGGAATATGCCCATGGCATTTACTTTAAAAAGCATATTGTCGGTCGATGAATAATTCTTGGGGCGCTTGATGATCAGGATCGTGTAATCGTCTTCGAATTCAAAGCGGGAAAGCTCATTGAAATCCAGCGAAGAATGCAGGTCGTGTTCGTCGATTTTGTAATTCTGGATGATGTCGGCGAATTCCGCGGCGTCGGGCGCAATGGACAGGATCACCTGGGCTTGCGCCTTGTCCGGGCATTCGCCCAGCTTTGCATTATCGATCCGGAAATATTTCAGCATCATTGCCTCCGCTCGGCTCTTGACGGGTACGACGCATGCGGCTGCGGCTTAGCGTTGCTAAAATACATCAGGAGAAATCGCAGGCGCGCCCGATTCATTATATCATTCGATCAGGGGGGGAATGCAATGGGAAATCACCGGGCGGCGATCTCGATCAGCATCCGGGCGGCCGCGGGCCGGTCATGGAGCGCCCAGTCGGCCGGGTCGGCCGGCCGCGCGCAGCGGATGATTTTCTGCAGGCAGGCGCGCGCCGGTTCATACTGCTTCCTTCGAATATGCAGGTCGGCCAGATCCAGCCATGCCCGCGTATAATTCGAGTCGGCCGAAACGGCGCGGCAAAGATAGATTTCCGATGAGTCAAGACTACCGCCGGCAAAGCCCGGCAGCTCCATGAACAGCATGGCTTTCACGTCGAGCGCTTTCGTGTCTGCGGGATCGAACCGGAGCGCTTTATTGACATTGCGCCGGATCTCGGGGACCATGCCGAGTGAATTGAGCACCCCCTTGGTCTGGCCGATGCGGCCGGCGGTGATGGCGGTCCAGAGATAGCCCGGGGCATGCGACGAATCAAGGGCCAGGGCCGCGGCTGCGCAGCGCTTTCCGGATTCAAAGCAGCGGATTTTTTCTTCTTTCTTTGCGGCACGATCGCCCAGATTATAATAGACCCGCGCCATTTCGATCTGTGCGTCAACATTCGTGGAATCCGCCGCAAGCAGGCGCGTCAGCATCGCAAAGCTTGCGTCCAGGTTCGCGGGATTCAGGTGCCGGTTCATGCGCAGCGTTTTGGCAGAATCGAGTTGGGAAGGTCCGGCAACCGCGGCGGATGTGGCAAGAAGAAGGTACAGGCTGATCATGAGCCGCATGGCGAATCCTCCGCGGCAGTGGTTTAAAAACTGTATTTCATCCTCACATACACTTCGTCCTGATCGTCCGCCTTCCCGAAAGTCGATCCGGAAGATCCTTCGATAACATGCGCGCCCAGGGTAATTTCCGTATTGTCCACCGGACGCCAGCCGATTTCCGGCAGCCAGGCGGCGGCAGCGCTGCCGCCGATGTCGCTCCAGTCGTGGATCTCGATGGCCGCGTTTGCGGGCTTGATGATAAGCCGGTCGTCAAAGCCGGTCCACGAGGCGTCGATGATCAGGTAATCGAAGAGGCTGTCGCCCCGTTCGTGGAGAAAGCCGTGGACGAACTGACCATTCAGGTAGATATTGTTTTTAAAGGTATAGTCGGCGCCCACCACGAATTTGAAATACGGATCGTCAAGCACCGCGGCCGGCGCGGGAAGCATGCCCGATTGAACAACGAACATGCCGATGGCCCCCCGGGCCAGGCTGTCGGAAAGCGCGATCGTCATATCGGTTTTTTCCGGAAAGAAGAGGGCGCCTTCCGCGCGCACCCCCACATCGCCGATGGCGCCGGCGCAATCCAGCCCGGCGATCCGGAGTCGCGGATAGTAAAGTTCGGCGCGGATTTTCGCATCGGCCGCGATCGTGCCGATAAAATTGCTGAAATCGAGCGCCGTTATGGTCACGGTGCGCGCAACCGGCAGATCGTCACGGACATAGGCATAGCTGGCCGACAGGTCCCAGTCGAACAGTTTTGCCGTCGCCCGTAAACCGGCCTGGGTGCTCTGCGACGGGGAGATAAGCGGCATGGTGACCGTATCCATGGTGTCCGATACGGTGACGCCGGGAATGATTTTCGCATTCATTGAAAAAAGCGATTGCGCCATCTCGGAACGCGGCAGCACCGCGGGCTTAAAGACCGGCACGACGCCGGCCTGGATGGAAATGCCGCCCAGATAAACGGTCGCCTTGACGGCGTCCGCTCCCTGCCTGCGGCCGAAATCCCAGATATCTTCCAGGTCCAGAGGGTTCAGGTTGTCGGTGGGATTGATGCGGTCGGCCGTGCCCCAGGCAAACCGCTGGCGGCCGATGCGCAGGTCCAGATGGTTGCCTGCCAGCGCATAGACATCGAAATAGGCCTCGCGCAGGTCAATGTTCCATGGCGACAGCCGGTCCTTGGAATAAAGGTCGTCCAGGTGTTTGACTACGGGGAAACCGAGATAGCGCAGCCAAAGGTCGGCGGCAAAACGCGACTGGCCGGGCAGGGCCGCGGCCCCGGAGAGGTCAAGCCGGTATTCCTGCCACGAAAAGTCCTGATTGCCATATACATGCACGCGGGTATCGGCCAGCAGGCTGCCGTTAAGGGAGAGCGGTGATGCACCTTCGGCCTGCGCGAATGCTGAGACGGTTGCTGCTATCGTGCAGAGAATGGTTTTATAGGATAGGCCCATGGACAGCTCCTTATTGCTCCAGATACCGTTCCGAGAACCGGTCGTCCGCCACATTCGTATCATGCTTGACCGACAGCACTTCAAGCCTGGTTTTATGGCCGGTTTTCAGGTCCTCCATGGTCATGTATTTCGATTCCCAGTAGGCGCCGATTTTTTCAACCTTCTCCCGTGTGAGGGTCTTATAGGCCGCGCCCGCCTTGTCGAAATATTCGACCTTTACGGGATAAAGGTTGTCGGCCCGTATGGTCACCAGCAGCTTTGAATACTCGGTGATGGTGCCGGTTTTAGGCGTCAGCTGCAGCACACAGGAGACCGAGTCTTTTTTGACAAAGGACGGGTCCCAGCACTCCGCATAGCGCCGGGCTTCGAGGTTTTCATAGGAAAAATCACTCCCGGCAAACCGCTGGTTCTTGACATGTCCGGCAATGCGGCGCGACTTGCCGAACGCCGGCAGGTAAAAATACATGACATCGTTGGGAAGCGACAGAAAACCGATGCCCTTCTGGTCGGCCGGGGCCAGGAATTTCATGAGCCGGTGGAACGCACCTTTTTCAAGCAGGTACATTTCGCGCACGCTCTGGCGGCCGTTCCTGTCTATCAGCGTGAAACGGATCGTCATCTCCTTGTCTTTCATGGCATAGAGCACGTCGTCGACTTTTGCGAGGACCTGCGCGGCCGTGGGCCCTTGGTCCTGCGACAAGGCCGGGGAAAAAACCGCCGTCATGATGATCCCCGCTGTGATTGCCCGGATGCGTATGCGCATGTAAACCTCCCGTTTGCGTTAAATGCTTCAGCCGGCGCTTCGACCGCCGGGTCCCGTGCGGCCGGCCCGTCTGTTTCCCGGCGAATAAAGATAGAGCAGCGCCGCAGGCAGCACCGTGATTGACGCCAGCGACGATGCGGCCATGGCAATGGCCACCAGGATCCCGAATTGTTGCAGCGGCACCAGATCGGCAAAGAGCAGCACGAGAAAGCCCATGCTGACGGTGACGGCGTTGATGAGTATGGCCGTGCCGGTCGTGGCGAGTGCCGTGCGCACGGATGCCTGCGCATCGCCCGTGGCCTGATATTCACGGATGAAGCGATTGGTGAAATGGATGGTATAGTCCACGCCGATGCCGATGGCAACGCTGCCGATGATGACGGTCACTACGTCAAGCGGATACCCGGCCCATCCCATGAAACCGAAGATCACCGCAAGGGCAAAGCCCAGGGGAATCAGGCCGATGAGCCCGCGCACAAACGAGCGCATGAGGAAAACGACGCACAGGAAAATCAAAACGATGGAAAAGGTCAGGCTCTGGATGAGCGACCAGAAGATGCTTTCGTCCAGATTGCGGTAGATGTAATGAAGGCCGGTCTGCTCGAACGAGACCGTCGACGATGCGTGGCCGCGGATCCATGCGTCGATGTCCCGTACCAGCGTCCGCACCAGCCGGGTGTTGACATTAGAAACAGTCGCCTGGATGACCGCTTCGGTATTGTCGGCGTTCACCATCTGGCTTATGATATCTTCGCCGTCGATGAGGAACCGCAGGTTGCGCACCTTGTCGCGCCGGTCGGGGACCCGCTTTCCTTCGCCCATCACATCGTTCATCTCTTCGATCACATCGGCGATGGATTGCGGATTGGCAACATTCTCCTGTGTCTTGAGGAACTCTTCCATCTCGCGCATGAGAGAGAGAACGGCCGGATCGTTGATGTCGCCTTTGACGAGGACCTGAATGGGGGTGGAGCCGCCGAACCGTTCGCGCAAAACATGCTCGGCTTTCCGGATGGGGGTTCCTTCTTTGAAATAGTCGAGTATGGTGGCTTTGCGCTCGACACGTGGAATACCGGTGATGCAGATTGCCATTATGATTGCGCCGCAGCCGATAACCAGGCCCGTGCGTTTACAGATAAAAATCCCCACCCGTTCCAGAAATTTCGAGCGCGTCTCCGCACGGCCGGATGCGGCCGCGTTGCGCGGGGGCGGCCAGAACGAAAGCAGCGCCGGGACCAGCGTAAGAGCAATGATGAGCGCGAAGGCGATGCCCAGGCTTGAAAAAATCCCGAAATCACGGATAAGCGTGAGATAGGAGCTGAAGAGAAATGATAAAAACCCGATGACCGTTGTCAGGCCGGCAAGAAAGACCGGCAATCCCACTTCCCCAAGCATGTGGCGCGAGAGTTCGCGGCGGGTCCGGAATTGCGGCGCGCATTCATAATACTTGCTGACCACATGGATCCCGTAGGCGCTGCCCACGGCCATGAGGATCACCGGGATGATGTCCGAAATCACGGTGATGGGTATGGAAAACATGCTCATGAAACCCATGGTCCAAACGGCGCTGATGAGCACGGTGATAAGGGGCAGGAACACGCCGCGTACGCTGCGGAAGCTTGCCGCCAGCGTGATGATGACCACGATGATGCAGATCGGTATCAACGACAGCAGGTCATTAAAGACGATGGTGTTGATATTCAGCATCTGAAAAGGAAAGCCCGCATAATAGATCTTCCCGGCGGGCTTTTTCTTTTCGACAATGGCTTTGAGGGCCTTCACGGCCTTCATCTGGTCGGCGTCCTGGCGCAGCCGGCAGACGATAAGTGTGGTTTTCGCATCGGCTGATACGATGCGGCCCGCGTACCGTTCCCTGGATAGCGCATATCGTTGCAACATCGCAAGCGAATCACGGTCCGACGGAATGGCGAATTCGTCAATCAGCCGCCCGATTTCCAGTCCCGCATCGCTGTTTTTGATATCCATGATATTCGTAAGGCTCGTGACATACGAAACTTCGGGCATCAGCCTGAATTCGCCGGTCAGGTCGCGTATGAGCCCCAGCGTGCGCGGGTTGAATACGCTGCTGTCTTCCTCAACGGCAACCATGGCAATCGACGTGCCGCCATAATCGCGGCCGATGGCTTTAAACGCGCGCACGACCGGATCGTCGTCGGGAAAATAGCTGACGATATCGGGATTGACTTTAAGGTCTTTGAGAAACCAGCCGGTCGCGGCCGTCATGCCGATGATGGCGGCGATAATCGCATAGCGGAAGCGGATGACACAGGCGGCAAAGGCATGCATGGCGAATGTCCGTGTCAGCGGCGTACGATGCCGCGAAAGAGGATTTCCAGCAGCTTGTCAAGGTTGCGCTCGATCTCCCGTCCGCTGCCGCGCACCGCCCATTCGTATTCATAGCCTTTCATGGCGATCAGCACGGCCTGGCTGGTGAGATCAAGGTCGTTTATCTGAAAGACCTTGCGCTTGACGCCGTGGTCCAGGATCTCTCTGATCGCTTCGAATTCCTGGCGGTCGTAGGTTTCACGGATCTTCTGGATAAAAGCATAGTGTTTGAGATAGTCGTCCTTGAGTGCATTATAGACATTGAGCAATTCGCGCAGGCATTGCATGCGGAAGATGATGAACTGTCTGAGTTTTTCCTGGGGCGACTCGGCCGCGGCAATAGCGGTCTCAAGGCGCATCTTGAAGACGTCCATCTCTTTTTCCAGCACCGCCTTAAACAACTCTTCCTTGTCCGTGAAATAGTAGTAGAGGGAGCTTTTTCCCATGTGCGCTTCCCGCGCGATGTCATCGAGGGTGGTTTTGGAGAGTCCATGACGCGCAAAGAAGGAGCCGGCGATGCTCAGCAGGTGCAGACGGCGTTCTTCGGTCGTTTTTCGGGGAGATTTCGGCATAATCGGCATTTTCGAACAAATTCGTTTTATATTCGAATATAGTATCGGGCCGTGGCGATATTCAATTGCAGGGGGCGGAATGAAGGCATTAAATCAGATCAACCACGCTTTCGAAAAACCGGCGGTCTTTCGGATGGGTCAGCATGCCCACGACGTTCTTTTTATCAACCCACCGCGCTTCGGGGTTGTGGGCGTCAACAGGGGAGAGCTTTGTCCGGCGGGTGCGGAAAAGAAACATGATGATGGTTTTACGCTCCGACGTATCGTCATTGCCATCAAGGCCGATCTTATAACGATTGTAGCGGCCGAGATCGCGGATATACTCGAGTTTTCCAATGCCGCTTTCTTCATGGATTTCGCGCATTGCCGCGGCAAGGGGTTCTTCGCCGCGTTCGAGATGGCCTTTGGGCAGGGACCATGAGCTGCCGCGCTGGTTGACAACCAGGACTTTCCCCGCGCGGTTCAGCACCACGCCGCCGGCGCTCGTTGTCTTTTTCATGTTCGGATCGGCTGCGCCGTCAATTGGCGTCGGTTTTTTTCGACAGCTTTTCGATTTCATCGCGCAGGCGCGCGCATTCTTCGTATTTCTCTTGGGCGATCGCCTTTTCCAATGCCGATTTCAATTCCTCAAGTCTGGTTTTCGGCACAACGCTCTTCTCCGGTTCTTCGGGCGGTGTCTCTTGTTTCTGGCCCTGCATGAGTTGCAGGTCGATCATCATGCTCGCTTCTTCCATCACCTTTTCCGCAACCTGCACCAGCGCCTTGCAGCGCAGTGCCAGGGCAATGGCGTCGGACGGCCGGGAATCGATTTCAAGGGTGCGTTCATCGTTGCTGCGGACGATCAGCTTTCCGTAAAATGTATCGTTGACCAGATCGCAGACTTCCACGCGCAGGAGCGTGCATCCAAGCATATCGAGCACGTTTTTAAACAGGTCGTGGGTCATGGGCCGGGCGAATTTTTCGTCGCCAAGCACGCTGGCGATGGACCGGGCCTCCAGCGGGCCAACGAAAATCGGCAGCGTGCGTTCGCCGTTGATCTCTTTAAGCAAGACGAAAAAGCCATTGGCGTTTGAGAAGGCGACGTTGGTGATGGTGACCGTGATCATGGCGCCGCTTCTTTGGCTACTATATGGTTTCGACCTCGATGGTCTGGACCCGGTCCGGCCCTACCGACACCAGCAGCAATGGTATGGAAAAGCAGAGCTGCTGCAGGCGATCGATATAGCGTCGGGCATTGGCCGGAAAATCGGAAAGCTTTTTACATCCCGAAAGATCGCATTTCCATCCGGGCAACGTCTCATACACCGGTTTTGCTTTTTCAAGCAGATACGGGTCAGCCGGAAAAGAATCGGTTTTTTTGCCTTGAATTTCATAGTGCGTACACATGCTGATGTCGCTGAGTTCTCCGAGAACGTCCAGTTTTGTCAATGCGAGACGGGTCAGGCCGTTCAGGTGCACGGATTTGCGCACCATGACCGTGTCGAACCATCCGCAGCGACGCGGACGGCCGGTTGTGGCCCCGAATTCCGCCCCTTTGGCGCGGATATGCTCGCCGGTCGCATCGGATAGTTCCGTGGGAAACGGGCCGTTGCCCACGCGCGTGGTATAGGTCTTGACGATACCGATGACATGGTCGATGGCCGACGGACCCACGCCGCCGCCGGTGCAGGCCGCGCCGGAGACGGTATTGGATGAAGTGACATATGGATATGTTCCGTGGTCGATGTCCAGAAACGTGCCCTGAGCGCCTTCGAAGAGCAGCCGCATTTTTTTCTGCACCATGGAAAAGAGATACTGGTGCGTATCCGTGATATAGGGGGCGAGTTGTTGGGCCTGTGAACGACAGCATTCGATGATCTGGCCGGCATCCAGTTCGAATTTCTGATGATAATACTGCTCGATGATGAATTTTTTCTCCGCGATATTCTCCTTTAGCCGTGCCACGCATTCGTCAAACCGGAGAAGGGCGCCCACGCGGATGCCTCGCCGCAGCGCTTTATCGGCATAGGCGGGCCCGATACCGCGGCCGGTTGTGCCTATTTTGCCGTCCGCCATTTGCGATTCGGATGCGCGGTCAAATACCTTATGATAGGGGAGAACCAGATGCGCCTGGTCCGAGACGAAAAGTCTTCCCGTCACCGATACGCCATGCGTCCCCAGGTCCCGGATTTCATTGAAAAACTGCTCGCAGTCGAATACGACGCCATTGCCCACGATGCAAACCTTATCAGGATACATTATCCCCGACGGCACCATGTGAAAAACGAATTTGCGGCCATCAACGATCACGGTATGACCTGCATTGGCCCCGCCCTGGTAGCGTATGATGATGTCCGACCTCTCGCTGAGATAGTCGATCACCTTGGCTTTGCCTTCATCACCCCACTGGGTGCCTACCACGACTGCATTGGACATGATAGTGTCTCCAAAAATTAAAAGGCCACCCATCAGCCTGCAATGAGTGGCTTTCAGGTTGAACCATATATGTGACTAGAAAATTAGGTTAAGGAGGAGCAGCGAGTCAATGCAGCCCCGATGTATTTTCCGTACTTTGCCCGCGCCGGTACTGCAGGTTCGGGCGACGCGAGCAACCGTCAGGGCGGCCGTCCCAATCATGAATCTCCAGAACCCGCTGATCGTCCAGAGCAACAGCACGCTATTCCTTGAAGTCAATAATCCGCTTTATAAGGAAGTGCGCGACGCCATCGGCGTTTTTGCCCATCTCGAAAAGAGCCCTGAATTCATCCACACCTATACGATCACGCCGCTTTCGCTGTGGAACGCGGCGTCCCTGGGCATTACGCCCGCCGAGGTTGTTCAGCGGCTCGAGCGCTATTCCAAATATCCGGTACCGCAGAATGTGGTGCAGGACATCATCGAAATAATGGAGCGCTATGGCAAGTATGAACTGCGTTCTCGCAACGGCGATCTGGTGCTTTCGGCCGGTGATTCCGATGAGTTCGATTACCTTTTAATGCATCCGAAAATCAGGCCGCTGGTGGGCGCGCGGATCGACAAATCGAGTGTCGCGGTCCCGGCCGGCAATCGTGGCGTGCTCAAACAAGCCTTCATCATCCTGGGATTTCCCATAAACGATCGCGCGGGCTATGTGGACGGCGAACCGTTTCCCGTTCATCTGCGCGCCGCATGCCGGGACGGCGCGGCGCTTACCGTCCGCGTGTATCAACGCATGGCGGCTGAGAGTTATATGGGCGATGCGGCCATGCCCGGCGGCAGCGGCGTTGTGGTGTTGCCCTGCGGCACGGGCAAGACGATCGTGGGCATGTACGTCATGTCGCTGCTTGGGCGGCGCACGCTGATTCTGGTGACCGGCGTTACCGCGGCGCGCCAGTGGAAAGAAGAGATTCTTGACAAAACAGATATCCCCGCGGACGCCATCGGGGAATATTCCGGCGATACCAAAGAAATCAAACCCATCACCATCGCCACGTATCAGATCCTGACCTATCGCCGCAGAAAAGAGGATGATTTCGTCCACTACGGGCTTTTTCAGTCGCAGAACTGGGGACTGATCATTTACGACGAAGTACACCTGCTTCCGGCGCCGGTCTTCAAATTTACCGCCGAAATCCAGGCGCGGCGCAGGCTTGGCCTGACGGCGACGCTCATTCGCGAAGATGGCCACGAAGCCGACGTTTTTTCACTCATCGGACCAAAAAAATTCGATGTACCGTGGAAGGACCTGGAAGCGCAGGGATGGATCGCCACGGCCCGCTGCGTGGAGATCCGCGTGGATCTGCCGCCGGCGGAGCGGTTGCGCTATTTCTCCCTTTCGCCGCGCGAACAGATCCGTCTTGCCTACGAAAACCCCATCAAGCTCGATGTGGTGCGAAAAATCATAGGGGACCATCCCGAAGACCGCATCCTCATCATGGGACAATATCTCTCCCAGCTTGATGAGTTCACCGCGGCTTTTGACATTCCGGTCATCACCGGCGCCACGCCCTATGCAAAACGCGATGAGTTGTATAACCGTTTCCGTGCCGGAGAGTTGCGCAGGCTTATTCTGTCGCGGGTGGGCAATTTCGCCGTCGACCTTCCGGACGCGAACGTGGCGATCCAGATTTCCGGCACCTTCGGCTCGCGCCAGGAAGAGGCGCAGCGTTTGGGCCGCATCCTCCGCCCCAAGAAAAAGGGCCAGCAGGCCGTGTTCTATTCGATTGTCACACGAGAATCGCGTGAGTTGGAATTCGCCATGAAACGCCAGCTATTTCTGGCGGAACAGGGCTACGGCTACGAGATCCGGTATGAGGGGGAACAGCCCGCGCCGTCGCCCGCTGTGGAATAGCGGGGACCCGTCAGACCGATGCTTTTTCCGCGGGAATATTCTTGAAGAACCGGATGCCTTCCTCCACAAGACCCATGTCCACGCAGGTGTTAAGGCAGGGCCCGTTGGGCCGGTCGTTGATCACGCCGTACACGGGGATCGGATAGACGTCCTGTATTCCCAGCGTCAAATCCCGCTCGCAGGCCACCGCAACGATGCCGTCGGGGCGCATCTGCTTGACTACACGGCGCGCCAGGGTGCCGCCGTTCACCACCTCGAGCTTGAGATCGTACCGCTTGCCGATGCCCACCAGGTCGCCCACGCGGCACCGGCCGCACTGTACGCAGTTGTAAATGTTCCCCGTGATTTTCCGGTTGCACACGTCGATCTGCAGGCAATGCGGGAGCAGGATGAGGATGCGGTCGCCCAGAAATCGTTTGCGCTGGGCGATGGTCATGGCGTTGTTGACCTTGACAAACGATGTGCGGAGCGTGTTGCGGTTGATGCGGAAAAACTGGGCCAGAAACACGGCGATGGGGAAGAGGAGGGTGACCGTGACCGACCGTTTCCCATGGGGATAAAGCAGGTCCATGCCCGTGATCACGGTAATGGTGATCAGCAGAAGCCCGCCGCCCAGCACGAGCAGGAAAAACCCTTCGATGCCCGCGGCCGCCAGAACCAGGTAGTCGTGGATTTCGTGCAATCGGGGATAGATCAGGTAAAATCCCAGCGTACATACGCCAAAGATAAAAAAATAGCCCGCCCAGCAGAACGACAGGAACGGCGCCATTCTCCATGCCTTTCGCCATGAATCCGACGCGACTTGCGCCATGGACCGATGGCGGGCATCCGCGATGCTGATGGGGGTGGCGGTCATAGGTCGGCTCAGGAATAAGAACCGGGAATTCAGGACATTATCACATGCTCTACGCTCTTGACTTCGGGAAGTTTTGTCTTGAGATAGCGTTCCACGCCGTTTTTAAGTGTGTAGGCGGCGCCCGGGCACCCGGCGCACGCCCCGCGCAGCTTTACCTTCACGACACCGTCTTCCGTCACGTCGACCAGCTCGATATCACCGCCGTCGGCCTGAAGATTGGGCCGGATCTCATCGATTAAGGTCTGTACTTTCTCTTTCATAAGGCCCCGCCTTTCGGTGAAATAATGGTATCCGCTTTATCGCATATTTTCAAGTGAAAAATAGCATGGGATGCTCCGCATATACAATTTTATCCGTGAATCTGCTCTTCCGGCATCGCCTCCGCATGCGCAGGAACCGGCATAATGCCTTGATTTCAATACTGCTGCCGCTTTCATGCAATGCGGCGTGATGAGGGCCCTCATTCCCATCATAGCACCCTGGAAGGTCGCTGGAAATCGCCATGCATCTGTATACGGAATTGCGGCCCTGAAAATTTTCGCTAAAGTCATCGCCGGATCTGCCGATATTCTTAACAGGAGAGTCTGCAATTTTCGCCGGGGCAAGCGCAAAAAAAAGGCAAAGATCGTAAGATCTTTGCCCTAATGTGCTTTCGCACGGAACAGGAAACGGCAATTTCCTATCTAATGATATCGGCACTCTTTTACATATTCTTAAGCTTTATTTATCATGATCCAGCAGATCGTGAATGCCACGGACGACATCCACAGACTGCCGCACCTGAACAGGGTGAAGCACAAGGCGCAGCGCATTGCCCAAACCGGACCTTCATTTTCCGATATCCTCTCCATCAGTCAGCAATCTCAAGATAAACCGCCCGAGATCCGGCAGGACCTGGTGAACGCGGTAAAGGCTCGCATGAAATCCGGCTTTTATAATTCCGCGGAGGTAGTGGATGATCTGAGCGATTCGTTCGCCAAGGCGTTTAATCTGCGGACATAGCCGGCTGGTTCCGCTGCATTCCATCCCCGATAATCAGCTTCAATTATTTTCTATCCTTCATTCCACGCGGATCGGTTTTTTAATGCCCATGCTTCCAGAATTCATTGCCTTTTATTCCCGGAAAAACCGATGGTGGGCGCCCATTGTCATCGGCCTTGTATTTTCCATCTGCTTTGCCCCGTTGGATCCCGGAATGCATCCGCTTCTTTTTCCATTCCCGTTTTTCGGGTTCGTTGTCCTGATCCCACTTTTCGCATTTGCATCCCAGACAAACCGGCGCCGGGCGTTGTGGCATTCCTATCTCTATGGCGTGGCAGCGTGCATCAGCCAGTATTACTGGGTCAGCTTTGTGCTGGCCGAAGGCTTATGGCCCTTGATCGCGGCAGGCACCGTGCTGCTGTGCCTGTACCTGGGGCTCTATTTTTTGCTGGCGGCGATGGCTTGCAGATTTGCAAAACGGCATTTCCCCGTCTGGTATCCGGCAATCGTCCCGGCCTTCTGGGTGTGTCTGGAATGGGCGAGAGGGTCCGGCGAACTTTCGTTCCCCTGGAATTTCTTGGGATATACCCTCACGCCGATCCTGCCCATTGCGCAACTTGCGTCAATCTGCGGCGTTTTCGGCTTGTCGTATCTGGTCGTTCTTGGAAACCTTCTGCTGTTCGACTGGTTGCGGGAATGGCAATCGTCCGGCGGCTGGCGCAACCGGCGTCTGCGGTTTGTTGTTGCATTCGTCATTGGACTCGGCGGTGTTTCGGTATGGGGATTTTTCCGGTCTTCCGGACCCTTGCCCGCCGGCGGTAGAATGAAGATTTCCCTCATCCAGACCCATTTCAACCAGAACCAGTGGGGCAGCAACTCGCTTGACACCTCGTTTGCCGTGGCCGAAACCATGGTCTATCGCGCGGGCACGCAGAAACCCGACCTGATCATCCTGCCGGAGAGCGCCCTGCTCTGCTATCTCAGCCGCCGGTCTTCACTATGCGGCCGTGTCATCCATTGGCGCGATTCCGTGCGCGCGCCCGTGTTCGTGGGTGCGCTTGACTGGACGCGACCCTCCACCCGGTCGTATTACGAATACTGGGTATATAATACGTCCTTTTTTCTTGGCCGCGATGCGCAGGTGTTGCGGCCCTATTATAAAATCAAACTGGTGCCGTTTTCCGAAGCCCTGCCGTTTGAGGCGCGCATTCCGCTGTTGAGCCGCGTCAATCTGGGCGAGGCGGATTTTCATGCCGGCGTTGACCCGGAGGTCGTGGATGTGGCGCCGGGCGTGCGCGCCGGGCCGTTGATCTGCTATGAAATAATCTATACCGACTTCGTGCGGCGCCGCGTGCGTTCGGGCGCGAACCTTTTAGTGAACATCACCAACGACGGGTGGTTCGGACATTCGGCCGCGCCCTTTCAGCACGCGGCCATGGCGCGCATGCGATGCATCGAAAACGGCGTTGCCCTGGCGCGGTGCGCCAATTCCGGCATCAGCGAATTCGTGGACGCAAAAGGCCGCGTGCTTTCCAAAACGCGATTATATACGCGGACGGTGCTCACCGATACGCTGCCGCTTTCGCGCATTCATACGATCTACTCGCGCGCGGGGGACTGGCCGGTATGGGTTTCGATGATCATCGCGGCACTGGCGCTGGGGGCGGGATGCATTATCGGACGCAGAAAGCAAGATAAAGCTTTCGCACAGAGTTCACGGAGTTGAAGAGAGTTCACAGAGAGGAAAATAAATTGTTTTTAGGGAAACCATCATGGCTCTTGTTTTCCCTCCGCGGTCTCAAGCGAAGGCTTGGCGGAGCGGGTGCGATAGTTTTAAGATTGGGGATTTATGGATCTTAATGAATTATCATCAAAAATCATTCAGGCAGCAATCGAAGTCCACAAAGAACTTGGACCTGGCTTATTCGAATCCGTCTATCGGAAATGCCTCGCGTTTGCCTTGCGCGAGATGGGACTTAAAGTCGAGGAAGAAGTGCCGGTCCCAATTGATTTCCGGGGACATCGAATCCAGGATGAAGGATTCAGGATCGATCTCCTTGTCGAAGACGCAATTATTTGCGAATTGAAGGCAGTTGAGACGATGAATAAGCTTTTTAAAAGGCAATTGCTGACGCATTTACGGTTATCGAAAAAGACTTTGGGTTTGCTTATTAATTTCAATGTTGAAATGCTCAAGGATGGAATAACGAGGATGGTGAATTAGAGGTAAAGACAAAAGAAATAAGCTTTCGCACAGAGTTCACGGAGTTGAAGAGAGTTCACAGAGAGGAAAATAAATTGTTTTAGGGAAACCATCATGGCTCTTGTTTTCCCTCCGTGATCTCAAGCGAAGGCTTGGCGGAGCGGGTGCGATAGTTTTATTATGAAGGGCGCGGCCCGCCGGCCGCGCCCTATCCCTTTCTCCCCAGCAATTCCCGTGCATGCTTTTTGGCAATCTCGCTGTCGCCGCCCAGCATGCGGGCGATTTCATCCACCTTTTCCCCGTCCTCGAGCTTTTTCACCCGCGTGACCGTGCGGCCGCCGGTCTCTTCTTTGTAAACATGGTAGTGGTGGTCGGCGATGGAGGCGATCTGGTGCAGGTGGGAAATACAGACCACCTGATGGCTCGCGCGCAACGCATACAGCGCCTGGGCCACTTCGTTGGCCACCATGCCGCCGATGCCGGCGTCGATTTCATCGAAAATGAGGATCGGCACGCGGTCGTGGCCGGCCACGACCGCCTTGATGGCCAGCATGAGCCGCGATATCTCGCCGCCCGACGCGGTCTTGACAAGAGGAAGCGGCGGCTCGCCGGGATTGGTCTGTACGAAAAACTCAACGGCTTCCAGACCTTCGGGCGCGGGCGCATCGAACGCGGCAAAGCGCGTTTTCCAGACGCCGCCCGCAAGGCCCAGTCGTTCCATCTGCGACGACACGCGGCGGTCGAAATCCGCGGCCGCTTTTGCGCGCGATTCGGAAAGGCGCAAACCGGCTGCGCTGCAGGCTTCGTATGCGGCCCGTTCCTTTTTTTCGAGCAGCGAACGGTCGCCCTCGATATTCTGGACGCACCGGAGGTCGGCGGCAAGCTGTTCCTCTTTGGCAATCAATTCATCAGGCGTGCAGCGGTATTTTTTCCTGCAGCGCTGGATTCTGGCGATGCGGCCGTTGAGCGCCTCGATGCGCGCGGGGTCCGCGCCATCGGACGCCGCATCGGCATACGAGGCGCAAAATCGTTCGAGTTCCGAAACCGTGGCAAGCGCGCCGTCAAGATCGCGCAGCCAGGCGGTCACGGAGGCATCGAATTTCGCCAGGGATTCAATCCGCTTTTTAACCGCGCCCAACTGGATGCCCGGCGAGGCCTGCTCATTGGACAGGATCGCGGCAATCTCCGCCGCAAGGCGGGCGCGGTCGGCCGAGGACGAGAGCAGCGCAAGCTCGTTTTCGGCCTGTTCTTCTTCGCCCGGGCGCAGCCCGAGCGCATGGATCTCCTGGTACTGGAATTCCAGCATATCGCGCTTTTCGGCGAGTTCGCGCGCGCGAAGGTTGAATTCGTCAAGCTCCGCGCGGGCCGCCGCATAGGCCCGGTAGCCCGCATCATACTCGGCGCGCGGGCCCGCAACGCGCGGCAGCGCATCGATGATCTCGCGGTGCGCATCCGGGTTCAATAGCGACTGGTGTTCGTGCTGGCCGTGAAAATCGATGAGCGCGTCGCCGATCTGCTTGAGCGTGGCCAGCGGCAGGGGGACCTGATTGACATAAATGCGGTTGCGGCCCGCGCGGGAAATGGTGCGGCGCACGATGATGGCGCCCTCGTCCAGGGGGATGGCGGCGTCGGCGCACAGTTTTTCGAAGGCCCGGGAGGCGCCGGCAAGCTCGAACACGCCCGATATGTCGGCCTCGTCAAAGCCGCTTCTCACCATTTCGCTTGAGGCACGTTCGCCTAAAAGCAATCCGATGGCGCCGATGAGGATCGATTTGCCCGCGCCGGTTTCGCCGGTAAAAATCGAAAAACCCGGCTCAAAGCGGATGCGCAGGTCGTCAATAAGCGCCAGGTTCTTGACATGTAGCTCACGCAGCATCGGGTCCCGCGTCCCGCTGCTTGTAATTGCGTCCCCAGTCGAGCTTGCGGCGCAGCAGATCGAAACAGGTAAGCGGCGATACCTGCATGATGGCTGCCCGTACGTGACTGCGCGATACGATGATTTCGTCATTGCCCGCAAGCCGCACCGTATCAAGCCCGTCGGCGCTCATGACAGCGTCGTGATCGCCCGGGTCCACCCGCAAGCGAATGAAGCGGCCGGAAGGCAGCACCATGGGACGTTCGGTGAGTGAATGCGGACAGATGGGCGCAAGAAGGAATGCGTCCACCGTGGGCTCCATGATAGGACCGCCGGCGGCCAGGGAATATGCCGTTGAGCCCGAGGGCGTGGCCACGATGATCCCGTCGCCCTGAAAGTTCGTGATGAAATCGCGGCCGTACCATGCGCCGATGGAGAGGAGCCGGGGTCGGCCCGATCTGTTGACAAAAAGGTCATTGAGCGCATGGCAGCGGCGGACGGCGCGGCCGCGCCGCTGCAATTCGATATCGAGCGCCATGCGGCGGACGATCGTATACCTGCCGGCGGCGATGCGCCCGAGTCCGTCCTCCAGGTCTTCCTCACCGATGCGGGTAAGAAAGCCCAGACCGCCCAGGTTGACGCCTGCAACGGGTTTTTTACCGAACCGGCACATATGCACCATGGAAAGGAACGTGCCGTCGCCGCCCAGCGATAGGAAGGCGTCGCTGGCGGCTAAAAAGGCCGCCTCAGAGCGGGCCGCGCGCCCGCTATCGCGCACCCGGCCTTTCAGCAGAGGATGGAACAGCACGGCCATACCGCTGCGCGACGCCCAGCGCTGGATGCGCGCAAGCGTACTATCGAGCCGCGGCGATTTTTTAAACGCCACCACGCCGATGGTGCGGATTTTTTTCATGGTGCCCATCCGATGCACCGCCTAACTCTTGAATTCAATGACGCTCCACAGCCGCTTCGCGAAATCGGGCCATCGCCTGACAATCTGCTCGTCGTTGACGCGCGACGTGCCCATGCACTTGATGCCCGCCACGGCGAAGGCGGCCGCAAGCGGCGCCGGCAGGCTTTCGGTGATGTCGAAGCCGTCGAACTGCCGCGCGCCGTCGATGATCATGCCGTCGGGCATGCCGCCGAACCGCGCGCCGAGTATCTTGACACACGACAGCAACGCCGCCAGACCGTCGGGCAGGTCGCGCCGCAGGTCTTCGAGCCCCCGGAACACCGACTGGCCTTCGGCAAAGGCGGCGCACACGCTCATGGCGGCAAGATGGTCCGCCACGTGGCACGCCGGCCTGCACGTGATATTTCTGCTTGATAAAGCAAAATTCTGCAGCTGCATCATGCCCACGCCGCCGAAACCGCCCTGCTTTTCCTCCTGGATCGCGGGGCGGCAGCCCATTTTGCGCACGTAATCCACGGTCTGCAGGTCCCATGGCTCCAGCAGAACATTGCGGATGATCAGATTGCCCTTTTGTATGAGCGATTTGGCGGCCACCAGCACCGAGGTGAACACGCCGTCGCCGGGCAGGTCAATGGCGATCTCCCGGTCCGGCCGGCGGGAGGCGTTGCATGTGATGCTGAACGAAATGCTCTCTTCTTCTTTTTTCTTCTGCAGCAACTGTATACGCCGGGCAATGGGGTCCCGCCGCGGATCGACCATGTTGCTTTTAACAGCGAGCTCGCAGCCGAACAGCGGCAGCAGGTGTCGCAGCACACTTATGAACTGGAAGTTGGTGCGCAGCTGGATCTGTTTGCCCAGTCCCACGCAGAGGCCGAGGAGCGGATAGAGGTCGTCGAAGGTGATGCCCTCGTTGGGCGCAGCGAAGCCGTCGGTTGACGAAAGCGATATCACCGTGCGGCCGCCGCCGTTGACGGCTTCGAGGACGCAGCAAAAACGTGTTGCCAGCTCCTTCCATTCCTGCGCGCGCGCCAGCGACAGGGACGCGAATACGGGCCGGTATCCCAGCCCCAGCAAC
>Ga0315279_10002982_pt1 | contig 24365 bp, 14 predicted proteins | sample YL17G06_20_MG_FD_203694 | JGI IMG/M metagenome (GOLD analysis project Ga0315279, IMG submission 203694) | Sediment microbial communities from Yellowstone Lake, YNP, Wyoming, USA - YL17G06_20 | ecosystem: Environmental > Aquatic > Freshwater > Lake > Sediment | place: USA: Wyoming | collected...
TAAAGGCATCTCTGTCGAGGGGTGTCGAATGGGGACTGTTGAAGGAGCATCCGCTGGCAAAGGTCAAACTGCAAAAGGTTGACAGTGGTAACACGGTCCGCTATCTCGAGCTTCATGAAGAGGCCCGCCTCCTGGCGGCCCTCGACACACGCGAGAAACGCATCCACGAAGGACGGACCCGCGCAAACGAATGGCGGGATAAATACCACTATGAGAAACTGCCTGAGCTCCGAACGGGCCGGTTTGTTGATCACCTGAAGCCAATGGTATTGCTGTCCCTTCACACGGGGCTGCGCCGCGGCGAACTGTTTTCATTGGAGTGGCGCGATGTGAGTTTCGACCGAGCCCTGCTTACGATTCGGGGCGAGACCACCAAGAACGGCAAGACGCGACACATCCCGGCCAACACAACGGCACTGGGCATCCTCAAGGACTGGCGGACGCAAACTCCCGGCGATGGCCTTTTTTCAAGTCACGTGACGGTAGCCGCTTCAACAACGTTGATGCGGCCTGGCGGGCCGTCTTGAAGGAGGCAAACATCACGAATTTCCGCTGGCACGATATTCGTCATCATTTTGCCTCCTCACTGGTCATGCATGGGTGCGACCTCAACGTGGTGCGCGAGTTGTTAGGGCACTCGGCACTGAGAATGACCATGATCTACGCGCATCTCTCACCCAAGAACCTCTCGGATGCGGTGGCTCTCCTGATTGATTAGTCGCCATCCAATTTGTTTGGAGCCGCAGATGTAAGGCGTCTGTGTGTAATCTCGCAGCCTCAAGGCCTCTTCGTGAACTATACGGCTCTGTAAAAGGAGGTCGGTCGCACCTTCTCCTGACAAGTAGCAATCTGAGTAACAGTCGGCCTGCTCGGAGGGCGCAACTCGCTGCGGGGCAATGGTCTTCTTTCCCGCGACCGTTAGGGTCGTAAACCAAAGTCAAGCCTAAGGTCGGCGGCTCGAATCCGCCCCCCGCTAATCAGGAACAGCGTGTGACCTTCTTGGTAGCGGCCTTGAGTGCCGCAGCACGCACGGATCTCCGTCAGGAATTGCGAAGCTACGGATTGCCCTGCGACGACACCGTATTTGAGGAACTGATTCCGACCCTCACGTGGCGCGCCGCCCAGCGGGACCAACAGTCCATTCGCGAGACGGATTATTGACTTGCAAGGCGATGTGTGCTACGCTCCCAGATAGGGACACGGAGCGGTGTGGTCTTGGGTTGGACGGGTTGGCGCCATTCCGCGCACCTCAAATCCGTGAGGGATCATTGTAGGGAAATACGGGTATCAGGCGGCGATGCGGATATGTGAGGGCGTTTGTTCCTTGTTGGGCTAACCCAGCCTGGAGCATTGAGTTCCTAAAAGAATGCGCCCCGCGGTGATTGGGGAGTGAAGTAAGGATGGGCGGTCTTCTTTGCGCACCAAATCGTGGACGCTTTCCCTGTGTTCTGCTCTTGAGTGCTCTCTGTGTGTCGTGCGCTACCGAGCCGCGAGTCCCCGCGAATGACGTAAGCCCGATGCCTGGCGGCGGCGCTCCTCTTGTAGTCCGTACGGGGGACGTTTTGAAGATCGAGTTCGCGTATCATTCCGAACTGAACGCAACACAGACCGTTCGCCCGGATGGGAAGATATCGCTCCGGTTGGTGAATGAGATCAATGTGGCCGGGCTGGGACCGGAAGAAGTCCGTCAGCGTCTTCTCGAAAGCTACGGATCCATACTGAAAGCACCCGAAATAACGGTCGTTGTGCAGACCGAGCAGCGATTCGTTTTCGTGGGCGGAGAAGTGGCGATCCCGGCAGGCCAATTCCCTGTTCGGATTCCGCTGACAGGCCCTCTGACGCCCATGGAGGCGATCATGCAGGCGGGAGGGCTCAAAAACGCCAGCGCCAAGATCTCGAATGTGCTGATAATCCGCCGCATAGGCGGCAAACAGTATGCCCGCACCATTGACCTTCGAACAGCATTCCGCAGCGGGGAATGCGAGCCATTCTTCCTCGAGCCGGGCGATATCGTCTTCGTTCCCCGGACGAAGATCGATCGTGCGAATCAGTGGGTGTCGCAATACATGAACAAGCTCGTTCCGGAGTGGATTCGGGTGAACCTGGGTTACAGCTACGTGAACAGTGATGTCACGGGCGACTATTCGACAACTACCACGTCACCGACACTGACCCTGAGCCCGGTCGGCGGGGGCTGAGAAAGCGGAGGAGGCATGCCTTTGGGCAGACGTGCCGTACAGAACTCGATTCGCGACATCCTCGACGTGATCTTCCGTTACAAGCTGCGGATCGTGGCGCTTGCGCTTCTAGTGATTGCGGTTGTGACGCTGTACAACCTGCTCGTGGCCGAGACCTACGAGTCACAGGCGAAATTGCTCGTCCGCCGCGGCCGCGAGGACGTGTCCGTGGACCCTTCGGTTGAAGGATCGTCCGTGGCTTTCGCTCAGAATCTCGAGAGCGAGGTGAACTCGGAACTGGCCATTCTCAAGAGCCAGCAGCTTGCAGAGCACGTCGTTAACAAGATTGGCGCGAGCGCATTGCTCGTCTGCCCGCGTGAATGCCCAGCGGTCAGTTGGCTTCACTCCCTAAGAAAACCCTCCTCTCAAGGGGGTGACGTTGACCGGGCCGTGAAACTGTTCACCGAGAACCTCGGGGTGGAAGTCGAGAGAAAATCGCAGATTATCACCGTAAGCTTCGATGCTGGGGACGCCAGCCTTGCGCAGGCAGCTTTGAACGACTTGATCCGGGCATATCTGGACCTCCACATCGAGGTCCATGCCGCCAAAGCCGACCCGAGTTTCTTCGAGGACCAAATAGCGGCATTGAAACAGGAGTTGGCGTCCGCGGAAAAGCGTCTTGAGGATTTCCGCAATCATTACGCGATTTCCTCGCTCGACCTGCAAGTCGAAGCGTTGCTGGCGCAAATCCGCGGGATCGAGGACGTGATAGACGATGCATCGGGAAAGGTGAGCGCGAGCCAGGCTCAGATCTTGATCCTCGAGGCTGCGGTAGAGAAACGGCCCAAGACAAAGGAGTTGTCCCGCACTACCGGGACGACGAATTGGGCCGCTGACGACTACAAAAAACGGCTGGCCGAGATTCGCCTGAAGGAGGCGGACCTCGCGGCGCGGTACGAGGAGTCCTACCGACCGTTGGTCGAGCTGCGCCAGCAGATCAAGCAACTGGAAGAGAGCCTGTCGAAGGAGGGTGACACCCACACCGAGGTAACGACAGGAATAGACGACAATCGGAAGCAGCTCGAGCTGGAATTGGAAAGGCAGCGAGCGGAATCCAACGCCCAGAAAGCACGCCTAAAGGTGCTTCGCGAGAGTCTGGCAACGTATCGAGAGCGATACACTACGCTGTCGGCGCAGAAAGTCGAACTAGATCGCCTGCAGCGCGACGTCGCGCTGACGGAAGAAGCATACCGGAAGTCACGTGAGAACCTCGAAGAATCGAAGACATCGGTTGCACTCGATAAGCGCGAGGTGTCCAACGTCAGTGTCGTTCAGCCCGCCGTGAAACCGTTTGAGCCGATTCGTCCGAAGAGAACGCGCAATATCGCGTTGGGAGCCATGCTGGGTATCCTGGCGGGTATCGCCTTGGCGTTCCTATCCGACTACTTCGACGATTCGATTAAGACGGATTCCGACGTTTCGAAGCGCCTTGGCCTGCCTGTTCTGGCCAGTATTCCAGAGGACAGATTCGCCTGATGTATCTGAAGTTTTACAGCCTTAGACAAGCGCCTTTCGGCGTAACGCCGGATCCGGCGTTTCTCTATCTGAGCGCAAGTCACAAGGAGGCCCTTGCGTCGCTGCTGTACGGGATCGAGAAGCGCAAGGGTTTCATCACGATAACGGGCGAAGTGGGATGCGGCAAAACCACCATCCTGCGGGCTTTTCTTGCCAAGATCAACACGGAACGAGTCAAAGCCGTGTACCTGTTCAACCCGGAATTGACCTTTCCGGAACTGATACGCGCGATCTTCGATGAACTGGGGCTTGGCGAACCGGATCCCGAACCGGCTTCTGCCGTCAGGCGTCTGCACCATTATCTGATCGAAAGCTATCGACAGGGCAAACATGTGGTCCTTATCGTCGATGAAGCGCAGCGTATGCCTGTGGAAACGCTGGAGAGGCTGAGGATCCTTTCGAACCTCGAGACCGCCAAGGACAAACTTTTGCAGATTGTCATGTGCGGGCAGCCTGAGTTTGAGGAGATATTGTCGGCAAGATCCCTGCGACAGCTTCGCGAGCGCATGGCAATCCGGGCGAACATAAGATTGTTGAGCCGTGATGAGAGCCTCGCTTATCTGCGCCATAGGCTTGCGCGGGCCACCTGCGGCACGTCGCCGGTCTTCACCCCCGGGGCACTGAACCGGATTGTGCGTTATGCGCGCGGAAATCCGCGGACGTTGAATATCGTATGCGACAATGCGCTGATCGGGGGCTACGCCGGGCAGGTGCGGCCTATCACATCCGGAATCGTACGGGAAGTGATAGCGGGGATGGCGTCGAGAAAGAAGAGGATTCCATTGAGATGGGCAGCCGCCCTCGCGGCGGCGCTGCTTGTACTTCTCGGGGCATCGGCCGCCATCAAGACGGTACATGGAAGTTGGTCTTATGAAAGAACAGACCGATCAGACTCCGCGCATGTCTCAGTGCCGGTAAGCCCGGAAGCGCCCAAGGCTGGCGGTGACGCGGAGGCGGCCCAACCCGTGCCGCGTGGCGCTGTTCTAGCGGAAACGGGCCAAAAGGAAACGGCTTCGGTCGACATGATTGCGTTCCCGATGCTTGAAGGAACAAATGAGACCAAAGGCGGCTTGGCCGTATCAAGCCCCTGAGAGAAGGATGCATGACTAAGATTTATGATGCGCTGAAACGTGCCGAAGAGGAGCGCGGAGAAAAAGCGGCCGCCTCAACGGGCCCGGCCATCCAATCTGAGAGGAAACCGCGAAGCGAATCTCTCAGGCAGAGGTTGATATCCGTGTATCAGGCCATCGAGACTGGCCTGCCGGGAAAACCGTCTAGGACGATCCTCTTCGTCTCATCGCGTCCCGGAGAAGGCGCCTCAAAGCTTGTACGCGAATTAGCCGTCTTGGCGAGCGGGGAACTCGGACAGAGGGTCGCGCTCATCGACGCCGGACGCGGCGCAGGCGGCCACCACGAGCATTTTGGCATCCAGTTGGAAGCGGGCTTCGATGACGTAGTATCGGGGCTGCGGCAACTGGAGGCGGTCATGCAAGAGGTGGACGGCGGCGGGCTGTTCTTGGGATGCATCGCGGCAGGCCACGCGCCGAGTTCCACGGTCCTTGCGGACCCGAAATTCGAAGACATTGTGAAGGAACTTCGAGAAAGATTCAGTCTTGTGCTGTTCGATGCGCCACCGCTAGCGGCGTCTTCGGACGCCCTGGTCATGGTTCCGGCGTCGGACGGCGTCATCATGGTCATCGAGGCGGAGAAGACCCGTTGGCAGGTTGCCGAGAACGCAAAAGAGAGAATGGCCATCCAAGGGGCGAACATACTGGGCGTTATCCTCAACCGGAGACGCTTTCACATTCCGCAGTTCATTTACAAGATGCTATAGATGATATGGTTGTATAGTTTTAATTTTGCTATAAAACGCCCGTAGCGGCCACCGCTGCGCTTCAACGGCTGGTGTTGAGCAAATAACACTACAGATTTTTCGCCGACCATCGATAAGCCGATGGGGCACGTTGCTTCAAAGGCGGGACCTACTTGTTAGGACTTGCGTGGCAACATGTTAAGGGTTGCTGCCCTGAGTGTACATTCTTGCCGGATTCGGCAAGATAATTGCTCAGACTCAGAGGGCGGGTGCCGTCTCCGCTGGGACAGTGCGAGCTAGTGCACCAGCGGCAGAGGGCCGGCACTCAGCGAAAACGCGGGTGTGGTTGGAAGGATGGGCACGACAGTGGCGGCGTATCCAAAAAATGGGCATGCTGGTGGGGCGGCTTCGAAGAAACGCCCCGGCTGACGAAAGGGCATCATTGACGAGGGTGCAGGAGGAGTCTATGGGAATATCTTTGCGAAAGAGATGGAAGGGGTCTCTTGTATCCGGCCGTGCTCGTCCCGTCCGAATGCCGGAAGGTCTCAGTATAGAAGACGAGTTCCACGCGATCCTGAGCTCGAGTCGTCTGCTGGCAATCGGCCTGTTCTTGATGATATGCAATTCAGCCGTTGCTCAAGTTCCCCAGACCGCGCCGCTTAACCCGGAATTCGTGTCCTGGCAAAAGGAATCCGCGGCAAAGGGCATCGTCGCAGCTAGTCCGGAAGGCTTGGGCCTGGTCCCTTCCCCGGTTGACCGATCTCATCTGAATCTCCAGATTGCAGCCACGGGTTCACTCGATGGTGCCCCCGCAAGCTACGACCTGAGAAGCCTGGGATACGTCACGCCCGTAAGAGACCAGGGCGATTGCGGTTCATGTTGGAGTTTTGGCTCCTACGGCTCCTTGGAAAGCTGTCTCTTGCGCAGCGCGGGAGAGACTTGGGATTTCTCCGAAAACCACCTGAAAAACTATCACGGTTTTGACCCCGGGCCCTGCGACGGGGGGAACGCCGACTTCAGTATCGCCTACCTTGCCCGCTGGGACGGGCCCGTCGACGAATCCGACGATCCGTACCACGACTGGGATGACCGCCCGTCGCCTGGCGGGCCATGCCAGAAGTACCTCGAGCGGGCCATGTACTTCACGACCTCGAGCTCGATCAAAGACGCACTTATGACCTACGGTGCGCTGTACATAACCTTCTATTATGACTCTGATTACTATAACTTATCAGCATTCACCTACTATTGCAGCAGGTCCCACACCATCAATCACGGCGTCACGCTCGTCGGTTGGGACGATAGCAAAGTGGTCTCCGGGGCTCCGGGAAATGGCGCATGGCTCGTCAAGAACAGTTGGGGGACGGGATGGGGAGATGGCGGTTACTTCTGGCTCTCCTACTACGACGCCAACGGCGCCAAATACGGCGTGGCCTTCTGCGATACCGTGTCCACCACCTCCCTCTCGGCGAATTACCAGTACGATCCGCTCGGCTTCACCTTCCCCGTTGGATACGGGACAACCAGCGCCTGGGCCGCGAATGTATTCACCGCCACGGCAAACGAATATCTCGGAGCCGTCGGCATTCAGACTGTTGACCATAATGTCAGTTACGAGATCTACGTGTACGACACCTTCAACGGCAGTTCCTTCTCTGACCTGCTGGGCTCGACTTCCGGGACCATCGCAAACTCAGGCTATCACACCATTGCGTTGCCCGCGCTCATTCGCCTGTACGAGGGCGACGCTTTCGGGATCGTTGTCAAGTTCACCACCACCGGTTACAAATACCCAATTCCCATGGAGTATCCAGTGACCGGCTACTCGTCGAACGCGACGGCGCACGCCGGTGAGAGCTACATAAGCAGCAACGGCGCCAGCTTCACGGATATTACCACTTACTATGGAAACACCAACATTTGTATCAAGGGCCTCGTGCCGACGTTGGCGTTTAGCGGCGATCCCGCCGAATACCTGTATGGGCTCGACGGCGACGGCGACGTCACCGTCACCGATACCGTGGCCGGAAGGGACGGCGTGACCACCATGCCTCAGGGCACAGCGCGCGCCCTTCTCGACGGCACTGAATACAACGTGTTTATCGGCACGAACGGCGACGACGTCCTCACCGGCGTCGGCACCATCGAAGACGACGCCCTGGGCCTCAACAATGCCGACCTGATTCTCGGTTTTGGCGGCAACGACACGTTGCGGGGACTTAACGGCAACGACGTCCTGATCGGCGGCCCCGGGAATGACAAGTTGTACGGCGACAACGGCAACGACATCCTCCTCGGCGGCGACGGCAATGACACCTTGTATCCCGGGGCAGGCAATGACTTCGCCGACGGCGGCCCCGGCAACGATTTGGTGGTGTTTGCCAACCCCGCCAACCCGTGCACCCTTGTCTACGGCGGCGCCGGTTCCGGCGACAAGCTCTTGCTTGCAGATGGCTACGGGAGCTTCAGCATGACCACCTGCAACGGGTTCGAGATATTCTCCGGCGGGAACGGGGACGACTACGTGGACTGGTCAGACGCTACGGTCGCCGTCGAGATGAGAGGAAACGCAGGCGACGATACGCTGATAGGCGGCTCAGGCAACGACATTCTGCGCGGTGGCGCCGGCAACGACGTCCTCATCGGCGGTGCTGGCAACGATGTCCTGTACGGCGACGACGGCGACGACGTCCTCATCGGTGGGACCGGCAACGATGTCCTGTGTGGCGAGTACGGCGACGACGACCTTCGCGGTGGGGCTGGAACCGATACCCTTTACACCGGAAGCGGCCATGACACCGCGGACGGCGGCGACGGCGACAACGACAGAGTGGTGCTTGCCGACGCGGAAAGTGCCTTGGACAGCGTCAGTGGGGGGGCGGGCGGCGGCGACGAGTTGATTCTTGCAAACGGGTATGGGGCCTTCGAGATGAGCGCCCCGAACGGATTCGAGACGTTTACGGGCGGCGACGGCAACGACCACATCGACTGGTCAGCCGCAACCGTCCCGGTCGTGCTCCGAGGCAACGGCGGTGACGACACGCTGACCGGCGGTTCCGGGAACGATCTGTTGACGGGCGGCCCAGGGAACGACGTTCTTTATGGAGGGGGTGGGGACGACACGCTGTACGGCGACGCCGGCACCAACCACCTGATCGGCGGTGGCGGAAACGACGGTATCCGTGGCGGCGGCAACGATTTCGCACACTTCAGTGAAGTACCGCAACCGCCTCGCTACAGTGTGAGAGACGTGATCTCCTACATCGTCGTCCTGGACAAGGCGGGCGCCGACGGTCAGGACATCGTCCGGGGTTGCCCGTTGGCGAACCTCGGAGGTCCGTATACACCCTGACGAGAGTGGAGGCTGTATCCTGGCTGTACCACTGCGCGGCCGGGTTGGGCTTCTCATTTAGGGAAGGCGCCGGACCCGACCCTCCAATATCTTGCCAGGGCAAACACACCTGGATTCCAGAGCTTGGATGCGTTTGCCCTGAATGTGTTGCCGCCAAACTAGACCCTTCGAGCCGCACCCACTATACTTATTCGCAATGCGTGCGGAATGTACCGGCTAGTTGCTCTTTTCTTTTGGGGTTCGAGACCGAGTTGATGACAGATCGCGGCAAGACAGCCAAGGGGACCACAGACCTCTCTGTAGGCGAGGTCATTGGGTTCGGTGCGACGTTTGTCCGCTACGTTCTCCTGGCCAGGTTCCTCGGGACCGCCGATTTCGGGATTGCCGCAACGTTTACTCTGACGGTCCAGGTCTTGCAGACGGTCAGCAACATGGCGCTCAACATGCTGATCGTTCAGTCCCGAGACGGCGACGACCTTTCCCTGCAGGCAACGGCCCATTCGCTTCAGGTTCTGCGCGGGGTTGTCAGCGCGGTGTCGGTTTTCGCATTGGCATGGCCGGTATCGGCGCTTTTCGGTATCCCACATGTACTATGGGGCTTCCAGACCCTCGCGATCGTGCCATTGCTCGAGGGGTTCATGCACCTCGACATGCATCGCATGGAACGCCACATGAATTTCCGCCCATCTATTTTAGTCGCGACCATTCCAAAAGTCGTCACCGCCCTGGCGGCATGGCCCGTGGCGGCGTGGCTGATGGATTACTCGGCCGGGCTGTGGCTTGTCATCGGTCAAGGTGTTGCCGGCTTGGTGATCTCACATGCGGTAGCGAAACACCCGTATCGTCTCTTGTGGAACAAAAGGCATCTCGCAGAAATTCTCAGCTTCGGCTGGCCGCTTCTGCTCAACGGGATATTATTCTTCGGTGTCTCCCAAGCGGACCGGATCATCGTCGGGACCGCCTATTCGATGGCCGATCTCGGCGTCTACTCCGTATCGGCGGGATTCGTGACTACGCTGAGCGCCTCACTGTTCAGGGTCATTAATGCGCTGTCGCTCCCTCCCTTGGCCAGGGCGCAAGACGATCCCGTGGAGTTCGTGCGCCGATACTGGATCTGCTCGGTGGCATTCTCTTTGATCGCGGCGGTTTCCGGGGCATTTCTGATAGTCGCGGGCGAACCGCTTGTCGTGCTTTTCTACGGCGAGCCGTACCGCGCCGCGGGTGTTCTGGTCGGTTGGCTCGCCGCGGCTCAATCCATGCGGGTCCTCAGACTCGGCCCGTCCGTCGCCGCGATGGCAAAGGGCGATACACAGTGCTTGATGTACGCCAACGTCTTTCGCTTGTCGGGGCTTGTGGCCGCGGCCGTTGCAGCGCTCTTGGGCGCGCCTCTCTCGTGGATTGCCGCCGCGGCAGTCCTGGGAGAAGCAATCGCCCTCCCCCTGCCCGTGATGTGGCTGCGACGGCGCCATCACCTGCCTGCGAATGTCTTGGTTCGACCTGCGTCGGGCGCCGTGGCAGCGGTAGTGCTCTCAGCACTGCTTGTTGTGTTCGGCTTAGGAAACGCCGCCATCGTTGCCTTCTTGTCCATATTGCTGATCGGAGGCACAACTCTTCTCGTTTGGAGCTTGGTGGCATTCTCGAGTCTTCGTGAGCGCCTCATCCTTGTATACGGCTTGCTTGGACTTTCGAAAAGTGCCTCTACGGGAAAAACCTCCGGCAAGCAAGAGGTGAATGAGCACTGATGACGCCGTCGAATACACAGAACACAGGAAAGAGACAGGTCGCACTCTTCGGCACGTTCGACACGGACAACTTCGGAGATTGCCTGTTCCCGTTGATTGTCGAGCAACAGTTGTCCAGGAGGATCAAGGACGTCGAGCTGCGTCTGTTCAGTCCGACCCGTCGAACCGCGAAAACGGCCAACTACGGCAGAGTTCATACTCTTGACGAGTTGGGCCAAGTGTTCGACACCATGTTGCCGGCCTTCATGATTGGTGGTGGGGCTTTGCTTTCGACCGAGCACGTGCTCTTCGCGTACCCGGAGGTTCGCCTGGTCTATCCTTACTCGCTGAAGTGCTGGCTGCTTCCGGCTATGGCGGCTTCGTCCTGGAAATGCCCCCTAATCTTGAACGGAGTAGGACTCGGGCCTTTTGAGTCAAGTTACGGCGTTTTTGCGTCCAAGTATCTCGGGCAAGCCGACGTGTGCGGCGTTCGAGATGCGCTTACCCAGGGCTTTCTTGACAGCTTGGGCGTGCAATCGGAAATCGTTCCCGATGGTGGCATTTTGACGCCCGAACTTGAGAGTAGATCCGCGCGCAACAGCCGCTACCAGCGCCTGAAGACGGAATTTGATCTGTCGGAACGGTACATCGCCGTGCAGGCGTCGCTCTTCCTCGGGTCTCGCTTGGATGCTTTTGCGGGGGCCGTGGCCGAAGCCGCCCGTCAAGCCGGGCTACCCGTTGTGCTCATTCCGATCTGCCATCACCTCAACGATCTTGTCGCGTTGAGAATAATGCGCCGCATCTTCAACCGGAAGGCAGTGAAGACGGTGCTGATACGGAGGATCCTGAACACATTGGAGACCTCGGCGGTACTGTCGCAAGCGGCGCTCTACGTCGGTACCAGCCTCCATGGCGCGCTGGTTACGCTCTCCTTCGAGAAACCCATCGTCAGCTTCAGTCCGAGAAGCATGAAGAAGAATCGTGCAGTGCTGGCGGTCCTTGGGGCGGAAGACTGCGTCTTGAACGAGGTATCGGAACTGCCGCGCAGAATCGGTGAGGTGCTGCGGGGGCCGCAGGCCCAATGCGCAGCCGGACTCGAGGATGCGCGCAACAGACTTACTGCTTTTTTTGACCGTGCGGCTCAGGTAATATGGTCACGAAGCGGCACGCCACTGTCCCGCCCACTGAAGCTGGAGGTTTCGTCCGGAGCGGGACTATGCGACGATGTGAAGGACGATCTCGATCGGGTGAAAGAGCTGAGTGCCCAGTACAGGAAGAGAATACCGCTGGTCCGGAGATGCGCGGCGTTCGTCGTGCGCAACAACCGCGTGGCAAGTGAATGGTACGACCGCATCTCGCATTGGTTGACGGTCAGAAAAGCGGACGACGATCCATGAACTGCGAACTGTCCTTGACCTCTCAGGAGATGCCCCAGACCAAGGCCCCGTGGGGTGTGTTCTTGTTCCTGCTGGCGGTATTTGCCGCAGCATCCTTCGACCCGTTCGAGTCAGTTGACTACGTGTCAAGGAGGGACAAGAGCGTTGAGGTAAGGTTGGAGGAATCCATACAACGGACCGAGGCGGGAAACGTCCAGCGCCGCATCGCTTTATGTCTGCTCGGCGGCTTTTCGGTGGCCATCCTGATGCAGCAGAGCCGCAACCGGGTTGGAATCAAAGGCGCGCTCGGTTTTCTGATTCTGTTCTTCCTGGTCTGGGCGTCGGCGAGCACACTGTGGTCTTATGATGCGGGGTTGACACTCCGGCGAATCGTGATTCTCGGGTTCCTGTGCTTGGGCGCCTTGGCAATGGCCAGACGCTTCTCGTTTAGAGACATTATACTGTTCACTTTTCTGGCGGGATGCGTGACAATCGTCGGGGGACTCGCCTGCGAGTTCGCGGTTGGAACGTTCCAGCCGGGGGATTCGGAATACCGCTTCGCGGGGTTTATGAATCCCATATTCCAGGGCGCGCACAGTGGGATGACGGTGATAGCCGCGCTCGCGCTCGCGCACACGTCGAGACGCGCGCGGGCCTTCTGGCTGCTTGCCGCGCTGGCGGCGTTCCTGACCATGCTCCTTACGCGCTCGAGGGGGCCTGCGGGTGCGACGCTTGTCGCCGCGGTTCTCTATGGGTGCCTGATGTTTCCCCGGTTTCGCACGGCTGCTGCGTTCCTGCTTGTGGGTCTGGCGATAGTGTTCGCGTTTCCCTCCTTGCGAAACGGATTGCTGGCGCGGGGGGAAGATGCGGTGCTTTTGGGCAGAGAGGTAGAGCGTGGGTATGAAATGCAGGGGCGCGACGCACTCTGGAAGGAGTGTTTGAAGTTCTCGGCCCAAAGGCCCATGTCGGGCTACGGGTACGACGCGTTCTGGACGCGTGACCTGACTTTCGCGGTGACCGACGCAAGCGGATTCACAAGCCAGCATACGCACAACGCATTTCTCGATCTGTTGCTCGGCACGGGCATACCCGGGGCCGTTACGCACGTCCTGATCGTCATCCTCGGCATGCGAATTCTCTTTTCGCTCTGGCGGGACGCCAAGTCTGCGGACTATGCGAGTTGCCTGGCCCTTCTGGTCTTGTATGCGATTCATAACCTCTTCGTGTCGGTTCACCTGGCAGTGCAGTTGCAGACGTTCATTGTTCTTGTGATTCTGGCCAAACTGGGTTTCATCTACGAGCCATCGTCCGTTCAACCAATAGAGACTGTGCCGGCAAATGGCGAAGCCAACCATCAGCGTCAACATATGCGTCTATGATCCCGGCGGACTCCTGGAGGGCGTCCTCGATTGCATGACGCGGCAGGAGACCCACGGGAGATTCACGTTTGAGATCGTTGTTATTGACGACGATCCGTCGGGAAGCACGGCGCATTGTGTCGCGACGTTTGCCTCGTCGTCGCCGGTTCCCATTCGCTATGTCGAGGCCGAGGGAAAAGGCGTGTCACACGCGAGAAACACGGGGGTGGAAAACTCTTACGGGACATGGATTGCGTGGTTTGATCAGGACCAGAGCGCCGAACCCAACTGGTTGCCGGAGTTGTACTCGATAGCATGTGAGACCGGCGCAGACTGGGTGGACGGGCCGCGCGATCTTCTGCTGACAGATGACCAGAAGTCCAGGCTGAACGATTTCCTTAAAGCATGTCTGGGCGAAATTTCCGAAGGTAACATAGTCCACCAAAACGTTCGCCGCTATGCTTCGTGCACAGGAAACGCCCTGGTCAGAAAAAGCGTCTTCGAAACCGTGGGCGGGTTTGACGAGTCGATCATCGACGGATGGGAAGATTGGGACTACATGCGCCGCCTCCGGGCACAGGGTTTTACGTCCTGGTACTCGCCGAGAGCGATTGTGCATCACATCGTTCCCCCGGCACGACTTGAGAGAGGTTTTTTCCTCTGGCACGCCGCTCGCGTGGGAGCGGCATTCGCCTGCCGGGACATGAGAGAGTGGGGCCTTCCAACGACGGTGCTCGCGTGCATCGCGCGATTGTGTCAAGCCGTGTTGTTCCACGCGCCGCTTGTCGCTCTAGCAAAGATGCGTGGTGACAAACCGTCAGCGTTGACACGCAAGTGTCTGTTCCTGCGCGCGGTATCGTATGCGCGCAGAACGTTGAACATGATCTCCCCTGCGCTGTTTCCACAGGACGATCTCCGGACCCAGACCCAGCTTCGCAATGAGCCCAAGTATGGCAGAAGAGGCGGGAACGGAATGGACGGCGCATCATGAAGGTTATGCAGGTCATAAACCAGCACCGGTTCCGGGGCGGGGCGGATGTCATGGCGGAGCGGACCGCCGCGCTCCTGACGCGGCATGGGCATGAGGGCATTGTGTTATCTCGCGATAGCCGAGTACTGGGACACGGAGTTGTGGGCAAGGCGCGGGCGTTTGTGTCCGGCATGTATTCGCGGACCGGACGGCGGGTCATGGTGTCCGCGTTGCGCGATCATCGGCCCGACATTGTGCACGTCCACGATGTCTACCCGTTTTTCTCGCCGTGGGTGTTGCGGGATTGCCAGCGGGAGGGCGTGCCTGTGGTAATGACCCTCCACGACTACCGGCTGACCTGTCCCGTGGGCACGCATTTATCCGGGAACGCGGTATGTGAACGGTGCGTTGGCGGGCACGAGTCTTGGTGCGTAGTGAAAAACTGCCGCGGGAGCCGGTTCGAAAGCCTTGGCTATGCGTTACGCAGCGCAGTTGCGCGGAAATGGCGGCTTTTCCTCGACAATGTAACGGCGTATATTACCCCAACGGAATTCGTAAAGCGGAGATTGGCCGCCGCGGGATTCCCCGAGCCGCGGATTACGGCCGTGCCAAACTTGATAGACGTACCTGAGTCAGGCGTGGACCCGTCCGTGAATCAGTGTGTTGCCTATGTAGGCCGCATTACCCCAGAGAAAGGGATCTCGACGCTTCTGGCCAGCGCCGAAATGACCGGGCTGAGGGTCCGTATTGCCGGCGACCCTTCCCCGATGCCCGAACTCGTGAAGAAGGCCCCTCGAAACGTAGAATTCCTGGGCGCTCTGAGTAGAGCGGACGTCGACGCCCTGTATCGTGGCGCGCGATTTCTGGTTGTGCCCAGTCTTTGGTTCGAGACGTTCGGCTTGGTCGCGGCGGAAGCCATGAGCCACGGCATACCGGTCATCGCATCCAACATGGGCGCATTGGCGGAGGTTGTGGACGATGGTACGACAGGCCTTCTGTTCGAACCGGGAAATCCGGAAGCCCTCGCAGGAAAGATGAGTGCTCTCTGGAACGATTCTGCCCTGTGCAAGCGTATGGGCCGAATGGCCCGTGAAAAGGTGATTCGGGAATACAGCGAGGACACACACTACCGGCGGTTGATGGCCGTGTATGAGGCCGCGACCAACGCAGAAGGTCAACTCAGGCGGGAATGATGACGGCGTTGCGACAAGAGACCTACTACCACGTCTATCGAGACAGGCAGTCGTGGATCTTCCACTTGGCTTACATGCGCCTCTCGAAGGTATTCGCGTTGCTTTACACAATCGAGCAGCAAGGACTTGTCCTGCAGGGCAATTCCATTTTCGACTATGGCTTCGGCGCGGGAACATTCTTGCGTCATTGCCCGCGACAGAGTCGTCTATTCGGCGTGGAGCTGGATCCCGTAAACGTGGAGAGCGTGAAGGAGTCGCTCAACAGGATGGGCTATGCGCACGTTGACCTGCAGGCCATTGACCAAGAGCGGTGGGATGAGCATGAGCTGCTTAGGGGGCGCTATGACGTTATCGTAGTGAGTCATGTGTTGGAGCACTTGAAGCAGCCTGCGGATGTGCTCAAACGTCTCCTGTCCTGCCTAACCCCCGAGGGCTTTCTCGTTGCAGCGGTTCCGATCAACGAATTGCTCGCACACCAGAACCATGAGTGGGTCGTTGACAAGGACTTGGTTGAAGATTGGGCAAAGGCCGCCAACGCCCGTATCGAGGGATACTGGGAGCTCGACCATTTCACGTACTACGCGCTGCCGGTATTCGAGCGCAGGTCGGCCATTGGGCGTATCGCCGCCCAAGGAGTGAGCTTAGCGCTCGGCCTTGCTGCGGCGCTCTTGGGTAAGCGGCTGTGGTTCCGCCTGAGTACCCTGTTCGGGCGTGTAACAGGGGCCAAGCCCGCGCAAGCAGTATTCCACATGCGGCCGCTGTCCGCGTCAGGGGCAAGTTTGGAGAAGGTCTTGTGAATCCTTACAGATTTCGGTTGGGGAAACTGGATTGTTCGACGCACACCATCCCTCAATTGTTGGACGAGATACGCGCGCTATTGGCCGACAGGACTTCACAGCCACGGACAATCCTGTGTGTCAATGCGCACATTTACAACCTTGCGTGGTCGGATGCGGAACTGCGACAAGCGCTCAATGAAGCGAGGATTCTCGCCGCGGACGGGATGGGGATTGTGGCCGCGGCGCGCCTGTTCGGCGAAACGGTGCCGGAACGCTGTAACATGACCGAGGCCTTTCGCGCCTTCCTGCAGGCGGACCACATGCCGGACAACATAGGCGTGCTTGTGGGATTGACGGAAGAGGGGGGCCGGCTCGCCGCGATGGCGGCCGAGCGCATGTCGTCGCACTGCAGCATCGTCCAGGTGATCTCCGGGCACCTGGATGATGCCGAATATGAGCGCGCATTCGCGGCGCATACCGACGCCGACTTCATATTCATCGGCATGGGCACCCCGCGAACCGAACGGATTAGCGGAATCGCGCGGGCCATCTGCCCGGAGGCCGTCGTGTGGGGTATCGGAGGCGGGACGATCAAGATCTTCGCTGGCGCCATGAGAGAAGCCCCGGCCCTGCTCCGTCGCAACGGATTGCAGTGGCTTCACCGTCTTTGGTCCGAACCCGCGAGACTCTGGCGCCGGTATCTAATCGGGAATCCCCTTTTTGTCTACAGGATTCTCAAGGCGGCCTGGCAGACACGAGGAATTCGACGTTGACCCCGGGCAGAGAACTGTCAGGAGTCTGACTCGATGTGCTCAATCTCGATTCGATCGAGCCAGAGGTTGCGGTCTTCGGGCGGCCGTCTGGCGTCATTTGTAAAAGCGAAACGCAACACGGCGGGACCCGTCGGCAGGTCCGTCAGGAGCTCATGGGGGCTCCATGACTCGCCTACGCACTCGATCCGGCCAAGTTCACGCTCGTTCAGTTGCACGGAGACCACCGGATAGACGCCCGCGACGGCAGTCCCCTTGGACCACAGAACGAAGCGATACCGCCCTTGCTGCGCCACTCTCACGGATTGCTCGATGTAACCATTCGCGCCGAACAGGACATAGTCCTGTGTCCGAACAAACGCGGCTATTCCGGGGTTGGGTTGCAGGGCCTCGGCCTCCAAGACGGCAACGGGGGGTTGCGCCCGGAATCGGGCGCCCAACGAGCCCATCAGGGCGGACGCAAAGCGGTCTGCGCGCAGAGCATTGTCGCCGGGTTCGTCCCACCGGATGGCATTAAGGAGGAGACTGCCTTTTCCTATTGGAATGCGGACCAGGGCCGGCGGAACGGTAAGCGCCTCGATCGAACTGTCTTCAGACTGCTTGGCGAATGCGATCCCATCCAGATAGAGATTCCGATCCTCAGTCGCACTTTTCCCATCGTTCGTGAAACTGACCGCGAGTTCGTGTTCACCCTGGTTCGCATCGAAAGCTGCCGTGAACGGCTCGAGACGCGAGCTGTTGACCTCGACAATTCCGATGGTTTTTCCATCAAGGGAGATCTCTGCTGTTGGATACGTGTTCGCACAGGGCGTCCCGCGGGCAACAAGGCTCAAGGAGTACGACCCCGTTTCAGGAATATTGATCCTCCAACGTGCCGTGCCGTTGGAGCCAAACACCACCTCGCCTCCCTGAATCTTTACGACTGGCCCCTCCAGTCTCGCGCCTTGCTCAGCCTCGAAAGGAACCACGGCGCCGGACTTCGCCGCGGGCACGAAGACTCCGTCTGCCATCTCTTTCGCTTGCGTGACTTTGCCGGGTCCGCTTCGCGGATCGGCGTCGAACCAGTAGAGATCCTCGCGCGTAAGCGCCTCGACGCAGGGGCTCTTGCTCTCCGACCGAACTACCGGATCGCGGAAGGACTGGAACTGGACGGGCAGTTCCAACGCCTTGCAGGCTTGGGCGAAATCGCGCTGGTTCGGCCTGTTCCACAGCACATTGCCGCCCCCTTCAAGGTAGGACTTCAATGCGGGCGCATGCTCGGCGATTGCCGTTCCATCGGTCTGCAGGATTAACAGGCGAACTTGCGGCTGGCCCAGTGCGGACCAATCATCGAGCGCCTTACAGTCAACGTTGCACCGTTCGAGAGCAGCGGCCAATTTCGCGGGACCGACGAAAACTGTCGATCCTTGTGGACTCCTGTAATCCGCCAGGTAACGAAGCATTTGTTCAAGGAGTTTGTGAGCGACAGGTTCGGCATTGAGCTTGCGCTGAACCAGAAGCTGGCAAACAAGCCACACACCGTCACCCTCCGGAATCTCGAGCAACGGGGCATGGGAGATGCCTTGAGCGGTGCCAGTCACAACGAGCGCCCGCCCCGCTCCGCGAACAGGCCGGGCTGGTTCCTCGCAACTGACCATGTTGTCGCCGCGCCACCAACGGAAATCACCGGATTGAAACGAGCGAAGGATCGGGTGGTCCGGCGTCTGAGCGAAGGCCATCGTGGAAGAAATCGTTGTAAGTTGAACCGGAAGACAGTCCGCCGTAACCGATGTTTGCTCCAGCACCAGCACCTTGCCGCCTGAGCGGACTTTCTGCGAGAGGCGTTTGTATCGCTCACGCGGCGCCCCGATTGTGGGCACCAGCTCATCGCCCTTTTCCCCCGCTCCAGGCGTTTGCGCGCCTACAATTAGTATGCCGTCGCCATGCCACGCCTCAGGATCTTCCACCGTTTGAAACTTCACTCCGCTCTGCCCAAGCGCGGCAATCAGATTCTTCTCGGGGTCATAGACGAACAACGCGGCATCAGGCAGCGACCAACCTGTGTATCGTGGAAAAACGTCGAAGGGCCACTGCTCGCTGAACTGCTCCTTGCCCTGCAAGTTCAAGCCGAGGCGCAACGAGAACGTGCGCCGTTCCTTGACATCCGGCATCGTGATTTTGAGCGGGGTTTCCTTGTGCGCACCCGGGGGAAGATCCACATCCAAATTCCCGGATTCCACTACTCGATCCCCTTCGAGGACAGCCCACTCAAGCTGCGTGTCCGGGCGATTCGACATGGTGTCGTTGAAGATCTCCACTGTTCGCTCAACGATCTCGCCCGCAAAAAACCGGCGATCAGCCTCGCGCAGGAACGCAGCTAGGGAACGGAACATATCCCGCTGTGCGAGCAGGGCCACCTTGCGCTCGCCATCGGGTTTCATGTAGTCGTAGCCCCACGGCGCAAAGCCGCTTACCTCGTAGTAACGATAGGCGAGAATCTGCATGCGCCACGCTTCGGCTATGGCGCGGAAATGGTAGGTTCTGGGAGACGTGTAGACCTTATCACCAAAGAAGAGCGTTGCCGTGGCGGGGGCTTCATCGGGAACCCAAAGGAATTCCCCGATGTATAACGGCTTGGCCCGATCCCAAAGGAAGCTCGGCTGATCCCAGAACATTCTATCGTGGCGAGATGCGTTCGGCTTGTCCATCCAGAACGCATCATTAGGCCAGAGCCTCCGTTCAGGGTACTCGTTGGGATAGTGAAGGCCGATAACGTCCGCCGCGCCCTGCGGATCCCCATCGGATTCGAAAACGATGGGGCGCGCAGGGTCCGCCTCCTTGACGACGCGGCCCATCCCCGCGAGTCTCTCCTCGACCGGAGAGCCATCCTTCGCCCGCACGCCGTGGAATTCGTTCTCGATACTCCACATGATCACCGAGGGATGGTTCTTGAGATGGCGCACCATCGCTCTGAGATGCCGAGCGTAGTAATCCCAAAATCGGTTGTCGTTGACGCGGTATGCTTCGTCGTCTTTGAATACGGCCCCCTCGGGGATCATCATCAGTCCCAACTCGTCCGCCGCCTCATACCACGCGGACGGCCAAGGTTGCGTGTGCGTCCGGAAGCAATTGACGTTCATCTCTTTGAGCATCCGGATCTGCGCCGCGATAGCGTCCCGGGTATACGGTTGATCGGGTGGCCACCAGGACCTCGCTAGCAGGTGCACCTTGGCGCCGTTCAGGTAGAAGTCTCCGCCGTCAGTCCAGAACTCTCGGTACCCGATCCGCTCCTGCAAGCGATCCCCGTCGGCGCCATCCACGCGGATTTCGATGACATATAGCTTCGGACTGTGCGGCCACCAAAACTCAAGCGGCGGATTTTCGATCTCGACCGTGAACGGCTTTTCCTGTCCTGACTGAACCTCGACCTGCACGGGCGCGGCAACGGCTACAGGTTTCGCGTCCACGGGCCAAACGCCTTTCGCGTCGCGCGGCAAACCGCTGTATGGATAGACGAACGCCTCGATATTGCCTCGAAAATGGCCCGGCCCCGAGTTCACGACGGTGGCATCCACGGTGAGTCTCGATGTGCGCACTGACGGGCGCACGAAGCAATCCGATACATGCACTTGCGGGACCGCCATAACACTGACATCGTCCCAGATGCCGTAAAGGTCGAACCGGCCGCCGATCGGCGCCAGAATGCAGTCGCGCGGTATGGTTCTGAGAGCCGTCCAGTCCGCTTTGGCCGGCAGGTTCAGGCGTTCGCCGTCGAAAAGGCCGGTCCAGTCGTGCACGCCAACCAGCAACTCATTGTGTTCGCCGAAGCGAATTGCATCGGTGACGTCCAACTCGAACGCGTCATACCCGTTGAAACAATCCCCCACTTCTTTGTTGTTGAGCCATACCCAGCTTCTGAACTTCACTCCGCCGAACCGCAGGAGAATACGTTTCCCATTCCAGGAATCATCGACGGAGAAGGAACGCCGGAGCCATGCCCGCTCGTAGTTATGTCCCTGCAAGACGCCCGGCACTGCGGTATCCTTCCAGCCATCCGCGGGAAGCTGGGCGTCCAGAGATTGGACCTTGACAGTTTGCCACGTTCCGTTCAAGGAGATCTCTTCTCTTGGCGCGGCATGCGCGGCCTGAAAGAGAAATACTGCGCAGAAAGAACCGGCTATCCAGATGACTTGTGTACTTGAAGGGAATTGTCTGAGCATAAACCACCGCCTCAGTCGAAAATACGCTTTCCATTCGCGTTTTTGCAGGCCGCAACTCTATTCTCGTCGTGCAGGGAAGTTCAAAGGCGGTCGAACGGCGTCAGATCCTGCTCAAAGCCATCACTGCAAAACAGAGCCCGAAGCTTCCAGCAACAGGAGGCTTCGGGCCGCGAGTGTTTCCATTGAGGACAGCCTTATGGCGGCGAGCCGGGGCCAACGAGATTCCCGACCGGGCATCCGCGAACAATGTCCTGCTCATCGACGCCTTGCTTGTCCAGAACAACGATATAGGAGCTCATGACTCTCACACTGTAGCGAGGCGGTTGCGGTACTTCACTGAAATGTGCGAAATCGTTGCCGCCGCCACGGATACTGTCGTTTCCGCCACCGCCGATCAGGTGGTTGGTACCGTCGTCGCCGTACAGCGTGTCGTCCCCACCCCCCCCATAAAGAACGTCGTTCCCGGCACCGCCGGTCAACAGATCGTTCCCGGAACCGCCGATCAGGGTGTCGTCACCGCCGTTGCCTCGGAGCACGACCGGGACGGTTGCGGCTGACCAGTCGATGTGGTCGTTGCCGTCGCCGCCCGTAAACGTCTCGAATCCGTTCGGGGCGCTCATCTCGAAGGCTCCGTACCCGTTTTCAAGAATCAAGTCGTCGCCGGCGCCCGCCCCGCCACTGACGCTGTCCAAGGCACTTTCCGCGTCGGCAAGCACCACTCTGTCGCCGTTGCCGTCGCCGCCGTCCGCGGTGTCATGGCCGCTTCCGGTGTAAAGGGTATCGGTTCCAGCCCCACCGCGAAGGTCGTCGTCTCCGTTTTCGCCATACAGTATATCGTTGCCGGTACCGCCGATGAGGACGTCGTTGCCGGCGCCACCGCGCAGAATGTCGTTGCCCGAGCCGCCTATCAGCGTATCGTTGCCTGCGTTTCCTCTCATCTCGACGGGAACCGTAGCGTCTGACCAGTCCACGTAGTCGTTCCCGTCGCCACCTGCGAAGCTCTCGAACCCGTGGCAACCGGTCATGGTAAAGCTTCCATAACCGTTTGCGAGCAAGAGCTTATCACCTGTTCCCTCGCCGCCGTAAACAATGGTGTTCGGGTTGGCTGGGTTGGCAAGGACAACCAGATCGTTGCCGGGGCCGCCGTCGGCGAAGTCATCGCCTGCACCGGGATACAAGGTGTCATTGCCGGTCCCGCCGAGGAGGACATCGTTGCCGTTGTCGCCATACAACTTGTCATTCCCGGCGCCGCCGATCAGGATGTCGTTACCGTTAAGTCCCCGTAACGTGTCGTTACCGTCAAAACCGAGGATCAGGTCGGCATTGTTGAGGCCCAGTGCGTCGTCTTCGATGGTGCCGACGCCGGTGAGGACGTCGTCGCCGTTCGTACCCACCAGCAAGTTATAGGTAACGCCGTCAAATTGCACGGACGGCGTCCCACTGGGGAGCGCTACCACCCCATCTCTGCCTGGAACACTGTCAGTAACCGTCACGTCTCCGTTTTCCTCAAGCGTATAGGCGTACTCGGCAGGGGCGCCGGTGAATCCGATGAATTGAGAACAAATGCCCTGACTCGCGTTGTAGTACGTCCCGCTGGCCGATTCCTCCAGCCGTACGGCCCGCACCATGTACGCGCTTTCGCCTATGAGCGGATCTGTATCCGTATACGAAACGTCTGGAACAAGGTCGGCATTAAGCCGGGTGAATGGTCCACCGGGGTCCGCTGAGCAGTACACGTTATAGCCGAGAATACCTGTATCGGGCGAAGCCGTCCAGGTAAGGTCTACATTCCCACCTGCCGCTGTAGCGTTTAGAGCTGACGGAGGAATTACGTACTGCAGCCGCAGCGTGGGGTCCCCCATAAGGGCGATATGAACCTGACGCGCACAATAACTCATATCATATAAAGAGTCCGTCGTTGAGAGGCGGGCGCCGTGTCCTATAGGCTTGCCGAGCCCCATGTGGTGTATGAACCAGTTCGGGCGGGCCGCCCAGCAGGACGTCAAACCGTACGTCGGATTACACAGCGGCGCGCGAAGCACGTTGTTCGTATTGTCCCAGTCCCCGAAGTAGCTGCCGAACAACATCTGGAACATCGCTCTGTACGTGCTGCTTGCATAGTTGGTCGTGCTGGCGCATCCACCCACGCTGGTATAGCTGCCGGCCCCGCAGCCATAGGCCAAAAGATAATCGTCTGTAACTAGCGACAACCAGTCGCCCGCAGTCACGTTGTCCGCGCCAACCAAGGCTGAAAAGCGCCAGCCGGTCTGCGCGGGGCCTTCCACCAGGTCTGGGAAGTTGTCGTCCACCAGCGCCCGCGCCTGTGCGGTCGCGTTCGCGTGGCGAAAATCATGGTCCTTGTCAAGGTATTGGCGGAGCAATTCCTCTTCACTCAGCGCGAAGGCCGTCATCCCGGCGAGGTCCACGCGGCCTACCATCAGCTCGACGTCTGTAGGGATGTCTGACTGGTCGTATTTTCCATCTTCCGGGACGTTGCGGTTTGCCGGCCGGCTCGCCGATGTGGTATTGACCGTGGTGTCGGTCCAGATCCCGTTCATCTCGCCGTAGAAGACGTCCGCCGGCCACGCTCCCTGATGATCCGAATGACCATCCGGGTTTATGTTGCCCGAGTAGGGCACGGGCACGTGACCAAAAAGAAACACCGCCTCCACGTTTTCGGGGTCGGCATCATACTCGGCCTGTATCAGGGCTTTGACGTTGGGAACGGTTTCCGTGCGATCGACATCATGCCGCAGCACTATCCAACCGTCACCGACCAGGTCCTCCTCGAGACGGGCAAGTTCCGAAGCAAGAGAAGCCGCGTGGGTATTGTCCACTACCAAGATGATTTTGCCGCGCGTTTCAACCAGAGGAATCTCAATGCCGCTATACACATAGCCTCGTCTTGACGAAAAGGACGATATTGACTGGTAAACCATGTACTCATAGGCCGTGCCGATAGTGACATCCGTATCCTGGTACTCCGTAGCGGTACTGGGCAATACGGCCAGGGCCGGAAATACCCACCACGCGTCTTCGTCCGTTTTCCGATAGATGTCAATCTCTTGAGTGCCGGAAGATG
>Ga0315279_10002983_pt1 | contig 24362 bp, 14 predicted proteins | sample YL17G06_20_MG_FD_203694 | JGI IMG/M metagenome (GOLD analysis project Ga0315279, IMG submission 203694) | Sediment microbial communities from Yellowstone Lake, YNP, Wyoming, USA - YL17G06_20 | ecosystem: Environmental > Aquatic > Freshwater > Lake > Sediment | place: USA: Wyoming | collected...
TATTCAGGTATCTAAGTAAAGTAGTTTTGGCAATCCCCAGCAGGTTACTTAATCTTCCTAGAGTAGGCCAGGCCAGATCTTTTTCTTGATGACAATAGGTAAGTAGCTCTAAATAGAGTAGGGCAGGACCTCCTCCTAATACCTTTACCCATTCTCTTAGGAAGTAATTGGGGACAATAACATAGCCATCTGTAATTCCTCTATTTTGATTTAATTCTTTTTCCATATTTTTTTCCTTTCCTTTGCTTAAAATTTTTAATGCAGTCGTTAACGACTCTTCTTTTTTCTTTAGCTATCTACTATCTACTAACGACTATTTTGGTCGGCCAACCTTTTTAATTACATCACAAAAAAATTTTCTTGTATCAAGTTTTTCCTTTACTTTTCCTTTATTTTTTGTTTATTTTTCCTTTACTTTTTCTTTACCTCATTTAGGATCAGGAGGAATAAAAAAAATCCAGACAGTACAATGACTATCTGGATTTTAATTAAGAGAAAATTATTATTTTTTTAAAAATTAAGATGAAATTTCGTCAAAAAGAGCACAAAAAAGAAGGGAAATTTTAAATAATTTTTAATTTATCCTCTTCTAAATTTAACATTATTCCCCTTCGAGAAATTATTTTAAAGATGTCTTTGACCTTTTCTATATTTCTTTTATTATTGCCAATAGCTTTTAGGATAAATCTTCTTATTTTAGAGAGATGAAAGGTTACCTGAACATAAGTAGCATCTTCATCTTCTTTCCAGATGGTACCTAAAAGATAATCATAGGTTAACACCTTTCCTCGGTTTTGGGCTAAAAGAGAGATCAGGGAAAAAGCTAAAGGGGTCACTTTTACTTCTTTCCCTAAAAAGATAATCCTATCCGGGCGGTGTGGGTCGATCTCTAAAATAGGTTCGGGTTTTATCTCACCAGTTTCGGTTTTCAACTCTTTAACAGTTGTCACCGTGGTCAGTTTACGGTGCTCACTTTCAGCATTAGAATCATTAGCAGCCACCTTATTAGAATCATTAGCCTTCACCTTTTGTTTTTTCGCTTCTTGATTTTTTTCATCCTCTTTTATTCTCTCCTGAATTCTATTGACTAGCCTCTTTGGCAGTACTTTAGCTAGCTCTTCCTCCCGCAATCCCCTCAAACACTTCTCATCAGTATAACCCTCTCTCACTAATCTCCTAATATAATACCGGCTTAATCCGGGGATATATAACCGAGCCAAATTCAACCCTTCTTCTTCTATGCCTTCTATCAGTCTTTCTGATAATAAGATTATCTGCTTAAGGTCTTCCTTCCTTTTTTTCTTCCAGCAAGCACTTTCGGCTATAGCAGCTAAACTATCAGCCAGCCAGCAAAATCCTTCTGCTAAACGCAGCACATCTCCCTTATAAAGGATATAATCCTGTTCGAGGCTCTTGACTTCTTTATTTCCCTTTATCCAATCATATGATAAAAAGATTTTTTTACAAGACAGATAATCCTCTAAAGTGGATGTTTCCTCTTCTCCCTCTTTTAGTATAAACTTATCCCGATATATTTCTTTATCTTCTTCACACTGGGCAAAGATTAAACCTAAAATTCTATGCCAGCAAATTTCTTCCTGATCCCACTCATGATTATATCCTCCTCTTTTATCATCATTCCTGTAAGATTGAGAGAAGGGGAGGGGAAGGTCTTTACCATTTCTGCTTAAAGATAAGACAATAAGTAGTTCTAAATCACTGATTTCCCGTTTCTTACAATTTTTCATCCAGTTCTTAAAATAAAGATAGGTTTCTACCTTAATTCCTTTAGTGATGACCAAAACACCATTAATAGTGGGAGATAAAATGCCAATTTTTTCTTCTATAATCAATTGGTTTTTCACTAATAGGTCTAGGTAATAATCTATTTCTTTTTCGATATTATCTTTATCAAAATCGAACTTCCAGTAACCTGAAAAATTATTTTCCTCCTCCAGCTTGTTCTGATGACCAGCAGAAGTAGCGCTGATTTCCTTAAGGTATTGCTTTATTTTATTTAAACTGTATTCATCTTTATGATTTACTAATAATCTTAGGAGAAAAGTAAGCAGGTCTTTTTCCTTCTTCACCAAATGATTAATTAGCAGTATAGTACTAGTCCTGTTATTCAAGTTGGTCAGAGGATTGCCTGCATAAGGAGCAACTGAATATCTATCAGATGTCTCTCCTGCTCGAAGTGTTTTTTGGAGGGAGGAGAGATTCTTCTCTGGTTTATGATGATGATTATTTTGAAGATAGTTAAAGTAAAGCTTCTGATAGATAGTCTCAAAGAAAAGGGAATGGGCTAAAAAGATTACCCTACCAAACTCCCACCCATTCTGGACATAATTCCCCTCTTTTCCAATATTTAATATTCCAGCTCTTCCCTCCATATTTTCTATATCAGCAAAGGTAAGGCCGGTTCGATAAATATAACGCTCATCTTCCTCACCATTATGAATTTTATCCAGGGAAATGATGACATTCTTAAAGGGTAGACTGATACCCATGGCTAAGATGTTAGTAGCACAAATAACTTTTATCTCTCCTTTTTTGAGGTAAGTTTCTACTAAATTTCTTTCTTCACAGGAGAGGTCCTGATTATGGTAGGCAATCCCTTTTGGTAACAATTCTAATAATTCATCTCGAGATAAAGTTTCTTCCATTTCACTAAATTCGCCTATGGCCGAAGAGGCAGCAGGGGACTCTAATCGGGAAGCTAGCCATTTAGCCCATTGTCGAGTTTCAGCAATGGTAGAGAAGAAAATTAAGGTAGATTCATTTTGGTTAATAAAATATCTGACTGTCTCTAATAGATAATCCTCAAAACAATTATCGCGAACTGCATCTTTTTTAAAAAATATTTCTTGCTGGCAAGCCTTATTTCTATTAGATGTTATATATCTAAAGATACCTTCTCTTACAATCCCTTTACGCAGCTCTACTGGACGTTGATGAGAAAGAAGTGATTGAGCAGGAAACCATTTTAGGAGGGCTTCTTGATTTTCTATAAGGGCAGATAGGGCGATGATTCGGAGATTTCCATTTTTTCTCCGCAGATGATCTATCAGGTTTTCCATAAGAGGACCCCATTTTGGATTATTGATCATCTGCATCTCATCTATTATTACCAAGGAAACATCTATTAAAAAATGGGGGTGTTTCAGAAGAAAATAGTAGAATTTTTCATAGACCATTACCGCTATTTTATAATTTCCCTGGATTATACGGTGGTCATCTTCTCGGTGGTCACGGGTAGAGACTACCATCTCTAATCCACAACTGCTATAAAGGCTTTTAAAGTGCCTATATTTTTCTTCAGCTAAACACCTTAGGGGGACTAAATAGATAACCTTTTTCTGATGGATTAGCTGGGTTATAGCAGCCATCTCTCCAATAAAGGTCTTTCCTGAGGAGGTAGGAGCAATAACCAAAAGATTTTGGTTTCCGTCTAACCCTCGCCCTTGAGGGGAGAGGGCAGGGTGAGGGTGAATCTTCCCTTCCTCATAATCCAATACCCCATAATCCCTTACCGCCTCTTCCTGTATTGGTAATAAATAAGGAGAATAGTGTTTTTCCCAGAGGTTTAGAATATAAGAGGGGATACCATAATTCTTTAAGTTTTTAATCTTCATTAGTTTGGGCATTAGTACTTTCCTTTCTTTTTATCTTTCTACCACCTTTAGGTTAATTATTTAATAGTTATTATTATACTTTTATATTTCAATATTTCAAATTAATTTTTTTATCATCATTTAAAGGTCAGATTCATCTGACCCACCACCCCACCACAGTCCATTTTTTTTAATCCAATGGTAGGGGTTGGATGAATCCAACCCTCCCTGTCACTCCTGCTCCCTATATGTCATTCCTGCGCAAGGCTCCCCCTGCGAAAGCAGGGGCAGGAATCCAGTAAATTCTGGTTATTGATAACTTAAAACCCAAACCTTTCATAACTTGCTATTAAAAATTAAAAGTATTAAAATAAAAAAAATGCAATAACTAATGCTCACCTTTTTCGAATATAAAATATCCAGCAGAAATACTAACTAATCTCTTTTTCTAATCTTTTTACTTTCTAATTTTTATTATAATAACCATAATCCGAAAGCTGCATAAAAAAAGAGGATTTTTGATAATTTTATAGAATATTAACTATGGAATTTTAAAAAATATATTTTATCTCATAATTTCTGCCATACTGTAGTTAAACCAATGTGGTATGATTATACCAAATAAGTTACTTAATTACTGAGCATTAACAACTGTCCCCTTGATAGTCCCGAATAATCGAGAGGGGGCAGATGACCTATAACGAAGTCATTATCCCGAAAAGCCTGCGTAGTGCGTAGAGAGATATATGAAGAGCTTATGGGAATGAAGGAGAAATATAAATAGAGGGTTTTTAGAAATTTTGTAGAATATACAATATATAAAATAATATAAAATACATTTTTTATGTTAATTTTATTTATAAGATTATACACTTAAATAATAAGGAAGGGGCAATATGAAAAAAGTAATCTTATTAGCTACTACATGGACTCCAACTTATTGGAATGTATCTCAAGAGGCACCTTACCCAAAAAAGCGCTACAAGGAGTTAAGCGATTGGGAAGAATTATCTAAAAATTGTCCTCTTCCAGGATTAGGGATATATATTAAACAAAAAGATAGAAATATGAAATTTAGTTATCTTCTAATTAAGGGTATGAGATATGATAGTGTCTCAGAACAACCTTATTTTGAATTTGCTCCAATTCATGAATCTTCGACGGAAAGCCGGGAATTAACAAGTAAACTGCCCAATGAAAATAGAACTTTATTTTCTTCAATACAATCTGATACATTAATAAATATTTTGAAAAATATTGGTGAAAGCCCACCTGAAGAGTGGAAAAATTTGATAGAGTTAAAAGAAACAATTATAAGTTGGCAGGATTACATTGGAAAATATTTTTTAGAAATAGAAAGCAAAAACCTTAGCAATGAGGAATTTGAAGATAGAATTTTCAATCTGTTAAAGGCTTTAGGTTTTGATGTAATTCAAAAAGGGTATACGATCCCCGGGGCTTACGCAGATGGTGTTTTCTCTTTAGATATTTATGCAACTGTGTATGATTGTAAAAATACGTCAAATTTTTTCCCCAACGAAGCGGATAAAAGAGCAATTGATAAATATTTACAAGATGAAAAAAGAATTCGGAAAGAAAAGAAAATTTACTCTGCTTTTATAGCTAAGAGTTTTGGAGAAATAAGCAGAGGAGATGTTTTTTACTTTAATGTGAATTCGTTTATTTATCTTCTTTATAAAAAAATTCAGATTGGTTCAAGATTTACCTTAGATCCGATTAAAAAGATTTTAGAGGATAAAATAATTTTGACAAATGATATCATTGATAAGGAATGGAGAATATAACCATCAATTTATTTAATAATACGTATATTATTGTGTATTTTGTGTCTTACAAACACGTATACTAGATAAACTATAAATAAAAATAAATATAAGATTTTATACATAATACAACAACTATTATATCTAAAGAGAAATACTATTATTAAAAATATGATTAAATATCAAAAAAGTTATTTAAATAATAGACAGGTTTTTTTATCAGGGAATGAACAATTACTGAAAAAGAAAAAAATTAGTATTTTTATTTCCAGAATAATTCCTTTAAATATAATAATTCCAGTAGAAAAATTATTACTTTCTCTTACCGAATTACCCTATGTTTTTATCAGTGGGTGGCATTCGCCTTTTGAAAAAAGAATTTTAAAAAAATTAATAGAAAAAAATAAAGAAATAATTTTTTTTACTTCCAAAGGCATTAAAAACCAACCAGTGTATAATTACATAAAAGGACCATTTGAAAAAGGCAAAATATTAATAGCTTCTTTTTATTTACAAAAAGATAAAATTACTTTTTATAATTCCTTAAAAAGAAATAGTTTTATTTCCGATATTGTAAACGAAAATATATTTTTGTATATAAATGAAGGTGGAAACCTTGAAAAACTTTTTAATAAATTGTTTTGTCAAAATAAAATTCCTTTAGTATTTGACCATCCAGCAAATTCTATTTTTCTTAAAAAAGGAAGGCCAATTAATTTAAGTAATTTTAAGGAGATATTATTATGAACAAAGTAGTCGAATGGAGAACAGAAATAAAACCAATTCTTGAACAAATAAAAAATACTGGTGTAAATGTAGATATATTAAAAAAATTATTTATAGAAATATTAAATTTCGAACCTGCAGAACAGGAAGTTTCCCCGGATATTCTTGATAAATTTCCTAAAGAAGTAAAGGATAAAATACTTTCTATAAAGATAATTTCAAAAGTGGATAATTTTAAAGTTATATTTTGTATCATCGATAGTCTATTAAAAGGCATAGAACGAAGGGTCGTAGAAAATATTTCGAGTTATCATCCTGAAAATATTATTATTTTTACGAACAAAGAAAGAAATGAAGCTCACTTTATTAATACTAAATATATTGGCAAGAACAAAGAATATAGGAAAGCGAAGGGATTTCGTAGAATAACAGTTGGTAAGACAGATAGACTTAGAACAGCTGAAGAGAGATTGTCAAAAATTTATGCTGATGAGGGCATATCAACATTTGCTTTGATGTCAAAATGTGAAGAAGCTTTTGATGTTGAAGCAGTATCTAAAGAATTTTATAAAGAATTTGTAGAGAGGTATAAAGAATTAAGGGATGTAATTAGAAACAATAACCCTACATTTAAAAAAGAGGTTGCCGATGAACTAACTCAGGAAATTATGAACCGTCTTCTATTTTTATATTTTATTCAGAAAAAGGGCTGGCTCAATAGTGATTATAAATTTATCTATAGTAATTTTCTTAATTTTAAATCAAATAAGGAAAATTATTATAAAAATTTTATCATCCCTTTATTTAAAAAGTTATCTATCAAGGACTTTAGCCATCCAGATTTTAAAAATATCCCCTTTTTAAACGGAGGACTTTTTGAATTTAAGCAGGAAATTGAAGAAAAAGTTACAATTCCGAATAAAGCTTTTGATGATATTTTTGAAGACTTATTGGAACGCTTCAATTTTACTATTAGAGAAGACACTGAATTTGAAGAAGAAGTAGCAATAGACCCGGAAATGTTAGGAAAAATCTTTGAAGAATTAATACTTTCCGTAGAAACAGAAAAGTATAAAGATATCCCTAACCCTCGTCGTGAATCTGGCAGTTATTATACCCCCCGTTTTATTGTATCTTTTATGACCAAACAATCCTTATTGAATTATTTAATTAATGAAATACCTGAGATACCAGAGGAAATTTTTAAATCGTTTATATATAAACTATCTGCAGATGGAATTGACCGGCCAGAAATAATTAAAGAAAAACTTCTTAATTTAAGAATTGTTGATCCTGGTGTAGGGTCAGGAGCTTACCCGGTAGATATTCTTAATAAGTTAGTCAATTTAATAGAAATATTAAATAAATTAATTGGGATAACTGAAAGTAGATATAATTTAAGGAAAAAACTTATTGAAAATTGTATCTATGGTGTTGATATTCAGGAAAGAGCTGTTCTTCTTGCCCGATTAAGGTTATGGCTGTCCCTTATAGTTGACCTCGAAGTTGAAACTATCAAAGATATTCTCCCTTTAATTAATCTTGATTTTAAAATTCTTAAAGGTGATAGTTTGGTATCAAAAATATGCGGATTTAAATTTGATTTAAAACAAAAAACTCTTACTAATCAAAAGATATTTGAATTGATAGAAAAATATAAGAAATTAAAAGACGAATTTTCAGAAGTTGATATTGATGTTAAGAAACAGATTTTAAAAGACAAAATAATTAAAATAAAATGTGATATTGCCATCTGGTATCTTGAAAATATGAAATATTCTTTAAAGGATAAACTCAAGCAGGTAGGCAGTCAGTTAACCCTAATTGAAAAGGCTAAAAAAGAAATTAATGAAGAAGAAAAAAAGAAAGAAACTCTTACACAGGAAATATCATCTCTCGAAAAAGAAATTGAAGAAATAAAGAAAGGAAAAGATATAGATACTTTTAATTGGTATCTTGATTTCTTTGAGGTTATGGGCGCAAGGGAAGGATTTGATATTGTTATAGCCAATCCCCCTTACGGTGTTTCAGTAGATGAAGAGATTTCTAAGAATGAATTTAATCTGGATAGTAAAGACAGTTACGGAGTGTTTACTGCCCTGGGATTAAATATCTTAAAACCGGGTGGGACACTTTGTTACATTATGAGTGATACCTGGCAGACCATCAGGACACACTATAAACTCCGCAAAAAATTATTTGAAGAGACTAAAGCTCAATATCTAATATCTATACCGATGAAAACTTTTAGGGCAACAGTAAATACCGGAATCTATTTATTTAGAAAGAGTAGTCCGGAAGAGGAGAAGAATAATTTTGTAATTGCTGCTGATTTTCACAGACTTGATATTAAAAATGGTGATTTAGAAGCTGCTCTTGAGTTAATTATGGATGTTGAACCTGATAAAAATATTAAGGACGGTTATATCATTATTTCAGACAGGGAAATGGCAATCTATGCCTACAGGCAAAGCATTATAAATAAATTTTCTAATTTATCTTACTTCATTGCTTCGCCAAAGTTGTTTCAATTGATGCGAGATGTCGATAATTTAAAGCCAAAAGTCTATACCGATGAAAAAGGTGTCCCAGTTATGTTTGATATAAAGAGGCAGAAAAATCTATTTGACCAGGAAGGCCCAAATATTTATCAGATCAATTTTAACGGAAAAGTAATTGAATTTATGAAATTAGGAGATGTTGCAGAAGTAAAACAGGGCATAACTACCGGAGATAACAATTATTATCTATGTCAACTCTCTGGTACAAAAGGCTCAAATTATAAAGAAGTTGACTTGAACTTGGTGTTGAAAGAAAATGAGCTCGAAAATATAAGAAATGATAAAGAACTAAGAAGACAGGTAATAGAAAAAGGAATTTGCATCAATCCGAACCATAAAAATCATGGACACAGATATTTTAATGGTAGCCACTTTATACCTTACTATAAAGGGCAAGCATCAGAAACTGAAGAGGCTTGGCTTCCGAACTATTATACTCCTACCTCCTACTTTATTGATTGGTCAGAAGAATGTGTGAGAGATCTGATAATAAAACAAATACCAAAAAGAAGACCCGATGCAAAATCATATCCAAGAAATAAAAATTGGTATCTTTTGGCTGGTATTACCTACTCATTCAGAGGTGCATATTCACCTACTTTTAGAATTTGTGAAGGAGGAATTATAGATGTAAATGGTCCTGTAATATTTTTTTCTAAGAATTATAACAGAGTGAACGCTAATCTTGGACTTTTAACATCTATGCTGTTCAAGTATATCTTTAAAAACTATATTGAACACACCGTTGCCTCTGATTCTGAATCCCTAAAAAAAGTTGTAATATCAACTGCATTTTATAATGATGCCCAAATAGAAAATAAAGTCTCATCAATAATCCATCACCAACACCAAAATCCCCGCTATGATTACATAACCAACGAACAAATAGAAATCGATAAACTTGTCTATGAAATGTATAATCTCAACGAAGAAGATATAGAAGAAGTGGAAAATTGGTATTTTAGGCGATATCCTAAATTAGCACAGGTAATCGAAAAAAAAATAAAAATGAAAAATAAGGGAGAATAAAAAATGCCACAATATTCCGATATTATTGATAATAGAAGAAGTTTTCTTAAGGATGAAATAAATTCAGTTTTAACAGCAACAGAAGAAGCTAAATTTGCGGTGGGTTATTTATTTCTATCCGGGTTTAATGAAATTATTGGCAATATTTCTCATCTGAAAGAACTTAAATTGATTATTGGTAGTGTATCTGATACAAAAACTCTTGAAGAAATTGCAGAAGGTGTAGCAAGAAGAGATGACCTTGAAGAAGCAGTAGAAAAGCTGAAATATCAAAAAACATCGAAGAAGAAAGAAGTTATTAATACATTAAAAACTAAGATAGGTCGCAATATCGGAGGGTTGGAGCAATCTGAAGAAAATGAAAATATGCTTTTATCACTTAAAGATTTAATCGCATCAGAAAAAGTTAAGGTTAAATTATGTACCAAGCAACGTCTTCACTCAAAGGCATATTTATTCAAATATAAAAAAGAAACAGCAGAACAAACCAGGAGTGAAGGAATTGCTATTGTGGGAAGTAGTAATCTGACCTTATCGGGGTTCAAACATAGCACAGAATTGAATGTTATTGTCCGGGGGAATGAAAATTTTAAGGAACTTGATAATTGGTTTGAGGAACTCTGGGAGGAATCTGAACCATTTAAAAAAGAACTTCTAAGCTCGATTGATGAAAGCTGGGCTTTAAAATATGCTAATCCTTATGATATTTATATATTAACTCTCTATAGTCTTGTTCAATCTAAAATGAAATATCGCTCTCATGTGCTTTGGGACTGGAGTGGAATGCCAAAATTATATCGGTTTCAGAAAATAGCAGTAATGCAAGCTTATGAAATCTTGAATCGATATGATGGTGTTTTTGTATGTGATGTTGTAGGGCTGGGGAAGACATTTATTGGAGCTGCCTTGCTTAAACAGCTGGGTGAAAGAGCAGTTATAATTTGCCCGCCTCGTTTAATAAAAATGTGGGAAGATTTTGGAGAAAGATTTAAGGTTGACATAAAAGCAATTTCCTATGGCTCTTTATATAGGGGTGAATTTAATCAAGATAGTGATTTATGGATTTATCGAGATAGAAAGGTTGTATTAATTGATGAGAGTCATGATTTCAGAAATTCGGATACCAAAAGATATTACGAAATTCATCCATTTTTAGCTGGAAAAAAAGTAATATTGGTGACTGCTACCCCTCAAAATACTTCGATCTGGAATATTTACAATCAGATAAGACTCTTTAATCAGGAAGGTTCCAATGATTACCAAGTTATAGGTGGTTCGCTTAAAGAATTCTTTAATATGGTGGAAATGCATGAAGCCAAGATTCAAGACTTACTTAGTAAATTATTAATTAGGAGGACAAGGCAACACATTAAGAAATTTTATCAATCTATTGAAGATGAACCTATTGAATTTCCCCAAAGAAGACTTGAAACTATTTCCTACAATATTGACGAGACTTATAATGATCTCTTTATAAAAATAGAAGAAGCGTTGAAGAAAATTACTTATGCTAAATACAATCTGTGGCCCTATATTAAAGAAGAAAAAAAAGATGAAGATATTTATTTAAATTTGAGAAAGATAACCGGCCTGCTTAAGGGATTACATAAAGTTATGTTATATAAAAGATTGGAAAGTAGTATTTTTGCTTTTTCTGAAACAATAAGAAGATTATTGAGGATTCATGAAAGATTTTTGGTAAGTTTAGAAGAAAATATTATCCCGGCGGGTGAAGAAGCACAAGATATAATTTATAGTGAAGATGTCGATATTGTTGATGCATTGGAGGAACTAAAGGAAGTATCAAAAAAGTATCAGGCGGATGATTTCGAAGTTGATAGATTAAAAAAAGATATCATGATTGATATCAATATATTTGGTGATATAGCAAAATATTTAGAGAATGTCCCTGAAAGTTGTGACAAAAAATTTGATGAGCTTACCAAAATATTAAATAGGCATAAAAAAGAGAAGGTTTTAATTTTTTCTGAATATGCAGATACGGTTAAATATCTTCATAGAAGATTAGAAGGAGAAATTGATAACTTGTGTTTTGTGACTTCTGGGGTTAAAGATACAATATCAATAATTAGAAGATTTGCTCCTAAAGCTAATGAATATAAATTGAAGGATAAGGAAACCCCGATTGATGTGATTGTCTCTACCGATGTATTTAGCGCGGGGTTGAATCTTCAAGATTGTGGAATTGTGGTAAATTATGATTTACATTGGAACCCAGTACTTTTAATCCAGAGAATTGGCAGAATAGATAGAATTGGTTCAGAATATGACCTTATAAGAGTTTATAACTTTCTTCCTCATAAAAAAATAGAAGAAAAAATATCATTAAAGGAAAGAGTGTCAAGGAGGATTCAGGAAATCCATGATAATATCGGTGAGGACCATAAAGTAATAGATGAATCGGAAAGATTAAATGAAGAAGCGTTATATGCTATCTATGAACAGAAGGATATTGAAAAGTTAGAAGAAGAAATAAATGAAGAGGAATTTAACTTTGATGAAGCCGAGTTGATCATTGAAACATTAGAGAGAGAACAGGCGGAGTATTTGAATTATATTAAGAGTTTACAATTAGGTACAAGAAGTTGCAAAAAGAACAAGAAATACGAAGGAGTTTTTGCTTATTTCAGGAAAGGTGATGTAGATACTCTCTATATTGTGAACGAAGAAGGCAAAATTATATCAGATATAGGAAAAATAATGTCAGAACTCAAATGTCTGAAAGATGAAAAACAGTTCGATTTGTCCAAAACAGACAAACAGCTAATTTATAAGTGTTTAGGGAAACTTGAAGATTGTTTTAAGAAAGATTACCAAAAGAATCTTAATTCCGATTATAAAAGAGATCCAGTGATTGTTAAGGCCATTAAAAAGATTATCAGTTTTAGGAAAGAAATTAATAATAATGAAGATTTAATGTTGATTGAAAAAATAAACAAGGCCTTAAATAAAGGAATTCCGGAAGAAGCTATTAAGGAGTTAAGGAAACTGGAAAAAACAAAAACAGATGGAATTGATTATTTAAATAGTCTAATTAAAATATATAATCAATATAGGTTGGGTGAAATAAAATATACGGAAAAGGATGAAGAAAAATATATACCAACTGAATTAATTTGCTGTGAAGTGCTGAAGTAAAGATGCAGACGTTTATTTGTAGGCTTATAAAATTTAAAAATATGACATAAAGGATATTTTTAAAAATGCCTGAACTTTATGGGGAAAAAGTGGAATATATTGAAAAGAAAATTGCATCATGGGAAATAAAATACGGACAAATTGCTATACCAGCGAAAAATTACGAAATCACGAAAAAAATATTTAAAAATTATCTTAATATTTATTTTAATTTAGAAACATTTAAAGGTAATTTTAGAAATAGGAACTTCCTAAGTGAGGGCAATAGATTAAGATTGGCTTGCAAGCCATTTTTTAGCAAATTAAATGTGGGAGATATAATTTATATTCAAACATTAAATCAAACTACAATCAAAATTTCCAAAGAAAAACCTATTGCGAAAATAGAAAAATTGAAGACAACGAGTAAACTCATTTTCTTTCTAAAAAAGCAATTGATGAAGTTATCAAAATATTTTTCGAGGTGGTAAGAGAAAATATCTTTCAGTTTATTAGAGGACAGGTCTTATTTTTTGATAGTGAAGAGGCTTATATTTATATTCAATTACATTGGCAGTGATTATTATATTTAAAAAAAGAATAATGGGAAAATATTTTAAAAAAGAAAGAAAAATTAAACCCAGTTCAATAAACAAATTTCATAGTTTAGGAATATATTATTTTAAAAACGAAGAATATAATAAAGCAATTGAATTTTTCAAAAAAGTGTTGATAATAGATCCCGATCATGCTGATAGCAAAAATAAGATTAGATTGTTAATTAAGAAATTGAAGAATAAAGAAAATTATTTAAGTGAAAAATATTATAGTATTGTAGATGGATATCTAATAGATAAGAAAATTTCAGTTATAGGAGGAAATATAAATTTCAAAACATGGTTTAATTTAGGTTTATATTATAAAAAAGCACTGCTATACGATAAAGCAATTTGTGCTTTTAAAAATGTATTAAAGATTAGACCAAACCATGTAGATACACATTTTGAGTTAACTAATATTTATGGTGAAATAGAAAATTATTATGAATATTCTAATGAATATTATGGGATAGATTTATTTAATATTGGCTATCAAATTAATAATGAAAATTATAAAGAAATATATCCAGGAGAAATAATATCTAAAAAATTAAATATGGCTGAGCTATATTATAAATTAGCTTGGGCTTTTGGTGAGCCAAAATACTATCCCCAAGTAATCGAACTTTGTAAAAGAGCAATAAATATCGAACCAGAATTCGTAGATGCTTTTTTTTGGATAGGGTGGGTTTATGAAAAATTAAAGCAATATGAAGATGCAGTTTCTGAATATAAAAAAGCCATTTATGTTAATAATAATTATATTTCTGCTTATAATCGTCTTGGGAATATCTATTTAAAACAGTCAAAATTTGGTGAGGAAATAGAATTATATAAAGAATCTATAAAGAATAATCCAGAAAATATTCAAGCATATTTAAAGGTGGGATCTATTTACAACAAAATTTTACAATATGATAAAGCGATAGAGATTTTAAAAAAAGCACTTGAAATAGATCCACAAAATTTTTTCTTATGGCACCTAATTAGCAAATCTTATAGAAATTTAGGATGGTATGGTAATGCGAAAGATGCTTTGAAAAAAGCAATAGATATTAAACCCGATTATTTCAAAGCATATAAAACTTTAAGAGAAATTTTTAATAATCTAGCAGTAAAAAATGGGCGTCCTTTAATGGATGTTGAAATTATAAATACAACCAAAAAACCAGATGATTATCTTGCTAAAAAAGGGATTGATTTTACAAAAAGGATTACTCGTTTACCAAAATCAAGATTAGAAGATAAAGCTATTTTTCAATTATACAAAGAATACGGTACACTTGAAAAAGTCGGGAGGAAGGTAGGTTTAACCCGTGAGAGAATTCGGCAAATATTAGAAAGAGGGAATAGGTACGGGTTATTTGAATATCCAATAAAAAAGGATTTGATTTCTTATCCTTTTTTAATTAACTATTTTACAAATAAAGAAGAGTTGTTAAGTGAATTATCCATTTGTTTGAAAAAAGATGAAATGTTACAAACGTTAAGTACTGATATAATTAATTTTAATAGATTATTAGAACATTTTAATTTAAATATAAATGATATTACAATATATTCGAAAAAGAAAAAATTAAAAATAGAATATGATGAATATGTAAAAAAAATTGGATACCATCCTAGAACTACTGAAATGAGAGAAGATAAAGAAGCTAGGAATATTTGGGTGAAAATTACTCGTTATTGGGGTTCTATGGCAAATTTTCGACAAGAATTTGGGTATCCTTTTATTAAGCAAGGAAACCCAAGATTTAAGGAAAATATAAGGGAATGGCAGCAGCAACGTAGTGCATTGATTATATTAAGAAAAAAAAGTTATATGGAAATTATTTTAAATAACCTTTCTGAAAGAGGGCCATTAAATAAAAAGTATTTAGCCAAGGAATGTGATATTAGTGAACAAGATTGTCTAAATATTTTAAATTCGATGATAAAAAAGGGTGAAATTGTACAGATAACTTATGGTGCTAAAACGATATATATGATAAAAAAGGGAGTAGATAAATCATGAATATTCTTGGTATAACAAAATTAAATATTGCAGATCAAAATGCTATCATCAATCAAATATCTAATACGTATAAAGATTTTTTTAGAGCAGCTATGGAATATATTGATAATTCCATCGATGTTGCAACTATTAATAAAAAAAATGGTTTAGAAAAGGATTATAAAGTTCATATCGATATTGATACATATAATAAAACAGTTTGCTTTTTAGATAATTGTGGAGGCATGAGTCCTGCCGAATTATGTAATTTATTAAGTAATGTTGGGTTATCTACAAAAAAAGCAGTATCGTGGGCAAATGGACAATTTGGTTTTGGGGTCCATGCGTTTAGAGCCTTTGCTGAAGTAGCACAATTTATTTCTAAGAAAAAGAATTGCCCCACTTGTAAAATAATAATTGATCGTAATAAGACAGAACATGATGAAGTATATTGTGAAAAAATACCGGATGATACTTTAACAGAGGAAGGAACAGAAGTTATAATTTCAAATTTTAATAAGCATGTATTTAAAAAATATGAAATGAAAAAAAAGTTAAGTGAAGAAATATCAAGACATTTTGATGATATTTTAAGAAGTGGATCGGTTGATATTTTTATTTCTGAAAATGGTAATAACAAGATTAAATTGTTTTCGTTTGATTATCATAGTATGGACGGGGTTGAGTTTCCAGAGAAAAGATTAAAAATAGAAAGTGATAACAAAACATCATATTTAGATGTTGATTTGAAAATATTAGATCACCCACAAAAAAGTAGATTACCAATAATTAAAAACAAAGGAAGAAAAATTCAATCTATAGCGGATCTTCAAAGTTATAAGAAATATCTTAATTCTATTGGAAAGAATAATTATATCTGGGGTAATAACGAATTTATTGTAGGGAGCATTGAGATGAATAACTTTTGTTCACCTAATATTACACGAGATGATTTAGGTAATAGCGAAGAAAGAGATATTCTTTATCAAGAATTAGTAAAAATACAAGAAAAATTGGAAATTCTTTTTAATAAAAAAGTTAGTTCGGAAAAGCAAAAGCACTTAGAAGATATAAGTGATATTATTACGAACTGCTTAAGCAGTGTTTTAAAAAATTTTAAACTTAAATTTGAAATACAAAAAAGTTCTCAATTTAAAGGAATGGATGATAAAGAATCTGTAGTAGATATTGATGGTTTGAATTGGGGAGGTGAATTACCAGGGGGAGGGAGCTCTGGGTTAGATAATATTCACGGAGAAGGTGGTAAAGAAGGCGAGGGTTTAGGAAGTCCAGGTGAAAGTGAAACAGGTGCTGGAAGTGGTGATCTTAATTTGAAGGAAATTGAGGGAGAATCAAAAAAAGTAACTGTGCAATCAAGTTCACCAAAAATAGAAGTGAGGCCTTTTCCCGACAATAGAGACGAAAGAATAATAGACGCGGGTAATACTTTATATATTAATACAAGTCATATAGATTTTAGAAAAAGAAATTCAGGCACAGAGGATTTGCCAAAATTCAACGAAAGATTGAATAATTATGTATCTTTTATTATAGCTCCTAAAATTATTTTTAAGATTCAAAAGGGTAAGAGATTAACAGAACCAGAATTACTTAATAATACTATTGCATTGGGGTTAAAATTAGAATCTTATATAGATAAAGAAAATATTAACTTATAGAATCGAGTGTATCTATGAAAGAAATTGATTTAAGTTTATTAATTGATAGTATTACAAAATCTAATAATGTTTATAGGGATACAGATCAAACTCCTATTAATAGAATACTTGCTTTATGGGATTTAGGAGATGTGTTATTTAAACATAAAGTTGATAAACCTCATTCTTACGGATGGAAAATTCAGGATCAAACGAATGGTTTAATAAAAAGAATGACAATTGCTCGTGCTTATCGTATTAGACAAGTATGGCCAGAACGGGGCCATATTGAAAAAACTTTTAGAGAAATAAAAGGATTATCAATTTTTATCGAATCACTTCCTATATTAGATCCAAATGGCGTAATGTTTAAATCTTTATCAAAAGATTTAATAGATGAGTTGATAAAATATATGAATATTCTACCAGCAGTACATTTTAAAAAATATATTAAGAATTTTAAAGCAAAACATAAACAAGGTCGTGTTGGTGAAATTAATGATCGAACAAGGTATTTAAAAAATTATATAAATATTCAAAATTGTTTTTTAAATTTTCATGAACAATTGCGAAAATTAATTTTAAATAATAAGTTTGATTGTATTGATGAATTAAAAATTAAAATTCCATTAGTGGAGCGTAAAGCATTTTCAAATTTTTGTCTGGCTTTAACTTCAAAGAAAAATGTTATTTTCTGCAAACCTTTGCCAATTAACAGTAAAACAAAAGCATTTGAATTCCAATATATATTTAATTTTTTTAAAGAACTTCTAGAAGATTCAAATGATATTAGGCGAGCAAGACTTAGACGTGTTATAGCACCCGAGTTATTAGTTGAAATGTCAGATATGCTAAATTCCATTATAAGCAGAGAAAAAATTATAAATTATAAGCGAAGAAAATGCAATTCAATTAAAATATAATTTAAATAGAGATAGATTTTGTTTTTTAAAATGCAATTAGGGAAAGATATATATAAAAACCTATCAAAGGACCGCAATATGAAAAATTGGGACAGTCCACATTTTTTCTACATTATTGCCTTAATTATTATTAAAAAATTGTTTCACTATTAAGATAGGAGGAAGAATATGAAAATTTTAAAACTGATGGCATTGTCTGATTTGCATTTAGGAGAACCTGAAAGTGTCTTGTTTAATAGCGGAGACCGCTTTAATCTGATTGATACCACGATTAACAAAATTATAGAACTTTCCAGTGGAGACAAGGACTTTAATAGCGGTATAGAACAACTGATTCTTATTGGCGATATAATCGAGTTTTCGGAAGCGACTGATGAAGAAGCTTATGCAAATACCAAATTTTTTCTTACTTCATTGTTAAAAAAAGTAGAAATTGACAAGATAATATATGTTCCGGGAAATCATGATCATCATTTTTGGGTTGAGTTGCTAAAGAAAGAACGCGGAAAGGATAATTACCGAGATTGTATTCCCAAAACACAGGTTAATTCATCTATTTCAAGCAAGGAGACCTTTACTAAACGTTGTCTGCCGAGCACATATTCTTCTGAAAGAGTTGATATAAGATATCCCAATTATAGGTTTGAGACAGATAATGATTATTATTTTTTTGATCATGGGCACCTATTTTCCAAAGTACTAGATATGTCTAATATGTTTACGTTTACTACCGCTGAAAATGTGAAAAGTCTTGAGGATTTGGAAGAACATACTTATACATTTGCCGCTGAAAATGTGAAAAGTCTTGAGGATTTGGAAGAACATACTTATATATTTATGGAAAAGATATGGTATGAAACTAAAGGTAGACTAAGAGAAACAGCCTTTGAATGGTTTCGCAAATTGAATTTAGAGATTTTTCACTCGGAAAGAGGAACAACCTTCGGGGAAGATTGTAAATCATTACTCGATGATTATGTACGTAAAAAAATAATATGGTATCTTGAGAAAATATGTGGAATTAAGGATGAAGTAGAAAAAGATTTTCACTTTATTTTTGGACACACACATCATGGTGGAAGATCACTAAAAGCTGATCGTAAGGTACGAGTAAATGGAAAATTTATATCTCTTTGGAATACTGGTGGATGGATAGTACCTTCAAAGGTCTTTTCACCTGAGGCCTGTATATTTTATGTAAAACAAACACAAAATGGCTTAAAGCCCGATATGTACAAATTAGTAAGTCAGGAAAAACCAGAGGATGAAGGTGATTACTCTAAAGAAATTCTTCGAGAGAGAGCTAAGCGTATTGGTTAGTTAATGGGTTTTTATGAAGAAAATTTTAAAATGCAGAGTCTAAGACAAGGAAAAAACAGAGTAAATAGTTTATGGATAAATTATAATATGATATATATGACTTTATCTTATTACATCTTTGTCAAATTAATAATATTATGACAATTTAAGAGGAGATCAAATGAAATCCGATATATTGTTAATTAATAAACCCATAGAAGATTTAAGGTGACAGGTTGTTTATACTAAGTAATTAAGCAACTTATTTGGCATAATTTATAAAGAATTAACCACAGGAGATATTATTGTGCCTCGACAAAGTAGAAAGTTAAGTAAAATTAGAATTTATCATATTATGCTCCGGGGGAAGGAGAGAAAAGATATATTGGCATCAATCAGGATGAGATAAATAAGATTGAGGATGAACTTTTTTATGATAAAATTTTTTTAAAAAAGAAGGAATTTACAATATTTTATAGAATATTATTATAAGAGAAAATTGAATTTTATTCTAAAAATGGCATTGAGACTTAATATTTTAAAAAAGTGAGAATCTAAAATGGGACATATGCGAGTTGGTTTTTTACCAAAAACAAGAAAGTGGAAGCAAGTAATTGAACTTTTAGGAGCCACTACTTCTTCAAATGAAAAGATTGCTTATGCAACAATTACTGCATCAGAAGAATTTTTTAATCAAAACAAAGACAATTCTGTGGTTGTTTTTTGTTACTGGTTTTTAACTCAAATTACTTCTCATGCTAGAAAAAAAGAGGAATTTATAAATGAATTAAATAGATTTGGATTAAATATTAATAATTTGAAAAATGCTATTAATTTTTTAAGTTCGGTATCTAAATATATAGATAAACAAGCTCAAATTCGCAAGGGGGATTATGTTTTATCAAAAATAGCAATTTTATCTTTAAAAGAAGTTCTGAGTGAAACAATTGAAAGTCAATCTCAATCTCTATTTGGAAAATCTTTTGAAGATATTAGAATTGCATGTAAAAAATATTCAGATCCGAAAAAGTTTTCTAAATTATCCCGTTTATATTTTTCAAAACTATTATATAGAATACTACAATTTTTTCTAAGCAGAGAAACATGTAATAATGTTGGTAGAAATAGGAAATTTAAAGACATAACTGAATTAATAAATTTCAATTCTGCTATTAAACTTTATTGCTTCCAAGTTTCAAAAATTGTTGAAGACTTTTCTAGTGGATGGTATTCAAAACGTATTTGGGAAGGAGAAATAACAGAAGAAGATACAAAAAAATTTGTGGTAATAGCTATTAAAAAACTTCAATCTGAAATTTTAAGGGAAACAAATATTGTGGAGAATAATTAATGAATAAAGTTATTGTATTTTGTAATTGTGATGAAGGAAAGGTAGGTACAAAATACAAAGAATTAGATTCAGATATTTCTATAATAAATATAATTACTACTGGTACAAAGAAAAATCTAAAAATTCAAATTGATAATATAACACATAGAATTTTAAGTAATTTAGATCCAAAAGCAAAAGACCTTTTAGAAATTGCTTCATATATTTATTATACTGATTGTTCAACATCTAGGGGTTCAGATAAGGATATTTTTTTAGAAAAATGGCAAAGAGATATTACTTTTAAAATCCCAGTAAGTGAGCCTATTTTTTGGAATAATAATGAAATAAAAAATTTACTAATTGAGTCTTTAGAGTACTTAACTGATGATAAATTTAAATTTGATTTTTTGCCCCCAACCCCTAAACCCACTCAATTAATTATAAATTTCCCAGAAGAAGTTTTGCCTTTTCATAAGCCAGATTGTATTTGTTTATTTTCTGGGGGATTAGATTCTTTAGTTGGAAGTTTATATCTATTAAAAGAGAAGGGATTACATCCATTACTTGTAAGTCATCGAAGTTTGCCTAAAATGGATTCTTTGCAAAAAAAACTAGTTAGTAATATACGTGACAAGAATGTGGAATGGGATTTTCCACAAATCAGTATATGGATCAATAGAATGGGTAACAGAGCAATAGAACCTACTCAAAGAAGTAGATCATTCTTATATCTAAGTATTGCTAGTATAATTGCATTTCAAATTAATCTTAAAAAAATATTTATATGTGAGAATGGCATTGTTAGTATAAATCTTCCAATATCAGCACAAAACCTAGGATCATTAATGACAAGAACTACTCATCCAAAATTTTTAAGTTTATATAATGAGTTAGTAAAAGAAATATTTAGTAAGCCATTCAAAATATTAAATCCTTTTATATATAATACAAAGGCTCAGGTGATTAATAGATTAAAAAAATGGGATCAATGCGAATTAATTCAAAACACTATTTCTTGCTCTTACACTCAAGGAAAGACAAAATTACAACCACAATGTGGGGTATGTTCGCAATGTGTTGGTAGAAGATTTTCTATTTTAAAAAATGATTTAGGAAAATATGATAAGACAGAATATTATGAAAAAGATATTTTCATAGATGCTCTAGAAGGTGGTAAAGAAACATCTTTCCCTGAAGGCTATATAAGAACTGCAATCGAAATAATTAATATGAATGATATTCAGTTCTATGCAAAATATCCAGAACTTTATGAAGTCATTGAATCATTAAATTCATCTGGAGAAAGGTGTGCTCAACTAATTTATGATTTATATCAAAATCATTCTAAAGAAATAATTAATGTATTAAAAGAACAGCTTAATAAAAATTTTAATAAATATTTATCTGGTGAATTGCCGGATAATTGTTTAATCTCTATTATTGGGAAACGTGATTACTTAGTTGATCCAGTGAAAAAGTATATAGATAATATAATTAAAACTATAAAAGAGGGAGTTCAAATAGTTTTTCAAAAGAAAAAACCACAAAATGAAGACGAAATTCAAATCCAAGTAAAAGCTCTTCTTAAAGCTGCGGGAGAAAAGCTAAGAAGGGAATCACCAATGCTTTCGTATAGTATAGTTAAAACTAAACCTGATTTTTCAATTATTCAAAGCTTCAGTAGATCAGTTTTTCTGGAACTAAAACATCTTAATAAACGTGCAAAATTAAATAGAATTGTTACTGAAATTACAAGTAGAATAACAATATACAAAGACCAAGGTGCTTATGTGCTTTTTATAGTTTACGATAATGATAAATTTATAGTTGATGATGATGAATTTATTAGTGACTTTGAAAAACATGAAGGAATAAGAGCTATTGTTATTAGGTAATTATAAAACAGTTTTATCCTGAATATTAAATAATTTTTGTGTATGACAGGGGAAGTTGTCCCTTACATACATTTTAAGCGTTAACGTATCTTAAAATAATTTGCTTTATTATTTAAAAAGCGATTTTGGTACTGTCAAAAATAATATGAAAGAATATGAAAAATAAACTCAACAGATTATGAAGAAAAATCTATTAATCGTTCTTTGAAAAAAGAAGATCTCGTTTGGTGGATTTGCTATTTTGTTAGGTTAAATAGTCAACTATCAACAAAAAGCATAAAGCTACTTAGTTAATTTTATCTATTCAACTAAAAAGGATGTTAATACCCAAAAAACTTATCTAAAAAGACAGAAAAGAATTAACTAAGCTAAAGTAGCCAGTTTAATGATCTTAGCCCATTTACCCTAAAATTTAAAATTGTTAAATAATTTTAAAAAAGAATTAGGAGGTTTTGATGAAAAATTTATTAAATATTTTGCAAATAATTTTTTATGTAGTGATAAGTATATGTACTATATATAATTTATGGTTCACTAGAGTACAATCAAATTTAATTTTTAAGCCTATTATTGGAGTTGTGGATATTAAAACAACGAGATTACTTGGTGATATAGATGGTAAGGATGTATATGAAAATGTAAAAGCTGTAAAGATTGATTTTATAATAAAAAATACTGGAAACCTTCCAGCAAAAAATTTTAAAATTAAAAACATTGGAAAAATCGGCAATACTATTTTGTCTTATGAAAAGGCTAAAGAAGATAAAGGTGTAACATTAATTCCCCCGAATGTACTAATAAATACCGCTACTATTGATGATAATGTAATTCGTAGGCTAGTAGAAAATAAAGAAAAGCTTATATTTAAAGTAGAACTTTTCTATTCAGATTGGGACGATTATAAAAAGTATAATTATTCATCTTATTTTGAGGTTTTGGTTATCACGAAGAATCCGCTTAATTTGGGTGTAGGAATGTTGCCAGAAGTTGAATTTTAATACGAAGTAAATGTTCTTGTATTTTTGCAATAAAAGTAACTGGAAAAACTAATATTTTCAGGTGAGAATATATTAAAACAGTGGAAAGTTCTCTATTTTATACATTTTAATGAAATAAAACCATAATCTCAAAGATATAATAAATTTTTAAGATCAGATTATAGAAGGTTCCAGAGTTGTACTTATAAAATTATATTCCTTTAAATTTTATTTTAACTTAAGGAATATAGAACAAATATAGGGCAAATTGGAATATCCCCATTTTTAATTATATCGTTTAGAGGTGGTAAATATACTTAGTTGAATTACATGGCAAAAACTTATTTTGAATATTGGAAGAATGGAAGACATTTTATATTCTAATGTTTTTTTCTAAACATTTAGCCTAAAAAATATTTCTTAAGTGTTATATAGGTAAAATAAAATTGATTGCTTTTCTAATTAATTTAGAATAAATTTTTAGTTCTTTCCTTTCTGCTCTTTCGATTTTCTTTATATTAGAAGGGGGGATTTTAAATGAGTGATAAGCGAGAAAAATTATCTATTCTTCAAACTCTTACTGTAAGTAATTTAAAAGAAATTTGTGAGAAAAATAATCTGAAAGGATATTCTGGAATAAAAAAGGAACTTGCTAAGTTTATGGTTGATAATCTGGAAATTTCTTTAGAGGAGTTAAAAAATGTTATTAACTATTAGCTCATATGCCCCCAGGTCTATGCTAATATAATAACATATAGACCAAGGAGGTAATAGCTATATGACCAATAGTATTTGTAATAATTTAGTTAAGTCACCAGAGGGCTGTTTCAAAC
>Ga0315279_10002984_pt1 | contig 24359 bp, 19 predicted proteins | sample YL17G06_20_MG_FD_203694 | JGI IMG/M metagenome (GOLD analysis project Ga0315279, IMG submission 203694) | Sediment microbial communities from Yellowstone Lake, YNP, Wyoming, USA - YL17G06_20 | ecosystem: Environmental > Aquatic > Freshwater > Lake > Sediment | place: USA: Wyoming | collected...
CCATCATACCACCTCCTGTCTCACTGGGTTCCCTCCAGTATACTGACATCGAGGTGGTGGCACTTGGGTGACACTGAGGTTGTGGCACTTACCCAATAACAACTTACTCGCTGCGGTTGTCGCAGGTCCCGTGATTCCCAGGGTTTTCCAAGAGGACCACGACTCCCATGCGCAAGAGTTAGCCTTTAGATCAGCGAAAGCCTCTCCTCCCAGTGCCCAGATTCGCCGTGTCCGGGGACCCGAGCGGGGCTCGAACAACTCCGCACGGGCCCGGCACGGCCCGCCCCCCCGTGATCCTCGGTCCTCTCCCTCTCACCTGATCCCTTGTTCTCGTAAGCCCCACCGCAGTTGGACAACGGAAGGACCGGCGGAGGGTGGCGCCGGCCGGTGCCTGGTGTCGTGTTCTCTTGGAGAAGAAATGGTCTTGCAAATTAGAAATGAATTTCTATTTTGCAGGCTCACGCTTGATGGGAGAGCGCACCCGGAGGGTACCCGGTGAGGATGCAATGAGGGGTGCCGTGGCGAGGGGCCCCCTCACCCTTGGCCCTCTCCCACACCCAGGGGGTACCCGGGGAGAGGGAACTGAAGAGTGCGCGCGCAAAACACATCACCGCAATTCAGAAACGGAGGGCTCAGTCCCCAGTCGCCGGGATGACTCGCGCGGACGAGGATGCAGGCGTCCTTTTCCAGATGGGAGAAGGCCACCGGCGCGCAAGGTGCCCCGCCGCCGTGGCCGTCAATCCCCGCCTGTTTCGCCGGCCCTGCGGGGCCGACTCGCGCCTTGTCAAGGGACGCGCATTCTGTTAGAAGAGACGTTGGGAGAACCACCATGGCCCCTCGAAAGACACCGACTCCCCGCGCCGAGGAACTCCGTTCGCTCTTGCACCACCACAGCTACGCCTACTACATCCTGGACCGCCCCGAGATCACCGACGCCGAGTACGACCGCCTCTTCAACGAACTCAAGGAGCTGGAGGCGGCGCACCCGGAGCTGATCACGCCCGACTCCCCCACCCGGCGCGTCGGCGGGGCCGTGGCCGAAGGGTTCGCCTCGGTCCGGCACCGCGTGCCCATGCTCAGTCTGGACAACGCCTACACCGCCGATGAGATCCGCGAGTTTGAGGCCCGCCTCCAGCGCGCCCTCCCCGGGCAGAGCTTCACGTACGTCTGCGAGCCCAAGGTGGACGGCTTGGGCGTCGCCCTGCTGTACGAGAAGGGACGCCTCGTCCGGGGGGCCACGCGCGGCGACGGGCGGATGGGCGAGGACATCACCCAGAACCTGAAGACGGTCCGGACGATCCCCCTCCGCCTCCGCGGCCCGCTCGCGGACCTCGATGTCCTGGAGGTGCGGGGCGAGGTGTACATGGCCCATCAGGCCTTCGAGCGGCTGAACCGGACGCTGGAGGCCGAGGGGGAGGAACCCTTCGCCAACCCGCGAAACGCCGCCGCCGGCTCCGTCCGGCAGAAGGATTCCGGCATCACGGCCAAGCGCCCCCTGAGCATCTTCATCTATGCCGTGAGCGACGCCGTGCCGGATCCCTTCACCACCCACTGGGACGCCATGCACGCGCTCTACGAGGGAGGCTTCAAGATCAATCCCCGCTCGCGCCGCTGCCGGGACATCGAGGCGGTGATTGCCGCCGCGGCCGAGCTGGAGCGGGACCGGACGGATCTCGGTTACGACGCGGACGGCGTGGTGGTGAAGGTGGATTCCCTCGACCAGCAGCGCCGCGTGGGCTCCACCACCCACCATCCCCGCTGGGCCGTGGCCTACAAGTTCCCCGCCCAGCAGGCGACGACGGTCGTGCGGAAGATCGAGGTGGGCGTGGGCCGCACGGGGGCTCTCACGCCCACGGCCCTGCTCGACCCCGTGGAGATCGCCGGCGCCACCATCAGCCGCGCCACGCTGCACAACGCCGACGAGATCGAGCGGCTGGACGTCCGCGAGGGCGACACCGTGATCGTCGAGCGCGCAGGCGACGTGATCCCCCACATCCTCGGGGTGGTGACCGAAAAGCGCCCGCAGGGCTCCACCCCGTTCGCCTTCCCCACGGCGTGCCCGGTATGCGGCTCGGCCACCTTCCGCCCCGAGGGCGAGGTGGTATCCCGGTGCACGAACTCCGCCTGCCCGGCGCGGCTCAAAGAGGGGCTCCTTCACTATGGCAGCCGCCGCGCCATGGACATCGAACACCTGGGCGAGGCCGTGGTGGAACAACTGGTGGACCGGGGGCTGGTGGGAAACTTCGCCGACGTGTACGGGCTCAGCGTGGACCAGTTGGCGGGCTTGGAACGCCTGGCGGAGAAATCGGCGACCAACCTGCACACGGCCATCCAAGGGAGCAAGGGGCGCGGCCTCGCCCGCCTGCTCTTCGCCCTGGGCATCCGCTACGTCGGGGAGAACGTGGCCCGGATCCTGGCGGCCGAGTTTGGCAGCATGGACAAGCTGGCCCACGCCGCCGAGGAGCAACTGGCGGCGGTGCACGGGATCGGCCCGCGGATCGCAAAAAGCGTCGCACTGTTCTTCCAACAGCCGGACAACCGCCACCTCATCGCCCTGCTGAATCAGGCCGGCGTGAAGATGGAAGAGGAATCCTCCGCCGGCCCGAAGCCCCTCCTGGGCAAAGTCTTCATCCTGACCGGCGGGTTGGAACGCATGACCCGCGACGAGGCCAAGGCCGCCATCCAGCGCCTGGGCGGCTGCGTGGCCGGGCTGGTCAGCAAGAAGACGGACTACGTCATCGTCGGAACGGACCCCGGCTCGAAGTACGAGGACGCCAAGCGCCTGGGGATTCCCACGCTGGATGAGGACGGATTCCAGGCGCTGCTCACCCGATCCTGAACCGCGGCAATCGGGCAAGCTGGCAACCGGGCCATCGGGCGATCCCGCAGCCGCCTTTTGCGGACCGCCAGATTGCCGGGTTGCCTGATTGCCGGATTGCCAGAATCGCCGATCCGAGGATTGACTTTCCTGAAAGTTTCCGCCATGCTACTGCCGCAATCGGGACCGCCGCTCGGCCGTCCCGTCCATCCCCAGGGAGCGCCCATACCGCATGACATACGCACCCCGTGACCCGTGGCGCCATCCGGCGTCCCGGGTTTTTCAGCGGCTCGGAGGAGGCTGGCTGCCCCTGCTCCTCCTGGCCATCCTTCTTCCGGCCGGACCCGCCCTGGCGGTGGATGCCCTGATCCTCGGGCGCGAGGTCCACATCCGCGAGGCGCCCCAAGTTTCCGCCAAGGCGATCAAGACCGCACAACCCGGGGAGACCTACGAGGTCATCGGGCGCAAGCCCGGCAAGGGGCAGCCTCTGTACATCTTCGACGAGCAGGGAAACCTCTGGGTCAAGGTGCGAGTCAACGAGGACACGCATGGCTTCGTCCGCAACGATCTCGTTTCCGTAGCCCGCGAAGAGTTTCCCTCGCCACGCGGGAACCACCTCCTGATCGTCAACCTCCGCCCGACGATTGACGGGGCGGTCCAGCGAGACCTCTGGGCGGCCCAGAGAGACTGGCACTCCAGCCGGCGGCTGGGCCTGATCGAAGGGAAACCCATCTGGGCCAGCCACGGCGACTGGTTCATCTGCCAGGTGGACTCCGAGCGCCCCGTCAGGGACCCCAACGTGGAGCGGACGGTGGAGCGCATCGAGAGATTCTCCCCCGACGGGCGGAGCCGGACCCTGCTGGCGGTCGGCTCCTACCCGGTGCTGTACGAGGCGCGGAGCGAGGTCTACTTCTACCGCGACGTGGGCGAGCAAGGCGAGGCGGTCCCGCCCGGCCTGTTCGCCGTCAACGTGGACGGGGCCAACCTGCGCCCCGTGTTCCTCCTGCCCGAACGGTACCGGTTCTGGAAAGAGGACGGTGACTTCTACGTGCAGGCGCCCCCGCCGATCCTCACCCCCGCCACCGACCGCATCTCCCTGCGGGCGTTCGACTCCCGGGGGACCAAGATCCGCTTCACCGTCACCCTGGACGGCCAGCTCGTCGAACAGCGGCCCGACTGAGGGAACGGGGGGGTCCTCGGACTGTTGGACCGGCTGAACCGTTGCGGGCGGCAGCCTCCTGGTGACGCTACGAGATGACGGCCCGACAGGCAGCTTTTCTGGTACCACTATTCGTCTTCCTGGCGACCATCCTCATGGTTTCTCCTTCCGGCTTCATTCCCGCTGCGTGGGCGGCCTCCACACCTGGAAACGCGCCCCCTGAGATCCTGGCCCACTTCACGCCGGAGGACATCGCCCGCGGGCACGCCTACGCTGTCGGACGCTACTGGCTCTTCGCGGCGGGGGCCGCGCTGCGCCTGGCGGCCCTCGCGCTGCTCATCGTGACGCCGGCCTCGGCCGCGTTCCGGAACCTGGCGGTCCGGTTGTCACCGGCCCGCCCGGCCGTGGCCGTGGCCATCTACGTCGCCCTCTTGGTCCTCGTCTTCGAACTCCTGACGCTGCCTCTCGGGTACTACGCCGGCTTCGTTCGAGAGCACGCCTTCGGCCTTTCCACCCAGACGCGGGCCGGCTGGTTCCTGGATCGGGCCAAGGGCGCGCTGCTCACGCTCGCCCTGGCCGTCCCCCTGGGGTCCCTCCTCGCCCTCCTCTGGCGGCGCTACCCGGGGCGCTGGGTCCTGCCCGCCTGGGGCCTCGCCGGCGTCGCCATGATCCTCCTCGTGGCCCTGGCGCCCGTCGTCATCGATCCCATCTTCAACGTCATCCGTCCCCTCAGCGATCCCCACATCGCCCAGCGCGTGATCGCCCTGGCGGGAAAGGCGGGGATCCCGGTGGACCAGGTGTACGAGATGGACGCCAGCCGTCGCACGCGAAAGGGCAACGCCTATGTCACCGGGCTCGGGCACACGAAGCGAATCGTCCTGTACGACACCCTCCTCATGGGGAGCAGCCCTGACGAGGTGGAACTGGTGGTCGCCCACGAGATCGGCCACTGGAAGCGGGCCCATATCTGGAAGGGGATCGGCTTGAGTCTCCTGGGCATGGGCATCGCCCTCTGGTGCGGCGCCCGCGTCCTGGACTGGGCCATCCGCCGGGGGGGCTTCCACCTGGCGGGCCCCGCGGACGTGGCGGGGATTCCGCTGTTCTTGCTCGCCATGTTCGTCTTGAGCCTCGCCAGCCTGCCGATCCAGAATGCCATCTCGCGAACCTTTGAGAGGCAGGCGGATCGCACCTCCCTGGAGCTCACGGGCAACCCCGCGGCCTTCATCCGCTCCGAAGTCCAGCTCGCGCGCTCCAACCTGGCCGACCTCACGCCACCACGGCTCGTCGTCTGGCTGCTCTACACCCACCCGCCCGTGGCGGAGCGGATTCGCATGGCCGAGACATTCGCCAAACGATAACGAACCAACCCCTGACGTTTCGCAGGCTGGGTTGCCTTATAGCGTGGCGAGCCGGAAATCCGCAGCAGATCCCGAAGCCCCGAGGAGGCGCCGGACGTACCGGCCCATGCGAGCCCACCCTTCCTGGACGTGGTCTGACCCGAGCCCCCGGCTTTCAGCAGCCAGCCGTCAGCAGACGAAGGGGCCGGCGCGTAGCATCCGGCTCAAATCTGCTGCCTTTCTTCCCGGCGGTTGATTGGCTATAATACGCGGCACGCGGGTGAGCGAATCCACTTCCAGGAGGCAGCATGGCCAAGACCAAGGAACGATCGCCCAAGCTCTTCCTTCCCGGCTGGGACAACGAGGAGCACGTCTACCTCGGGCGCAACCGGGAAGGCGAACTGGAACTCGGGTTCACGGGGACGTGCGGGGGCTGCCGGGAATCGTTCCCGGACATGCAGCGGACGATCCAGACCATCGCCCAGAAAACGTCCATGACGGTCCCCGAGGCGACGGCCTTCTATCTGGGATTCACCGTGGGAGTGGACAGCGTCCGCCGGTACCACCGGCTGGGCGATTTCCTGGACGACGATGAAGTCCTGGAGGAATTCTTCGGCGGGAAACCCGTGGCGGGGCGATTCCACTAGACCGGGTTCGGACCTCCATGCGCTACCGCCGCGCCCTGTCGCATGGTTGTTGCAGCCGGCTGGCCCGCACCCATCACCACAGGCATGCGGAAGTCTCGTCACCTCTGATCCTCGCTGCCAATCCGGAGGTGTCTCATGCTAGGAGAACTGGCGCTTCACACGTGGACGCTTGACACGACGCCCCTGGCCGACGTGCTGCGCATTGCCCGGCGGACCGGTTGGGACGCCATCGAGCTGCGCCGGATCGACTTCGCCCGGGCAGCCGAGAAGGGTCAATCGGCCGCGGAGGTCCTCGACCTCGTGCGAAAGAGCGGTCTACCGGTGGCGTGCGTCGGCGTCGAGTTGGGCTGGATGTTCGCCGAGGGAGCGGGGCGGCAACGCCTGCTCCAGGCCTTCGACGAATCCTGCCGCTGGGCCGCCGATCTCGGCTGCCCGATGGTCATGAGCCCCGTGGATCTCGGGCGCGGCGATTTCGACCGTGCGGTCGCAAGCATCCGCGAGGTTGGAGACATCGCTGCCAGGCACGGCGTGCGGCTCGCCCTGGAGTTCAACTCACAGGCCGAGCAGTTCAACACCCTCGACCACGCGCGGGACGTGGTGACGCGCGCCGGCCACGCGCACTGCGGTCTCCTCGTGGACACCTACCACCTCCAGCGAAGTGGCGGCAACCCCCGTCGCCTGCAAGACGTCACTGCCGAGGAGATCGCCTACGTCCAGTACAGCGATGTGCCGCGGGACGGGCTGAAGCCCGGGGTGACAACGGATCGGCTACCACCGGGCGGGGGGATCGTTCCGTTTGCGGAGTTCTTTCGGACAGTGCGGGAAAAGGGTTACCGCGGGTACCTCAGCTATGAGGCACCGAACCCATCAGCCTGGGCGCGGGACCCCGAGACAGTGGCCCGCGAGGCGCTCCTGGCGACGCGCAAGTTGCTGCCGGCCGCCTGAGCCTCCTGCGTCTCCCCCACCCAGCCCTGGGGCTGGGTACCCGGCTCTCGGCTCTGAGAAGTCAACTGGTCAAATCGTCAAATGGTCAACTGGCCCAGACTCGCACACTTCCTGCTCCGCCAATTGACCGATCGACGAGTTGACAAATCGACCTTCGCGGCTCTCGGCCCGGTCGGGTCCGCCTAGGGCGCGACTCTCGGCTCTCCCAGCGTGATGCGCCCCCCCTCCATCGTGGGCACGACGTCGGTGACGTCCACGTGGGCGCACACCTCCATGTCCGGTCCGAAGCCCATGGCGAGCACGCGCTGGCCCCAGGCCGTTTCCGTGAGAAGGCAGAGGAGGTCGGGCCCGAATCGCTCCCACAGGACCTGGCACGCCCGGGCCCCGTCGCCCAGGGCGAGCCGCGCGGCCGCGCCGGCCGCGCGATCCACGATCGCCCCCGCGCAGACCGCATCCTCCAGCGAGAACCCGCCCTCGTAGCCCGAGCACACGATCAGGCTGTCCGCCCCCCGGGCGATCAGCCAGTCGCCCACCGCGGCCCGGTTGAGGAACGCGCCGATGGCGACCGTGCGTCCGCCGCCTACAGCCCGCAGCGTCTTGGTCCCGTTGGATGTCGTCAGGATGACGTCCCGCCCACCCACTGCTTCCCGCGTGAAATCGCGCGGCGAATTCCCCAGGTCGAAACCCGGAATCCGCAGTCCTCCCTGCTCCCCCGCCAGGACGGCACCCGGGGCCGCCATGCGGGCCTGCTGCGCCTCCTCAAAGTCTGCGACGGGAAGGATGGATCGGCAACCGTGCTGGAAGGCCACGACGATGCTGGTCGTAGCCCGGAGGACGTCGATGACGACCGCGGCGGACTCGGGGCGGGGACGCGCCGGAAGCTCGCCCGGCAGGAGCAGCACGTCGAGGCGCATGGACGTGGGCGTTGGGGGTCCCTGGTTCTCAGCGCTCCAGGCGGAACAGGAGCCTCTGCTTCGAGATCTCGATCTCATCCCCGTGCTTCAGGACGCGCTCGCCGACCTTCTCCCCGTTCACCCGGGTGCCCGCCAGGCCCGCGACGTGGATGATCTTGAACTGCCCCTCCTTCTCGGGAACGATCCTGGCGTGCAGCTTGGCCACGAACATGCCGGCGAACTGGATCGTGCAATCCGCAGAGCTGCCCAGCGTGATCTCTTCGGCTTCCAGGGCCATCTTCTTCCGATCCGGGAGGATGAGGCAGGGCCGCAGCTTGGGCGTGGCGGCCTCGGGCCTGCCCGCCGGCTTCCCCGCCGCCGCCTGGGCGATGAGGGCTGGGTCGATGAACATGGTCTTCTGGCCGGCATCGGCGGCGATCCCGGCCTTGAGGGCGGCCGCCTCCTTGGACACGCGGAAGACCAGCCGGTGCTTCAGCACCAGGATGTCGTCGCCATCCTTCAACTCGTGGCTCGTGACCTTCTGGCCGTTGACGAAGGTCCCGTTGGCGCTGCCCAGGTCTTCCACGGTGGCGCGGTCGCCGCTCCACTTGATCACGGCATGCCGGCGTGACACGCCCATGTTGTCGATCACAATGTCGTTGGCCGGGTTCCGGCCGATCGTCAGCTCTCCCTTGGCCAGCGAGAAGGTCGCGATCTGCTTTTCGCCGATGAACAAAAGCACCTCGGGGATCGGCCCCTTGACGGGCGGCGGCGGCACCGGTTCCGGGGACGGGGCAGCCGGGGCAGCCGGGGCGGCCGCCGGAGGCGCCGCGACGAAGGCCTCTGCGTCCCTCGACGAGACGTCGGGCTCCACGGGAGTCTCCAGCTCCAGGCGCGGGCGGGCTTCCTCGGCGACCCTGGTGGCAACGGTCAGGAACACCTGGCTCAAGCGTCCCCGCGTTTCGGCGGTGACCAGCGACGCATCGCCGGCCGGATTCACCCGCGTCTCCCCGTACACGTCCACGGTCACCCCGCCCGGGGGGCGCGCGAACACGTACACCAGGAGCTGTTCGCCCGGCGTCGGCTCCTTCAGGGCCTCGGCGCCGGAGGGGGGGAAGTAATTCGCCACCGGCTTGCCTTTGGTGCAGATGCTGATGGCCCACTCGTCCTCCGCCCGGATCCCCACGATCGCATCCGTGCCCCGCGCCGCCAGCTTCTTCAGGACCTCTTCCATGTCCACCAAGTCCGTCGTGAACTGCAGCGCGGGACGGTGCCGGAACAGGACCATCAGGCCCAGGAGCAGCCGCTTGTCCGCCACGAAGAAGGACAGGGGCGACTGGGGACGTCGGGAATAGGCGGCGAAGAACTCGTGGATCTCGGTGAAGGTGAACGCGTCCCCCGCCAATCGTCCCGCCCCGTACGGCACCCCGTTCACCACGAACAGGAACCGGGCCTCGTCCGGATGCACCTGCATGAAGTAGCCGTCGGCGATCCGGCGTTCCTGCGTGATCTTGGCGAAGAGCGGGTCGAACTTGTCCAGCGGACAGACTTTCGCGTCCAAGAGCGTCGCCGTCGCTGGGAACCTGGGACTGGGCATCGTGCCTCCTTGCGTCCGAGCGGGCGCCGACCCCGACAAGCGGAATCGTGAAATGCCATCCTGCGCCTGGCCTGTCGCCCGTCCGTCGTGCCCCGGCGCAGCCCGGTCAGGGGAGCCGGGGCCGGGTCGCGTCAGCGCGACCAGGCTTTCAGGGTCAGGATGTGCCTCCCGATCGTGATCCAGTTGCTGGGGCGGAGTTCCCCCGGCTTCACCCGACGGCCATTCAGGAAAGTCCCGTTGGTGCTCTGGAGGTCCGTCAGGATGACCGGCTGGCCGTCCACCGCCACCCCCGCGCGTGCCTCCCCGAGACCCCCATGGGATCAATGACGATGTCGTTGCCCTCGTGCCGGCCGATGGCGAGCGCCGGTCGGTCCAGCGGGTATTCCCGGATCATGACCCCTGGAAGCTCAGTACCAGCTTCACCGTCGCCCCCGCCTCTCGGCTCTCGGCTCTCCGCGCCCGAGCATCCCCTTGAGTCGCGCCAGCATCCCGGATCCCGGGCCCTGATGATGGGTGCGGCCGCCATCGCTCGCCTGGGCCTCGATCAGCAGGGCGGTGATGTTGTCATCGCCCCCCTTGTAGTTCGCCCGGTCCACCAGGGCCTGGCAGGCCTTCTCCAGGTCGTCGGCGTGTTCCCGGACGATGCCGAGCATCTCCTCGTCTTCCAGGAGGTCCGACAGGCCGTCGGAACAGAGCAACAGAAAATCGCCCGGCAGGACCGGTTGCTCCGCCAGCTCCACCTCCACGGACTCCTTGACCCCCAGGGCGCGCGTGATCAGGTGTTTGTACTGCGACTCTTGCGCCTCCTCGGGAGAGATGATGCCGCGATCCACCTGCTGCTGGACCAGCGAGTGATCCCGGGAGAGCTGGACGATCTGCCCGTCCCGGAGCCGGTAGAGCCGGCTGTCCCCGACGTGGGCCAGCGCCACGTGGTCGTTCACGGCCAGGATCGAGGCCACGGTCGTCCCCATGCCGGCATACTCGCGCTGGCCCTGGGCGGCATCATAGATGATCCGGTTGGCCAATCGAATGCTGCTCAGCAGGAAGTTGGCCTCGCGGGAGCACGTGGGCTCCGGCTTCCCCACGAGCGCCGCGTCCGACCCACCCAGGTACCTCACCACCCACTCCTGGATCGTGTCCACCGCCAGGCGGCTGGCCACCTCGCCCGCAGCGTGCCCCCCCATCCCGTCGGCGACGACGAAGAGGCCGAGCTCCGGGGCCAGGCAGAAGCTGTCCTCGTTGCCATGCCGCTTGCGCCCCACGTCGGATTTGGCGGCCGCGGAATACCGCATGGCCTGCTACCCTCCCCCCGATTCCGGATGGGTCGTGACCTGTCGTGCGGGTTCGCTTCCCGTCGATTCCGTCCGCCGGGTCGCGCGCCTTCGGGCCATGAGGGAACCTGACTGGTCGGGGGACGGGGCGCGTCCCCCGACGCGTCTCACGGAAACACGGTCCGGGCGCGGCGTCGATACCCCCGGAAGAGACCGGCCGCCGCGCCGACCTTCGCCGCATCGCCCAGGAGGAATGGCAGGAACCCCTTGGCGATGGCGTCGGCGAGGGAGAGATCGAAGCTCCACGCTAGCCAGGCGACGCCGCAGGCGTAGAGAGCCGTGGAGCCCGCCGCCATGCTGAGCAGAATCCAGGCGACCCCCGGGTCCTCACGCCGGCGGACGAGCCAGCCGATGAGGGACGTGGCCGCGACGAAGCCGATGAGGTATCCGGCGGTGGGGGCGGCGAGCAGATAGTGGAGCCCGCCGGCGCCGCCGGCGAACACTGGAAGACCGGCCGCACCGATCAGCAGATAGATCGCCTGGCTCGCGGGCCCGAGAACCGGCCCCAGCGTAGCGCCGGCCAAATACACGAAGAATGTCTGGAGCGTCACCGGAACGGGCGTCCCGGGCAGCGGGATTCGGACGTGCGCCCCCAGGGCCATCATGACGACGAAGGCCAGCACCCCGATGCTTGCCGAGGCGGCACGCCCCGTGAGCCAATCCGCCCTGGTCATGCCGGGCCGCCGGACCATCTCGCGTTCTGCCATTGACACACCTCCACCCGGACGAGAGCCCGGATCAATCTGCCGCCTTCGGCAGGGGGATCAGGCCCCTCCCCTCGATCCATTCGCGGATTTCGTCCAGGAAATCCACGGTCAGGTCGGCGTGCTCCGATGCCGTCATCACGCCGCTTCGCAGGAGGACCGTGCGCACGCCGGCCCGTCGCCCCGCCAGCATGTCGAGCTCGAAGTCGCCGACGAACAGCGCCTCCGACGGCGCGAGACCCATCCGCCGACAGGCCAGCCACACCGGCTCCGGCGCCGGCTTGGGCGGGGCGTCTTCCCGCGTGACGACCGCGTCGAAGCAGAGGGAGAGGCGCGCCAGGACCAGGTCCACGCTCTTCCGGCTGTTCCGCGTCACCAGCCCCCGCCTCAGACCCCGCGCGTCCATCCACTGGAGGAAGGGCAGGATTCCGTCCGTCGGCTCGGCCGCGGCGGCCGCCACCGTCTCGTGCCGTTCCAGGATGGCTTCGGCCCGGGCCCGCTCGGATTGGGGGAGTTCTGCCATCCGCTCCAGGATCAAGCCGTGGGTGTCGCCGAAGATCTCCCGCTTGATGGCCGGAAAGTCCATCCGCTGCCGGACCACCACACCATCCATGTCGAAGAGGATGCCGCCGATCGGCGCGGAGATCTGCAACCCGCCTCCCGTCGGCGCCGGATTACGCCAAGAGGTAGCGCACACCCGCATAGCCGAAGTACAGGCCGAATCCCAAGAGCAGGACGGCGCACGCGGTCACCAGCCCGCGATACGTCCGGTCCGTGAGCAATCGGCGACCCATCGCCAGCGTCAGGCTCACCGAGCCGTACCAGAAGAGGTCGGAGAGGATGTGGCCGATGTAGAAGGAGACGAGACCGCGGAGCCCCAGCCGCAGCGAGATGGCGATGTAGCTCAGGCCGATGGTGGCCCACCAGATGATCCAGTAGGGATTGGACAAGGTCGTCAGCAGCCCGGCCAGGACGGGGTGGCGCCGCTTCTCCTGCTGCGGCCCGGCTCGGAGTGAGAGGCTGTCCAGGCTCTTCCACATCTCCCAGGCCATCCACGTGAGGACCGCGCCCCCCAGGAGCGCGATGGTCCCGATCACAGGTCCCAGGGTGAGGAGCCTCCCGAGGCCCAGGACCACGGCCGCCACCAAGAGGACCTCCAAGATCCCGTGGCCCAGGACGATCAGGGGGCCCGCCAGGGCGCCGCGAACCCGAGCCCGGCCGATCGCCTCCGGAGTGTCGGGTCGCAACCGGGCGGCTGTCTCCCCGATCGTGACCGTCAGCACCGGTCCGGGCATCATGGCGCCCGAGAGGCCGACGAGAAACGAGGTAACGGCGATCCCTGCCACACTGTCCATCGCTCACCCGGCCGGCCCTGGCAGCCATCGCTCCCGCGCGGCGAACCCTCGGAAAACAAACGCAATACGAGTGCTTATGTATAACGTCAATCCGGGGGCGGCGCAAGCAAATTTCCGAGGGCTGCCGTCGCGGAAAGGCGGGCCCACCAGGATCGCACAAGAAAAACCCCGGGCGGGAAAGCCCGCCCGGGGTAACCCCACGGCCGTTTCTACGTTGCGCGTGGCGTCCTCAGCGCGAAATCACCCTGCCGCTCCCGTCCATCGATCCCGGACGGCGTGGCCATCCCCGGCCAGCGCCGCCCCGGGCAGCCAGGCCAGGATCAGACTGCCAACAAGCGTTACTGCCAGCAGTTTTCGCATCAGGAGCACCTCCTTCCCCATTCTTATCCCACCCTGTCAGCCCAGAGCGATCAGCGCTTGGCTCTTTTCACGGGGGAAGCTGATCGCTGCCCGCCGATGACTGAACGCCTGTTCAGTGCCTTCACCTTAATAGACGATCCGGCGGCGATTTTGTTTCATCCGATCTGGGGGGGCCAGACGCCGGGGGCGTGTCCGAAAGATCGGCTCTTAGGACTGTCGCTCCCGTCTGGGACACGTGGGACCTCCATTGAGTCATTGACAGCCCGCCTCCCGCCCGCTAGTTTCCTCTCAGCCAGGACAGGACTTACCCTGCACGGCGCGCCTGAGGAACATCCTGGCTCCTCGTCATCAGCCGGTGGGCGGGATTTTCCCCACCTGTTCCGTGTGGAGAAACCACATGCGACGATCGTGGCGATTGCTCTTTGCCCTTGGGGCTCTCGCGCTGCTGGCCGCCTGCGGGGGAAGGCAGCAGGGGCCCACTGCGGCGCATCCTCCCTTCAACTGGCGGCAGTTCCAAGGGACCACGCTCCGGGTCCTCCTGAGCCAGAGCCATTGGCAGCAGTTCATCGCGCCGCATCTGCCGGAGTTCGAGCAGCTCACGGGGATCACGCTGGCCACCGAGGTGTATCCCCAGGGTGCACTGTGGGACCTGCTGGAGAACGGCCTCAAAGAGCCGGGCCGGGTGGATGTGTTCATGACGGTCCCGGCCCTCGACGGGATCCGTTTCCTCCGTGCGGGCGGCATCCGACCGGTGAACGACCTGTTGCGGGACCGGACCCTCACCGCGCCGGATTACAACTGGGAGGATTTCTTTCCCCGAGCCCGGGCGGCCATGGAGATCGAGGGCGCCATCCTCGGCCCGCCCGTCATGGGTGAGCACCTCGCTCTGCTCTATCGGAAAGACGTGTTCAAGCAGTACCAGGTTTCCCCGCCGCGGACGCTGGACGAGCTGGAGGCCGCGGCGCGCTTCCTCCATATGAAGCCCATGGGACCCGGGGGAGCCGCCGGCGTCGGCATCGTCAGCCGGGGCAAGGGCGCCAGCGCGACCTCGCTCTACGCGGCCTACCTCCACGCCCTGGGAGGGACCTGGCTGGACGAGGCCCACCGCCCAACGATCAATGGACCGCAAAGCCTCGAGGCGCTGGAGCGACTCGGGCGCCTTCTCGGCAGCTACGCGCCGCCCAATATCTCCGAGTTCGACTGGCAGGAGGCGTCGTCTCTCTTCATGGACGGCAGGGCAGCCATGTACCTCGAGGGCAGCTCGATCTTTCCCCTCCTCGAACAGTCCGGAGGTTCCCGCGTCTCGGACAAGGTTGGTTATGCCGTCTTTCCTGCCGGTCCCGGGGGCCCCGGCACGACCATCGCCGTGCGGGGCCTGGCCATCGCCAAGCAGAGCGCGAATCCCGGGGCCGCCTGGCTGTTCCTCCAGTGGGCCAGCAGTCCGGAGATGGTCCGCCTCGCCCTCGTGGGCGACGTCCTGGTGGGCCGCCAGTCAGCCTGGAAAGACAAATTCAACTGGGACGGGATCCCTCCCGACCTGGTGCAATCCTTCCAGGAGGCCGCGCGGATCGGCGCCCCGGACTGGGCGCCACCCATGGTCGCGGTGACCGCGGCGCGCGAGGTGGTGGGCCAGGTGATCAGCGCGGCCATCCGGGGCGAGGACTTCCGCGCGGCCGCGGACGTCGCGGAGAAGCGCCTCGCCGAGATCCTCAGGACGACGGAAGGCCTCCAGGGCCCTCCGGCCCCGGCCGCTCCACAGCCTGGGCGACCGGGAGGCTCGTAAGAGACTCCGGGGTGAGTTGTCTCTCGCGGCCCGCCGTCAACACATCCTCCAGACAACCGAGAACGATTCCCACCTTTGACCTTGAATCGGTCGGAGTCCTGTGCTAGCAATACTCCGCCGGGTCCCCGTTGACACTGCCCGTCAGCCCGGAGTTCCCGAGGCAGCGCTCTGATGTATAGAGGAGGACGGATCATGAGAATGGCACGAACGGTATTGGCTATTGGCCTGATCCTGGGGCTGGCGTATGCCTCCACGGCCCAGGCCGCCCAGTTCAACTGGCAGCAGTTCAAGGGAACCCAACTCCGCGTCCTGCTGAACAAGCATCCCTGGCAGGCGGGCATCGAGCCCTATCTGAAGGACTTCGAGGCCCTCACCGGGATCAAACTCATCACCGAGGTGTACCCCGAGGACCAGTTCCGCGCCAAGACCCTGGTCGAACTGACCTCCGGCGCCAGCAGCATCGATGTCTTCATGACCATGCCCGCGCAGGAGGGGCTGAAGTACATGCGGGCCGGCTGGTACCAGCCGGTGGATGAGTTCCTGAAGGACCCGTCCCTCACCGCCCCCGACTACAACTGGAACGACTTCCTGGACAAAACGCGGGACGCCATGGTCATCGAGGGGAAGCTGATCGGCCCGCCGATCCAGGTGGAGAACGCAGCCCTCATGTACCGGAAGGACGTCTTCCAGAAATACAACGTGAAGGTCCCCACCACATTGGACGAGCTGGAGGCCGCCGCCAAGGCCCTGAACGGCAAGCCCATGACGGATGATGGCCAGCCCGGCTTCGGCTTTGTGGCCCGGGGGAAGCGGGCCGCCGCCACATCCCAGTTCGCGGGAATGCTCCATGCTATGGGCGCCACCTGGCTCTCACCCGCTCGCGAGCCGGCCATCAACAGTGAAGAGGCCATCAAGGCCATCGACATGTGGGGGCGGCTCCTTCGCCTCTACGGGCCACCCGGCTCCGAGAACAACCACTGGTACGAAGCGTCCTCCATTTTCTCTCAGGGGAAGGCGGCAACGTACCTGGATGCGAACTCTCTGTGGCCGGTGATCGAGGACCCGCAGAAGTCCAAGGTCCTCGGCAGGGTGGGCTACGCCGTGTACCCGAAGGGCCCCAAGGGCCAGCCCGGCGCGACCGTGGCTGTCTGGGGCCTGGGCATCCCCAAGACCAGCAAGAACCAGAAGGCGGCCTGGCTCTTCATGCAGTGGGCCACGAACAAGGAACAGGTGCTCAAGGTCCAGAGCGAGACGGGCGTCCTCGGATGCCGCGACTCCGTGTGGAAGGACCCCAAGGGGAAGGCGAAGGTGCCGGCCGACCTGGCCGAGTCCCTGGCCCAGGGCTCCAAGATCGGTACACCGCTCTGGAACCCGCCGGTGGTGGCGGTGGCCGAGGTGCGGGACGCCATCGGGGCCGCCATCGTGACCTCGATCCAGGGCGGGGACGTTCGCGCCGCCGCCAACAAGGCGGCCGCGGACATGAAGCGGATCATGGCCGAGACCGAAGGGAAGTAGCCTCGGCGTTTCCCCTGTAGGCCAACGGGAGGAGGTCCGCAAGGGCCTCCTCCCTTTTCGTACCGGCCGTCATGGCACACGAGATTCGCGCGCAGAAGATTCCGGCGTGGATGAGCGGGGGGAAGCCCGCCTCGGCGTGGTCGCTCTTCGTCGAGCACCACCCCGTCTTGGTTTTCACGCTGCCGGCGGCCGTGGTCATCTTCGTCCTCATGGTTTTCCCGGTGTTCTACACCGTGTATATGAGCCTGCACTCCTGGTTCGCCAGCAGCCTGACGGTGCCGGAGTTCATCGGCCTCCAGAACTTCAAGCGGGCCTTCACCCAGGACGAACGCTTCCGCAACGCCATCTGGCTGACCATCTATTTCACGATCTTGGCCACCGCGCTGCAACTGGTCCTGGGCATCGCGTTGGCCCTGCTGCTCAACCGGCCCTTCCGGGGAAAGGGCTTCTTCCGGTCCATCTTCCTGATGCCCATGGTGGCCACGCCCGTCGCCATCGCGCTGGTCTGGATGATGATGTACAACCCCACCCTGGGGGTCATGAACTATCTGGTCGGTTTGGTCGGCCTGGGGCCCTACAAGTGGGTCAGCGACGTCCGGTTCGTGATCCCGGCCCTGGCCGTGGTGGATACCTGGGAGTGGACGCCGCTCATCACCCTGATCACGCTGGCCGGCCTGGCCACCCTGCCGCTCGAGCCGTACGAGTCCGCCCTGATAGACGGCGCCACGCCGGCCCAGATGTTCTGGCGGATCACCCTGCCGCTTCTCCGGCCGACGATCATGGTGGCGCTTCTGTTCCGATCCATCGATTGCTTGAAGACGTTCGACATCATCTACGTCATGACCGCCGGGGGCCCGGGATTCGCCTCGGAGACGCTCAACGTCTATACGTTCCAGGTGGGTCTCTTTTACTTTCACATCGGCTACGCCTGCTCGCTCCTGGTGATCCTGTTCGCGTTGGTGCTTGGGGTGAGTCTGATTCTGATCAAGGTCCGACGAGGGGCCTGGTAGGCCGCGCTCGCGCGGCAATAGGAATTTTCAAACCGACAACTGACAACCGGTCATTGCCGGTTTGCTTTGTCACTGTCAGTTGTCGGTTTTCAATTGGCTTTTGAATCGAATTCGGCGCGGGTCGCTGACCCGTCGCCCCGGGCGGAAGCGAGTCTCATGCGCGCATCCGGACGATCCGGCGAGAGCCCTTGGACCTACCTTCTGCTGGTGGTGATCCTGATCCCGTTCCTGTTCCCGCTGGCCTGGATGTTCCTGTCGTCGTTCAAGACCCAGGTCGAGAACACTGCCTTCCCGCCCGTCTGGATCTTTCGGCCCACGCTCAGCAACTACCGCGAGGTCTTCATCAAGAATCCGTTCTTCACGTTCACCTGGAACAGTCTGGTGGTGGCCGCCGGCTCGACCGGGCTGGCCCTGCTCCTGGGTCTCCCGGGGTCGTACGCCATCGCCCGCTTCAAGCGGACCGGCATCGCCCTGGCCATCCTCACCGCCCGCATGGCCCCGGGCATCGGGTACCTGATCCCCTGGTTCATCCTCTTCACCAAGATGAAGATGATCGACACCTACACCGCCCTGATCCTCACCCACCTGATCGTGGCCCTGCCCCTGGTCTTGTGGGTGATGATCGGCTTCTTCGAGGACGTGCCGGCCGAGCTGATCGAGGCGGCCCGCATCGACGGCTGCTCCAATTTCGCGGCGTTCCTGCGGGTGGCCTTGCCCCTGGTCAAGCCGGGCATCGTGGCCACAGCCATCCTGAGCTTCATCTTCTCCTGGAACAACTTTCTGTTCTCGCTCATCATCGCCGGCTTCAAGACGCGCACCCTGCCCATTGCCGTGTACAACTTCCTGTCGTATGAGGAGATTAACTGGGGCGGCCTCACCGCGGCGGCCACCATCATCACGCTGCCCGTGCTGATCCTGTCCCTCTTCATCCAGAAGCACATCGTCCGGGGCCTGACCTTGGGGGCCCTCAAGGGCTGAGCCCTGGGGTGACCGCCTCCGGGTGCCGCATGCCTGCCGAACCCTGCGCCCCCGCTTGACACCTGGGACCTGCCACCCCCACCTCGAGGAGGAATCCATGCGACTCGCCGGGAAGAGCGCCATCATCACGGGGGCCGGCCGCGGGATTGGCAAGGCGACCGCCCTCCGTTTCGCCCGCGAGGGGGCGGACGTCCTGGTGCCCGATCTGGACCTGCAGACCAGCCAACAGACGGCCAGGGAGATTCAGGCCCTCGGCAGGAAGGGCGTGCCCCTGCAGATGGATGTCACGCGCATGGCCGACATCCAGCGGATGGTGGACGCGGCCATACGCGAGTTCGGGAAGATCGACATCCTGGTCAACAATGCCGGGATCACCCTGGTCCGGGATCCGCTGAAGCTCACCGAGGAAGAGTGGGACCGCACGATGTCCGTCAACGCCAAGGCGGCTTTCTTCTGCCTGCAGGCCGTCGCCCGCGAGATGGTGAAGCGTCAGGGTGGCGTCATCTTGAATGCCGCCTCCATCTCGGGTCGCTCCGGCAAGCCTATGCTGGTGGATTACTGCGCGTCGAAGTTCGCCGTGGTCGGCATGACCCAGAGCATGGCCTTGGCCCTGGCCAAGCACGGCATTCGGGTCAACGCCGTGGCCCCGGGCATCGTGGATACTGACATGTGGGCGAGCATCGACCGGGAGTGGTCCGCCCTGGAGGGGCAGCCGCCCGGGAGCATGAAGCGCACCCGCGTCGCCGCGATTCCCCTGGGGCGAATCGAGACCCCGGAGGACGTGGCCAACCTGTACGCCTTTCTGGCCTCGGACGAGGCCAGCTACATCACCGGCCAGACGTACAACGTGTGTGGCGGGTTGCAGTTGAACTGACGTTGAAGCGTCGCGGCTCTGGGTTCTAGGAATGCGCTTTGACTTCTCCAGTCCCTCGAACAAGCCCTTCGGCGTGGTCGGCATCGGCATCAACGTCATTGATTCCCTGTTCCGGCTCCCCGGTCCCCGGAAGTGGAGCCCACCGGGGCTGGTGATGTGTTTCATGGTGCATTTCTCTACGGGTTGTTGCAGGGCTGGGAGGCAAGGCATATACTCCTCTCTGCGAATGCCGCCTCGGCCCTCAATCGTACCCGTCTCGGCGGTCGCACCGGCATCCCCCGCCTGGGGGAGGTGCTCGATTTCCTCCGGACGAACCGCAACGACGTCCCCGCAGGTTCACTCGGAAAGGAGGCACGACGATGAAGGCAGTGGTCTGGAAGGGTGTCCAACAGCTTGACGTCGAGGATCTCCCCGACCCCACTCCCAAGGATCCCTACGACGTCCAGGTCAAGGTGGTGGCGTGCGGCGTGTGCGGGACCGACGTCCACATCCTGGAGGGCAAGTTCCCGATCTTCACCCCCCCGCGCATCCTCGGTCACGAGTACGTCGGGACCGTCGTCGCCGTGGGCAGCGCCGTGACGAAGGTGAAGGTCGGCGACCGGGTGGCCGTGGAGCAGGGACTGCCCTGCGATCGCTGCCACTTCTGCCGCGACGGGCGGGAGCACATGTGCAACCACCGGTACGCGCATCCCGGCGGCTATGCCGAATATACCTGCGTCCTGGAGCGGATGTGCCACAAGCTTCCCGAGGGATTGTCCTGGGAAGTCGCCGCGCTGGCCGAGCCGGTGGCGTGCGTCCTCCGCATCCTGGACATCGTGAAGATCCGCTCCGGCGACATCGCGCTGGTGCAGGGGGGCGGTGCCATCGGTTGCATCCTGACGCAGCTTCTGCTCCACAGCGGCATCTGCAAGGTCATCGTGTCCGAGCCGGTCGAGCATCGACGGAAGATCGTCGAAGCGGTGGGCGGTATCCCGGTGGACCCCAGGACTCAGGACCTGGCGGCCTTTCTGAAGAAGGAGACGGACGGCCTCGGCCCGGAGTACGTCTTCGAGTGCGTGGGCAAGGCCGCCCTGTTGGAGGAGGGGATCGAGCTGGTGCAGAAGGGCGGGACGGTGTTCGTCATGGGCGTGGCCGACCCGGAGGGCGTCGCCAAGGTCAAGCCCTTCCGGCTCTTCGAGAAAGAGCTGAAGATCCTGTCCGCCTACATGCGCCCGTACACCTTCCACCGGGCCGTGCGCTGGCTGCCGTACCTCAACCTCAAGCCCCTCCTGGGCCTGGAGTTTCCCCTGGCGGAAACGAAGGCGGCCATCCACGCCCTGGGCCAGAGCAAGGGGCTCAAGATCATGGTGAAGCCGTAACGGGAAGAGCCGAGAGCCTAGGGCTCGGCTCTGCTCCACGGCTCGCGGCCACCCCACCCGAGGGCGGGGTACCCGGTTCTCCATGCTTACAGAGACGATCCTCACCTTCGATATCGGCACCAGCGCCTGCAAGGTCTGCCTGTGGGACGCGCGCGGGACGCTGCTGGCCTCGAGCGACGAGGCGTATCCGATCCACCATCCGCAGCCGGACTGGGCCGAGCAGGACCCCGAGGACTGGTGGCGGGCGAGCGTGGCGGCCGCCGGCCGCTGTCTCGTTGGCCACGATTCCCGCCGCATCGCCGTCCTGGGCCTGTCGTCCCAGCGGGAGGGCGTCGTCCCTATGGATCGGGACGGGACGCCGCTCGCCCGATGCATCATCTGGATGGACCGACGCTGCCGGGATCAGGCTGCCCGCCTGGCTCAGGAGTTCGGCTCGTCGTTCCTCCACCACCATACCGGTCTCCCGCCCGATCCGAACTACACCGCCTGCAAGCTGCTCTGGCTCCGGGAACACCAGCCCGACCTGATTGAGCGGACGGCCACATTCCTCCAGGCTCGGGATTACGTGTACTACCGGCTGACGGGTCAGTTGGTCACCGACTACACGCTGGCATCACGGACCATGATGCTGGATCTGCGCCGGCACACCTGGTGGCCGGACATCTTCCACCGTCTCGGTGTCCGCCAGGATCAGTTCCCGCCAATCCACCGCTCCACCGAGGCACCCTATCGGCTTTGCCGGTCCGCGGCGGAGGCATTGGGGTTGCCCGAGGGCATCCCGGTCTCCCTCGGCGCCGGGGATCGGGCCTGCGAGGGCGTGGGCATCGGACTCTTCGGCCAGCGGATGATCGATTCGGTCGGAACGGCCAGCAATATCTGTATGGCCATCGACCGGCTGCCTGACGACCTCGGGCGCGTCCCTTGCTCCGTGCATGCAACCCCCGGGCGATGGCTGCTCGAACTGGGGATCACGACATCCGGATCCCTGATACGCTGGTTCCGGGAACTCCTCGCCCTTCCCCCGGAGGAGATGACCGCCTTGGAGCAGGAGGCGGCGAAGAGCCCCCCGGGGGGGCGCAATCTCCTGGTCTTCCCCTGCTTCATGGGGGCTCGATCAGTGCGCTGGAATGCCGACGCCCGGGGCGTCGTGCTGGGTCTCAGCTTGGGACACACCCGGGGTGACATCACCCGGGCCATGATGGAAGGCGTGGGGTACGAGACCCGCTCGTGCCTTGAGGGCCTGCGCGCCATAGGGATAGAACCCGGCGAGGTGGTGGCCATGGGCGGCGGCGCGCGATCGGATCTCTGGATCAGGATCAAGGCGGACATCCTGGCGCTGCCGGTCCTGCGTCCCCGCTACACCGAGACCGCCTCGATCGGGGCTGCCCTCTTGGCGGCGCGTTCTGTGGATCTGATTGACGATATGGATGCGACTGCGCGAAAATGGAACCCGATCCAGGAGACCGTCGCCCCGGATCCGAAAGCGGCGCGGTTCTACCAGGGCCGGCGTGGCCTGTACGAGGATGTGTATGGCGCGCTCCAGCCCCTCTTCCCGCGTCTGCACGCCCCCTGATCCCGCTGGACGGAAGGGAGTCGTCATATGCCTGCCCGCAAGCTGGTCCCCAGGCTGTTCGACCCCGCGGTCTTCTTGCCCTCCGACCTGTTCGCCGCCATCACGGACGTGCGGATCGAGCGGCCCGCCATCGTCCAGGAGGAAGCGGAACGCCGCAAGCGCCGCTCCATCCCCGTGCCCGACGGGAGCCTGGTCATCCTGGCCGCCGATCACCCGGGTCGGAACGTCCTGAACGTGAAGGACGACCCGCTGGGAATGGCGGACCGGCACGCCTACCTCGCCCGCATCCTGCGGGTCCTGACCTGCCCCGGGATCGACGGGATCATGGGCACGCCGGATCTTATCGAGGACCTGTTCATCCTGACCCGCCTGATCAAGGAGCGGGGAGGGGCCAGCCTGCTGGATGATCGCCTGCTGGTGGGATGCATGAATCGCGGAGGCCTCAGGGGAACAAGCTTCGAGATGGAGGACACCTTCACCGCCTTCACCACGGAACGGATGCAGGCCCTGCGCATGGATGGCGCGAAGTTCATGTTCCGCCTGGATCCGGCCGATTCCGCCTCGGGCCGGACCATCCTGGCGTGTGCCGACGCCGTGAGCCAGTGCGTTCGGGCCGACCTCACGGCATTCCTGGAGCCGCTCCCCGTGAAGCGCGTCCGGGGCAAGTACGTCGTGCAGCGGACGGCCGAGGACCTGGCCGGCATGGTGAGCGTCGCCTCGGCCATGGGCGCCTCGTCCCTGAACACCTGGCTCAAGATCCCCTCGTGCAAGGGGCTGGAGAAGGTGGCGCGCGCGACGACCCTGCCCATCCTGATCCTGGGTGGCGAAGTGACCGGGGATCCCTTGCCGGTCCTGCAAGACCTCCAGGCCGCCATGCAGGCGGGACCCAACATCCGGGGCGCCCTGATCGGCCGCAACGTGATCTTCCCCGGCCCCGACGATCCGCGCGCCATGGCCGCGGCCGTGGCGGCGCTGGTCCACGATCGGTCCGAAGTGAGCGGCGCGCGGGCGGTGATGGCGGCCGAGCGCGGGAAGGACCTGAGCCTGCTGCCGTAGGCGGGCGATCGGCTCTCAGCGTTCATCTGTCAGCATCACCAGAAGACACCAAGAGCGGCCCAGTCGGGCCGCTCTTGACGTTTTGATTGACGGCTGATCGCTGATGGCCGCTTTTCGGTGGTACGCCTAAGGCTTCACGAAGACCGCTTTGATGTGCTTCTCCAGCAGGTTCTCCGTGACCAGCCGGCCGATCACGCCGGCGTTAGCCTCCAACGCCTGGTAGTACGCGGGCCCCATTTCCGCTGCCACCTTGAACCCCACGTGGATCAACTGACGGAAGTGCCGATTATAGGCGGGGCATTTCTGATCGTGGCGCAACGCCCTCCCAAACTCCGCACCGGACCATCCCTGGACCGTCTTCGGCTCCGGCAAGTGGGCGCGGTCAATGTCGATCACGGCCGCATACGGCTTGCAGAGTTCTTCCAACCGGCCGTACGCCTTTTCATAGATCTCCTGCGCCAGCTTCAGCCCGTCCCCACCTGCCATCGCCAGCCCGGCGACTTCTTCCAGCCATGTCGTGCCGGCCGTCTTGAGGTGCAACCCGGCGTTGTGCTTCCGCAATGCGCGGGCAATCGGGCCGTAGATGGAGAACTTGTCGCTGCCGGAATGCACGCTGAGCTTGAGATTGGCGGGCAGACCGAACTCCTCGACCGCGAATGCGATCACCGCCAGATCCTCGTTGAACTCTTTTTCGAACTGGGCTAGATCGCCGACGTAATCCACACCCTTGTTGAACCGGCCGGTGAACTTCGGAGCGATCGTCTGCGCCGGGATCTTCTGGTCGGCGACTGCGGCAAGAATGAAGAGCAGTTCGATGGGCGTCTGGGGCGTGTCCGTTTCGTCTATGGAGACCTCGGTGATGAACTGGTCGCGGCCCTTGGCGGCCTCGATGTGGCGGTAGATTGCTCCGGCTTCCTGAACCGCCAACAGGTACTTCCCGGCGATGTCGGCAATGTCCCGCTCTGATATGGCCAGCGTCCTGTCGATCCCCGGAATCTTCAGTGTCGTTGCATACCGGTGGTGTCGCGCCACGAAGTCCTGAATGTCTGCTTCGGGGGCCGCTTGG
>Ga0315279_10002986_pt1 | contig 24356 bp, 32 predicted proteins | sample YL17G06_20_MG_FD_203694 | JGI IMG/M metagenome (GOLD analysis project Ga0315279, IMG submission 203694) | Sediment microbial communities from Yellowstone Lake, YNP, Wyoming, USA - YL17G06_20 | ecosystem: Environmental > Aquatic > Freshwater > Lake > Sediment | place: USA: Wyoming | collected...
ATCTTGCTTGATTATATTGATCTGGGCTTGTCGGCTGAAGAAATTGCGCTGCGCTATCGGACCCTGACACTCGAACAGGTTTACGCTGCTCTCGCGTATTATTGGCACTATCGCAATCAGATAGATGCTTACCTGCAAGCCGCGCGCGAACATGAGGAACGTATGATCGCGGAACAGGAACGCAACCCGCCACCGGCTGTCCGGCGGCTGCGAGAGATGGCGCAAAAACGATACGCCGCTTCTGAGCCTACCCCCGCGCAATGAGCGTCCCTGACTTTCTGTTGGATGAGCACATCACGCCTGTCATTCAGTCTCAACTGGCGGCGCGCTCGCCGGCGTCATTCCGACGCGATAAGCAAATTGGGAGGAGAGATGATTCGCTTACTGCCCTTCAGTTCCACCTTGATTACAGCTATCTTTGCTGCCGCTGTCCTGCTGCGCTATTCTCGGCGCGGCGGGTTGCACCTGCTCCTATGGGGCGTCGGCCTCATTTTGTACGGCCTGGGCACTTTTTCCGAAGCGTTTCTCGGCCTGGCGTACAGCCCCTTCATGTTGCGTATCTGGTACCTCACGGGCGCGATGCTCACCGCCGCCTGGCTGGGTCAAGGCACGCTTTACCTGTTGGTGCGCAAGCCCGGCGTTGCGCACGCTGCCATGCTTGGCTTGGCGGTCGTTTCCGCTATCGCCATCATCGCCGTGATGGCGGCGCCAATGAACCCGGCTGCGGCCTACAATATTCACGTCCCCGCCTCCGTGCAATACAAAGCGATCTTGTCGCGCGGCGCGCTCATCGTCGCTTTGACGATCTTGCTCAACATCTATGGCACACTCACGCTGGTCGGCGGCGCGATCTATTCAGCCTTTATCTTTTGGCGCAAGCGCGTGCTGCCCAATCGTGTCATCGGCAACGTGCTCATCGCGGCGGGCGCGCTGCTGCCGGCCAGCGCCGGCACGTTCGTCAAGCTCGGCCTGGCCGACTGGCTGTACCTGAGCGAGCTGCTGGGCGCGATGATCATGTTCATCGGTTTCTTGCAGGCGACTGCTCACCAGCCATCTCAGGCGCCCGCCATGCAGCCGGCGCAATCGTGATTTTTCGCCCGGCCCGGCTTTGACGCCCACGGTCAAACGCGGTATACTACGCGCCACAATCTGACACCCGTACACAAGGCTGCCCCAGATCAATGTTTTGTCTGGGGCTTTAGTTTTGCGAAAGACAAGCCGGAGCACGAAGATTGACAACCGAAGTGAGTGAGCCAGCAACTGAATTGACGGGAGAGCACGCCGAACCGCGGGCGGCATCACCCCGGCCGTCGCCGACAGCGCGCGCCACCGGAGGCCCATTACCGCGCCCAAGCATGAGGCAGGCGTTTACGTCGCTCAAGTACCGCAATTACCGCTTGTGGTTCATAGGCCAACTGGCGTCGCTGGTTGGAACGTGGATGCAGGCGACGGCGCAAGGCTACTTTATCTACGAGTTGACCCAATCGCCCGTCTTTTTGGGCTATGTCGGCTTTGCAGCGGGCGCACCGACGTGGTTGTTCACGCTCTACGGCGGCGTGATCTCTGATCGGATGTCGCGCCGCACCCTACTGGTCATCACGCAGACCTCGATGATGATCCTGGCCTTTATCCTGGCCGCGCTCACATTCGCAGGTGTGGTCCAGCCGTGGCACATTATCGTGCTGGCATTCCTGCTCGGCATCGCGAACGCGTTCGACGCGCCCGCGCGCCAGTCGTTCGTGCTCGAGATGGTTCCGCGTGAGGACATGACCAACGCCATCGCGCTCAACTCGACCATGTTCAATTCCGCAACGGCAGTCGGTCCGGCGGTAGCTGGCGTGACCTATGCGTTGCTCGGCCCGGCCTGGTGCTTTACGATCAATGGGCTGTCGTTCATCGCCGTCATCGTCGCTTTGTTGATGATGGACATCTCACCGCAAGCCGCGCGGGCCCGCGCGACTTCGGCACTGGACGATTTGAAGGAAGGGTTACGCTATGCTGCCTCACATTCCACTATTCGGATGCTGATCGTCATGGTGGCGGTGACGAGCCTGTTCGGGCAGGGCTATGCCACGTTGTTCCCGGCCTGGTCCGTCACCATCCTCGGCGGCGGCCCGGACACTAACGGCTATCTTCAATCGGCACGCGGCATCGGGTCGCTCATCGGCGCATTGATGATCGCCTCGCTAGGACGTTTCAGGTTCAAAGGCAAACTGCTAACGCTGGGCAGCTTTGTCTTTCCCATCCTCCTGCTTGGGTTTGCCGTCGTGCGTTGGCTGCCGTTATCGTTGTTGGTGCTGGTCGGCGTGGGCTGGGGCTTTATGATTCTGTTCAACACGGCGAACGCGCTCGTGCAAACGCTCGTGCCCGACGAACTGCGTGGAAGAGTGATGGGCATTTATACGCTCGGCTTTTTCGGCATGATGCCGCTGGGCGCGCTGCTGGCCGGCGGTGTGGCTGAGATCGCCAACGAGCCGATCACCGTTGTCCTGGGTGCGCTCATCATGCTCGGTTTTGCCGTGTGGCTGTGGTTGCGCATGCCCCGATTGCGCGCGTTGGAGTGAGTTGTACCCACTCTTGCGAAGGGTTTCGCGTAAACCTTCGCAAGAGTGGACATTTGATATTTGATTTGTTATAATCCCCTGTGTAACCATGTCATCAATTGTTGCTCGACGAATTGCCAATTTGCTCATCTGGGGCGGCCTCGTGCTGATCATAGTTGGCTTCGCCCTGGCCTACCCCTTTGTGCGTGATGCGATCGAGGCCCAGTCCGACCCCGAGGCTTCGCTGTCTTTTGTCGTCACGCTGCCGCCCGCGCCGACGCAGCCTGCTACCGCGGCAGTCACATCTACACCCGTACCGACGCAACCTGCCACTGCGACAGCCACATCCACCTCTGCGCCAACACCCACACTGCAGCCAACCGCTACCGCGTCGCCGACGCTGACGAAATCAGCCATCACGCTGGCCACGTCCACACCCACGCCGACGCCGCCACCGACAGCTACCGCATCGCCGTCACCGGCGCCGGCCTCTGCCACAGTCACCGTGGCCGCGCCCACAGCCACATCCACCGTTGCGCCGACGCCCGCGATGTTGCCTGACGACACCACGTCCTCCAATAACAGCGTGACCACCCCACCCGCAGCCACCTCCGCCCCGTCTGCAGCCGGCGCCGCGCCGACTCGTATCGTCATTCAGGCCATTCAACTCGACGTGCCTGTGGAAACCGTGGGCTGGCATGTCGAGCGGGGAGCCAGCGTATGGGATGTGCCGAACCGACGCGCGGCTGGCTGGCTCAAAACGTCAGCGCCGGCTGGACAACCAGGCAATACCGTGCTCGACGGGCATCATAACATCAAAGGCGAAGTGTTCAGATACCTGGTGAACCTCAAGCCTGGCGACGCGATTGACCTGTATGCTGGAGAAAAGGTCTATCATTACGCCGTCACCGAAAAGCACATCCTGCCCGACCGTGACCAGCCCCTACAGGTCCGCATCGCCAACGCCCAGTGGATTCAACCGACAGCCGACGAGCGATTGACGCTCGTGACGTGCTGGCCGTACACCAACAACACGCACCGGCTCATCATCGTCGCCCGGCCAGCGCCATCTGCGTCGGCCAATCAACCATCGGAGTAACGACTCTGGCACCTATGTGAAGGTTTCGGTGAAATCCTTCGCAAAGATGAGCAATCACACATTGGAGTGAAACACACATGAGCATTTTGGATTGGCCTCTGATTGCGCAGACGAGGCGCAACCACGGGCTGGAACACGCCACCGTTCACGTCCTCGGCGCGCGGTATCCCGGCCTCGGCATCGTGGGGCGCTCCATGCCAAACAGTATTTACATCTATGGCAATCTGACCGCCGAACAGATTCAATCGGCAGCGGCCGAAGCGCTCGCACGGCTGCGCGCGGGCGAAAGCCATTTGGTGATCCACCCCGGCTGCGGGACGAATCTGGTGACTTCTGGGACGCTGGCCGGAGCGGCGGCATTTACGGTGATTAACGTTGGACAGCGGCGCAGCCGCACTCGCTGGGACACACTGCCGTCGGCGATTTTGGCGGCCACGTTCGCGCTGATCATCGCTCAACCCCTGGGCCCATTCTTCCAGGAGCGCATCACCACCAGCGCCGACATGAGCACGATGGAAATCCTCGGCGTGTGGCGCACCAACACCGGCGGGCTGCCGGTTCATCGCATTGACACGCGCAGCTAACAGACCTGTCAGGTTTTGAAAACCTGACTGGTCTATGTGACCCGCCATGTTCTACATCCTCCACGGCGAAGATGAATTAGCGCGTAGCGACCTGGTCGCCGAGTTCCGCGCCCAAGTCGGCGACGAGACCGTGCGCGATCTCAACACGACCATCCTCGATGGACGCAAGATCACGCTGGGCGAGTTGCGCCATGCCAGCGATGCGATTCCGTTTCTGGCCGAAAAGCGCCTCGTCGTCGTCGAAGGATTGTTGACGCGCCTGGCATCCCGGCGCGCCAAAGGCGAGGGAGAAGATGAACCGTCCGGCGCGTCCAAAGAACTTCTGGCCGGACTGTTGGATTACGTCCCGCAGATGCCGGACACGACGCGGCTCGTCTTTGTCGAGCCGCGCACACTGCCCGCGACCAATCCCATCCTCAAGCTCGCGCTGCAAACGGACCGGCGCACGGTCAAAGCGTTCCCTCTGCCTGCCAAAGAGAGCATGACCGATTGGGTCCGAAAGCGCGCCGCCCTGCACGGTGGCAAGCTCACGCCAGCGGCGGCGCTCGCGCTGGTGACTGCCGTGGGCTACGATCCGCGCCCGTCCGACCGCGATCGCACATCCGAACAGGGCAACAAGCTGCGGCAACTCGACCAGGAGATTCAAAAACTGCTGGCACACGCCAATTGGTCGCGCCCGGTCACGCCGGAGGATGTGGCCTTGCTTGTGTCCGAAGCTCAACAAGGCGACCTGTTCGGCATGGTGGACGCACTGGCCGCAGGCAATGGCAAGCGCGCCATCGTCGAGATGCACCGGTTGATAGATCAAGGCAAAGCGCCGCTGGAACTGTTCGGGATGATCGTCCGCCAGTTCCGGCTCATGATCGAAATCAAGGAATTGGCCGAGCGGGGAATGACAGGCCAAACCGTGGCTGAACGGTTATCGCTGCATCCTTTTGTGGCGGACAAGACCGGCAAACAGGCGCAGGCATTTTCGATGGAGCAACTGGAAGCCATCTATCACCACCTGTTGGAGATGGATGTGCAAATCAAGACTGGCCTGACCGAGGATGTGGCCGCATTGGACTTGCTCGTGGCGGGCTTGACGGGATAGAAAAGACCCCGGAGGTCTGAGAGACCTCCGAGGTCTACCTATGTCACTTGGGAGCCGGTCCGGCGATCTGAAGCCGGTTGCCTTCAGGGTCGTAGAAACTGGCAAACGTGACCATGTTGGGAATCGCTTCCACGTCATCGCACTTGACGCCGCGTTTGCGCAGTTCCTTCACGGTCTTGTAGGCATCGTCAACGGAAAATACAACGGTCGCGCCGCCGTTGCGCGGTGGGACCGGATCGGGGCCGCGCCACAAGTTAATGGCTAGATGAGTTCCCTCTTTCTCACCAAACTCCATCCAGCCGACTTCATCGCCCATAAATGCGGCTACCGGCAGGCCAAGCGTTTCTCCATAGAACTTTTTCGCCTGCTGCCAATCAGTAACGTTGTAGGACACCACCTGCAATTCCTTGAGCAATCCCGACATCATCTCGATCTCTCCTTTCCAAGCTATTTGATTTGCAAGCCCGACCCAGGCTAGCGCGCCGAAGGATCGGACTGCATCATCCCAAACACATTCCCTTCGGTATCGGCGCAGTAGGCAAGGTAGCCAACACCTGGGATAGTGGTCTTGGGCATTACGATCTTGCCTCCCGCCGCCGTGACCCTCTGAGTGAACGTATCCAGAGAAGGCACATCAATCGTGTTAACCGTCGTCGCGCCAGGGCCAAGCGACCGGCGCACGATGGCGCCGTCAATGCCCGGCTCATCCTTCGCACCCGTCGTAATCAGCCAATAATCTTCCGGACCGTTCCACTTGTCAATCTTCCAGTCGAACACCTTTTGATAGAATTTCGTCCCGCGCTCCGGATCGTCCACGGGAATCTCAAAGTGAACTACTCTTGGCATATCGCCCCCTTTTCTTTCCTTTTTGCTTTCCATAGATATGGCACACACCTTCTTCACTGACACTTTTATCTATTACAAATCATCCACCTTCCTCCTCTACGGTGGCGCGACGCGGCGCGCGACACAGCACCATCGCCAGGTCGCTGAGGAACAAAAGTATTGATAGGCAGCATCCCACTCCTCACCCTCTCCCCAACCGTCGTGCACCAAAGTAACTCTTGTATGCTCCTTGTCAACCCTCTGGAAGTGGACGACGACGTAGGTCTTCTGGCCTCGAACGGTTGGAAGGTGAGGAGGAGCATTCCATGTGAAGGCTAGCATACACTTCGGCTGGACTGCCATGACCTTCATCCCCTCACCACCACGGCTACCCGGCTCGGCGTCAAGATCAAAGAGCATCTCATAGTGTCCACCCGGCTCAAGTTCTATGTCGCACTCAGGGGCGAAAAAAGTCCTGGCCCCTTCTTCCGTGGTCCATGCTTCCCATACCGGGTCAACATTCGCGGGAACAATCACCTCTGATTGAACGACGCGGTTCAAGGCCTGGCTCTCCATAGTCCAATTCTTACTCCCTGCCCCCATGCTGCCGCAGCAAGTCGGCTACATCTTGGTGTCCCTGTTCATGCGCGATGACGAGAGGCGTCCGACCACCTCCCCTTGCATTCACTTCTGCACCGTGAGCCAGAAGCAATTTGACCATTTCCAGTTGCCCGTTTTGTGCCGCTCCGTGGAGAGGAGAAAAGTCATCCGCTTGCCTAGCGCTCACATCTGCTCCACGAGCCAGGAGCGTCTTTGCTATTGCCACATGTCCACCCGCCACGATTGTCATTTCCCACTCACGCTGCACTCGACGCCTTCCGAGTCAAGGAACCGGGCCAACGTAGCACCTTCCTTCTCAGTAGGAGGTAACGTAAACTTGACGCCTTTCGCCATCACCTCCATATAAAATGCTCGGATGTCTGGTACGCCAAAGCCTAGCTGAATTGTGCCCGCCGGATTCTTGGGCGAGGCGGGGTGCAATGCAAGTGTCGTTTCGCCGGTCACAAATTCGCTCCACTCTGGCGACTGGAACTTGAGCGGCAGATTGAGTATGTCGCGATAGAAACGGACCGCCTGATCCATATCCGCGACAAACTTGATTACATAGGTCAATTTGCTGGGCATAGCTTCCCCCTAAGGAAATACTTGCTTCGCATCATCCCCCGCTGATAGCACAGATAATTTGAACTTGATCGTCGGGCTGAAGTGGAACGGTCAGGGCCAGCGCTTGTTCCTGATTGATAAAGACTTTGATGTGCTCTCTGAGTTGATCCTGCTCAGTGATGACGCGAAAGCGGAATCCGGGATAGCGGCGATCCAGGTCCGACAGTAATTCTTCCAGCGTCGAACCCATGGCCTCTACCTCGCTTTTCCGTCCTGTATAAGATCGCAGCGGAGTGGGGATATAGACTTTCATGGCTAAAACTCTGCAGCTTCCACCGAGTAGATTTCGGGCAAGTGGCTGGCCAGGCAAGTCCATACCTCGCCTTCATTGCGGCTTGCCCAGACTTCACCGCCGGTCGTCCCAAAGTAGACTCCCACCAGATCGTGCGCATCCGCCGTCATGGCCTGCCGTTTCACGGTGAACCATCCCTGTCTCTGGGGAAGTCCCTTGTCCTGCCGCTGCCAACTCTTGCCGCCGTCGCGAGTGATGTACGTGGCTGGCTTGCCGCCCGGGCTGACGCGCCCCAGTGGGAAACTGCCGTCCAATGGGAAAACCCACACGGTTTCCGGGTCGCGCGGATGAAGGACGATAGGGAAGCTGTGATCGCTGACCGCTTTCGGCAGCTTGTTTCCAATGTTCACCCAGGCACCTTCGGCGCGATCCATTCGATAAATGCCGCAGTGGTTTTGTTGATAGAGCCGTTCAGGCAAAAGTGGATGAAGTCTCATGCAGTGCGCGTCGTGACCATACTCTGCGTCTGGGATGGGCAGAAAGTCCGAAATCAAGCCTTTGTTCAATGGCTTCCAATCCGCGCCTTGATTTGTGCTTTCAAAGACGCCGCCAGCGGACAAGCAAATGTACATGTGATGGGAGTCGCGGGGATCAACCATGATGGAATGTAGCGTCGCGCCGCCGGGCGGCTCGCCACCGAGAGCACCCACCCAGGTAGAGCGCATGGAATGTTCGTTAAACCCGGCCACTCCTTCCCACGTGATGCCGCCGTCCTCTGACCGGAAAAGCCCAGGAGGAGAGGAACCTGCATACCACACGTCGGGTTCGCTGGGATGACCTGGGCTGAGCCAAAAGTTATGGTCCAACACCAGTCCCTTCTCCCCCTCAGGCGCTTTGGAAAAAGCAGGCGGCTTGCTCGCCTCTTTCCAGGTTTTGCCGCGATCTGTGGACCGAAAGACAGTCGGCCCCAGGTGACCTGTGCGAGCGGCCATCAAGATCGTGCGTCTATCTCGTGAATCCATCACTATATGATGCACGATGCCGCCAAGATGAATCGGCCCCGCCAGCTTCCAGGCCCGACGCGATTTGTCCCCGCGCAAGATAAAAGCTCCCTTGCGCGTGCCGACGAGAAGGGCCACGGAGCCTGTAACAGGTTCAGATCTGATGGTCCTAACAGGTGTAGATTTTCTTTTGGGCATTTTTCAACTCCTTCTCTGGATGGGCTGACTATTTAAAAAGTCATATACAAGCCAAGCGATATATCATTAAGCGAATCATGACCAAGTACCCTTGGTTTGCGGGCAGCCTACCCGGCCGTCCCGTCCAGGCGACTGGACAGCTCCAGCAGGTGTTCCCACTCGTGCTCAAGCATACGGCGCAGTGCCCTGCGAGCCGTCCAAGTCATCTGTCCATGCTTGACCAACTGCCCACGTTCCACCTCCGTCATAACCTCCAGACGCGAACTGGAAACCTGCCACAAGTGCGACAGGGCGGAAGGTAGAGTCTCCGGGCTTTGCTCAACAACTCGGAGAGCATCGGAGAGGCCGTCCACCTTGCCCACGAGATACCGCAAGTAGACGCATTGAGATCCAGCGATGTGCACTAGAATGTGATAGATCGAGCGGCCCGTGCCTTTTGGCTCGGCAACCAGTCGCTTTCGCGGTACATCGCGGATCAGGTCCAACAGGTCGGCCCGCAGCCAGGCCAGGCGCTGGAGATAGATGTTCAAATCTTGAACCCTCAACGGTTGAAAGTCAGGATCGAAGCCGGGGGTCGGGTCGCCGTTGCCTAACCACGAGCCTTCCATGACGTGCACGGCAACCCCGGTTGTGAAGGCACTCTCCGGTTCGACCGCCTCGCCATGCCGCCGCAAGAAGCGCAGGTACGCACGGATCGCCTCAGGCGTGGCTTCCAGCGCCGCTTCGGTGGTTGGCCCTTGAGCGATGCAGCCAAGCAGGTCCAGCATATGAACCATCGTTTTGCGCCGGCGCGGGCCGGACTCGAGGTACAAGGCATATTCCGTCATTGTGCTTCCCTCGCTAATAGACGCCGATCAGCAGCATCAGTTGCTCAAAGGCTTTTCGAAAAGTCAACTGCCTGTTCCTGTTTGTCCACGTAAACAGAGTGGCAACACAAAACGGGCAAAATCGGTATGTCACCCAATACTCCGGTTGTTGGGCGCAGTGCCCCACGTTTCTGCCGCTATTTTGCTGAACCTATGTTAGCGGCAGTTGTTATTTTCGGTCAGGTTGATAGTGAAGCAGAACGACCCCAGAACTGAACGTCTTTGTTTCTACAAGTTTCAGGGTCGTATTACTCCCGTCTTTAAAGAGACGCTTTCCGCTCCCCAGAACAACAGGATAGACCAAGAGCCGATATCCATCGATGAGGTCATGCGGCATCAGCGTATGGACAAGTGCGCTACTGCCAGCGATTAAGATGTCAGGACCGGGCCGTTGCTTCAGCTTGGATATTTCTTCCGCGATGTTTTCTTTGATTAGGTTTGAGTTGTTCCACTCAACCTTTTTCAGGGTGGTTGAAACAACGAACTTGGGAAGGCTGTTCATCCTGTCAGCAAATCCTTGTTCATCAGTCCTGGACGGCCAGGCGGCTGCAAAACCTTGATAGGTCACTCGTCCCAGTAGCAGCGCGTCGCTCGCAAAGAGTTCATCGAATTTGTACTTTCCAATTTCTTCACTCCAGTATGGCATAGTCCAACCGGCAAGCTTGAACTCATCGACCGGACCTGGACCTTCCATGACACCATCCAATGACACGAACTCTGAAACGATTATTTTTCTCATGTTGTTACTCCTCTGGCATCGGTGCATCAAGGAACGGCGTGACGGTGGACACCAGCATGGGGGAGGAGAAGATATTGTAATGCGACGTGGCAGGCAGGATCGCGAGCCGTGCGTTCGACATTCCGGATCCGTCCCATCCAGCGTCAGCCTTACCGCCGCCGAGCAGTTCGAAGAATTCCACGGCATGTGCAGTGCGGACGCTATCGGCGTCCCCAACCACGATCATCGTGGGCGTCTTGAGCGCTGAGACTGCCTCCGACCAGTCATAGTCCTGCCCGACCAACTGACCCACCTTGGCGACCAACGCCGGCCAACTTGCAGGGTTCGGCGCAATGCTGACATAAGCCTGGTGCATCGGGGACCCGACCCATGCTTTAGCGGCTTCGACATTCATTGACCTCATTCCCGCCCGAATCTCGGGGTACCATCCGTCGCTCTTGCAGGCGGCTGAGACGACCACCAGCTTGCGTACCACGTCTGGGTGGCGGATGGCGGTTTGCAGAGCGACGCCACCCCCTAGGGAATAACCGACGATGTCGGTATTCTCGAGTCCGAGGTGTTTGATCAGGGCAGCGATATCATCCGCCATCGCCTCAAAGGCCAATGGGCGTTCGATGTCGGCGGTATGCCCATGGGCCTGCAACTCGACGGCGATGACCTGGCGGGCCTCGGCAAGGGCCGGCAAAATCTGCTCGAACATGCCGATTACGCCCAAGCCGCCGTGAAGGAGAACCAGCGGTTTCCCCGTGCCATGGATCTCGTAGTACATCTTGAGGCCATTCACGGAAGCGTAGTTGCCCTTGGCGTCCTTGTTCACTTCATCGGTCGTACTCTTTGTCATGATGATCCCTCCTGTTGTTGGCTGTCATATCCATCGTAGGGGAGCCGCTCCTGCCCCTCGACTGCACGCTGGTAGCGAAGGAGAACGACGCCGGAACCGAACGTGCGTGTTTCAACAAGCCGCAGGTTGAGCTTGTCATCCAACGCCCGGAACATTGGCGTGCCGGCACCCAGGATGACCGGCTGGACGTAGAGCCAGAATTCATCGATCAAGCCGAGCTGCATGAAGGTCGAGGCGATGTCGGCGCCGCCGAGCTCGAGGTCCTTGCCGGGTTGTGCTTTCAGCTTCGCGATCTCTTCGGCAATGTTCTCCCTGACCACCCGGGTGTTCCATTCGGCCTGCTCAAGGGTCCTTGAGAACACGATCTTGGGCATATTCTTCCAGATGTGTGCGAACTCGACCACATACTCTGGGTTCGACGGGTTCGTATCCGCTGTTGGCCAGTAGTCCACCATCACCTCATACGTCCGCCGTCCATACAGGAAGGTGCCGATCGCACTCTGCTGATCGTTGATGTACTTGTGCAACTCCTCATCAACGATGACCCAATCAAGCTCTCGGTTCGGCCCCTCGATGAAACCATCAAGCGACACCATCGTCGAGTAGATCACTTTTCTCATGCTAATTCCTTTTTGACCTTGGTCAATGGTTTCTCCTGTTAATTGTTTAGGCTTTGAGCTTGCCGAAGCCGGCGTTCAACCTAAAACATCCCATACTGGTTCAGCGACTTGTCTGGCACCGGCTGCCCGAGATCCCAAAGTTCTACGATACGACCCTTCTCAAACCGGAAGATGTGGACAACGGCCGCTCCGAGGTCGCCGGGCTTCTGCCGCACGTGCGAATGGACGACCACGAGTTCGCCCTCGGCAACCGCGCGCTTCACCTCCAATACCTTGTTCGGGTTCTGGCGCGCGTTCTCCTCCATCCCTGCCATAAGAGCCTCTGCCGATCCTTCAAAGAACGGGTTATGGTGCCGGAACCCGGCAGCGACGAACCTGGAGTATGCCTCGCTTACCTTCCCATTGGCGGCCAGTTCGAGGAAGGAGATGGCAGCGTCCTTGTTGCTATTGGTCATAAGCGTTTCTCCTTTCAAGGAACGGTACTGCGCATTAAGAAGTAGGTCTTGTCGGCCATTCTTGACCAGCTGAGTATAAGCAGGCGCACCATGCTGGCGAACACGGCTGAAATGCCCATTCCTTATTGTTGCTTGTACGCCCGCTTTAAACCTGCTATGTCGATTTTATTCATTTGGAGCATCGCCTTCATCACTCTTTGCGATTTTGCAGGATCCGTGTCATTGAGCAACTCGCCTAAAACAGTGGGAACGATCTGCCATGACAAACCATACTTGTCTTTAAGCCAGCCGCATCTGCCCTCCTCTCCGCCTTCGGAAAGCTTGTCCCACAGTCCATCTACTTCCTCCTGCGTCTCGCAGTTCACGAAGAACGATATGGCTTCCGTGAATTTGAATTCAGGACCACCGTTTAACGCTACGAGTTCCTGCCCATCGAGCCGGAATGTAGCGGTCATTACCGCTCCCTTGGGTCCGGGCCCTTCGTCTCCGTAGCGGGTAGTTAATCGTTGCCAGCACATCGTACACAAGCCGTGTTGTCAGGACATCGTGTAAAATGACGAAAAATAGGTTCAAAAAATGCCTTGCAGTGATAATTTTCTGCACCGAAAAATTACACGATGTGCTGGCAGCGGATAGGTAGTGCTTATGACCTTTGAATTTTTAAAGATCGACACATAAAAATTCATCGCCTCTTCGGCCTGGTCATCGAACCACAAGAATGGGGTGATTTTTTGCATATCGTTTTACTCCTTCTATGCTTGATTTACCTTAGCTTGCAGGCTGGTAATATAGCAGAACGTTTCCTGAACGAAACGTCCGTGTCTTTAGAAGTTTCAGGTTAAGTTTCGCGTCTATGCCTTGGAATAAGGATTTGCCATCGCCCAAGATTACAGGATTCACCATAATCCGATATTCATCCAGCAAGCCATGTCGAATAAAAGTCACTGCCAGGTCGGAGCTGCCGAATATGATCAGGTCTTTGCCGGGCTGTTGTTTTAGTTTCGCAACCTCTTCCGCAACGTTTTCTTTTACCAGCCTTGTATTCTGCCATTCAACGCTTGAAAGCGTTTTTGAAAACACAATTTTGGGCAAACGATTCATCTTGTCGGCAACGATTGGATCGTCCGTTGCCGCGGCTGGAGTCGGCCAGTAACTGGCCATGAGTTCATAAGTCTTCCGGCCAAATAGCAGAATGTCAACAGAATCCAACTGCTCGATGGCGAGTTCATTGAATTCTTGATCTACGTTGTGCCAATCGATTTCGCCGTTTGGCCCTTCAAAGAAGCCATCCAGTGTTACCATCATGTATAAAATTACTTTTCTCATTTTCTCGTTCCTAAATCGGGACTTGCCAAGTCATAATCAAGTGTGATGGATGCGCTGCTTGAAGTAGCAACGAAATTGCCCTCGCCCCGTAGCCTGCGCAGGTCTCCGCTTCCAGAACCCGCAATCACAAGGAGGGTAGCTTTCGCCGCGCCACCCTCAAAGATCCCGCTGTGCTGGAACACAAAGCCCCCTCTTCGATTATCAACGCGACCGACAATACGTTCTAAGCCAACAAAGCTGGCGGAGCCGTCACCACGGTACATCATCAGGTACTCGGCTGTCCCCTCGCCCTCAATGTTCCCAGCAAAGGACCTTGTCGCGCTGACACGAGTGAGCTTTGGCAACCCTTCGACTTCGTTCAAAGGCTTCTCATCCCAAGTCTTGATCTCGAATGTAGCCGCAGCGTGCGTACTCATCCCTTATACCTCCATAGGTTTTGACCACTATATACATCGGTAACGGAGCGAGTCGCCCTAGATATAGGGCATGACGCCTCTCCGTGAATGCCACATGACGACGGCACACGGGCTTGTTAAACAAGCCCTAAGCAACAAATAGCTGCCTAATTGTTCGTACAAGTAATTCAAAGGGAACGCTGTTTGGGGACAAATCGAAATACGATTCTAGGAGAATGCGTTCCTTGGCTGCTCGCAGTATAGCAAATCATCTGCGATTTGTAAAGCGGCAAATACTTGAAGGGCGTGTCTCAAGTTGGGGTAGATGCGAGAAACTGAGACACACCCTCATCGTCCAAACTCAAAGAACCTGTCCACGCCGGCCGCTGTGTTTGCCCTTCTTACCATCCAGAGTCACGCCCAGCCAGAAATGATGCGGCAATACAGTCTGGGCGGGCAACACTTTGACCGGACCTACACTCAATTCGCGTTCCGGCACTTGCCCCGGATGAACATAGCATACATCGGGATTGTGGCCGTATTTTTGCTGATAGCGCTGCACCGCGCGCGACACTTTGTCGGCAACGGCGCGCCCCGGATCATCGTCAAACCACAAAAGACCTTCCTGGATCATCGCTCACCTCCCCGTGGAACAAGTTGGCAACTTGTCTCTTATGCTCGCTCAAAGCGATCTACATGCCAGGTATTGCGCTTGGCATCCTGGTATAACTCGAACACCCCCTCGGCGCAGCGCACACGAAAGCAGTGGCGCTCCACATCCCACACCCATCGGCGCGAGACTGTCCAGCATCGCTCAACCGCGTGGACCTCATAACGCCGTCCGTGCCAGACGAACGTTTGAGGAAAATATCCAAAACGCTTGACTTCCATCCGAATCGCTTCGCCTCGACGGGGAGCGCGGCGCACACGCGGGCGAACGCTCGACCGCATAGGACGGCTGCTGACTACTGAAGCGACTTTGCTGCTCGCCAGGCGAACGCTCATCGCCCTACTCCTTCCTCACCGATCACACTGAATTGCCGTGCGCCAACCGGCGCACTGTACTCTGGTTGATACATTCCCTGCCATCCACCTGCCCCGGCGGGAAGCGCATTGGGTGATGTGACGACGATGACAGGCGGATATTGAGACGCTGCGTAGGGTACCGGAGGCGACGGGGGCATAGCCCTTTCTGCATCGCGGCGGCGCAACAACGCAAGCGCCCCAATGGTGGCCGCCGGCAGCACCGCGCCCATGCCGCAGGCTGCGCCAGTCAGCACCGTCATCGCCTCGTTCGACAAATGAGTGCCAACGTAAACAGCCAGCGTCACCGCAAACGCCACCACGCCCAATCCAATCACTAACAATGCCCGGTTCACATCACACCTCGATTCTCGATTGCAGAGTGTTCGCCCTCAACCCGCTTTTGCCACCAATGAGGCAGCCTGATGCAACAAGCTTGGCCGCCCCTTCATGACATCCCATCGGCGCGGGACACTGCCGAATTGCGCCACGACCTGCTCCATCTCCGCCGCACTCACATAGGCAGCTTGAAAGCGCAAGACCTGCCCAGCGGCCACGGCGATAAAGTCGCCACGCCCGGCAAGTTTTTCCGCCCCTGTCCCGCCGATGCCGGCCGCCACACGAGCATCTTCCGGCGACACGACCTTGCCCACCAGCCTGGCCGGGAAATTGGCCCGAATCAAAGTTCCCATCACCTGGGACGACGGCTTTTGTGTGCAGGCAATGACATGGATGCCGGCCTCTCGCCCGCGCTGCGCCAATCGCGTCAAAGGCTCGGCCAATGCTTGGCCTCCCACCTGCATCAAGTCCGCCAACTCGTCCAACACAACCACGATGCGCGGCGTCACGCTGTATTCAGCGGCGCTGTTCCCCTGTCCTCGACTTTGCTCGCAAAGTCCCGGCGCGCACGATTGCTCGCAATCGGGTCGCGTGTCCATCAATTGGACAATCTCACCCAGCGCATCAACTGCCTCCGCCACATCGCCGATGATGGGTCTGAGCAAGTGTGGCAGCGGGGCAAACGGTGCGAACGCACGACGTTTGGGATCCACTAATACAAACTGCAACTGGCTGCGCCGATGCGTCATCGCCAGACTCAAGATCATGGTCTGGCACAGCGCCGTCTTGCCGGAACCGGTCGTGCCAGAAATTAAAACGTGTGCTACATCGGGCGAAGAGAGCCGCATCAAGAGCGGCGCGCCGTCGTCACACAAGCCCAACGCAGCCGTATAGGGAGGAAGGGGCGTCTTTTGCGAGTACGCAAAAGACGAAGCGTATTCACGCCTATTTGAAGAGTGCGGCTCGATTGCGCGTTGCTGCAACGGCGCAATCGTATCGCCCCTCCCCTTGGACAACTGCGCCATCAGTGGCAGTAGCTTGACCGTCTGCGCATCGTCACGCGGGATCTCAAGCTGCACACTGCCGCCCTGCCGCGACACGCGCACATTGGTGACGCCGAGCGCCAACGCCAGCTCATCCGCCAATGCCTGCACCTTGCTGACCTTGGTGCCCAACGCCGGAGCGAGATGATACTGGACTGCGCGCGGCGTGACGACGCCGCCGGTCACGCGCGCCGGGGCCTTGTGACTCGCCAGCACCATCTCGATGCGGTCGGATTGCAACTCAAGCAGTTTCCGGTTGGCCATTCTGTTCCTGCGGGTGAATCACGCTCAACACGCGGCCCAACACTTGCACCGCGCCCGGACAAACATCACGCGCAGCCCATCGAGAATGGGTCGGTTGCCAACGCGTGCGCCCGTGTTCTCGTGTCAACCGCCCTAACGCCGTGCGTCGCTCCGCGCCGAGCGTCAATCGCACGGCCACCAATTCGCCTTCGCCGCCCATGCCTCTTTCGATGACGACAATGTCGCCTCCATCGCGCATTCGCACGGCGAGCAGACTGGCTGGGTTTGCAACCAACCCTCGTAAGAATGTGAGCGCCTCACGTATACCGTCACTTGTTTCCATATCGGATCCTTGGCTGCCATCAGAATTAGAATCTTGGCAAGAAGATTGTATCAGAACATTTGTTCCAAGTCAAGGGGGACGAGGATTCTTTAAGTTTTGGATATGACTTGGGTTATTGGGAAATGTCGGGGAAACCAGACAGCTTGTGCCTAAAGGCCCAAAGGGTTTGCGAACCTTGGGTTCGGGCGAAACCCTTCGGGTCTTTTTGTGGAAAAGGAAAGGGAACCAAAGACAAAGTTATCGAATGACCTCGACGCCGCCCATGTAAGGCCGCAGCACTTCCGGCACGGCGATGCTGCCATCCTTCTGTTGATAGTTCTCCATGACGGCGATAAGCGTGCGCGGCAACGCCAGCCCCGACCCGTTAAGCGTGTGAACGAACTCGGGCTTGGCACCTTTGCTGCGCCGGAAGCGGATATTGGCTCGCCGCCCCTGAAAGTCACGAAAGTTACTGCACGAGCTGACTTCCAGCCACTCGCCGCAGCCGGGCGCCCACACTTCCACATCGTACTTGGCGGCGGCGGTGAAGCTGAGGTCGCCGGTGCACATCTGCACCACGCGATGCGGGATCGAAAGCAAGCGGCAGATTTCGCGCGCGTTCTCGATCAGCGTCTCGAGTTCCTGCCGGCTGTCTTCCGGTTTGCAGAACTTGACCATCTCGACTTTATCGAACTGGTGGCCGCGCTTGATGCCGCGCACGTCGCGCCCGGCGCTCATTTTTTCGCGGCGGAAACACGCCGTGTAAGCCACGTGATGGATGGGCAGTTGGTCGCCATCCAAAATCTCGTCGCGATACAGGTTGGTGACGGGCACTTCGGCAGTGGGCACGAGCCACAAATCATCTTCGATGTCTCGGTATACAGTATCGGCGAACTTGGGGAGTTGCCCGGTGCCCACCAGGCACTCTTCGCGCACCATGAACGGCGGGTAGACTTCGGTGTAACCTTGCGCCACATGCACGTCGAGCATCCAGGCGATGAGCGCGCGCTGCAAGCGCGCGCCCTGGCCCTTGAGCACATAGAAGCGCGTGCCGCTGATCTTGACGCCACGCTCAAAGTCAATAATGCCCAGCATCGGGCCCAAATCCCAGTGCGCAAGCTGCCAATCCTCACGCGTGGCTTCGCCTTCTTGGGCCGTGACGACGTTGTGAGTCTCGTCGGGCGCGACCGGCACATCGTCATCCGGCAAGTTGGGCACCGTCAACATCAACTCGTTGAGCCTGGCCTCGGTGTCTTTGATCTGCGCGTCGAGCGCGTCAATTTGGTCGCCCACAGCGCGCATTTCAGCGATCTTTTCTTCGCGCCCGCCGGCGTCTTTCATTTTGCTGATTTCTTTCGAGACGGCGTTGCGCTGGGCTTTAAGTTTTTCGACGTCAGCCAGCAGCGACCGCCGCCTGACGTCGAGCGCCAGGATGTCGTCAATCGGCGCTTCGGCGTACAGTTTCTTCATCGCCGCTTTCACGTCGTCAGGATGCTCACGGAGCATGACCAAGTCTAACATATCAACCTCCCTTTAGGTCATTCCACTCTTGGACTGCCGCCTGGATCGCCTGGCGCAACCGCTCATCGGGAATCTCGGCCATCGAATGATAGTGCGTCTGATCCACCCAGATTTCCACCGAGCCATCGGAAAAAGTGGCAAAGTCGAGCTTGACGTGAGCGAGGTCGGGATAGGCGGCCAATTTGGCTCGCGCCAGCTCTTCGATCTCTTCTGAGACCAGCGCGGACTTACGCTCACCTGTTTCGACCTTGGCCTGGGCCACCCATTGTTGAGACTCGGGCGCCGGTTTGGGGCCACTGGCGGCGCGTCGGGTCATCAGCGCGAACCCGGCGACAATGATCAACGCGACGATTACCACAACGACAAAAAGCAATATCTCAGATGACATTTTGGCCTCCCATGGATTTCAGATTTTGGATTGTTGATTAAAAGATGCTACGCCTTCATGCTACAATCCGCAATCCTTAATCAAAAATAAAAAAACGCCCCCGCCTGTTGCCAGGACGAGGGGCGCTCGTGGTGCCACCTGGATTCGCTGCCGGTTGGCGACATCGAGATGCCGCCGTGCAGCCTTATTGCGCTCGATAACGGGAGCAACCGGGCCGGCTCTTCGCCGTCAACTCGGGAGTGGATTTCAGCGGGTGGACGGTCGCCTCGCATCACCCGGCGACTTGCTGAACGCCCTACTTTGCTGACTTGTCTCCGTCGTCGTCGTTGGCGAGATTATACCTGTGTGGAGAAATGTTGTCAACTGAATGTTCCGCTACATGACGTGTGCGATGCGCACTAGGCAATTTGCGCGGTTGTGATACAATCATAGGTATGTAAAGCATCCTCTAACAGATCGTGCTGGCCCGCGCGACATAGGGTGTTGCAGGCCGCCCTTCGCAGATCAGGAGTTATGCCATGAGCGCCGACCTGGTAACCTCCAAGCCCGAAACCATTCCGGCCAGAGCGAACTCGATCAGCAGCCCCTTGCCGCTGGTCATGACCAAGATCCGCATTCCCCGCCGCCGGCCCGAGTTGCTTTCGCGCCGTCGGCTGGTGGATTTTATCCACGCGCACCTCGACTGTAAGCTGATTCTGATTTCGGCGCCGGCGGGCTACGGCAAGACCTCTCTGCTGACTGACTTTGCCTACGAGACGGACTTGCCGGTATGCTGGTATACCCTCGATCCCTTTGATCGTGACCTGCGAGTTTTCCTGGAACATCTGATCGCCGCCATCGCACGGCAGTTTCCTGCCTTTGGCGAGCAGTCACGCCACCTTCTGCAAGAAACGCCTGATCCCAAACACAATCTCCAGCCGATCGTCGCCACACTGGTGCGCGAGATCTATGACACGATCCCAGAATACTTTGTTCTGATCTTGGATGATTACCACACGGTCGAAGAAGAGGAAAAGATCATCGAACTCCTCGACCTCTTTGTAACCTACATGGATGAGAACTGTCACTTTATCTTGGCCTCGCGCACATTGCCGGCCCTGCCCAATCTGTCCTTGTTGCTGGCCCGCCGGCAAGCAACGGGCCTGAGCATAGATGAGCTGCGCTTTACGCCGCAGGAAGTCAAGTCGCTGGCCCAACAGAATTATGACCTGGAATTGACTCTGGAAGATGCAGCCAAACTGGCAGAGCAAACGGAGGGCTGGATCACGGGTCTCCTGCTCACTGCCGCTCCTCGTTGGGAGCAGACCCAAGAATCAGTCACCCTCCGAGGACGGATTAACATTGGCCTCTATGATTACCTCTCCAAGCAGGTACTCGATCAGCAACCGGCACAGTTGCGGGATTTTCTCCTGGCCTCTTCCGTCCTGGACGAGCTGAGCCAGGAATTGTGCGCCTCGATCTTGGGAGTAGATCGGCCCGCCGACTTGATGGACCAGTTGCGGACGCGGAACCTGTTCGTGATCGAATTCGAAGGGGGCGGCGACCGGCTGCGCTATCACGATTTGTTCCGCGATTTTTTGCAAGCCAGCCTGCGTCGGCAGGACGAGTCCCGCTTCCGAGAGCTGACTCGCCGGGCTGCCCAAGCCTATGCCAGTCGGGGCGAATGGCAGCGAGCCGTCAGCCGTTACATGGCGCTGCAAGACTACGAGTCCGTGGCCGAAATCGTCGAACAAACTGCAACGCGAATGTATGAGACGGGGCGATGGGACACGCTGGCCGGTTGGATAGATGCTTTGCCGGAAAGAATCAAGACAACCAAACCCGACTTTCTGATTCAGCGAGGCAAGATCCACGCCGAGCGCGGCGAGCACACTTTGGCCCTGGCTTTGTACAACCAAGCCAAGCAAGCGTTTACGGCTGCGGGCGACAAGGCAGGGCTTGCCTCTGCCCTGGCGAGAGAAGGTTGCGTCCTCCGCTTTCAGGGGCGCTATGCAGAGGCCAAGGCGCGTTGCCAGGAAGCTCTAGCTCTAGTCAGTGGGGCCACGCCACAGGAAAAATCTGTCATGGCGCTGGCTCACAAGCACGTGGGCTTGTGCCAGCTCGGTCTGGGGCAATTGACCGAGGGCCTGGAAGCCCTACAACAATCCCTGCGGCTTTACGAAGAACTGGAAACCCCCTACGACATCGGCATGGTGCATCATGACCTGGGCTGGGGCCACGAGCTCGCAGGTGACCTAGATAAGTCTGTGATTCACTACCAGGCGGCGTTGCAACGATGGCAACTGCTTGGTAACTTGGGACCATGGGCCAACACACTCAATAGCCTGGGAGTCATTCACTATTTGCAGGGTAAATACGATCAGGCATCACAACTTTTGAATGAGGCACTGTCTAAAGTACAACAAGCCAATAACTTGCGAGTAGAAGCCCTTGTCTGGGCCAGTCTAGGCGACCTATACCGTGACCAGGGAGCTTACGAGCAGGCCCAACAGGCATACCATGATGGGTTGAAGGCCGCAACTCGTGCTGGCGAGGGGTTCGCAGTTACGTACACTCTGGACGGCCTGGGGAACATCTTTCGCCTACAAAGTAATTTGGCCCAAGCCAGGCCACAATTGTTAAAAGCCCTGCAACACGCCGAACAGCATGGTTCCACCTATGAAGCTAGCTTATGCCATACCTCGATGGGCATCCTGGCTAGCGCAGAAGGAGATTTGACAGCGGCATGCCAACATCTGAACCAGGCTACAGAACTTTTTGAGGCTGGTGGCTTTAAGCGGGAATGGGCCCGCGCGTGTCTCCACCAAGCTCAGGTAGCTTTCTTGACAGGAGAGCGGGAAAAGGCACTAATCTACGTGGAGCGGGCCTTGACCCTGGCCGCTCAATTGGGCTTTGACCAATTCCTGGTAGTGGAAGGCCAACAACTCCAGCCTCTGCTGCGTTACGCAGCCGGTCAAAAAGTCGGGGGCAAAGCCGTGTCCCTCCTCCTGAAACGAATCAAAGGTCACCAGTCATTGGTAGCCAAGCGGGCTGAACCGGTGATCGAGGCTAAACCTCAACTGGACCTAAGAATCTATGCCCTGGGACAGGCCCAGGTCGAATTGGGGGGTAAAAGTGTCCAGTGGGCTGCCGTGCAGAGTCGAGACATTTTTTTCTGCCTGCTGCAGCACCCGCAGGGCCTGCGCAAAGAAGAGTTAGGTGGAATACTCTGGCCGGAACACAGTCCCCAAAAGCTCGATGCCATCTTGCGTTCCAGCCTGTACCGTTTGCGGCGGGCACTTTCCAGAGAAAGTGTAGTCTTTGAAGACGGCCTGTACCGCTTTAACCGCAAGAGCAATTATTGGCTCGACGTCGAGGTCTTTGAGAAGCTTTTGAATCAGGCAGAGCAAACTCTGTCCGCTGCCAAAAAGAACAAAATTGCTCTGCTGGAAGAGGCCCTGGCCTTGTATCGGGGTGATTATTTGAGTGAGGTCTATGCCGACTGGTGCGAATCGGAGCGGGACCGGCTGCGAGGACGATACCTGGCCGCGATGGAAGAAATGGCCGGGTTGTATGCTAGCCGGAGCGAGTTCCAACGGGCCATCGAACTGTACCAGAGCCTTCTGACCCAGGATCAATGCTATGAAGTGGCACATCGAGAACTCATGCGCTGCTATTATCGCCTGGGCGATCGCGCCTCCGCCATCCGGCAGTATCAGACCTGCGCCAGGGTCTTGCGTGAAGAGATGGGAGTGAACCCTATGCCGGAGACAGAGCAATTGCACCAGCAAATTGCGAACTGAAAGCCAATGTCGGCGACGACGCGAGGGCTGTCCAGTATGGGCAGCCTTTTTTGTTGTGTCGGACATCCAGATCCTCAATCCATACTCTAAATCACCCTGGATTGGGGCAGATTTCTTGATCGCAGCCTTTCGGTCTGGCACGTGCAGGCTCAAGCCCATACCTCAACCGCCAAATACGGCGGTTTCCCAACTCCAATGCGCCATATTTGGGGGTGGACAACTGCAACGGAAATGTGGGGGTTTGGTGAGTGGTTTGGTGAGTGGTTTGGTGAGTGGCATGTGCTAAACTAATATCATCAAAGAAGAGGGGACTGAAAATGCAAAAACTCAATCGGCTCTGGCTCCAGTACGGCACATCTAACAACCTGAAAGTTCTATACCTCCTGCTGACCTTAGTCGCGCTGGCCGTAGCCGGCGGTGCGCCAAGCGGTAGCAGTGGCAACTAGCGGCGAGTAACCGGGGACACCGGGAAACCACCTGGCTTTGAGCGGGACAACATGATCCTGGCGCTGGCCGTCGTTGTGGGTCTGGCCGCTAGCCTGGTTCAGTATCGGGGCCGCGCCTTTCACCGAATAGCCGCCATCCCGTTGCGTTCGGCTGGGTTGGCGTTGCTGGCGTTCGCCTTGCAATGGCCCCTGCTCCAGGCCCCAGCGGGGCCAGTGCAGCGCATCGGCATGCAGCAGGTGCTCTTTCTGTTGTCGCACTTGCTGCTGTTGGGTTTCGTCTGGCGCAACTGGCGGCTGCCTGGAATTCAGATCGTCGGCCTGGGGGTGATGTGTAACCTGCTGGTCATCGCGGCCAATGGCGGGTTCATGCCGATCACCCCGGAGACTCTGGTACAAATCAACCCGGGCAGCACCCTGGCACAATGGTCCGTCGGCGCTCACTACGGCCATTCCAAGGACATCATCCTGCCGTGGACAGAGATCAGGTTGGGGGCACTGTCGGATATCCTGGTTATCCCGCCGCCATTTCCGCGCCCTACAGCTTTTAGCCTGGGCGATCTGCTGATCGCCAGTGGCATCGTGGTTCTGTTGCAAGGATCGCATATTGCCAAGCCAGATGCAGCGGGAACCGATCCCCACTAAACCTGAGCCTGTACGGTTTCTATTTTTCACCCTTGTCCCAAGTTGGAGGACAAGGGCAGTTTGCCTTACCTATTTGAAAGGGGGCCTCCAGAAAGGTAATCTGCCCATGCCGCATAAAGGTTTGAATCAATTACTTTGCGCTGCTACCGTCAATCGCCGGTTCCGCGAATCGCTTTTGCGTAACCCGGCCCAGGCCATCGCGATGGGTTACTATAACTACACCTTCGCCCTGACGCCTGAAGAGCAGACACTCGTGACCGGCATCCAGGCCCAACAACTGGAAGACTTTGCCGCACAGGTGTACTGCTGGATCTCCACCGATGGCAACGGGCAATCGCATAACGTCCTGGCCTCGTTGGGAAAATCGGCGGAGATGGCCTTTTCCTGTTGAGCGCCGAATGTGCGTGGACTCACCTATGGATAAAACCGGGTCGTCGCTCTCGCTGAAAAGGCAAACACGATGCCAAATATGACTACCCTCTACCTCGTCATCGTATTGGTCTGCATGGCGCTGAGCATGCTGGTCTTATCCTGGCGCTTGATCAAAGCGCGCGCTGCCCTCGCCG
>Ga0315279_10002987_pt1 | contig 24346 bp, 19 predicted proteins | sample YL17G06_20_MG_FD_203694 | JGI IMG/M metagenome (GOLD analysis project Ga0315279, IMG submission 203694) | Sediment microbial communities from Yellowstone Lake, YNP, Wyoming, USA - YL17G06_20 | ecosystem: Environmental > Aquatic > Freshwater > Lake > Sediment | place: USA: Wyoming | collected...
TAAATTATTATAATGAGAGACCTCCCAATTATTTCCTCTCTTAGGTGGACAAGGTCTGTTGTTATGCTTAAGGTAGAAACATTTTTTAAGCCACGACGAGGTTCCTGACGAGAGGATTCTATTAATACAAAAAACGAAAAGAGTGTGGTACCAATGATTTATGACGACATACATCACGTTAAGATTCATTATTATTTCAGTACGCTGTTGAGTGATTCAATCGATTTCATTCTCAAGACGGACTTCTCTTTTGAGAATCCACAGACCTGCAAGATAGGGACAGAAGGTATCTATGCAATCCCGCAATGTTATACCCCAAAAAAGAAGGGGGACAGATCCATTGAATCTCACAGGAAAAACATCGATATCCAAGTCATGATGGAGGGAATGGAATATCTAGGGTACGCGGATGAAAGTACCTTGGATTTCTCGGGGTACGATAAAGAGCATGATACCGAACGCTTGACAGGGACCCTCACGTTCCTGCCGTTCCGTAAGCATTACTTTGCGGTCCTTTTTCCGCAGGATGCTCACATGCCTGGGGTGCAAGGTCGAGGCTCGACGACAACTGTGAAAAAGATAGTGATAAAAGTACCTCTTGACCTTTGGTAAGCGCAACACTAGAAAAAAAATTAGTATCAGGCAATGCCTTATCCTTCTTTATTCATCTCTTTATTAATGTGAAGAAGTCCCACAAAGAATTAGTACGCCCTGGTCACACTGTAATCGGCAAGAGCAGTTAGGAGATCTTTGCTTTCCGAAGCCTCTAACGTCTCAAGGCATCTCTTTGCCTTTTCCCTGAATTCCTCAAGCTTCTTCTGGGCGTACAGAATAGACCCATGGGTGTTCCACAGGTCAATCACATCAAGGACATCCTGTTGCGTCGCATCCTTATTTCCCACGATGCTCATCATCTTGTTTTTCTCGGTCTCATTGACCTCCCATAAAGCGTGGGTAAACATGAGGGTTCGTTTCCCGTTCAGGATATCGCTTCCAATCTCTTGTTTTCCTAACAAGGATTGCTCGGGCAGGATATTAAGCAGGTCGTCTTTAATCTGAAACATGAGCCCGAAGAGGGTACCGTACTGAGCCATATTTTCTACCTGTATTCTTTTTCCCTTCCCGATCAGGGCACCGCATTTTCCTGCGATGTAATAGAGTTGGGCCGTTTTTTTCTCTATCATCACCATATATTGAGGGATCGTCACATCAGTGCGTGTGGCGAATTCGACGTCCAAGGCTTCCCCTTCGTAGAAATTTTTTGCTGCATCAGCGATGGACCGGATGATTTCCTTGTAGGTGACCGAGCGGAGTTCCGGGGGTGCCATGTAAGAAAGCATGCGGTAGGTCTCACCGATGAGCGCATCTCCAGCGATGATCGCCATGGGGATCCCGAACTTCTCATGAGTGGTTTGTAAGCCTCTGCGCCATTTGTCTTCATCGATGATGTCATCATGGATGAGCGTTGAGTTATGGAGGTACTCCAGTGCAATCCCAAGGGGGATGGTAGTCTCTGGGACACCTCCGACTGCTTCACAGGAAAGCATGGCGATGATAGGACGAAGCCGTTTCCCACCGGAGAGGGGAATCCATCGGAGTGCTTCGTAGAAGAGTGCTGGCTCGCGGGCTGAAAGGTTTCCATTTAACGCCCGATCAAAGATCGTTGCTCGTTGTTTCAAGATGTTCTCTAAATCCATGAAGCGCTCCTCATCCAATCACGAGTTGGATATCTGATTCTCCCATGACCCCTAAATATTCAGCCATGCGGATGACTTTGACGTTTTCCAGCAGCACGGTTTCCTTTAAACCTGTTGAAATCATTGAAGTGTAACAGCCATAAAAGTGTACGCCCATGTCTTTTGCTACATACATGAGTTTAGCAAGGACGGAGCCTCCTCTCTTCTTTATAAGCGCCTCCTTAAGTCCAATGGGTGATTCCCCCCATCGAGCACGCCGTGGTTTATAGGATTTTTTTACGATGTTGATGCCGCGAGAGGTGAAAAACATGGAGACATTCATCCCAATTTCCACACCAGCGACTGCAATATTAAAGGCAGTTAACGCCTTATCATAGGTATCCTCAGTCACAAGAATGGCCATGGTGACGAGTCTCTTATCAATCGCTCGTTTCATGGTTTTTTCATAGGAACTACGAAGATCGTCCAAAGGTTCTTGTTGCATCGAGAGACCCTCGGCAACCACATCGCGTCTCATCTATAAGAAGTTTAATGGAGAAAATAAAAAAAACAAAGGGGTAACATTGAGAGGCAGGACCTGCTTGTCTTCTGAAAAGAAAGGAATACGGATAAGACTTGTATAATAAGTATTTAATAAATGTAAGAGAACATCAATAGTAAGATACCTATGGCTCCCTGGAATGCGCTCCCTTGGAATACGATACTTGCTATCATTGTTAGCTCACTTCTTATTCCGATTCTATTGGCAGCTCTTTTCATAAAGATAAAACGCTATGAAGACCTTGGGATGACCATAGGTGTTTTTTTACTGATACTGGGGAGTATTTCCTATGGGTATCTCATTCCCCAGCAGGTTGTTCATGAGACGATACTTCCTGAGAATTATATCTGGGAGGACCAGGGTACCGTGCATTATTGGGAGCGAAATAGTGTTCTTCTCAAGGGAAAAGCCCTAGGAAGCCTTCCGTTTGACATCTTGCAAGCATTACCGCAACGGGAGCCTATCGAGAGAACATTCATCGGTAAAGAAGTCATCCATGTCTCAGAATTTAATCATGAAAAAAACCAGGCGCTCATCAATGACGTCATCTACGATGATACCGGCGAGATTCTTCACGTCATCAACAATACTGAGAAAGTCAGTGAGTGGTACTGGATCGACTCTCATACCGCCAGCTTACGCTATACGACGGTGAGCGCGGGACATATGGGGGTCCCCTCAAACCTGAATGGAGTGAACAGTGTTCCCATAGGATGGGTCGAATCCAACGGGGAGCAAAACGGGAAAGAAAACGTTGTGTTTGTACGTGATATGCAGCGGATCGCAGCAGGGTACATCGACGGAATGGAGGTTTCGGTCTGGCAATCAAATATCTATAATAAGGAGATCACCTGGCATGGACAGTCGTATTTCTGCGATGAGACGCTGCAGCTCACGGTGAACCCCGCAACAGGGTACGTCATTCATGTGTTCCGTCATCTTGTTCTCTCCGCACGGATGTCGCAGTTCCTGCAGTTGTACTATCCCGCCGCGCTGCATTCTCGAGTGATCTCGAACTATTTAAAATTCAGTGATCCGATTGGTGAGGCTGCTGAGCTGACCTACAACACGACGCTGGATGCACAGAGCAGACATCTCGCTGATGCCTCCGAGATAGGGAACCTCATCACGTATGTGCCGCTCGCGATTTGTATCCCGATGTTTCTCATTGGTATCATGCTCACATGGAGATACTGGGGGCGCAGCTACTACTGGAAACGGTACAAGGAGTACGAACAACAGGGTGAATCTGCCTCGCGGAAACCAAAACGGGGTACGACTCGACGAAAAGTGTATGCGGCTGTGATGGTCACGATTCTTCTTATCTCATCCGCTGGGTATCTCGTGCATCGGGAAAGCACCAGTCAGAAAGCAGGCATGAAGATTCCGGTGATCAACATCAATAACACTATCTCTGACCCACAGGATATACCAACGCCTCCAGGGAGCAGTCGGACAATCGATTCAGGCCGGCATATCCTCCTCCCCTCTGATGAAGGGATCCATAAGATCAGTGGTCGAGAATGGTGGTATTTTAACGTCTTTTTTAATGATATCTATAGCGATCTATATAACTACTCACTCATCGTAAGTTTCAACAGGATGAAGTTCAATGACATTCGATTTCTGAAACCTGATAATTTATTCATCTTTTTGTACGATCCCAACGGGACGAATTATAATTTTGCCACGGAGAATAAGCGACGAGGGACGCTACAGGCAAAAAGTCCTGGTGTCGATGTGACGTTTGAAAGCAGTTGGGCGAAAGGGACGTATCCCTCATGGCATGTCCATGCAGTGAATACACAGGAAGGATTTAGCGTTGACCTAGATTACACCGCTGATTTCCTCCCCGTCTGGGTCGAGGGAAGAAGCGCGAATCTTCCGATCGCAAAATATGTAGCGGGAGACTATTACATACCACGATGCAAGGTCACCGGCACACTCACCTGGAACGGCAAGCAGTACAATGTGAGCGGAATGGGATACCATGATCACGTCTGGGAAAGGAACGTTCCTCGTTTCATTACGAAAGGGTGGGACTGGGCCAATATTCATTTTTATAATGGATGGGAAATGTATATCTCAAAGTTTATCATCCGCGCCCCGAGAAACCCGTATTCCGGTGCAATTATCATCTCCCCAAACAATCGGAATCTCACCGAGTTCAATAAATTCACGATCACCTTTACAGAATCCGCTAGTCCGCAGGGTCTTCCGTTTATGGTCTATCCAAAGAAATTCCATTTGGAGGCACAACGAGACGATATGGTTTTGAAACTTGATGTTGACATCTATAATATCTGCCAAAATGTGTTTAAACGTGCACGTACAGGATTGTTCGAAGGACCCTGCCGTGTCACAGGGACGTTTTCCTGGTCTGGTCATACCGTGGAATTGCACGGGTACGGATTGACGGAGATTACCCGTGTAAAATATCTCATAGGATTACCAGGACAAATCACGTAGTCGTAAGCTTTTAGATGAGAACGTACCAGAAAGTAAAAAGAAATCCAACTTGTTACCCTTGCTTATGACCGTGTATTCTCACTCTCGGCTGAGTTGTTACGAGCAGTGTCCACAGAAGTTCAAACTGCAGTATATCGATAAAGTGGAAACTGAGATCGAGGAGTCTATCGAGGCGTTTCTCGGTAGCCGCGTCCATGAGGCGTTGGAGAAGCTGTATCGTGATCATGATCATCAGAAGATGGATTCATTGGATGAGCTGCTTGATTTTTTACGAAAAGAGTGGAACAGCAACTGGTCCGATGCTATCGTGATCGTCAACACCGAATACACCCCAGAGAATTACCTGAAGATGGCAGAGAAGTACATCGCTGATTACTACAAGCGGTACCACCCGTTTGACCAAGGGAGAACCGTTGCTTTGGAGGAGCGGATTCTGATCAATCTTGATCCTGCAGGTACGTACAAACTCCAAGGGTACATTGACCGGCTCACCGAGCTGAAGGACGGGTTCTATGAAATCCATGATTACAAGACGAACAGCCGGATGCCGCTCGCTGAGTACATCCGGACTGACCGTCAGCTTGCGTTGTACATGATCGGGGTAAAGAACCAGTACCCTGATGTGAAGCACGTGCGGTTAATCTGGCATTTTCTAAAATTTAACAAGGAGGTGGATTCGACCCGCACCGATGTGGAGCTTGAGGAGCTGAAACGTAGTACGATTCAGCTGATCGATACGATTGAGGGTGACGAGGGGTACGCAGCAACTCCAGGGTATCTGTGTGGGTGGTGCGAGTTCAAACCCTTGTGTCGACAGTGGCGACATTCATACAAGGTTGCGGAACAACCAGCGAACGAATATCTCAAGGACTCCGGTGTGCAGCTTGTGAACCGGTATGCGGAGCTGAAAAGCAAGCAGAAGCAGCTGGACAACGAAATAGAGGAGGAACTCGAGAAGCTGGAGCAGGCGATCATCGCGTTTGCGCAGAAAGAACAGGTGGACTGCGTCTTCGGATCGAAGAACAAGGTGCGAATCACGGAGAGCGAACGGTACTGTTTTCCCAGTAAGAACAGCAAGGAACGGCAGCGGTTGGAGGACGTATTACGGAAGCACGGGAAGCTTATGCAGGTCAGTCAGCTAGACACGACCGCCCTTGGTGAAATCATTCAGGGGAGCGAGTGGGACCCTGAGGTGCTTAAAGCACTGGAAAAGTATGTGCAGATCGAGAAGAAGAAGCGGTTGTATCTAAGTAAAGCAAAGGATCAGTAACTGTGCTCTTCCTGATTTTAAGCCTCTTTATATCCTGAGAAATATAAAAATCTCCTACCTGGTAACATTCTTATAAATGAACAATATTATAACACTATACTAGGGGTAAGAATGCAATGATTGGAAATCCCAGGGTACAGAGATGGTTAGCGGTCGGAATCATCCTGTTGTTCCTCGGTGCGGGTATCATCCCAGTGAATGGACAAGTGAGGGTGAAACCATCACTGCCACTATTGAGTGGTAATTGGCTGTATGTGGGTGGCTCAGGGCCGAATAACTTTACAAAGATTCAGGATGCAATTGACAACGCAAGTGACGGGGACACAGTGTTTGTTTACAAGGGGTCGTATATTGGATTTATCGTCGCCAATAAAGCTATCACTCTCCTTGGCGAGGATAAGAATACCACGTGTATCATCGGATATTTTGCCTATACGATTACTCTGAGTGCTGACGGGGTGACCGTGAGCGGATTTACGATTCGCAATAATGCAAGCCGGGGCGAAGGTGTGAGAATCGACTCTTGCTACAACACCGTCATCAACAACATCATCGACACTCCCCGAGACAGAATACGGCTTTTCGGCGATAACAACACGTTCTGCGATAACATCATTAATAACACCTATCTGTATCTTTGCGGCGATAGCAACACTATCACTGATAATTCCTTCAACAATAGCTATTATGGTATTTATCTCATCAATTGCTGCGACAACATCATTTCACATAATTCTTTTGCTGGCTCTGGGTTATTTATCTCTGATGAGAGTGTCGGTGATAATATCGTGACGAATAATTACGTCAACGGCAAACCCCTTATCTATCTAGAGAATGAATCTGATATAATCCTCAACGGAGGCGCAGGACAAATCATTCTTATCAACTGCTCTAATATTACGGCGCAGAACCAGGATTTAAGCAACACGACAGTAGGCATACAGATCTGGGAATCATCGGCCTGCATTATCTCAGGAAACACTCTTGCCGGGGACCGTTATGGGCTATATCTCCGCGGGAGGAACAACACCGTCGGTTGCAACACCATCACTGCTAACTTTTACGGTGTATTCCTCTATGGTGACGGCAACACGATCTCTGGGAATAGCATCGCGCACAACCAAGGTAATGGCATATACCTGTCGTATAGCGATGACAACTCCATGATCAAGAACACCTTTGCGAACAACAATTATAGCATCATGCTTGATTATGGCTGTGATTTCAATAGTATTTCCATGAATACCATCATAAACAACAGCCATGCGGCCCTAGGACTCTTTGGTTGCAGCTCTGCTCTTATCACCGACAACATCATATCACACAATGACGGTGACGGCATCTATCTTTCGCAAAGCGACGATAACAAAATAATCAATAACTCCATCAGAAACAACTATGGTTATGGCATCTACGTACTCGGTAGCGACCGTAACACCATAATCCAAAACAATATCACTGAAAACAACGATGATGGCCTCTATTTGGTAGGTGACTACACGGAGATCTTATCGAATACCATCGAAGGCAATAAGAACGGCATCTGTATCCTGGGACACGAATTCAATTCAATCACCGGTAATACTATCACGATGAACACCTTCTCTGGTATTTTCCTGAATTGTTCCAACATCAATACGATCTTAGGAAACAGCATCTCGAAAAATAAACAAGGCGTGTATCTGGTTTCATCAACCAACAATACGATCCTTCACAATAACTTCCTGAGGAATAAGCGACATGCTCTTTTTGAAAACTGCACAAACACCTGGGACCAGAATTATTGGGGGAGACCACGGATACTTCCAAAGCTTATTGTTGGATTGAGAAGTTCACAGAATAAATGGTCATTACCACTCTTTGATATTGACTGGCATCCAGTTCAAGAACCCTATGATGTCCCGGTCACAAGTTTCATTGGGTGAGCTTGCCCCTCTTCCTTTTTTCTTTTGTCAAGAAAATTATTTTAACGAAGGTTGATGATATCATTACAGAGAAAGGCAAAAATGCGAGACAAACGATTTATTGCAGAACATCGAGGGGGGCCCCTAAAAAAGGAACAGCACTATCAACTAATTCAGTGGGCTTGCGACTGTACGGAGCATGTCTTGCCGCTCTTTGGTGAAAATATAGACGAGCGATTAACAAATGCACTACATGTGGCGAAAGAGTGGAAACAAGGGAATGCTTCAGTCGGTGACGCACGAAGCGCATCAGTTGGTGCTCATGCGGTAGCTCGCGAATCTTCAAACCCGACAGCAATTGCGGTGGCTCGTTCTATAGGACAGGCTGTTGCTACTGCTCATATGGCTGATCATTGCTTGGGAGCGGCGTGGTATGCTTTGAAAGCCGTGAACAATGCAGGGAGATCAATAGAGGCAGAACGAAAATGGCAGGATGAACAATTACCATCAGAAATCAAGGAGCTTGTCCTCACAGCAAGAAGAAGCAGAAAGATCTAAAAAGAATATGAAAATGATGGACAAAAAGAAATGGGAAAGGTTTAAGGCGTTTTTATAATGAAGAGGGATATTATTATAAAACCACTGAGTTTCTTAATAGGGAAAGAACATGTATAAGTTCATAGTTGTTGGGGGCTATCCTGCTATTCTTTGGGAGGAAGCATGAAACATAAAATCGTAGGAATTTGTGTGTGTTTGCTGTTGATAGGTACAATAGTAATAGTTGATACAAATGCTTCAAAAAACATTAATCATCTTGAAGGAGGATGGCTTGAGGAACAAGATGGAATAAAAATTCTTCATTTAAGTGGATCGCATTATGATATGGGGTATCAACATGGATATTTTTTGGTAAATGAGATCGGAGAAAGTATGCGTGCTCAGTTATTTGGTTTTGAAAAAATGGGTTATTCGTATGACAAACTCTTAGTAATATGGAACATCATGAAAATTTATTTACCAGATGAGTATAAAGATGAAATGCAGGGAATGGCAGATGGTTCAGGAATGTCCTTTGATGATATTAGTGTACTGACGACGATGCCAGCTGTGTTCAATGTTTTAGTTGAAGATGCTTGTTGTGAGATATCTTTGTGGGGAGACGCAACACTGGATGGTAAACTGTATCATGTAAGAAGTCTAGATTGGTCTTTAGACGTGTATGATCCAGTTACAGGAATACCTCTATATGAGAATATCATCATGATTGTTCGCATTCCTACTGTAGGATATGCATCTTTGGTCCCTGAATTTGCTGGTTCCATCGGGTGTTGGCATGGAATTAATGAAAAAGGTATTGCCGTAGGGGAAAACACATGTATCACGAATGATTCTACCTTTCATGGCATTTGCCCATGGATTCGTATGCGAATGGTGTTAGATTATGCATCCACAGGTGATGAGGCTCTTAACATATTAGTATCGAATCGAACCTGTGGAACAAATTTTATTCTCTCTGATGCGAAAAGGCCTATTGGATATGCGCTTGATCAAACTGCGAATCTTTCCTATGTCGGGACTTGGGATAATCCCGTAGAAGGGTTACAACCATTCTGGCAAATAAGAGATGTTGTACGAAGGGTACCTCAATATATTAATCCACAATGTGCGGCGTTAGAGCATCATAGGTATCGTTATAATCCTGGTGGATTTTTGGGATTTTTCTTGTTTCTATCACAGAAAAGTTATATGTTCATAGGGTGGACGCATTATAAAGCGTTAAGTAAGGAAATTGAAAAAAGATATGGTTCGTTGGATCTGAATGGGACGATGTCTCTCCTTCGTGATGAATATGTTGGCAATACGAATTTCGTTATGAAAATAATTAGAGTGAGTAAATTCCATGGTTTGCAGTGTCTTTGTCAATGGGTTTGTTGTCCAGCAACTGGTGATATCGTCATTAGTTTTGCACGGAATAACACCTTGGCATGTTACAATCAAGTGTATTATTTCAATATGTTTAACCTGTTTCATTCTGATCCACCAAAACCAACCATATCAGAGATACAACTAGCGCGACTGTGCGAAGATACAGCGAGATAAGGGTTTTTGAGATTTCGTTAGAGAGCAAAATCTCTTTCATAATGAGGATATTTGCTGGGTGTAGGCCGTAAGCCTTTTTATTACTTCTGAAAAATAAAAAAAAATTTAGGATTTTTGAAGACGTAAGTTCCTCATTTTATTCGAGTTATTAAAAAAGCTGGTCAAATAAATTTTTTATTGTTTCTGCTTCGATCCCTAAAGTAATTTCAGCTTTTCTAAATAATTCTTCCGACTGTAATTTAACAGTTATCTCATCAAATCCTCCAATAAGTTCATGTACATCTTTTTTCAGTTGGTGAAATTTTTTTGGTGAATACCAGCTGAGAACATAAATGTCACAAATGTCTTTAATCAACTTTTCATCTTTCGTTCTATTGCAGACACTATTTAATTTTGTTGCAAGAAGAATTTCCGGATTCGGCAGCCACAAACGTTTGTGGAATTCTGTTAATTCCGTTCGATATATCTTGTTTTGAAAAACATGGGAGAGTAACGGCTCATCTATAGGATCAAATCCAAAAATCGCTCTAAACGACGGATGCACTTCGTTTACGATAGGATCGACATAGATTTGGAAGATATCATGAGTCGGTGTCTTTGTAGATTGCTCACTAGTTAATTCCTTTCCGGTTTCAACATGGATGTCCTTGTAGTATCGGAATCCAAGTGGTTTGAAGCCCTGCTTTTCTAACAATGAAAGAGCGTTACCAATTGTCGAACTTTTTAGTTGACGTTTTGTAAGATTTTTATTAAGGTAAAAACCAAGATCGATATCTCGCGAACCAAGGTAGTTTCTTCCTTGGTCTTTTCGAAATGCAGTATTGACTGTGAAGTATACTGCCCAACCTCCCAAGATGCAGATAGGTTCATTGAGGATGTTGACGATTTTCTGTAAGTAAATGTATGATGTTTCTGTATCGAAATCACTGTATAATCCCATGGTATTCCTTCTTCATGAGTTTTTGTGCGGCCTCAATAGCGACGCCTTGTTCTCGCAAAAGATCCAATATCAATTGAGGTAGAGAAACAATCCTGATTTTTTTCTTAATGATATTCGCATAAAATACATGACTGTCATCGAGCAATATCCGGGAGTTTCCTTTTCCAACAAGCCCGTTTTTTGTAAGCAATGCATGCCATGATGAGACATCTTCTTCCTGGATGTAAATGTCTACGCGTGAGGGAAATAAATAGTGTTGGGTGAGCGATTCTGCGTAATAGGTGGTGAGTGCGTATTTCAATTTGGTTTTTACAAGTATATCAAGTGGATTTTGTACATTGTATTCCCGGTAGGGAGGATATGTGTTGATTTCTAACCAATAGGTAAAAAGCCCTTCAACGTCAATGATTTGTGTTTTTTTGATGAGTTTTTTTTGTTCCAAAGTTTTTAAAAATTCTATAACCCAGGGATGAGAGCATTCTGCTTCTTTTGCTAATCGATAGATCGTCAATGAACCATCCGGTTGTTTGAGTAATACGCGAAGGATTCTTTCCCGTTTTTTCCCTTTCATAATATGTAGGAATAAAAATCTATATATAAACTTTACCTACATGTAGGTATGAAGGGTACTACATAACAATAACCTACATATTTTCGATTTATTAAAAGAGTAAGTGCTGGGTGTAGGCCGTAAGCCTCTTTGCAACGGGAGAAAAATACAAATTATTTTCAATTTTGAAGACAGAAGAAGCAGTATAAAGCAGCGAAATATTTATATTCTATAACATACTATAACCTATTATGGATACTTCAATTCAAATCAGCAAAAGGCTTCAGAAAGAACTCTTAAAAAGAAAGTTTTTCGTCAAAGAAACATATGAAGAGGTTATTTGGGATATGATCGAAGATAACGAAGAATTGAATGCTCAAACCAAAAAAGAGCTTGCTGAAGCTCGTGCCGAAGTAAAAGCAGGTAAAGTACATTCCCTCGCTAAAGTAAAGAAAGAGCTGGGGCTATGACCTACCAAATTTTTTTTACTGATAAAGCATCGAAACAGCTAAAGAAACTTGAAAAAAATGATCAAGAAAGAATTATTAAATCATTAGAACGGATTCGGATACGACCTGAAACACATGTAACCAAGCTAGTTGGCGATCTCGGATATAAATTGAGAGTTGGTAACTATAGAGTTATTTTAGATATTGAAAAAGAAAAACTTATCATTCTTGTTTTAATGATTGGCCATAGAAAAAATATTTACGAAAAAATTTAGGATGCTGGGTGTAGGCCATAAGCCTTTGTATCACTCCTGGAAAACAACAATTTTAAAGATTTTTTCAAGACAACATGTACAAAAGGAAACGCATCCTTGCGTATCGAAGAAGTCGTTCTCAGCGAGGTCCTGTGCACGTTCCTTTTTCAGTTCTGCCATTTCCAATGCTTTTTTTACTTTCAGCGGATCTGGTTGTGTTCTCCTAAGTAATCGTTTCTTGAAACAGCAGTCATCTGCTCTCATTCGACCACCGGACGTGTGCCAGATAGCACGATTCCATCGAGGATCGTGTCAAGATAGAACGCTCTATTTGTTCTTGCTTGTTGTGACCATTGCGAGGGTGTAAAGGAGATGAGGTTGACATCGCATTTGAGTACTTGTGCTAGTTCAGCGGTTGGCGGATGGTTCGAAAGCGAGATAACAAGGATATCTACATCGCTTTCCATGTCGTTTTCTCCTTTTGCATAGCTGCCAAACAGAAGGATTGAGGTCACCGTGTTCATATGATGGGTCAGAAATTCAGGGATTCCTTTTTTCTGTAGCCATGAGAGGTTATACGCGATTTTGAGATGCCGGAACGCTGGGTTCTCTATGTGTGCTTTGTAGAGGAGCTGGTTCTTCTCTTTTCTTTTTATGATGATATCATCTGCGACGAGTATGTCGAGTGCTCGCTTGACGGTCATGGGATCCATATGTAACAGACGGGCGGATTCTCGTAAGTAATAGCTGTTGTGAGGATGGTCAAGGAACAGTTTGAGGACACCCAGCTGTCTGATTTTTTGATACAACTGTATCATAATTTCATACATTAGTTGTGAGTATAAATAATTTTCTCTCATCTCCTGATTTGTGATACTCCTCATTCAAGAGATAGAAGGGCGAATATCCAATGCTAGGAAAAAAGAAAAAAAATAGAAGATGGGAAAGGTTTATTTCTCCGCGAATTCATCGTACGGTAACGCACGGTATTTATCTGGGACCTCTCGGATTTCGAGTAACGTTCCGTCTTTTGCGATTTTAACGAATTCTACCATGAGGTTCTCCCCCGGAAAGATGCTTGTTTCATCATGACGTTCTCATAGTGTCAATGATGTCCGTCCTTTCCTTACGCTTAGAAAGTGGAACTTATATTCAATACTTTTTATGAGATATACCGTAAAACATTCGTAACAGTTCGTAGGTGATCTCACGCAAATGTGAGCCTGTACGGGGAAAATAATGGTTTAATTTTCTGGTTCGGTAAGCGTTTTTTTGCATCTGGTGCTTATTCGAGAATAACGACTTTTATTGAAAAAAGATGATACCCTTCCTTGGTTATGGTGGTTCATCGTACCTATCCTTTTTTTCATTAGCGAGGGTAGTACGTTCTTGTTCCTCATCGAGTTCTGAGAACCTTTCTGTGAGTTCAGTTGTTGGTGTGCGAAGGATTCCAGGTGGGATCTCTGTTGTTTCATCTTTGAGGGGATATCGTGAAAAACCGAGAGGCAGTCCTTGGTTTTCTCTGTCGGTTTTTTGGTGATCGTGTCCCATGGATCTCCTCTTCATCTTCGTTTCATTTGTTCGCGTCATAATGGAGAGTACTCCGATGATGCAGACAATCCAGAAGACGACAAGAAGCGCCACATCCAGGTATTGTTCTCCATACTGGTTCACTTGTACGGTGATTGTCTTGCTCTCGGTTCTGACCGCGGATAGTGTTCGATAGGTGATGAGTCCTAAGCAGCCGATGCCGATGAGATACCCTGGGAGGATGAAGAGGTCCTTTTTCATTTCAAACACTGGTGCATCCGGGTATTATTATTTAAAATTTCAGGTAAAAATCGTGGTTTTTTGGCTCAACGAACCCTGCTTTTTTTGTAACAGTCATGAGAAGAACGTTCCAGGAACCGGTACCACTCGTACAGGCATCTGGCACTTCTTGTACAACAGTGGTTTAATAGCTGGAACACCAACAGAGGAAGATAAGAATACAAAAGGACGAGATACGATGTCGAAAAAAACTTGTGTAAAAAGAAATAAAAATCTGTTGGCGACAAAACTGGTTGCTCCTGGGGTACTCTTCATCCTTGTCTCGCTGTGTTTTGTTCCACTGGCGAATCCTTGCGTGCCGCAGCCAGGGATTCATATAGTAAAAATCGGACCAACCTATAGTGAGGCAGGTGAGGAAGTCACCTTCACGTATCTTGTCAATAACACGGAAAGCCAGCCACTCAGTGATGTGACGGTCATCGATAATCTCTGTGGACCCGTCGTGTATAGCAGTGGTGATAAGAACCATAACGAGAAACTTGAAAAACCTGAGACATGGACTTTCACGTGCACCTATGTCCCCGAGTTCAACTTCCCTGATCAACTCACCAATACCGCGGCTGCCTCCGGCACCTGGCAGGGTCAGGTCGCCACCGATACCGCTTCGTTTACCTTGTATCCGTTCATCCTTCGGAAAGACGTGCTCCTCTATTGGGAAGGAGAAAACGTCCAGTACGCGGACCCTGATACTTCCTTTACGGTTCAGATGTCAAAAAACGGGGGAACTCTTGATTCATTTGCTCTTAATGAGTCTGAGCCTAAATATCTCTGGTTGAGTCAAGGGACGTACGAGTTCACCGAACTTGACATGCCTAGCGGCTACCTCCCCGCGTATCAAACCATATCGTACACGACCGGGGAGGGTTACCCTGATTTCTCTGCGTTGAACATCATCACCTTTGATCTTGCGATTACAAAAATCGGGCCGGAAACCTGCAAACCTAACGATCAAATAACCTACGATTATACCGTTTCAAACAGTGGTCCTGCGAGCGTTACTCCTCAGGTGATGGATGACCTTTGTGGGGTCCCTGTCTATACTGGTGGGGATAGCGATGCTGACGGTCTCATTGATCCTAATGAACTCTGGACCTATGAAGCGACGTATACGGTCACTTCAGAGCCTGGTACTATGCTTACCAATACCGTGAATGTCACTGATGCAGAGGGTGCAGCGTGGTCTCATGGTGAGTGGTGGCTCGGAGGCGATCGCAACCTTGAGGACAATCATGCGCAATGGTCGGTGCAGGTGGTGCCTCCTGATGATGACGAACATGAAACTGCCTATACCCTTTCGATTCTGGTGATAGGGAACGGTTCCGTGCTACCAAGCCCTGCCCAGACATCGTACGGAAATGGCACAATCGTGGGACTTTCTGCGTCCGCTGATCCTGGCTGGATCTTTGATCACTGGCAGGGAGATCTTACTGCGAGCGTGAATCCTGCGACGCTCACCATGGATAGTAACAAAACCGTTGTCGCCTATTTCACGATGAACGATCAGGGAGACGACGATGAGGGATACACGCTTTCGATTCATGTTGTCGGCAACGGGTCAGTGACACGCTCTCCGGATCAAGCAACATACACTGTTGGGACCATGATTGAGCTTTCTGCCATCGCTGACGATCAGTGGATGTTCGATCATTGGGGCGGAGATCTCTCAGGAAATACCTCGACAGAATCCATCACCATGACCAGTAACAAATCGGTGTGGGCTTATTTTGTAAAAGAAGAAACCGAGGAACCTGAAGAACCGCTACAACCCGTTAACCCATCTTCGCATCGTTCTTCCAGTCATTATGCGAATACACTACCAGTAGCAAATGCGGGTGGTCCGTATGAAGCGTTACTACGTGAGGAGATAGTATTCAATGGATCAGGGAGTTATGACCCTGATGGTATCCTCATCCAATTTCACTGGTCTTTCGGGGATGGAACCACGGGAACAGGTAAAATGGTGGATCATCAGTACTTTACTAGTGGAATTCATCAAGTCACTTTAACAGTAATTGATAATCTCGGAGGCTCAGCTACCAATACGACGTTTGTCCAAATCCTTGTACCCAATCGCCCGCCCTCGAACCCGTTGATCGCTGGTCCCTTAGACGGAGTGAAGAACACGGAGTATTCGTATGTCTTTGGGTCTGTCGATCCAGACAATGATGATATCACCTATCTTGTCGACTGGGGTGATGGAACGACGTACCAGCTCGGATCTTTCTCAAGCGGCGCCTCTTTCTTGTTACCTCATCGCTGGGATTCCCCGGGAACATATACCATCACAATGACTGCGTCAGATGGCTATTTAACAGCATCATCAGAAAAGGTTGTCACGATCCATGACACCCTGATGGTTACGAACCTCGCGATCATCGTGTTAGGTCTTCTGGTTCTTCTCGCGCTTATCTTGGTGTTCCTTGCTTCAAAGAGAAAGAAGAAACACGAATAATCCAACCTTCTCTGCATCTTCTTTTTTATTCCTGTCATTCATCGTAGGGAGCTTATCACTTTTAATCAAAAATATGAAAATATTCAATGGAAAATAAAAAACATTTAAATTATAATTATGTCACATAAATAACGAAACATTTTTATGGTACCTCGATATTCTTATACAAGGAGATAATACCATGCATTGGGGGAAGGTATCATCCTGATAAAGATTAGATTTAATAGTTTAAATATTACAGGGTTTCCAAAAGGGGTTAAAAAAATAGTTGTACTTGGAATCACGTTGTTTCTATTATGCAATGTTTGTTCCATTATCTATCCTTCGCCTTCTTCATCTGTAACTGCCTTCAATCATCAAAGAAGTATCGTGTGGGATGTGGCCCTGCAGATCAATGAAACTGGGGGAGCACGCGATTATGTCGTGTTCGGTGAGGCGCCTGATGCAAACGATGGTCCTCCACCAGATTCCTATGATGTTGCTAAACCTCCTGGGCCGATCCCGCCGTATCTCCGCACATGGTTGGATGATAATCTCCCATCACCCTATGATAATTTATGGAAGGACTATCGTAGTTATCCTGATACCATGAAGGTGTGGAATCTCAGTGTTCAATGGGTTCCGAGTGATTACGTATCTCCTACGATGGTCACAATTTCTTGGGATCCTGCTCTCTTTGATGATAGTGAGTACACGATCGTTACTCTTTATACGGATACGGGAATACCACTGAAGAATATGTTAGTCTCCATGAATTATGCCTTTTTCTGCCCTGCGAACATTCCTCAGAATTTCAAAATCATGTGTTTGCTGAATCACCCTCCTAATGTACCGAGTAACCCTGATCCTGTGAATCAATCAATCGGGATTTCTATCAACACTGATCTCAGCTGGACTGGTGGTGATCCCGATGGCGACCCAGTAATGTATGATGTGTTTTTCGGGTCATCAACATCCCCTCCGAAAGTAGCCAGTAACCAATCGTATCTTCTCTATAACCCCGGGACGTTAGAGTATTCCAGAGTCTATTATTGGAGGATTGTCGCCTGGGATAATCATAGCGTGTCTTCGGAAGGTCCCCTGTGGCATTTCACGACGGAAGCCAATAGTCCACCGGTGTTTGGAGCTCCTTCTCCGTCCAATGGTTCTTCTGGTAAGCCTCTGAGTCTTACTTGGAGCATCCCCATCAGTGATCCTGAGGGTGACGGTTTTGACTGGACGATCCAGTGCAGCAACGGGCAGGCGAGCGGTGCAACTGGTGCCTCTAATGGTACCAAGATGCTTTCTTTGTCTGGTCTCTCGTATTATATTACGTATAAGGTCTGGGTGAACGCGACGGACCCGACCGGCAGCGGTCTGTACACGAGGAGATGGTACACCTTCACCACGAAGGAAAGCTTGCCGCCGGTGTTCGGAGCGCCCAATCCCGCCAACGGCTCCACAGGCAACCCTCTGAGCTTCAGCTGGAACATCTCCATCAATGACCCTGAGGGGGATAGCTTTGATTGGACGATCCAGTGCAGCAACGGGCAGGCAAGTGGTGCAACTGGTGCGTCGAATGGTACGAAAACCCTTTCTCTGAGCGGCTTGTCGTATAGCACAACCTATAAGGTCTGGGTGAATGCGACAGACCCAGACGGCAGCGGTTACTTTACTCGGATGTGGTACAGGTTCACGACGAAAGCAAACCAGCCGCCGAACGTCCCAAGCAGTCCCGATCCTGGTGATGGCGCCACGAACGTGAATATCACTGCCGATCTATCCTGGACCGGTGGTGACCCTGACCAGGGTGATACCGTCACCTACGATGTGTACTTCGGGACTACAAGTCCACCGACGATTGTCATCCACAACCAAACAGCAACCTCGTATAATCCAGGCACGCTTCAATATCAGAAGACCTATTACTGGCAGATTGTTGCCTGGGACAGTCATGGCAGCTCAACCGCAGGACCTTTGTGGACTTTCACGACCACACCTAATTCAGATGTGGAACCACCCCATGTTGAAATCACCCAGCCGCTAAAAAAATATCTGTATATCAATCTTTTCGGCTTCGTACTCCTAAAGATACGATTTTTCACGAACTTTGTGATCGGGTCGATCGATGTAAATGTCTATGCTCATGATAATCAATCAGGGGTCGCAAGAGTCTTGTTTTATCTCGACGGGAAGCTCAAGGCGAACGTTACGAGCGCCCCGTACACGTGGACATGGTCGGAAACAGGATACCTGTTCCCCTATCAACTCAAAGTCATCGCCTTTGATAAGGCCGGCAATCAGCAGAGTAAGGAAATGAAGGTGTGGAAGGTTCACTGATACTCGCTGTGCGTTTTCTCCTGCACCATGAAGTAAATAAAAAGAATTATAGAGATATTTATAAATAAAAGAAGAAAACGTTATTTTTATATATACAGGAGGCTTTCTTAATATATAAAATATTATACCGAAATATATATAAAATAACAAGATATTGCTTAAATAGACGTTTCCAGGGGGCAAGGAATTCTTTCGGAGACACAATATGCATAATAACTTTCACAAATGGACAGATATCGAAAGGACACTACACAATCCCGCTGGAAGGACACTGTTTCTTGCCGTTGCATTCGTTCTCATCCTCCCGTTCTATAACATATCAGCTCTTCAACATCACGAGTCTCTAGCCTCGGCACAGAATCAGGGACGAGGAATAACATGGGATGTCACTATCCATTGCTCCAATCCTGGCGGACAGAACGATTATGTCACCTTTGGGGAAGCACCCGATGCGAATGACGGGCCGCCCCCGGACAGCTATGATGTGGTGAAACCCCCTGCATCCATGACTCCCTATGTTCGTGCATGGCTCAACGATAATCTTCCTATCCCCTACGATGCTTTATGGGCGGATTACCGGCAGTACCCGGATTCATCCAAGGTCTGGAATCTGACCGTGCATTGGATGCCAAGCAGTGGGTCGTCACCAACAACGGTCACCATGGTATGGGATACAGCTGAAGTCGCTCTGAGTGAATATACTTCGGTGACTCTTTGCACCACCGATGAGACGCCCCTCCAAAACATGCGGGTGAACAGCACCTATATCTTTAGTTGTCCTGCCTATGTACCGCAAAATTTCAAGATTATCTGCCAGATGAGCGGTAACAATCCTCCGATAGCGAACCCTGATGCATATAGCACCAATCAGGACGCAATCCTCTCTGTTGCTGCCCCTGGTGTGCTTGCAAATGATACCGATCCTGAGAGTGATCCCTTGACCGCGGTGAAGGTGGCTGATCCGTCTCATGGGGCTCTCATCTTTCGAAATAATGGCTCTTTCCTGTACACCCCTGCCTCGCATTTTTTTGGTACTGACTCGTTCACCTACCAGGCCTATGATGGAACCTCGTATTCGAATACCGCGACTGTCTCACTGACGATCAACCCCCTCCATTATACCTTGACCGTCGCCTGCCAAGGCTCGGGGACGGTGACGAAAGACCCGGATCAAGCCTGGTACACCTACGGCCAGGTAGTAAACCTTACTGCATTTCCAGCGACAGGCTGGGTGTTCAACCATTGGGGCGGGGGCCTTTCTGGGTCTCTGAACCCGACGACCATCGTCATGGACGGGAACAAGTCCGTGATAGCGAATTTCACCCAGATCCATTACATCCTCTCTATCACCTACGAGGGCTCAGGGACCGTAACAAAGAACCCAGATCAATCCTGGTACTCCTATGGTCAGGTGGTCACCCTGACAGCGTTTCCGTCCACTGGTTGGGTGTTCAATCATTGGGGCGGGGACCTCACCGGGAACACCAACCCCACGACCATTACGATGAATGAGAATAAATCGGTGATCGCGAACTTCACGATCACGTCAGGTTATACCCTGACCATCATCATCCAGGGATCCGGGACCGTCATCAAAGTCCCTGACCTTCCCTCCTACACCTATGGTACGGGGGTGGACCTGACAGCGGTTCCGTCCACTGGCTGGGTATTCAACCATTGGGGCGGGGATCTTTCCGGGAACACGAACCCGACCACTATTACCATGACCGGAAATAAAACCGTTATTGCGAACTTCACCGCAATCCATTATATCCTGACCATTACCATACAAGGTTCAGGGACCGTGACAAAGAACCCGGATCAACCCTGGTACATCTATGGTACTGTCGTCACCCTCACCGCTCTACCAAGTTATCACTGGGCGTTCAATCATTGGGCTGGTAATCTCTCTGGGAACACGAATCCTGCCACCATTACGATGAACGGGAATAAATCGGTGGTCGCGAACTTCACGTTCCTGAACCATGCTCCGCTCACCCCGGAGAAACCAAGCGGGGAGACGAAAGGGAAGGTGGGCAAGACCTACACGTATACCGCGGTCACCACCGATGGTGATAATGACCAACTGTGGTATCAGTTCGACTGGGGGGACAGTTCCACCAGTACGTGGATCGGGCCCTATGACTCTGGGACCACGGCAAACGCATCACACACCTGGACGAAAAAGGGAAGCTACGGTATCAAAGTCAAAGCAAAGGACAGCTATGGGTTAGAGAGCAACTGGTCCCAAGCGCTCTCTGTCACCATGCCGCTGTCCGCATCCTATCAGTTCAATCATCTTGTCACGTTGATCCAGCTCGTCATTCGTTTCTTGAAAGGCGAGTATCCTGGGATGACCTTACTACAGGTCTTACGAATGGAGGGCTGGTTCAAATAACAATACCTATTCATGAGAAAGAAATGACCATGGTTCTAAAATCCGATGGTCTCATATACCCATGGGGGAAAGGATATGGAAAGAAATGAAAGACTGAAAACAAACACAAGGTTAAACAAAAGGCTAGTGTCTGCGATCACCCTTAGTATGGCGCTCATCACCGTATTGCTCTGTCTCTTCAGCGTTGTTGGGGCGCCACAACAAGCACAAGGAACGACAAATGCTCCTGTATTACATCCCGTACCTCTGGATAACCGGAGCATCACCTGGGATGTGCGGATGAACTTTAGCGAGACAGGGGGAAAAACTGATTACGTCTATTTTGGTGAGGCACCTGATGCGACTGACGGTCCACCTGCTGATAGCTATGATACCGTGAAACCACCGGCACCAATACCTCCTTACATTCGCACATGGTTTAACGATAATCTTCCCACGCCGTATGATGTTCTCTGGAAAGACTACCGTCACTATCCTGGAATTCATAAAGTTTGGAATTTAACGGTGCATTGGATGCCGTCAAGTAATGTTCCCACAATAGTGACGATATCGTGGAGTAGATCCAAGATAAACAATAGCGAATATGATACAGTCGTGTTATCAAATGCTACTGGTGTTCAAGTCCCAAATATGAGAACCACGGGAAGTTTCACATTCACCTGTCCTCAATATGTGCCTCAAGACTTTAAAATCAACTGTAGTGTTGATATCAAACCTCCTCAGATCATCAATCATTCCCCGGTAACTGGTGAGACTGGCGATTCTTATACCTTCAATGCGAGTGTATTCGATGACTTGACGCCCTCGAGCTCATTAATTGTGAAGGTGAACTGGACGCATGGAGGCCTTTCTGGAAATGATACCATGACGTATGTCAATGGTAATTATTTCGTGAAAACGATCACGTTGAGTGACTATAGTACGAATCCGTTAACGTACCATTTTTATGCGAAAGATACCGCAAAGGTCCCTAATGTAAATTATACTTCTCAAAATTCAGCAACTGTCACTGATGATGAATCCCCGCTGATCACTGATGGCACCACAGGTCCAGCTTATACAGGTGATTCATTTACCTTTAGTGCGACTGTCACTGATAATATTGCCGTCTCGACTGTCTATGTCGAGTACTGGTATGGCACTTGGACCCATACGAACGTCTCCATGCCTTGGGTCAGTGGTAATCTCTATCAGAAAACCATTACCGTACTCAGCAACAATACCCAAATCCTCTACTACAACATCAGGGCAAAAGACGCAAAGCCCAATTGGGCAAACACCGGAACGAAGAACGTCGGCAACGTCATCGATAATGATCCTCCAGCGATCACGGATGGAACCACGGGACCAGCCTATACGGGTGATTCTTTCACGTTTAGCGCTACTATCACTGATAACATTGCAGTATCAACTGTCTATGTCGAGTACTGGTATGGCACTTGGACACATACTAACACCACGATGACCTTTATCAGTGGTAATCTGTATCAAAAAACGATCACCGTTTTGAGTAACACCACGTTGAATCTGAACTATGTGATCAGTGCGAAGGATGCTCGGCCGAACTGGGCAAATACAGGATCAAAGTTTGTCACGGTCATCGATAATGATCCTCCAGCGATCACGGATGGAACCACAGGACCAGCCTATACGGGTGATTCTTTCACTTTCGGCGCAACTATCACCGATAATATCGCTGTCTCAACCGTCTATGTTGAATACTGGTACGGTACTTGGACGCACACTAACACCACGATGACCTTCATCAGTGGTAATCTGTATCAAAAAACGATCACCGTTTTGAGTAACACCACGTTGAACCTGAACTATGTGATCAGTGCGAAGGATGCTCGGCCGAACTGGGCGAACACTGGGACGAAGTTTGTCACTGTCATCGATAATGATCCTCCCGTGATCGTTGATGGAACCGCACTAGCAATCGCCTACACCGGCGACCCCTTCACCTTCAGCGCAACCGTCACCGACAACATCGTTGTGTCAGCAGTTTACGTCGAATATTGGTACGGTACCTGGACACATACCAACGTCACCATGCCCTGGGTCAGTGGCAACCTGTATCAAAAAACAATCACCGTCTTGAGTAACACCACGTTGAACCTGAACTATGTGATCAGTGCGAAGGATGCTCGGCCGAACTGGGCGAACACTGGGACGAAGTTTGTCACTGTCATCGATAATGATCCTCCAGCGATCACGGATGGAACCACAGGACCAGCCTACACGGGTGATTCTTTCACGTTTAGCGCTACTATCACTGATAACATTGCAGTATCAACTGTCTATGTCGAGTACTGGTACGGCACATGGACTCATACGAACGTCACCATGCCATTTGTCAGCGGCAATCTCTACCAAAAATCAATCACTGTCGCAAGTAATACAACTCTGAACCTCAACTATATTATCAGCGCAAAGGATGCCCGGCCGAACTGGGCCAACACGGGATCAAAGTCTGTCACGGTCATCGATAATGATCCTCCAGCGATCACGGATGGAACCACAGGACCTGCCTACACAGGTGATTCCTTTACCTTCAGCGCAACTGTAACCGACAATATTGCTGTTTCAACTGTTTATATCGAGTACTGGTATGGCACTTGGACCCATACGAACGTCTCCATGCCTTGGGTCAGTGGTAATCTCTATCAGAAAACCATTACCGTACTCAACAACAATACCCAAATCCTCTACTACATCATCAGCGCAAAAGACGCACGACCAAACTGGGTGAACACTGGAACGAAGAACGTCGGCAACGTCATCGATAATGATCCACCTGCGATCACGGATGGAACCACAGGACCAGCTTACACCGGGGATTCATTTACCTTTAGTGCAACAATCACTGACAATATTGCTGTGTCGACCGTCTATGTTGAATACTGGTACGGTACTTGGACGCATACTAACACCACGATGACCTTCATCAGTGGTAATCTGTATCAAAAAACGATCACCGTTTTGAGTAACACCACGTTGAACCTGAACTATGTGATCAGTGCGAAGGATGCTCGGCCGAACTGGGCGAACACTGGGACGAAGTTTGTCACGGTCATCGATAATGATCCACCTGCGATCACGGATGGAACCACAGGACCAGCTTACACCGGGGATTCATTTACCTTTAGTGCAACAATCACTGACAATATTGC
>Ga0315279_10002988_pt1 | contig 24342 bp, 26 predicted proteins | sample YL17G06_20_MG_FD_203694 | JGI IMG/M metagenome (GOLD analysis project Ga0315279, IMG submission 203694) | Sediment microbial communities from Yellowstone Lake, YNP, Wyoming, USA - YL17G06_20 | ecosystem: Environmental > Aquatic > Freshwater > Lake > Sediment | place: USA: Wyoming | collected...
CGGTGTTGGATTGGAAACGGGGGCCGGCGCCGTGACAACTGGGGCGTGTGTGGGCGGGGGCGTGATAACAGGTGGCGGGGTCATGAGCGGGGGGGCGTCTGGCTCCTTTTCCGGCACCGCTTCGGGCGTTTCCTTTGGAACGGCGACCTTGTGCTCGGGGCGCTTCTTTTCCTTGCCGAAGTGCCTCTTCCAGAAACCCTCACGCACCTTCTCCGGTTCCTCTGGCATCGCAATCCTTATGGCGCTGGGGGTATTTATCTGTTTGCAGATGCAAACGAATTAGTTTGGACATCTGTGACGGGGGGGTAGCACGCAAAACGCCACCCCCATACACACCCCGTCATCACTGTTTTGTGCTTGCACCGATAGTGCGACGGGGGGTATACGGGGGGTATCAGACGGGGTATGCGACGGGGTGTGCAACGGGGTGTTGACGGGGTATACAACGGGGTGTACGGGGGGCGTTGACGGGGTATCGCACGGGGTGTACAACGGGGTATCGGCGGGGCGTCCACCGACATTTCAGCGCTTCGGCCGTTTCTGCGCGCCCGAAGCGCCGTTTCCCCGCGTGTGTGCACCTGCAAACACCTAAATACCCCGAAAGCGATGTCCAAAGCGGCGAAACGGGCGCCTCCAAACGCCCGAAGCGCCGAATCGTGGGATGGGATGAAGCTGAGCAAGACAATCCGAGTTTCGGATGCCGTCCACAAGCGCCTGGAGCAGATTCAGGCCGCTCTCAAGGACCAGAAGGGCGAGCATCACGCCATCATCTCGATTATGGAAAAAGTTGTTTTGAACGCCCCTGTGGACCGGCTCTATGCGATATCCCTGGGCGATGACCTTCTGGACGAAGTTTCCGAGCCCGACCCGAACTAGGCCGGCGGCGGGCTTGGGGCCCGTTCCTTTCTCTGGAGAAGCCATTCCCCTACTTTCACGGGGTCGGTGGTATGCGCCTCCTTCTTCAGGAGCGGAATGATGTGCTTCGAGAACAGCCCTTCATAGCAGTGTTCCTCGGCGTGGACGACGAGCTTCCTTAGAAAATCCCTCGTATCCTTTTCGAGCTGAACCGTGGTGATTTGTTCCTTTCTCTTGGGCTTGGGCATCTACTACCACCATCCTTCCACATAGGGCTATGGCCTTATATAGGTTTGGGAATGAGCACTTTGTACGCAATCGCAATCCTGGTGAACATCTTACCGCCCTGTTCCGGCCCTTCGGGGCACACATCCGGATGCCACCGCTTCGCCAGCACCCTGAACGCCTGCCGGATTACGGGCGCGGGGGCGCCCAGCGGGACGCCCAGCACCTTGCACGCCTCTTCCCTCGTCATCTCGAACTGCGAGGGCTCTGTCGGCGAGCTATCGTCCCTCTCCCCGCGGGCTCTCCGAGCCTGCAATCGGAACCACTCGGCGTATTCGTCGGCGACCCTGTGCGACCTTGGCCTTCCCCGCGTGTGACGTCTTGGAATTTCGGTACCCACGCCGGAATCGAAGTAGTAGAAGTGGCCGTCGTACTCGGGTCCCCCCGTGGTGTTGCCTGCGGGAACGACCGGCGGGCTCGGGTCCTCGAAGAAGCCCGGTCCGAGCACATCCTCCACGGCATCAAAAATCATCTCCTCGGTGATATCCTCGGGCGGCAACTCCTTGGGCGCCTTGCCGTGCACGACGTCCTTGACGACTTGGTAGGCGCTTTTTCCGTAAATCACCTTGGTGAAGGCGTTGAGCAGGTCGAATGGCGACAGCTTCTTCGGAATAGGCTCACCCCAGGATATCGTCCCAGCCTCGCTGGCGGGCCTTGTATATCTGGCGGTCCGCATCGACAACTTCGAAGTGCTTGTCGAAGTCCTTTGCGAACTGCGCAGTGTACTTCTGAATCGTGGCATTTACGGACTTCGTGTGCTCCTCGAAGATTCGACCGTACCGCTTCAGGTACGAGTAGACCTCGTGCTCCGGCCATGCGGTTCCCTTCCCTATCCCGGGGCACCTCTGTCCCGTATTCAGGAACACGCTCGCAGCGCCCACGTAGAACACGCTGTACGGCTTCCCCCCGAACTCGAACTTCTCCTCCGTGATGAACTCCTCCGCCTCCGCCTGCGTCATCTCGGGGTCGTCGAGCATCTCCCTCAGCTCCTCCACCGGCGGCTTCTGCCGGTATGTGTAGATTTCGAACGGAAGCCTGAAGCAGGTCGTCGGCCTGAACTTGTGGATGACGCACAGGTTCTTCTCCTTACCGTCGCCCTGGCAGAAGCAGTGCAGTCCGAGCGCACCTTCGTCTATCTTGGGCATTACGGGCACCACGGCAACCTGCGGCTCTTCGACATTCGGGAGCTTCTTCACTATCTTCTTGAAGTGAACGGGGATGTTATACGATGCAAGGCGGGCTATCTCCTCCTCGCTCAGCAGTATCTCCCAGCTCTCCCTGCAACACTGCCCGCAACGCTGGCACTCGTACTTGAAGCCAGTACGCACCGGGACGTATTGCTTCTCCGTCTTCACGGCTTCCTTGAGCTTCGGGTACTTCTTCGCCGCCGCCTTACTCGCAAGGAATATCCGGATGCCGGAACGCTCGACCAGCACGAACTCCTTCTCTTCGAGGTATTCGATGACGTCCTCGATGGTCATCTCTATCTTGTGCGTGCCCTCGTACCCCTTCCAGGAGGCGCCCTTGGGCTTGCAGTCTATCTGCATGATGAGGAAATCCGCCTTCTCACAACCGACATCGAGTATCCGCTTGGCGTCCTTATCTGAGAAATGCTCTATCGTGTCGGAACTCAGAAAGATGTCGAACGGGGGCAAGTCGTCGTCCCAGAGCTGCCGCTCCATTGCGATGCCTTGGTATCCGAGCTTCACGGCCTCCGGACGGGTGCGCTCCACCGCCCACCTCGATATTTCGTAGCCGGCCCACCTTCTCACTCGGAACTCCTTCAGGACTATCGCCGCCAGCTCGCCCCTGAACGGGCCCAGCTCCGCGACCTTCATCTCGCTGAGATAGTACACGCCGGCATCGACCATGCGCTTGAACGCCCGCAGGAAGAACGAGGCGTCGTATCCTTCCTGTTGCGGGAAGGTCGGGAGTACGGCGTCGTATATCCGGCGCTGGTCCGTGAAGGTCAGCTCGTCGTAGTGCTCCCTCCACAGGTCCCAATCTATCTTCTCGATTATCCTGTGGATGATGGCTTCCTTATTTGCTTTCTCCGGCGAAGGCATCGAGGTCACCTGCCTTTGGCGGTTCCGATGGCGGCTCCACGAGGCTTTTCTCCTGGCGGCTTCCTCCCTTTCCTTTCAGGCTTCGGATGGCCTCCATCAGCTCCACGGGGTTGTACTTCCCGTACCCGCCCTGCGTCCGCTTCGGCCCCTTCGGGCCCGCCAGCCGGTCCGCTTCCCTCAGCACATCGTCCGCCGTCAGCGCGCTTCCCCTTCCTTCCTTTTTCGACATCATCCCACTCCAGGAATACGAAATAGAACTCCTTCCCTGTATCGACCGTCTTGATTGCCTTTACCGTTGCGGTGGCTCTCCGCTCCTTGTAGCCCGCTGCAAATCCCTCTGCGGCTCGGCTCGCATTCGGAAACAATTCGAAGAACGAGGTTTCGTGTTTGCGGGCCATGCATCCCTGATTGATTACAAGGTATATAGCCCTATGGACCTATGCGCATATCTGATGAATTTTGCTAAAAATCGATGAATTTTGCTAAATTTGTGTGAAAAACCATCCAAACGGTACCACTAGTACCGCTTGTACCACCAAGCCATGTGCGAACCGACACGTCATATAACAGACGTATTCCAAGGCCTGAGCCAACGTTTTCTAAAAATTGATATATATTCTAGTATTATCACAAGAATCGTAAGCGGCGGTTCACACATAGCCTGCTGGTACTTGTGGTACTAGTGGTACCGCTCAACCCCGATTTGGCGGTTCGAAAGCTATATATCCGCCCACTGTATACAGGTGTCTTACATAGTGTTTCAGGGTGGCGTTTTATGGGCGACGACGAAGGTATCGAATGGGACGGGACAGCGCCCGTCAGTGTCCGACTGAAGAACTCGCTGGTTTTCGCTCTCGACAGCATCGTCGAGAGGGACACCCACAAGAACCGGTCCGACATCATCGAGCAGGCCGTCAGGGAGTTTCTCGAACGCTGGTACAGCGACAACGACAAGATTACCCTCACCAACTACATCGAGAAGGCCAAGCTCAACGGCCAGTGTCCGAAGAAGAAGTCCGGCACCAATAGCAACTAGGCGGGTGGACTCACCTGCCAACTTGGGAGGAAGGGCGCTCGCACGCCCTTTCCATAGCCGATAGATATAATATCGCCACCGTTCCACTGGCGTACAAGAATAAGATTCCCCTGCTCCCGCCGGGGGAGCAGGAAAAAGCGCTCTATACAAAATTCGACTGGACTGGCTACCCTATCCAACCAATGAATGTCGGCTTCGTCACGGGCACCGTCAGCGGCAACCTCATGGTACTCGACTTCGACAGCGAAATCATAGCGCGTTTATTCTACCCCAAGTTCGACGACCTCATCACATCTACGATGACGGTGAAGACCGGTCGCGGTTATCACTGTTATTTCAGACTTCCAAGTACGACGACGACGACGACATTCTCGTTCTACAGAGCGGGCGATAAGGACGACAGGGGCCGGCCAAAGGCATATCAATCAGTCTCCGTCAAGGCCGAGGGCGGTTATGTAGTGGGCCCCGGCTCCGTCCATCCAAACGGGAAGACATACGAACTCATTTCAGACCGTGAACCCCTACAAGTGGAGGATGTCTCAAAATTCCTTGCTAATCTAAAGACGCGGGCCAAGAAGGTTGCAGTGGATAACGAGTGGGCGCTCGGGATGCCGAAGTCAGAGAGGGACCCCGAGACATTCGCCGAGTACATCAAACTCCTGCCGAAGCTGGAAACCCTCGTCGGCGGGGACCTCGCCTCGACCAGTGGAGAGCTTCTGGGCCCGCATCCCGTACACGGCTCCGAGACGGGCAAGAACTTTCATGTGAACATCGAGCGGCAGGTCTGGTTTTGTTTTCGTTGCCAGGCAGGCGGTGGCGTCCTCTCGTGGCTGGCCCTCAAACACGGGTTGATAAGCGACTGCAAGGACGCTAGCAAAATTCCAAAGAGAATCTACCCCGAACTCTTCGAGAAAATCAAGGAGATATATCACGTATCACCACCTGTAGTAGAGAAGGAGAAGAACTATACGACGTATATGGAGGAGAGTAATAAGATAATCGAGGAGATATGGGACCCGATTACCAACACGCCCCGATTCGTGGTCTACGACTTTGCAGCGGACAAGTTCGAGTACCAGTCTTCCTACCAGTCTATGAACGATGAGGTTTATCCGTTGCCGCTCGAACCGGGCGAGTCCCGCTCGCTGGCGTTGCCGACGGGCGTCTTGGAGTACGGCTCCCTGAGCGAACTTCGGAAGGAGATGCTTGAGTGGGCGCTCGAAGAGTTTGACCCCGTAAACAACAGTGCGCTCTTCGAATTGGTAATTGACCTGGCGCTGACCTCTTGGTTGACTGAGTGGCAGGAAGGCTTCGGAGAGAAGTTCCTTCCGCTGATTCAGGCAGTCGGCCCCAGTGAGACGGGGAAAAAGCGCTTCCTCACCATCATGAGGTTTCTATATTATCGTTCCATATACGCACTGAAGACCACGAAGGTCCCGTCGCTGTTCCGGCTCATGGAGAAGTGGAAGGGCACGCTCGTACTCGACGAAGCCGACCTCGACGACAGCACCTTGAGTGCGGAGTTCGTTCAGTTCGTCAACAGCAGGGCCGACGGCGTCCCGATTACCCGATATAGTGCGGAGGACGACGTCAACAAGTGGTTCTATTCGTTCGGGTACACGATACTCGCAATGCGCAAGTCGTTCATGGACGACGGTGCGCAGTCGAGATGCCTGAAATACGTCTCGGAGGGCACGAACACGCCATCCGATTACAACCTCATCCCGCCAAAGGAATGGGTCGAGAGGGGCGAGAAGATTCGGCAGAAGCTGATGATGTTCCGGCTCAGGGCGCTTCTAAGACCACACAAGTTCCCAACTCAGCTCATCATAGAAGGCGTCTCCTCATTCCGAGTACGTGAGGCTGTGCTGATGCTGTATGCACTTGAGGATGTAGACCCAACGATAACAAAGGACATCCCGCGTATCCTCAAGCTCCTCCAGAAACAGACGATTGAGGAGCGCTCGGGCTCACTCGAAGGGCTCATTCTAAACATCGTCTATAACTGGATGGACGACGAGGAGGTCGTCGTCGCAAAGCGCGGCACCGACTGGTACGCAGAGAAGACGCGCGTCAGTACGAGAAGCCAGCGAGACGAGGAGAACGGTGAGGGCAAGACATGGATGGAGCTACTTACCTTGGGCACCATCGTGAAGGTCCTGAACGATAGTATGTCCGCATCGGAGATTGCGCGATACTGGCGCGGCCTGGGCCAGAATGTGCTGTCCCAGCTCAAGACGGGCGGGAAGCGGATTCGAGGCGTGCTTCTCATAAAGGACCCGAAGCGCCTCCAGAAAGAGTTCAGGAAGTACGTCGTGGACGCCGAGGACTTCTCCGTCAAGTTCGGTACGGTCGTCCAAGCAAGCCTAGACGGGGCGAACGAAGGCGAGAGCGCCCCCGAAGCGGCGACCGAGGTCGTGCCGCCAGCGGCGCCGAAGAGCATCGTCCCACCGAAGCTTCCGTCGAAGCTACTGCCAGAGCCCGAGGACCCGAAATCTAAGTCTTACTTCGGCCCAATGGATAGGGAGTGGAAGAAGAAGCCGCCGAGCCTGCCACCGAGCGAACCGGAAGAGCATCACGATGACGACGAATTTATAGGAGGCAATTGAGAAAGGAGGAAGGTGAGATGAAGGAGAAGAAACCCGTAATACCGATATTAAAGGCCGAGCCAAGAGACGACGACCCGACGATGTTGAAGGTGTGGTGCCCGTTCTGTCTGTGCTATCACTTGCACGGAAGGAGCGAGGGGCATCGAGTGGCGCACTGCCCCCCCGAACTAAACACCCCCTTCGAGAAGACGGGCTACTACATCGCCCTTGACCCAGAGGCGTTCAGAAAGAAGAACAGAATTCGTAAGCCAAGGTGGTACTGAGGGAGAAGACATGACGGTCCTCATCGTCGTCGATACAGAAACGACGTCCCGCTATCCAGACAAGGCGAAGGTGCTGGAGCTTGCGGCGGTGGTGATAAGGGACGGTATCATCCAGCCGGAGTGTTTCGAGACGATGAGCAACCCGGGGGTGGAGGCGCTCGAAGGCGCCGGAGAGGCGCTTGCCGTGAACGGCATCACGAAGGAGGAGATAGCAAGGGCGCCTATGGAGGAGAAGGCGAAGGAGAAGTTCAGGGCGTTCCTATCGCAGAGCAGGGGAACGAAGTTGACGAGCTTCAATATCTGGTACGATAGGAATGTGCTGAACAACGGGGAGTGGGTGCCGGAGGGCTGGGAGTGGGGGGACTGCATAATGCTGGCCGCAACGGGAGTAATGGGAAAGGCCGGCGCATTGCCTTATGATAGGTGGAAGAAGGAGTACCGGTGGGCGTCGCTGGTGAAGGCGACGGAGTTCTTCGGAGTGGAGACGAAGGCGTCGCACCGTGCTCTCGGAGATGCGCTTGCAGCGGCCGAGATTTGGCTGAAAATCATGAAGATTGTGGACGGAGGGATGAAGTGAGCGCAATCCTGTTCTGTCCAGAATGCAAGAAGCAGGTCGAGGTCACGAGAACGAGGTCGATAACGCCCCGGATGGGCGGACACATGAAAGTAAACGAGTACAGGTGCCCCGAGGGTCATGTATTCGAAAAGGTCTCGGGGAGGTGGCGGGGTACGAGTGCGAGAAGCGCAAATAGGAGAAAGAGGAGGATGCCGGCATGACCGAAATCCGGTTCTACCGTTCAACGGGGGAGCACGGCTTCCTTTCGAACCTCTATCCAATCGTCATCATCGTGAAGATTGACGACCAGGACGTCGGCTTCCAGAGCGTCGAGCACGCATATCAGTATCGGAAGACATCGAACAAGCAGATTGCGGAGTACATCCGTGCGGCGCCGTACCCAAGGCTCGCCGCAGTCATCGGCCACGGTCTTTTCCCCTACGATGTGGTCCCCAACTGGAACGCGATGAAGCTCAACTGGATGAAGACCTGCCTGGAGGCGAAGTTCAAGCACAGGGAGATGGCCGAAGCGCTGTTGAAGACGGGCGTCAATCCACTCATCGAGGCGTCGAAGTCAGACGCCTTCTGGGGCATCGGAAAGAAGGAGAACGGAAAGAACATGCTGGGGCTACTGCTGATGCAGCTCCGAGAACGGCTCCAAAAAGAAGGAGTTGAAAAGCCTGAATTGCCACAGTAAGGTCTGCCCGAATTGCGGGAGCAAGACGCCGAACGCCAGCAAGAATTGCATCGCATGCGGAGCTGCAATAGCCTGCAAGGGTAAGGTCTGCAAGAGCGATGCCCGCATTGCGATAGCGGCGAAAGAGGGAGAAATGGTCCTCCTCTACAAGGGGCCGAGCAAGCTCGGAGCGCACCAGGAGATACTGGTGCCCAAGGACCAGGTATCGACGAGGAAGGGCATGGGCTCGGTAAGGTGTGGCTGGTGCGGTCTCGTAGTGGAGCCCTTGGATTCGAGGGCCGAGGAGACTGTGCAAGGCAGACTCCTGTTCTACCATCTGGGTTGCGCTGATGCGAAGAGGGAAGGGTTGAAGCCGCCGGCGAGGCTGAGGTGATATCGGTGGCCGACATCCGAGACATCAAGCACTGCCAGAAGTGTAGGATGGCGTTCGCCGGAAATCGCACCCGTTGCCCATCGTGCGGGGACGTAATACCGGACAGCATGGAGACGGTTCCGACGGTGACGCCGAGGTTGCCGGACTTTCGCCCACCTCCCACGAATCCTTAAATATGGGCACGGACATAGGGACATGATAATATGGTGAAACTCCCAACACTGAGATGCACGAGATGCGGGCACACCTGGCACCCGAGGATAGAGTGGGCGCCGATGTACTGTCCAAAGTGCAACAGCCCGTATTGGGACAAGCCACGAAAGAAGAAGGGTGGGAAGTAGCATGGTCGGCGAAGGCAACTCGGTGGAAAAGGCAAAGGGCATCACATTTGATAAGGAGAGCGGGCTGTACTACGCCAAATTCTTCGGACAATCGTACCTCGTTCACGACCTCGACCTGAAGGACGCTCTCTCCATCGGCATCGTCCAGAAGGACTATGACTTTTATTCGGCCGAGAACAAGAAGATAATGGCGATGCGGAACGCCGAGGCATACGGAGAGGGTAAGGTGCCTCCGCACCCGCCGTCACCCCCGAGACCCGTCTCAGTGGAGATAGTCGGGCCGGAGCAGGAGCCGGGAGACGCCGAGGAGGCTCAGGACATCTCCGCCAATTCGGACATGGTGCTCCAGTACGAGGCTCCGTTCACGGACAAGAAGACCGGCGAGAAGACGATGAGACAGTGGCTCGGAGTGAACGCCTGGAAGCTCGGTCTCATCGAGGGGTACATAAAGACGGGGTTCAGCTGCAACATCTCCTATCTGGAGACGGACACCACGGTCAAGTGCATCATCAAGCTCAAGAAGGGCGAGCAGGAAGTCTGCGTCGAGGGGACCTACACGAAGGCACGGCTCCGAAACTTCCTTCAGAGCAGCAAAATCGAATGCTGCGAGACCTTCGCCTTTAGAAACGCCGTCAAGAAGATAGTCTCGCTGAAGGATGTGGTGACGGCGGTGAGGGCGACGCAGGACGAGATGAAGAAGATGGGAATGCTGGCCACAAAAGAGGTCAAGTCTATTTCCGAATGAAAACGGACTTTCACCAAATAGTGAAAACGTGCGTAGGATATTTCCGCCATAGCGGGAAAACAGGGAGGAAACGGTCATGGACGACAAGGACGAGGAGATTGACGAGCTGATAGACGAGAAGGAAGACGAGGGGGACGACGACATGCTCGACGACATCGAGGCACCGAAGAAGCCGGAAACGCCGCAGGCGCCGGAGAAATCGCTGACCCGTGAGGAGATAAAGAAGACGCTCACCGCGGTAGTCGAGGAAGTGCGGAAGCGGGTATTCGCCGTCCGTGCGTATTCGGAGGCCGAAATCAAGATGATAGATGTGGCGCTCGGCGTATTCAACAGCGACGCCGCCGTGGGGATGGCGGAAGCCTCGAAGAGGTCGCTCAAGGAAATCACCGAGGGCCTGTACGAGGAACTCGGAGACTTCGAGAGCGCATTCAAGGCATGCGCGCCCCCGCCAGCTCCCGTTCCCGCCCCCGCGCCAACCCCCGCACCGCCACAGTCCCCAGCCGCCAGGAAGGCGGCCCAGAAGGCGAAGAAAGGCTTCTTCGAGGATACCGCCGAGAAGACGGAGGGGCCGGCAGGGCCGGCGTGCGATGTCTGCAAGACGCTGGGCTCGGTGGCGCCGCTGATGATGGTCGGCACGAAATGGTACTGCATGGCGCATGTCCAGGAAGCCGGCGTAGCGCCCCCGCCGGGCGTTCCGCTCCCGAAGCCGCCGCAGATACCGTGGCACATCCACAAGCTTTCGCAATTCGACGCCATCAGAAAGAAGATAGAGGGCACCACCACGCTACTGCAAATAATAGCCGGAGAGGGCGAAGATGAGGTGCAGATGACTGCACACGACCGCATCGTGGTGATGCTGGTGAAGGTGGACGGCACGAAGCACAAGGTGTTCGATAAGATGGCGGGCACCGCGCAGCTCTATCTGTTCAACTTCAGCCTGACGAGCTGGGGTCCATCGACGCTGAGCCCGGGGCAGATGCGCACCCCCCAGGGATATAGGTAGATGCGCGATACGAAGCGCCCGCCCGAGGAGGGGAAGGAGGAGAAACCGATAGAGTATGCCACCGAAAGGTGGGGCAGTCTCCGCCCCGACACGGGAAGGGGCCACCGATGGTTCCCGAAGCCGCCGACGCTTGCGGGCGAGAAGGACGATGCGAAAGGTTGATAATTCCCGAAATCTTTACCACTGACGATGGAGCCCACGTTCCTCGAAGCCCTTGCAGACCCAGAGAAGTACGCCACCTGGGTGCCAATCGAGAAATGCTTTGCAGCGGGCGTAATCGACGAGGGCAAGGTGTTCAAGTTCATGAAGCTACTGATGAAGGGGCAGACTTTCAAGCCCCTGGTGGGCATCAGACACCCGTTTGAGGACAGAATTGCGGTTGCCGACGGCCACCACCGGTTCACTGCGTTCCAGAGGATAGGGCACGACAAGGTGCTGATGGCTTTGAGTCACGACCCGTTCTGGTACCCGATAGTTTCCTCGGGGCTTAACCAGCTCACTCCTGGATGGCAGGAGAAGGTCCGGAAGCCGTTCCGGAAGCTGAAGTGCTGGATGCTCGGAAGGGAAGACTGGGGCGCCTAACAGCGCTTCGGGCGACCAAAAACGCCCGAAGCGCTGTCCACGGACGCCCGAAGCGGCGTTATCCCATTTGGTCGAAGCCGTGGCTTGAGCGTCCGAGAATGGGCTTTCCGGTGGAGACGCCGACGACCTGCCGAGGATAACAGGTACGCGTGCACTCGGGGCAGTCCCACATGGTTATTTGCTCCTCGCCCGCTATGAAAAGGCTCTTGGTCGTGTGTTCCGGATACCGCCCCTCAGCGGGATAGGTCACACTCTTCTCGTCCGTATCCGACACCTGCCTATCGAACATCGTGCCGCATTCGGGGCACTTGATTGTGAAGACAGGCCCCCATTTCTTCCGGTACTGGTTCTTCGGGATTCTGATAATGTCGCGGTGCTTGGGGTTCGCCCTTCTCCGCGGCCGCCCGGTCCTCGGAGCGGGGCCCGTCATGGCCCCGTGAACTCCCGTGGGGCGGATGTCTATGCCGGCACCCACCTGGAGACCGACGACCCTGATTTCGATGCCCTTCTCCTTGCTCCGAAACATCTCGGCGTAGCTCTCGGCTATGGGCTTTGAGGCATGTCGCGTAATCACGAAGTGTGCAGGCATGTTCGCATGTCGGTGTTCACCCACGGTCAGCCAAACTACACCGTTTGTCATACTAAATCCTCGACATCGATATCGCCCCCCAGCCTACATAAACAGTTCGGTTGGGGGTCAGGGGGCGCTTGGGACGCCTGGATTCCTCAGCGTACACGGCTCGCTCAACGCGCTTGTTTTTATTTCCCTGACCCGGCTCGCTCGTACCGCATGGATTTCTCTTTCTTATCGGCTCGCTTCTCATTTTCGTTCTCATTTTCGACTGTGGCTCGCATACTCCTAACGGTTTTCTCGGATAATATGGCTCGCTCCGCTTTCTCGGTCTCCTTCTTGCGTTCGGCTCGCTACCGTTGAATGGTTTCCTCGTAATGAACGGCTCGCTCTGGGTTTTCGGTGTTCTTGCCGATATTGGCTCGCTTCCACTTAACGGATTTCTCTCAATCACGGGCTCGCGTCCAATCGCCGGTGTTCTTTGCTGGGTCGGCTCGCTCGTAGTGGGTGTTCTTTTTCGCTCCTACGGCTCGCTCTTCCGGCATGTACTTATTGCGTTAGCTGGCTCGCTTACCCCTCCGTTTTTCTCATTATGCACGGCTCGCTCTTCACACATGGTCTTCTTGCGGACACGGGCTCGCTTCCTTATGCCGGATTTCTCTCTGGCGCCGGCTCGCTTTCAGTCACAGGTTTTCTTTTGGGTCTCGACTCGCTCATTACTTCTGAGTTTTTCATTTATACAGGCTCGCTATTCATCGACGGTTTTCTTTTCCTGCACGGCTCGCTTGACTTAGATAGGATGTTCTCCTTCTCATCGGCTCGCTCTCGATTGCAGGGTTCCTTCTTCCTGTTGGCTCGCTTCCTTGGAATGGAGTTCTACTATCACACGGCTCGCTCTGATGTTACGGGCCTCTTATTTGGTCCAGCTCGCTCGACTAGTGTGGTCTCCTCTGCTCACCTCGGCTCGCTCCTTAACTACGGTGTCCTCTCTTTATCCGGCTCGCTTGGAGCACCAGGTTTACTCATCGACAATGGCTTTCTTCGGCCGCCCCCTCTTCTTCGGAGGCTTCACGACCTCCATGTCCTCGTCCATGAAGGGCTCGTAATAGGTGTCGTGCTTGAGCTGTTCGTTCACATAGGGCTTCGAGACAGGGAGGCCAGCGCTCTGCCGATATACCGCCCAGAAGTGGCTCAGGAAGAGCTTAATCATCTTCCGCAGGGCCATGCTGTGTATGTGGCCTTTGGAGATTTCGCCCGGCTTCTCGCCGCCCTTCTTGCCCGCAACTATCTTGAGGCCCTCGTTTGTAAAACGCTCCTCGTAGCGCTTCTTCTGCTCGCAGTAGTACATATAGTACCGCCCCCTGGCGCGCATCAGGCTGGTGCCAACCTTCCAGCAGTGCGTCTTCAACGCCATGCTGAAGTGTAATACCTGCCCCTTCTCGCGTTTATCCCCCGGCGCCTGACCGGCAAACCTCCAGAGGGCGGAGACCGTCCCGGCCCACTCGATGTCCACGGCGGCCATGAGCTTGCCCAAGGAATATTTCCCGGCGCCCCTGACGTGGCTGGCCCAATTCTCCCAGACCTTCGTGCCGTCCACGGTCCGCTCGATTTCCTTGGCTATCTCGTCTTCGATTACCTTTATCTTCTCGGAGACGGCGGCGGTCCGTATATCGGTCCTATGGCTCCGCTTCAGGTGCGCCAGCCGAACATCGCACTGGACGCGTGTCTTCTGGATTTCGTTGTGGAGTCGAAACAGGAAATTCTCGCCAGTATCGACCTTCAGCTCCTTGACGCCCCCGCATTCGCAGGGCGTCGTGGGTGCTGGCTCGGTATCGGACTTGTATTCCAGCCGACCCTTGGACCAGCACTTTCTGCACTGGTATCGTGCGGCCCGTATCCGCACCTTCTCTTCGGTCTCATCGTCTGCACCGTCAAACTCTTCCGGCTCCTCCGGTGGCTGTTCGCCTTTTTCTGACATATCGTATCACCTTCGCTTATTTTCGCTGGGTTTCTATGCACTATCGGCTCGCACCGTTGTTACGGATTCCTCATTGCGTTTGGCTTACTTTCATCCTTCCCGTCCATGAACTTCACAAGCGTCGTCACATCGACCGTGAGCGTGACCCCGAGCTTCTTGATGCGGTCATAGTAGTAACGGCACTCCTCGCGCACGCCGTCGCTGGGGTTATTGTTGAATTTGAGGAGCTTGATGTACTGGTGGAGGAAGCCGTCGGCATGCGCCTTCAGGTAATCGTCGGAAAGCTCGAAGGCGTTCCGTTCCGGAACATATTCCCACTCGCCCGTGGGCACGATTTTATCGTGGTGCGGCATGTACCACACGAAGTATTTGGTCCACTTACGGGTATCGAGGAAGTGGTGCATCTGCATAATGTGCTTTTCGAGGATTTGCATGAGGTCGGGGGTTCCTTCCCCGACCAGGAAGAAATAGACGATGGTATTGAACTCGTGGCCCATATCGCTCGCAAAGTTTCGGACGCGGTCGGGGTGCTCGTGACCGGGGCGGTTGAAGGTGCCCTTCACCTTCTTCCCGAGGAACATGGTATAGAGCGCCTCAAAGAACGCATCGGAAAGCGCCATAAGGGCGTTCGCATACGATTTCTGGGGGCCGACCTGCCCATCTCGGTAGGGATGGGCCTTGACGCGTTCGTGAGCCTCCTTGAGGAGCGTCATCATCTCTTCGGGGATAGGGTAGGTCAGCATCCTTGCACCTCCGTCTACGGCGTGAACTCCTTGCGTCGGCGCCCGAGTACGGCGCCGGTGGCGATTCCGCTGACGGCGCCAGTCGCCGCGCCAGCCGCCACACCCGCCTCGTTCTGCGCGGGCTTCTCGACGGTCTTCGTGACATTGTTGGTGATGTTGTGGGTCTGATTGACGACCGTGACATTCGTCGGATAGACCTCGGTGGTGTTCACAAGCGTTGTATTGACCAGTGTCGTGTTGTTCATCTCGACAATCGTGACCGGAGGCGTGGCGTTGATGCGTGCGATTTCGTTCCAGAGACGGGTATCGTTGTATTTCTCAGAGGCGGGGAAGGTGATGTTGTTGAGGTCGGACCGTAGCGACGCCAGGAGCATACCGAGCCCGTGAAGGCTCGTGTTGAGGGCGCCGTCCCCGGTATCGAGCAGGCCCCGCAGGACCGTATCGTTGGCCTCAGAGAGCGCCCTCAGCAAGGCGTCCGCCTGGTTCAGGGTGGCGTTCAAGGCCGCAATCCGGTCGGCAATCTCGGTCCGCAGGGACGAGTTCATATCGCAGACCGAGATATTGAGCGCCGAGAGCGTGGAGTTCAGGTAGGCGATGTAGTTCTGGATGGCGTTGAGCGTTCCGTTGATGAGGGAGAGGTTCGAGAGGAACGCCGACGTCAGATTGGCGAGCGAGGCGTTCAGGCCGGCAACGGTGGCGTTGAGTTGCGCAAGGCTCTGGTTGAGCTTGGCGATTTCGGCGAGCGTGTTATCGACCGTCCCGTTGACGCGGGTGATGTTGTAGGTCATCGACGACGGGGCGGCGGTCATGAACTCAATCCAGATGCGCTGCGGACAGGCGCATTTGAACCAGAAGACATAGGGCCCGAGGGGCACTAGTACGTTGTTGTTCAGTATCGTATCGTTGGATGATTCGGAGTAGTAGAGCGTGGCATCGAGATTGACCTGCGCCGAAGCGCCGGACGGTGCGGCGGTGATGTTGACGGTGATGTTGTCCCCGATATTCACACCGAGATACCACCTCTGGGTGACGGTTCCGCTGATGGTGTACGCCTTCCCGTACTCCAGCGGGGTCTCCTTCGTGCACGCCATCGAGAGCGGCGCGAAGGCGGTCAGTAGCAGGCCCAATACGATTATGCTCCAAAGAGCGGTTGTCTTCCTCATGTTCCTTCCTCCTTATCACTAGTGACTGGTACGGTCTTGGACTTTTGGACGTATGCGATGGCCTCTTCGTAAATGCGGATGTCGGTGTTAACCGTGTTCCAAAGTGCCAACGCCCCTTTCAACTTCGTTTCGAGCCAAACCAGGGGCGGGGCATCGACGCGCTCGGCGGTGCACGTTATCGGAGCATCAGGGCGCACGTCAAGGCCCGCCCAATGTTTGCAGTCGTCCATGGCAATAAGGGGGTCAGGGTCGCCGTCGTAGTAACGATAGTTATCGAACGCTATCACTTCCGAGAATGGTGCCTCGGGGCGATGACCCACCTTCGCCTGAAAGTGATACCATGTCATCATTTCACGTCCTTGGTATCGTCCGGCGGCGTCCAGTTCTCGTCGAGGAGCCAGGAAGGCAGGACCACGGTCGGCCGCAACTCCCGCATAATCACCTCTGCGAACCGCACGAGCGCGCCATCGCCCTGCGCGCTGACCCATAAAATGAGTTCGAGATTGGTGACGAAGGCGCGCCAGTGTGCCCGCTGGTACCCGAGCTTCATCCGGAAGTTCTGGGCGACGAGCTTGTTGTGCTCGCCTTTGAGGCGGGAGATGTCCTTCATCAGCACGAGGCAGTCGTGTTCCGCCGCCTTATGCCGCGCTATATCGCGGTTCCAGCACGGGATGACTATGCCCCATAACAGAATCACGAGTGTCGCCATCATTACGACCGCCATCATTATCGCCAAATCGAACTCGCCCGTCATATCCGTTCCTCCTAAATATCGAGCCCCGCCTCCGTCGCTACGGGGAGGCCGAGGACTTTCTTGATTGAATCTTTCCACTTGACCTTCGGGTCATTCTTGAATATATCGTAGAGCCCATGTATGGAAGCGTCTGAATAGAGATGCCCGAGACGCTCAATCTCGTCGATGACTTCGTGTACCTCGCCTGCTCCAACGACACGACTCTCGATTTTGTTCATCTTGCCTATCCAGATAGCGTCGCTGACATAGGGCTCGACCTCGCGTACGAGGTCGTCGATATCCTTAAAGAGGAACGGCTCCGCACTCACGGAGGTGGCGAAACCCATCGCATGAGCCAGTTTCAGACACCCAAGGCGCTCAGCGTAATCCGGGGCGTTCGGTTCCCAGAACTTCTGGTAGTAATCGACGCGTGTCCCTATGGTGAACCGAAAGAGAATCTGGTCCTGATATTTTCCGAAATTGCCGCAGAGGCGTTCGATGCACCGTTCGTGGGGTTTGCTGACGATGAGCACACGGTTCCCCGATACCAGCATCTTCTCCAGATGAACGCACACGGCGTCGAGATTTGTGCGAGTGATATCGTGCGTGGTCGGGAACATAATCGTCCCCTTCCTAAGAGGGAAGTTCTTGCGGAGGTTCTTCCTCGGTATCGGAAACTTCCAGTCCTCGGAGCGTTCGATTCGCTTATATCGAAGCGCTATCGCCCTTGCGTAGCAGTACCTGCAATCATGCTCGCACCCAATTTGGATATTCTCGTTGGTGGTTGCCCATTCGAGCGTTCCAGAGATTTTCCTCGTCATTTTGTTCACGACCCCTCGCGCATCGCTCGGCGCGTAAAGGCACTGCGGTAGCCAGCCACTTGGTGGGCGTTGAGAGGCTTGCCGTTTTTCGCACTGACAATTTGGAGCCTCCCGAGCAAATTCACAATCATCTCATCGGAGTCACCACACGCGAACATGGAATATGTGAGTTCCTTCAGGACCAATTTCGACAGTCTGAGGATTGCACCCCGCTCTGGCGCGCCGGTCTCTGTGGTGGCGGTCAGTGGTATCGGCTTGGAAGCAACCCGCTGAACCGCCGCTCTCCTGTAAAGGCGGACGCCCATGGTATCCAGTTCAAGACGGAAACAGTCCCGCCTATTCTCGTGGATAGTAATCTCCTCACGCAGTTCCCGTATCTTGGCGACCTCCGTCGCCCAGTCGGCTATCACCTCATCGGCCTCCCTCATATCGCCACCCCCTTCCCTTCCTGTCCCTTCTTCCACTTCCGCAGGCAGACCTTGCAGATAGCGATGTCCGGCGGGTCGAGCGAGATATCGTGCAGGACCAACCCGTTAATCTTCCCGCGGCTATCGATACCGCAGTAGGTAACGGCGTATTGCACGACATAGTCTGGACCATCCTTTTCATCCATAAGATGTCGCGCACCGACCTCCGTAAAGATGTGAATGCGGTTGGCGTGCCTGGTGGCGGCCGTGACATATCCGACGAGGGGCTTCACGGGCTTGGCCTTCTCCGCAGTGCGCCGTTCGGCTTCCTGTGCGCAATCGTTGGCATCGTCGCAGTGCTCGCACTCGTCCCCGCAGTCGTCATCGGAAGCCCCGAAGCACTTCTTCTTCATCCCATCACATCCTGCAAGGCTTTCCGGTCCTCCTCGATTCGCCTCTTGACCTCTTCCTCGGTCATGGTCGTCTCCTTGAACCGAGGGAACCAGCGGTACTTAGCGCCCCTGCCCGAACCCCCATTATACTCGACGAACTTGAGTTGCACTAGGAACATTAGGTATGCCTGCACGGTGTGGGTGAGTCTATCGCCATAAAAGCGCGCTACGGCAGGTTTTATCAATGATGGCACGAACCACTCACCCGAGGGAACGCTGGTGGTCATGGCGCCCAACACCGCCCTTCGTACGTTTTTGTAGATATCCGTAACATTCCCATTGACCCTGACCTCTCCGACCTTCTCCCCCTTGTCCAGTAGCTCGGATTCTGCGGGAGGCGCAGGGGCTACCTTTGCGGGCGTAGCGGGTGCCACGGGGCTCCCCGAGAGCAGGACGACATCGTGCTTCAACTCCTTGATTCTCAGGGCGACGGCAACCCGTTTCTTGTCGAGTTCCGTGAGTTCCTCCTCAGCTTCTAAGACGGCCGCACTTATCAGCTCTACCGCAGACCTCATTTTAACGACCTCCATATGGGGTTCGGGAACTTGTTCGCCCCCAAATTTCCCTTCTCGGAGCGCATCCGTAATCAACCGCTCTAACCAACGGGATAATGGGACAAGTCCCGCAACTTTCCGTGCCTGCTCGGCAACAGAGGGGTTGAGGGTGAAAGTGTATCGCTCCCTAGACTTCATTCCACCACCCGCCAGTCGGTCGTGCGCTTCTTGCACTTGTTGCACGGCTTTCCCAAAAAAAAGACCGGAGCTGAGCAGGCTCCGGCCGCTAGGGATGAGTTAATCATCGTGAAGCCTCCGCAGAAAGCGGCGTCGGTGTTGCGGAGGTCGTGGCCCAATCGGGCGATATGGCCCTCAGTTGTCGTGCGATTACGGCATCGACATTCCGTTGCCAGCGGTAGACGGTCTCCTCGTTCATCGTCCTGGAGAGTTCGTGCGTGCCGAGGTAGGCGAGGAGATTGAGGACAGCGCCGAGCGTGCCAGCGGCAGAATCCTCAATCTGTGCGATATCGGGCGTAGCCCAGATGTCGATTGCGAGCTTCCGGTATTTCTGAGGCATATCGATGCGTTCGATGAGTTGACGGAATGCGGGGTCCGTGATGCGGATTGCGGCGGCGGAGATGAGCGCCTGGACCCGCGAGTTGACCGTGGTCATCGCTTCCCGCGCTATGCGTGCGAAGTCAGCCTCCGTGAACTGGCCAAGAAGGTGGATGCGCGTGAACGAGGTCAGGGTCTCGGAGAGCACGAGATAGCTTTCGTCACGCTCGCGGTAGATGAAGCCCTCGACGGTGAGCCGAAGCGACCCGTCAAGGGAGTTGACGACTCGTATCCCGCCGCGATAGTGCTCCCCGCCCATGGAGAAGCGTTCGCTGGACACGAAGTCGGCATAGACCTGGGCGCCGTGGTTGACGCTCCGTATCAGGGTCCGGAAGGTGGACGACGCAAAGTGCGTGATGATTGGGGCGAGCACGGTCCGGTGCGGTACGGGCCGGTACCTCTCGGACCCGATGTAGAAGACCTGCCCCGTATCCTCACGGAGTATGGCCTTGTGGTTCAAGACGACATCGGAGAGGCCGGTATGCGTGTGGACGTTCTCCGCGGTCCTGAAGTTCTCGGGGTCATCGTCGATGGGAACGAGTACCTTCTTCTCGATAATGGTGAAGTCCCAATCTCCGCGCTGATTGACCGTGACCGACGGCTCGGCGTTTCCGGTTGAGAATCTGCTCGGCATTATTATTCCCCCTCCAGCGCCGGCCTTACGGCAGGCGGTAGAGCGTGCCCTCCTTTCGGAGCTTGCCGGCGTCGATGAGCCTCTTTATCGAGACGAAGACGTCGGGGGTGTTGGAGTTCACCCTATCTCGTATCTGCCCGAAGCTGAGGCCGAGCGGTGCGTTGTCGGTGACGGTGGCGAGTATCTTAGCTTCGAGTGCGGCCTGCGGGTTTGCGGGCGCCTGAGCATTCGGGGCTGGCGAAGGAGCGCTGGCAGGAGCCGGGGTGGTTGTCGTCGTCGGTGTCGCAGTCGGAGCAGGTGAAGGGGGCACTACCGCGGGGCGGCGCCTGCTGTGCGCCGACCGGCCGGCTTCTGAAGCCCGTGCAGGAGAGGACGGCGGGGTCGTGGCGGGCCTCCCAGTAGCATCCACTGTCGTCGGAGTGGGAGCACTCGTCACAACGGGAGCGGGTAAAGGGGCCGGCGCGGCGGGTGCCGGAGCAGGTGTTGGTGCGGGAGTATCGCCGCCGAAGAGCGTACCGAGTCCGCCCGTCTGCGGGGCGGCTGCCGTGGGTGTCGTGGTAATCGTCGGAGTGCCCTGAGCGAGCATCTCGCTCTCGGCTTCCTGCTGGAGTGCGGCGGCGAGCGTTTCAGCTTCCCGCTCGCGTACGGCGGCAACTGCATTGGTGACCCTTTCCAGCCCCGATATCTCCCCAGCGGCCGGAGCGTTCCTCCGATTCGGAGTACCAGCATTCCTCCGTCGCCTCGTCGCAGGGGTCGCGGCGGAAGCGGGAACCGGCGTGGCGGGCGGCGTCACCGGCTCCGCCTGTTCGGCGGGCGGTACGGGCTCGGACGGTGGGGTCGGCGCTTCGGTCGGCTTCACATTCGCGTGGACGCCGTTGCCGTTCCCATTGCCGTTCTCGGTGTTCGGCCGGCTCAGGAACTCCTGCACCCTTCCCTGGATGCCGGAGAGGCGGTTCTGCAATCCGTTCAGCTCGGCGCGGTTCATGTGCGTCATCCTTTCCGTGAACCGGTCCACGTCCAGCACCGCATCGGCGAAACGGCTGTCCTGCGTGTCGAGCGGGTCGAACCTCAGCTCCCCGACGGGTACGCCGTCCGGCGTCACTAGAAATAGGTGCAATCTCGGGAACGGCTGGGGAGCGATGCTCTCCTGCTCCACCGCCCGTTTCGCCTTCTTCATCGATGTTAGCTCTTCGGTCACATTATCGCTTGGCATACTTCATCCCTCTGCCACTACATAGGACTATGGCCCTATATACTTTGTGGCATCGGGCGGCGCTTCGGGCGTCCAAAACCGATATTGAAACGATTAACTATATAAACACAATAAATAAATACAGATATCTCACATATCTAGAGCGATGCCGCGTGAGTTCAGGTTCGGCTCCGACCCCGAGTTTATCTTCGTCTCTGTGGGGCCGGACGGCAGAACCGAGCAGATTGGCGCCAACCACGACCCCGTGTCAGCCCTCACCAATCACACTCGCGAAGGCGAAATCGGGCGAAACGGCTGTATGTCCACCGCCGAAATCCGCACTCACCCGCACCCGACGCTCGAAGCGCTGGAGCGCGAAATCCTCCAGATACTGAGCGACGGCGCCAACGCCGCCTCTCATCTCACATATCCGGGCGGCCGCGTGGCGATGATGTTCGGCGCAATGCCGGAGGATGTGCCCTGCGGGGGTCATATCCATGTGACCTCGAACGACCCTGCGTGGTTCTACAGCAAGGAGGCCCTCCAGGTCCTTCCGTTCTTCATCTCGCTCGCCACCTATATGTACGACAAGACCTACCTGCAACGCATCCAAGGTTCCTCTTACGGCCAGCACGGCGACATACATCCGAACCCCGACGCCAACCAGCCGGCCCCGGTGACCATACGGACCCCCGAAGGCGTCTCAAGGCGCGCCCGCCCCGGCGGCTTCCGAGGTTGGGAATATAGGAACCCGACCTCGTGGATAGGCCCTCAGAACGGCATGTACCGTCGCAAGCTCTTCGCCGCAATCAACGCAGTCCTGCATTCCGAGGGGGAATTGAACCCGCCCACGGGAGAGAAGAAGAAGCAAATCGATTTCGTCGCAAAGGTCTGCGAGCTTCTCGGCGGCGACATACACCGCGAGGTCGGCACAACCAGCTCCACCGCCTACGCCCGATACTATCACGATAGAATGGAGGAGGACGAGTGGATAGGCCACGAAAGGGGCTTCCTCAGAGAGTATTTCAACAACGCGCCGTCAACCAGCAGGCCGAAACATTTCGGAAAGCTCCTGAAGGCGGTCCTGGACGCTCAGGCCGAAATTCACCTCGCAGGCTTCGACGAGATATTCAACGATGTCGTGCCGAACGACCCGTGGCGCAACGACAACCTGAACCCGTCGATTATTTATCCGACGCCGACGCCCCCGATATCAATACGGCGTGTCAGCTTCGGCACGATGTCCACGGCGATAGCGGCCGTCAAGGCGTCCCATGCGGCCTGGGTCGCAAGCACGAACAAGGGAGACTGGGACAGCTTCGGAAAATCCTGGTACGCCCTGTTCCCGTGCAAGTACATGGTGGAGAACGATGTGGCACGGGACACCCACATCCCTGAAATCACACACCTCGCAATGGCGCTGTGCGTGGACGCAGTGCAGCGCAGAAGCCTGAAGGTCAAGTTCCTGCCCCGAAGCTCGCAAAGAAGCATGGTATACGGAGGGGGAGAGCAGCGGAGCTTCAACGACCGCACCCCGGATGTCGTGGTCCGCGCTCCGTCCGCATTCGGAAACGACCCCGACATCAGGCGAATGATGGCGGCGGAGAACCTCAGCATCGCCGACGGCGAGGACGAGAACATCTACCTGAGAATGTCGTTCCGAGAATCATCGAGCGACCTCAAATCGATACTCGTGGCGCTGTTCATACTCTGGAAGCAGCAGTACATAGGCGCTTCCACAACCGCAAAGCATATCACCGCCTCAATTCCGTTGGGGGAAAGCGAGGAGGTTGCAGGTTAGATGTGCGGCATCTCCGGTATCTGGAAGCTTGAGGAGACGGGCTTCAATTTTCTTCCGCTCATCAAGGAGCTGATGAAGCACTCGGAGAGCAGGGGCACCGATGCGACCGGCGTTGCGTACCTCGCAAAGAAGGAGGGCGTGGAGAGGACGCTGTTCTACCACAAGCTCGCCATCCCGCCGGGACAGTACGCCAAGGAGTTCGCCGACAAGATTATTCCGAAGGATTTCAAGGCGATAATCATCCACAACAGGCACGCAACGCAGGGAGACCCGAAAATCAACAAGAACAACCACCCGTTCGTCGCCAACCAGCCGGTCCCGTTCGCATTCATCCACAACGGCATGATATACTCGAAGTACCTGGGACCGAGGGAGAAGCCGGCGGAGACGGACAGCGTCGAGGTGTTCTGCGAAGTCTGGGACGAAATCGAAAAGGCGCCGCAACCGGAGAACCGGATGCCCGCGGTAAGGGCGGCAATGGAGAAGCACGACGGCTCGATGACGAACGCCCTGCTGTTTCCGGAGGCGATAGTCCTCGCAAGGCATTCGAACCCGTGCCACCTGGCGTACATCCCGCACCTGAAGTGCATAGTGTTCGCATCGACGGACACGATGCTCGAAAAGGCGCTGGGGTGCGTCCTGGAACCGACATACACGATTTTCAACCCGTTCAACATCACGGAGATGAAGAACGATACGATACTCCAGATAGACGACAGGGGCGTATCGCTCGGGGGCGAGCTTGAGGTCGGAAAGCTGAGAACCGCCTCGCCGGAGGAGCGGAGGTGGTTCGATTACGGTTCGTGCGAGCCGACGATAGTGTCGCCGGGGTCGGGCCGCGTAAAGTACGGGTGGGAAGGCGGGGAGAAGTTCGAGGAAGCGCCGTCGGCCAGCAGGGCCATCACATTCCTGACGCCGGACGAAATGAAGAACGAAGTTCCGAGGACCGTGCTCAAGTCCGGAGACCTCGTAAAGGACCTCGAAGGCTGGAAGCAGAAGTACCTCGTGGTGTACTCGGTGGTGCCGGAGGGCGTCTGGGGCATGTTCGGGGAGACGGAGGCGGAAGCCGTCAGCGCGTTCATGGAGGAGAAGCAGTTCAAGCCAAGCACGAAGGGCGGGAACCTGAAGTGGACGAAGAGCGACAGGTTCAATATCCTCAAGCGCGGCATCACGAAGAAGGGGTTGCCGGAGACGCGGATAAAGCAGAGCCCGCCGGAGACGGGACAATCGCCGAGCAAAAATCGATTCGTTCAGGGAGACGTCGTGGAATTAGAGACATCCGACCCTGAACGTGTGATGTATATTACTCAAGTACTCGGGGAGGGGT